>OGYF01000944.1_pt1 | contig 27110 bp, 16 predicted proteins | sample 1576451 | NCBI WGS metagenome assembly OGYF01 (sample SAMEA3541505, study PRJEB24748) | human gut metagenome | biome: human gut; feature: human-associated habitat; material: faeces | place: China | collected 2012
TGGCTCAAAGGTCGCGGATTGGATGGCGTGAAGCTCATTGTTGGAGACAAGTGTCCGGGCATGCTGGAAGCAGTGAGTGAAGTATTGCCTGGTGACAAATACCAGGGCTGTACGGTTCACTTTTACCGGAATGTGTTTTCTGTTGTTTTCCACTTCAAGGTAAAGCTGGTTGCCAAGATGCTCAAGGCGATCCACGCCCAGGAAAGCAAGAAAGCTGCCCGCGAAAAGGCCAAAACCGTGGTAGAAGAGCTGCGCTCTATGAAGCTGAAAGAGGCAGCCAAGAAGGTCGAGGATGGTATTGAGGAAACGTTGACCTACTGCGATTTTCCTAGTGAGCACTGGACTCGTATCCGCACCAACAATGTGATTGAGAGGTTGAATCGGGAGATCCGCCGCCGTACTCGTGTGGTGGGCAGCTTTCCGGACGGCAACTCTGCTCTAATGCTGGTCTGTGCCCGGCTTCGCCATGTGGCCGGCACCCAATGGGGCAACAAGAAATACATGAATATGAAGCACTTGCTGGCAGCCTTTGAGGATGCCTCGATTGCCGGCTGACTTTATTCACGCCAGAGACCGCAAACCAATTTGCGAAAAACTATTGACACTACCGGCCGTTTTTTTATTGCAGTTCAATATGGATGACAACGCTGCATCCCTTTCAAAGCAGTACGCAATTTATCCTTTTTCTTTTTGCCAAAACATGCTAAAATGATTGACAAATACGACTTGATCGCCGGTTTGTTGCCATCGGCAAGAAGTTTGATTATACCATGTTGATCTGGGGGGAACTTCATGAAGGGCTCGGAAGCCAAAATGACCGGTTTCATGGAAGGCGCAGATAAACGCTATATCATCCCTGTTTATCAACGGAAGTACGATTGGAAGCTCGAAAACTGTCGCCAGCTGTACAGCGATCTCAAGAAAATCGTGCTGGAAGGGCGAAGCAGCCATTTTTTTGGCAGCATTGTTTCTTCTGTGGTTCCAGTCGGAAGCAGGCTCGAATACCATATTATCGACGGTCAGCAGCGCCTTACAACGGTCACGCTATTGCTTTTGGCCATGCGAAATCTGATTGCTCAGCAAAAGCTCGTCTCTCAAAGCGGGAGGTTGGATGAGCAGATTGCGCAGCGCTTTTTGATCTCTCCCTGGGCCGCGGCGGAGGACCAGATCAAATTGCGGCCTGTAAAGGGCGACCGGGAAGCCCTTGCCAGGTTGTTTGGAGCTGAGGAGGACTTTGATCCGGCTTCAAACCTTACGCATAATTACCGCTTTTTCTGCGATATGCTGCTCAAGGAAAGCATATCGATCGATGAACTGTATGCTGGTATTGGAAAACTGGAAATCATCAGCATTACGCTCGATCATGATGACAATGCGCAGCTGATCTTTGAAAGCCTGAACTCAACAGGACTGGCGTTGGAAGAGGGCGACAAGATTCGCAACTATATCCTGATGGGCCTAAATCCAAGAGAACAAAATTCGTATTACGATACCTACTGGACAAAGATTGAGAAATGTACGGGCAATGATGTAAGCAGCTTTGTTAGGGACTATCTGAGTATCAAGGAGCAGGTCACGCCCACCCTCAACACGGTATACCATGCGTTCAAGGTCTATGCGGATGGGATTCGGCAGCCAATCACGACCCTTTTGGATGATCTGCTTCGCTATGCCAGGCTTTTTGAAAAGCTGCGTACCTGCAAGAGTGGCTTGGGAGAAAAACGCCTGGATGACTGCCTCTACCGCATGTCCCGTTTGGATATTGGCGTTACCCGGCCCTTCCTGATGGAGGTTCTCCGCCTGAATCAGGATGGAAAGCTTTCTTCTCAGGACGTATTGACGGTTTTTCTGACGACAGAAGACTACCTGTTCCGCAGAAATATATGTGAGGTTCCCACAAATGCGCTTAACAAGATCTTCCTGATGTTCAACAAGGAGATCCTGCGTTATGACGGTACGACTGAAAACTACGTCGAAAAATTCGTTTATGCTCTGCTTTCCAAAAGGGAAAGCGGACGCTTCCCGGACGATGAAGAGTTTTCCACGGCGTTGGCTGCCAAACAGGTTTATTTGATGCGTGGCAAATATAAGGCCTACCTGTTTGAAAGGCTGGAAAACCATGGAACCATTGAAACCAAGGATGTGTATACGCATCTGGACAACAAGGTGTACACCATTGAACATATCATGCCGCAGCATCTTACGCCTGCGTGGACAAGGGCGCTTGGCCCGAATTCGGCCGAGATCCATTCAACTTGGCTCCACCGCCTTGCAAATCTGACGCTTTCAGGATACAATCCAAATCTCAGCAATAAGACCTTTGCCGAAAAGCGTGATGCGGCGGAAGGCGGCTATAAAGCCAGTGGACTAAAGATGAATCAGAGGATCGCCCAGAAGGAAACATGGGGGCTTGCAGAGCTGGAGGAAAGGAACCGTGAGCTGGTCGTTCTGGCGTTAAAGATATGGCCGTTCCCGCAAAGTGGCTTCGTGCCTGCCACAAAGGATTTTGATTTCTGTACGCTGGATGATGAAGACATCGATCTTACGGGAAGAAGCATTGCGAAATACAGCCTGCAAAACGTTGAACAGCCTGTCTCAAGCTGGAGCAGCATGTTCGAGCAGGTTGTGAAGTTCCTGCATGAGAAGGACAAATCGGTCCTGTTTGAGCTGGTACATGCGCCCGACGAGGATTCCTCCCTTTCTGCCATCTTGTCTGGCACGGAAGACGGCATGCGCGTCCCGCTGAAAATCGATGACGGGATATATATGGAGAAAAACACCAGCACAGCCTACAAGATTTCATTGCTAAGGCGTTTGTTTGCACACTATGAGATGAATCCGGCAGATCTGGTGTTCTATCTGAAGGACGCAGACGGCGCCGATTCCTAGGAAAGCGGCGCGCAGGAACTGTGAAAATGCCATCGGACCCATGCGCTTACGATCATACAGCGGAAATATGCTTGCAGAGCAACCTTTGTCAACACAAACCCTGTATCGTTAAACACGACATCCGGGTATTTTGGCATCGAAACAATAACAGAATCTCTTCACACCTCCGCATGCCCGCCGCCAATCAACCCGACAGGAGGATGCATCCATGCTCAGATCCGGCGCTTATGAACAGCTGATCAATCGCCGCCTGGCCAGCGAGCTGGAGCGGCTGCCTGAGAGATGCAGGCACACCGCCGCCGTGGACCCGGCGGAGGCCTCCGGTGTGCTGTCGCAGTACGTGGCGCAGGTGGTTTGCAAAACGATAGACAGATTGCAGGAGGCGGGGCGTGACCTTCCGCAGCTGGTGGCGCTGGTCAACCGGCTTGTGTCCCTGATCGTTGGCGAGACGGAGGACAACCCGTCGGCGCTTTCCGTCGATGAGCGCGCGGAGCAGCTGCTCACCCTGCTGGACGAAAAGGACCCGCGGCTGGCCCTCGGGAAAACCGCCAGGGATGCTGTCCGCCCGGAGACCTCGCTGGCTCAGAGCAGCCTGTTCACCGGTGCGGCGCACGAGCCGCAGATGGTTTCCGAGCTCAGGAAGGAGATCGCCTCCGCCGACCGCGTGGACATGCTGGTCTCGTTCATCAAATGGAGCGGGCTTCGGCTGGTGATGGAGGAACTGGCCGAATTCACACGTCGCGGCGGAGAGCTGCGCATCATCACGACCGCCTATATGGGCGCGACGGACATCAAGGCTGTGGAGGCGCTGTCCGGGCTTTCCAACGCCCGCATCAGGATATCATATGATACGAAACGTACCCGCCTGCATGCAAAAACCTATGTCTTTTACCGCAAGACGGGCTTTACGACGGCGTATGTGGGCTCCTCCAACCTCTCCAACGCCGCCATCTCCAGCGGGCTTGAGTGGAACGTGAAGGTGACGGCGCAGGATCAGCCGCAGACGATTCGGAAAATCGCGGCCACCTTTGACGCCTACTGGCATTCGGATGAATTTGAACTGTACACGGAAGAACGGCGGGAACGGTTCAATCAGGCGCTAAAGGCTGAAAGAAGCACAGGCGGGCATCTTCGGTTTCTGCTCGACATCCGTCCCTATCCCTACCAGCAGGAGATTCTGGACAGGCTGCAGGCGGAGCGGGAGGTGCGCGGCATCACCCGGAACCTGGTGGTGGCTGCCACGGGCACAGGAAAAACCGTTATCGCAGCGCTGGATTACAGGCGGTTTTGCAGACAGAACCCCGGGAAGGCAAACCGGCTGCTGTTCATAGCGCATCGGGAGGAGATCCTCAGACAAAGCCGCGATACGTTTGCGGCCGTGCTTAAGGATGTCAATTTTGGAGAGCTCTATGTAGGCAGCCATCGCCCGGCCTCCACAGAGCATCTGTTCATCTCCGTGCAGACGCTGAACTCGCAGGAATTGTATACGAAGCTGCCCGCGGAGTACTATGACTATATCGTCATCGACGAAACGCACCATGCGGCCGCGCACAGCTATGCCCGCGCCCTTTTGTTCTTTCAGCCGAAGATTCTGCTCGGGCTGACCGCTACGCCGGAGCGGATGGACGGCAAGAGCATCCTTGACTTCTTTGCGGGAAGAATTGCGGCGGAGATACGGCTGCCGGAAGCCATTGACCGAAAGCTCCTGTGCCCGTTTCAATACTTTGGCGTGTCCGATACGGTGGATTTGACGCAGCTGCGCTGGGTCCGCGGCGGCTATGACAGGGCGGGGCTGAACAACCTGTATACGCTCAGCCGCGCCGTGGCGGAAAAACGGGCCGATCACATTTTGCGCAGCCTCGACCGCTATGTGACCGACCTTGGCGACGTGCGCGCGCTGGGCTTTTGCGTGTCCGTCGAACATGCGCGGTTTATGGCTGAATACTTCAACCGCTGTCATTTCCCGGCAATGGCGCTGGCCGGCGAATCCTCCGATGAGGAACGTGCCAGTGCCCGCAGGCTTCTTGTTTCCGGGAAAGTCCGTATCCTCTTCGTTGTGGACCTCTATAACGAGGGGGTGGACATCCCCGAGGTCAACACGGTGCTGTTCTTGCGTCCCACGGAATCGCTGACGGTCTTTCTGCAGCAGCTGGGCCGCGGGCTTCGGCTTTCCGAGGGGAAGGATTGCCTGACGGTGCTGGACTTTATCGGTGCAGCTAACCGGAAATATGATTTTGAGGAAAAGTTCGCCGCCTTGCTCTCCGGATCGCACCATAGCGTGGAATACGAATTGCGGCACGGCTTTGTGAACGTGCCCAGGGGTTGCTATATTCAGCTTGAGAAAAAGGCGGCGCAGGTCATCCTTGGCAATATCCGTCAGAGCTATGGGTTTAAGGCGGGGCTGGTCAGCCGCATTGCCTCCTTTGAAGAGGACAGCGGACAGAAGCTCACGCTGGCAAACTTTTTGCGGTATCACCATATGGATGTGCGCAGCATCTATGCAAAATACAGCTTTGCGAGGCTCTGTGCCCAAGCCGGCGTCAGGGAGGACTTTTCCGAGCCCGTTGAGGAAACGCTGACAAGGGCGTTTGCCAGGCTGGCGGCCATCGATGCCCGCCGGTGGATTCTGTTTTTGCTCAGGTTTCTCGAAAGGCCGGCTGATGTGGATTTTTCCGCGCTTTCTCCCATGGAGCGGCAATGGCTCAACATGTTTTACACAACCGTCTGGCAGGAGCCAATCACCGATTTTTCGGACAGGGAGGTGCGCAGCAATCTGCATGCCCTGGCCGACAGCCCTGTGATGCTGGAGGAGCTCACGGATTTGCTTCGATACCAGCTGGACCAGATCGACTTCATCGACCACCCCGCGCGGCTGCCGTATGACTGTCCGCTTGACGTACACTGCAGCTACACACGCGATCAGCTGCTTGTTGCGCTGGGCTTCATGAGCCCCAGGACGCTTCGGGAGGGGGTCAAATACCTGAGAGAAAAGAAGACGGACATCCTGCTGGTTACCCTTCACAAATCGGACAAGGACTACTCGCCGACGACCCTTTATCAGGACTATGCCATCAGCCCGCGCTTTTTCCACTGGCAAAGCCAGAGCACGACAAGCGCCGAATCTCCCACCGGCCAACGGTATATCCACCACAGAAGGGAGGGCGGGAACATCCTGCTGTTTGTGCGCGAGTTCAGGCACGATGCCTGCGGCGCCGCGCCCTATACCTTTCTTGGCACAGCGCAGTATGTCAGCCATCAGGGCAGCAGGCCCATGGACATCATTTGGCGGCTGGATGACGAGATCCCGGCAAAGTATCTGAGAAAGACGATGCAGGTGATGGGATAGGTGCCGAAAGTGCGGCTGTCTGCCGGAGAGAGAAGGCGGTTGGTAGGAAGAAGGAAAGGGTACTTTTGTGATGACGACTGCATGATTTTGAAAAAGGTATTTTATAATGTAGGTTTGTCAAACATATTGGACAGGGAAAGAAGAGAGGACGTCTCTGGGAGCAGCCCAATGAAGAGGACGCATGGGACGGGAGTTGCTTAGGCGTTGGTGGGAAGCTTCCTGCCCACCAAAGTCGGCGAGGGAGAAGAAGCGGTGCGTGTTGTAGAAGCGCTTTTGATCTTCACGATGGCTGCGTTCCACCTTTCCGTTGTGCCGGGGCGTATAGGGGCGGATGAGCTTGTGCCGTATGCCAAGCTGTCTGGCCGTTGCCTCAAAGAGGGTTTCCAGATCACGTTGGCTGCCCGAAAAGCGATTGGTGAATTCAAAACCGTTATCGGTCTGGACACACTCGACGGTAACGCCTTTGCGGGCAAAATGCGTGACGACCTTACTTAGAAAGTCTGCGGAAGAAAAGGTACTCTGCTCTTCGTAAGCGCTCAGGACGCGATAGCGGGAATACTCGTCAATGGCGGTGTACTGATACAGCTTCAGCTGCGCATCGGCAATACAGCGTCGGGGTACGACCTTCACGTCGATCTGAACACGCTGGCCGGGATATTGCATTTGCTCGTAGGGTTTGGGTTTGTAGGGTTTCTTCTTCTCCACCTGTGCTGTCCAGCCTTCCCTTCGCATCACCCGCCAGAGGCTTTCAATGGTTCGTGTATATCCTCGTTTCCGCATTCGCGCCCATAGCTCCACAATTCCCAGCTTGGGATTTCGTCGGTGCATATCAGCGATGAGCTTGAGCTCCTCCTGAGTATGCTGGTTAGGGTAGCTGTGAGGACGCCGGGACCGGCAGGCCAGAGATTGCAGGGAACCGTCGTAGCGGGCACGCCAGAAGTAGATGTAAGACCGGCTTTTGTTGTACTTCCGGCTGGCACGGCTTACGCCGTATTTCTGGGCATAGGTGAGCAGAGACTGGCGGTATTTCATGTCCTGTGTGATACGGTTCATGAGGCTTGAGCTCCTTCCTTAGTTGTTGCAGCAACTCAACTATACCAGATGGGCGCTCAGGCCTCATCCTTTTTTCTCCACTGTCCAATATGTATTATAGCGCTACAATAATTTTGAAAAAGGTATTTTATAAAGTCTTGCAATATTACAAAATATGACATATCATATATGGAATAATAAGTAAAATCGCAAGAATGGAGGTGTATGCATGAAGGTTAAACCGACAAACAAAAAACTTTGGAAATCCTTTGGCGGATATGTATCAATTATCAATACTGCATTATCGCTAATATTAATGTTTGTTTCGGTTCCTGATAATAGTGCACTGAAAATCTGGCTGGCCGCTATTTTTGTAGTAGTTTTAATTGCCCTTTTCTGCTTTCTCTGGTGGAAGGCAAACAACACAACAAGTGTGCGGCTTAAAATAAACTCAACTAGTATAGTTGTTAAATTTGGAGATATTTTTCAGCAATCCGACACGCTAAAAGTAATACCGTTTAATGAGTATTTTGACACCATTATGGATGATGAAGTTATTTCTTTAGATTCGCTTCATGGGCAATACATTCAAAAATATTCTGGTGTTTCTGCAGAAGAACTGCGAAGATTGATAGATAGTGATCGGAATTTAAAAAAGCATATTGCAGTGGTTGATACCAAAAGAGCTGTTGGTTCACAAGTGGCTTATGAGTTGGGAACAGTATATAAACACAATGATTATCTTCTTGTTGCATTTTCCAAATTTGATAAAAACAACTGTGCATATCTGGATAATAAGCAGCTATGGAATTGCTTGATTAATATGTGGGAAAACCTCGATATTATTCATAACGGCCATTCTATTAGTTTACCTTTACTGGGTACAGGAATTACCCGCTTGCGTGGTATGAACCTTAGCGAGCAGCAGCTATTGGAATTGTTACTTGTTTCTTTAAGATTTAGTGGAGTAAAATTCAACTGGAATGTTACTATATCCATAGTGGTATACCAGGACAATATGAATATGATAAACTTATATGGATTAACTGAGTATTCTGATTGATCGCATGTATAAGGGGTGTATGGTAACGTGAGCACGGCGTTAATTCCAGTTTACGGAAAGATTTCTTGTGGAAAGTTTGGCTTTATGGACTGTGATATTGAAGGATATATTGAGATTCCCAAATCAATGATTGGTAATGGAGAGTATTTTGCATTGCGTGCATCAGGTGATTCCATGGTAGATGCTGGTATTGAAGATGGTGACATTGTTATTGTTGAAAAGCACCCTTCCCCGGACAATGGAAAAATAGCCGTGATTAGAGTTGAAGATTCTGTTTTATTAAAACGATTTTATCGTTTGGAAAGCAAGCGGAAATATCTGCTTCATCCTGAAAATGCTGCTTACGAGGACATCATTATTGATGAATGTGAGGTCCTTGGAATCGCTAAGAAAGTGCTAAAAGATTTGTGAAACGGAGGGCTTATTATGTATTACAGAACACGAGTTTATATTGCAGCTGATTGGGATGAAGATAAAGATGCCGTGGATCAGCTGCATTACTGGAATGAAAGTGGTTATTATAATCTGTCTTTTACGGATGCACATGATCTAATGCAAGCAAGGGACAGTAGTTTAAATTGCAGTATAAAGAGGTCTCTTAAGGCCAGGATGGATGCATCTAAGACGTTTGTTTTGATTGTTGGGGATAAAACAGCGAGCCTTCGTAGTGGTTCTTGCGCGTATTGTCCAAGCAAGAATAGCTTCGGCAATTATTGTGCACGAGGATACACTCTTGACCAGCGTAGTTATATAGAGTATGAATGCGATCAGGCGATTGAAGCAGGAATAAAAATCGTTGTACTCTACAACTCATGGCAAGTGGACAGGAATAAGTGTCCGCAAGTCTTGCGCGCTCGAGGCATACATATACCAATGCGCTCTTGGAACCATATGTGGAATTACAAGGAGATTAAGATGGCTATTCAGGGATGAGCGGTAGTAAAAAACATATCGTTCTGCGCATCCTATTGTGTTTAGGAGCTGCTATTACAATAGCTATAGATACCTTAAGCACTGGGGTGAGGAAAAAAGTTGAATGCTAGAGGGAGTCAACTCTATGTATACGAAAGAGCTCAAAGAATGGCTTTGAAGGAGTGTGAACGGTGGGGTTCTGTGGATGAGGTAATCCGGCGGGTGGGCTAGCCAAGCGAGGCCATCCGTTACCGTTGGTATGAATGCAGGAAAGCTAGGCTGCAGCAGAATTCAAATACGTAGCGCTCCGCACTGATCGGGGCCTTGCGTTTATCAACCGCTTTCCGGACACTCCGCGTGATCTCGAAACCTTCTTTATGAAGCTAGGACCAAAGTAATTTTCGTCCAATGCATCCTTATTTATTGGACTTCTCCCCATGATCTCTTTGCATCCCTGTCCAATATGTTTGATAAACCTACAATGGCTGTATCGTAAACAACGCATCTTATCTTGCAAAAGGCCTCCCTTTTCGATAGAATGTAAAATGTGTAAATGAGTACACAAGACGATGCGCATTGAGGCTTGTTCACAAGTCCAACGATGGGGATGCAAAATGAAGATACTGGATAACGTGAACGCAATTGTCCGCGATGATCTCCAACAGACGATTCATAAAGGGAGCAAGCTGTCCATTGCTGCTGCTTGCTTTTCGATCTATGCTTATCAGGAGCTGAAAAAGCAGCTTGAATCGGTGGAAGAGATTCGCTTTATCTTCACATCGCCAACCTTCATTAAAGAAAAAGCCCCCAAAGGAAAACGGGAATTCTATATTCCCCGTTTGACTCGCGAACGCAGCCTCTATGGCACTGAATTTGAGGTCCGCCTTCGCAATGCAATGACGCAGAAGGCCATTGCCAAAGAGTGCGCCGATTGGATACGCCGGAAGGTTTCGTTTCGTTCAAATGTATCCCAGGAACAAATGATGGGCTTTATGAATGTGGATGAGAGTACGTATATGCCCATCAATGAATTTACCACCGTGGACCTGGGCTGTGAGCGTGGAAATAATGCATATTATGCTGTAACCCGTACAGAAGCAACTGAAAATGGCCGTCACTTTCTCCGGTTGTTTGATACCATATGGTCAGATGCGACAAAGCTCCAGGATGTAACGGATTACGTTATTGAGAGCATCTCAACAGCTTACCGCGAGAATTCCCCGGATTTTATTTATTTCTACACCCTCTACCACATTTTCAATGAATTCCTTGACGACATTTCCGATGACGTCTTGCCCAACGAAGCTACTGGTTTCAAGCAATCCAAAATATGGGGCATGCTCTATCATTTCCAGAAAGATGCCGTGCTGGCCATCATCAGCAAGCTGGAAAAATTCAATGGCTGTATCCTGGCGGATAGCGTAGGTTTGGGCAAGACCTTCACGGCTTTGGCTGTGATCAAGTACTATGAAAACCGCAACAAATCTGTCTTGGTGCTGTGCCCCAAAAAGCTGGCGGAAAACTGGACAACTTACAAAAGTAACTACATCAACAATCCCATTGCAGCGGATCGCCTGCGCTATGATGTGCTCTATCACACCGACCTTTCACGCGAGCAGGGCATGTCCGGCCAGATAGACCTTGCCCGGTTGAATTGGGGCAACTATGACCTGGTTGTCATTGATGAGTCGCACAATTTCAGAAACGGCGGCGAAATCTCCGGTGAAGACGAGCATGAAAACCGCTACCTTCGCCTGCTTAACAAAGTCATCCGTGCGGGAGTTCGCACCAAAGTATTGATGCTATCTGCCACACCGGTCAATAACCGCTTTTATGATTTGCGCAATCAGCTGGCGTTGGCCTATGAAGGCGATGCCCGGCAAATCAATGACAAGCTGAACACCTCGCATACCATCGACGAAATTTTCCGCAACGCACAAAAGGCGTTCAATGCGTGGAGCAAGCTGCCGGTGGAGCAGCGCACCACGGATGCTCTGCTGAAAACCCTCGACTTTGACTTCTTTGAGGTGCTGGACAGCGTCACCATTGCCCGCAGCCGCAGGCATATTGAGAAATACTATTCCACAGCAGAAATCGGCAAGTTCCCCGAACGCCTCAAGCCCATCTCCAAGCGTCCCAATCTGACGGACTTGAGCAGTGCCATCAATTATAATGATATTTATGACGTGCTGCTCATGCTCAACCTGGCCATCTATACGCCCAGCAATTTTATTCTGCCCAGCAAGGTGGCCAAGTACATCGACCTGACCCACAACAAGGGAACCGCGCTCACACAGGTGGGCCGTGAGGAAGGCATCCGCCGCCTGATGAGTATCAACCTGCTCAAGCGGCTGGAATCCTCCGTCTATGCTTTCCGTCTGACGCTGCAACGCATACGGGAGCTCATTACAAAAACCATTGAGACGATTTACGCATACCATGGCGGCGAGAAGCGCCTGGATTTGCTGGACGTTGGCACGGAAGCCGATTTGGATGCGGACGACCAGAACACCGACCTGTTTGCCGTTGGCAAAAAGGTGCGCATTGACCTGGCGGACATGGATTATAAATCATGGCTGCATGAGCTGGAACAGGACGCTGAAAATCTGGAGCTGTTGACAGAGCTTGTGGGGGACATCACCCCGGAGCATGACACCAAGCTGCAAACGCTTCTGGCGCTGATTCGGGAAAAGCAGGCGCATCCCATCAACCCGGGCAATCGAAAAATCATCATCTTCACGGCGTTTTCCGATACGGCGGACTACCTCTATCAGAATGTCAGCCCGTTTGTTCTGCGGGAATTCGGACTGCATACCGCCGAAATCACCGGCAACGTGGAAGGCAGAACCAACCTGCCGAAGCTGCGTGGGGACTTGAACACCGTTTTGACCTGCTTTTCGCCGGTGTCCAAAAGCCGGGACATTCTCATGCCTGGCAGCAAGGCCGAAATTGATGTTCTCATTGCCACCGACTGTATCTCCGAGGGCCAGAACCTCCAGGATTGCGATTACCTGGTGAATTACGACATTCATTGGAACCCCGTGCGCATTATTCAGCGCTTTGGGCGTATTGACCGTATCGGCAGCAAGAACGCCTGTATCCAGCTGGTCAACTTCTGGCCGGATATGGACTTAGACGAATACATCAACCTCAAGTCCCGCGTGGAGACACGCATGAAAATCTCCGTGATGACCTCCACTGGCGACGATGACCTGCTCAATGCCGAGGAAAAGGGTGACCTCGAGTACCGCCGCGCACAGCTCAAGCGCTTGCAGGAGGAGGTGGTGGATATTGAGGAAATGTCCAGCGGCATCTCCATCATGGACCTGGGCCTCAATGAATTCCGCCTTGATCTGCTGGAGTACATCAAGCACCATGATGATGTGGAGGCCGCTCCGCGGGGCATGCACGCGGTGGTGGCCGCCACGGAGGCCGTGCCCCCTGGCGTGATTTTCGTACTCAAAAATCTGAATGCCAAGGTCAACACGAATGGGCAGAACCGCCTGCATCCCTTCTATATGGTCTATATTGGCGAGGACGGGGAAATCCTTTGCGATCACCTGTCTCCCAAGGAAATGCTGGACCGTATGCGCCTGGCCTGCAAAAGCCAGACGGAGCCGGACTGGCAGCTCTGCCGGCGCTTTAACGAGGAAACGAAGGACGGCCACCATATGGCCGCTTACTCCGCGCTGCTGTCCCAGGCCATTGATTCCATCGTGCATGTGGAGGAGGAAAGCGACCTGGACGCCTTCATGCAGGGGAAGCCCATGTCGTTCCTGAGCAACACCATTACCGGGTTGGAGGATTTTGAACTGATCTGCTTCCTGGTGGTGAAAGAACGGAGGTAAAGGCCATGCTGGGGTTGCCCGCATCCACGGAAATCCACATGCTCATCACCCGAAAACGGGTATATGAGCATTTTGGCGCGGACATGAGCGCCGAGCGCCGCAAGCGCTTTGAGGCGGACATTGCCCGCATGGTATTGACCAACGAGGTATCTCCCGTTTCCATCAACCTGCCTGCGGGGGAACAGGTGCAGAGCTTTTTTGTGCTGCAAGTGACGCTCAAGGGGAAGGAATTCGATGCGCAGAACATCGCGCTTCTTGCCAGATTGTTTGGACAACGGCTGGTGATGATGTTAGAATATGAAGGCCGGCAGCGCCTGGCCGTGTGGCAGGGCAGGCTGTATCTGACGGAGTGGGCGGATGCCGGCGCGTGGACGCTCCCGCTCACCGGGCTGAACCTGGATCAGGCTTGGGAGCATATCGTCGCGCAGATAGCCGGGATTGACCGGGAGCCGGGTCGCGATCTGGATGAGCAGCTGGCCCAGGCCGCCCAGCGTGAAAAGCTGCAAAAAGAGATTGCCCGCCTGGAAAAACAGGCGCGGGCGGAGCGGCAACCGAAAAAGAAGTTTGAGCTTGTGCAGAAGATCAAGGCCAAGCAGCAGGAAATGGAGGTAACGCTGTGAGCGAACTCTGGCAAACGGTGCTGGGAATCATCGCAAGCGTCGGCGGGGCAAGCGTATTGATTGGGGCGGTGGTGAAGTTTTCCGCAAATCGGCTTGCAGACCTTCTTTCACAAAAATATCAGGCCAAGTTGGATCAAGAGCTGGAAACTTTCAAGGGTGAATTGGAAAAACAAAAGGAATCCTTCAGGGTCAAAGCAGACAAGACGCGATACGTCAGCAAGGTGCGCTTTGATACGGAATTCAGTCTTTGCCGCGAATTGATGGCAGCGGCGCATACTATGGTGAATGATACCTACTTTGTGTATCCGACACGAACGCTAGCCTTAGAAAGCATGCAAGGGAACAAGGAAGATAAATGGGGGACCGCAACTACATCCGCAAACCATTTTTTATTGTTGTTGCGCCAGAATGCTCCGTTTATTTCTAAAGAAATCTATCATGCATTTTTAGACTTGCACGATGTGTGCCGCGCCAATTTGGATGCCTATCTGGAGACACCGTGCCTAAGACATATGTCACAAGAAGCTCCGAATCACGAGTTGCTAAGGGAAACCGAGGCGTATCAAAGGACAAGGGAATTTGAACCGAGACTGAATGCTATCATCGAAATGCTGCGCGAACACTTTGCGCAAATGGACGTGAACGAATAGGAGGATACCCCCTTATGGATAAGCTCACCATGCACACCCCCAACCTGGCGGATGAAAACTATGCGAAGCTGGCCGCGCTGTTTCCCAATGCGGTGACGGAGAGCATTGACCCGGAGACGGGCGAAGTGGTGCGCGCCATTGACAAGGACGTGCTCATGCAGGAAATCAACACCCATGTGGTGGAGGGCCGGGAGGAACGCTATCAGTTTACCTGGCCGGACAAGCGCAAGGCCGTACTGGCGGCCAACGCCCCCATCAGCGCCGCCCTGCGCCCCGTGCGGGCGGACAGCGTGGGCAAGGACGGCACGCCCGGCGGCTGGGACAGCGAAAACCTCTACATTGAGGGCGACAACCTTGACGTGCTCAAGCTGCTGCGGGAAACCTACCTGGGCAAGGTGAAGATGATTTACATCGACCCGCCCTACAACACCGGCAACGACTTTGTATATCCCGATGACTTTGCCGAGGACACGGACAGCTACATGGCCCGCAGTGGGCAGTATGACGAACAGGGCAACCGCCTGACACAGAACACGGAAAGCAACGGGCGCTTTCATACGGACTGGCTGAACATGATGTATCCGCGGCTGAGGGTGGCAAAGGACTTGCTGGCGGAGGATGGGGTTATTTTTATTTCGATTGATGACGGAGAAATTGAAAACCTAAGAAAGCTCACGGATGAAGTGTTTGGAGAAAGTAATTTTGCAGCTTGCTTTGTATGGCAAAAGAAATATGGACCAGCAAACGATGCAAGAGGGGTTTCTAATACGCATGAATATATTTTGATGTACACTAAAGATGCTGTGTTATGGATGCCGGGACTAATGCCGCGAAACGAAGAACAACTAAAAGCCTACAAAAATCCAGACAACGACCCCAGAGGAATTTGGAGAGCAAGTGATTTGTCTGCTAGAACTTATAGTGCTGCCTGCGATTATGTAATTATTGGGCCAACAGGCAAGAAATTTACACCTCCGCCTAGCAGATCTTGGATCGTTTCTCGGGAAGGCTACGAAAAACTTTTAAAAGACAACCGTATTACATTTGGGGTAGATGGTAATGGACGGCCAATGCAGAAAAAGTTTGTTACCGAAGTAAAAGATGGCATAACTCCAGAAAGCTGGCTTCCACGAAGTAAGGGAGGGGACAATAAAACTGCACGTTACGAAATTAAAGAGATTTTTCCTGAAAATATTTTTGATACACCTAAGCCGTCACAATTGATACATTATCTGACAAAGATATCAGGCGCAAAAGGTGACGGCATTATTCTCGACTTCTTCTCCGGCTCTGCCACCACTGCCCACGCGGTCATGCAGCTCAACGCGGAAGACGGCGGCCACCGCCAATTCATCATGGTACAGCTGCCTGAAGCGTGCGAGGAAAAATCCGAAGCGTATAAGGCAGGCTACAAGAATATCTGCGAAATCGGCAAGGAGCGCATCCGCCGGGCCGGGCGCAAAATCAAGGAAGAAGCCGGGCTGACCGCGCAGGATTTGGACATCGGCTTCCGTGTCCTTCGTCTGGACAGCAGCAACATGCAGGACGTGTACTACAACCCCGCCGCTTTGACCCAGTCCATGCTGGACATGACCACCGACAACATCAAGCCCGACCGCACGCCGGAGGACCTGCTTTTCCAGGTCATGCTGGAGTTGGGCGTGCCGCTCTCCAGCGAGATTGCCGAAACCACCATCGACGGGCACAAGGTGTTCGACGTGGCCGACGGCTTCCTGTTGGCCTGCTTTGACGCGGGCGTCACCACCGAAACCGTCACCGCCATCGCCAAGCGCCATCCCTACTATGCCGTTTTCCGCGACAGCAGCCTGCAAAGCGACAGCGTCGCCGCCAACTTCGAGCAGATTTTCGAAACCTATTCGCCCTCGACCGTGAGGAAGGTGCTGTAATGGTGGAAGATTTTAAGCGTGTAGAACCTGTTACCGTCAGAGATTTTGAAACCAGCGCACACCTTCTTGCAGAATTCATGTGCTCGGAACAGTCACCTACGTTTCGAAGCCTACATAGTTTGTTGTTTCGAGGTGAGCCCTCTGCAAAGTTTTCTTTGATTCCCAGCGCACTAAGACCAGAAAAGCAAAACGAGTTTCGTAGACTTGCAGAAGTCGCCGGACTGATTGTGGAGAACGGTGGGCGGCCTCTGAACGAAGATGAGCATATTGATTGTGAATTGCAACTTATTAAATTCTTTTACAAAACAGCCAATCAAAAGGGCCTGCCGCTTCCGCCTCTGCCATACAAATGGCATGAACGTTTACAAAACCACTGGCTTATGACAAATGATGATCAATTAAAAGAATGGATTCCTGTAGAATTGGCCGAAACCGTCGCGCTTATGCAGCACTACGGTTTTCCTACCCGTATGTTGGACTGGTCTACCAACATTCTGACGGCTTTGTATTTTGCGGCTCATGGTGCGGCACAAAGATTAAAGGATAAAGAGGCTGATAATACCGACTATATGGTCATATGGATTTTAGAAAAGCCGATTGATACAGGCATAAAACTATCTCCTAAAGATACCTTCCCCATTCGATTTGTTACTCCTTCTTATGCAGGCAATCCCAATTTAAGCGCCCAAAAAGGGGTATTAACCTATGTGCCTGCGCCTCTTTATTCACAAAGTATGGATTATGTACTGCCATTGGATCAATATCTGAAGCAGTTTTATGCTGCTCCCAATCATGCTTGCTTTGAACCCGTATTAACAAAAGCAAGAATTCCCATCAATAATTATAAGCATACATTGAAGATTCTATCCAGTTTTGGAATCGACGATACAGCGCTTTTCCCCGGATATAGCAGTATTATGCGACAACTTGACGAAAAGGTTGTCTGGCTGAGAAACGATACTGCTTGAGTGGGGACCAGATATGAAATTCCGCTTCAAAAACCGGCATTTGAGACATAGGCCCTGTTGAACGTGAGGAAGGTGCTGTAAGGTGGAAAACTTCTGCACAGTATTTGCTACTGTAATCAGCGGCGTTCTCGTTTATCTCCTTGGCGAAATTCTAAAAGAGCATTGGCTGGAACCGTATCACCAATACAAAAAGTTGAAGGGCGAAATTGCATTTGCTCTAGTGTACTATGCAAATTATTATAGCAACCCAGTGCTTCTATCTCAAGCAAGTGATAAAGAAATAGATAAACGAAAAAGTATATCAGATGAATTGCGTAGCCTCAGCAGTCGATTACATGCGACGGCTGAAACTCGTGCATTTATAGCCGTAGGTATACCAAAGAGGGAAAAACTTCGTAAAGCAGCACGCTATCTTATGGGAATATCGAATGGATTGTTTACAGTAAACGATGCGCACTTTGACGATAACGTAAAACGTGCTTATTACATCAGAAAAATGCTTAAAATAATTGATGAAGGAAAAGAAATATGAAATTCCGCTTCAAAATCCAGCAATACCAGACCGACGCGGTGGACAGCGTGGTCCGGGTATTCGGCGGCCAGCCCTATCTCAGCGGCGTTACCTACGTCCGCGACTTGGGCCAACGTGAGATGAAACCAGCTACACCCCCCAGGGAAGAACAGCTGTCCATGCTTCCCGCGCAGCCTCAGGAACCCGAGGACGATACCGGCTACAAAAACGAACCGGTTCGTTTGACGTCCGAGGAACTGTTGGCCAATATCCGCGCCATCCAAGCCGAAAACAACATCCATCAGTCCGAGCGCCTGGTGCGTGACCTGGGCTGCTGCTCTTTGGACGTGGAAATGGAAACGGGCACGGGCAAAACCTACGTCTATATCAAAACCATGTTTGAGCTGAACAAGCGGTACGGCTGGAGCAAGTTTATCGTTGTGGTGCCCTCCATCGCCATCCGCGAGGGCGTGAAGAAGTCCTTCGACATCACCGTGGATCACTTCATGGAGCAGTACGGCAAAAAGGCGCGGTATTTCATTTACAGCAGTACCAACCTCAACCAGCTGGACGCCTTCTCCTCCGACAGCGGCATCAACGTGATGATTATCAATACGCAGGCCTTCGCGGCCTCCCTCAAGGAGGATGGGCGCAGCAAGGAGGCGCGCATCATCTATTCCCAGCGGGATGAATTTGCTTCCCGCCGCCCCATTGACGTGATTGCCGCCAATCATCCGATTATCATCATGGACGAGCCGCAAAAGATGGGCGGCGAAGTGACGCAAAAAGCATTGCGGTCCTTTCACCCGCTCTTTTGCCTGAATTACTCCGCCACCCACGCCAAGCAGCACAACCTGGTCTATGTGCTGGACGCGCTGGACGCTTACAACAAGCGCCTGGTCAAGCGCATCGAGGTCAAGGGCTTTGAAGTGAAGAACCTTCGCGGCACGGATCATTACCTGTACATGGAATCCATTCTCCTGTCGGCCAAAAAGCCGCCCATGGTGCGCCTGGAGCTGGAAATCAAGTACCAGAAATCCGTGAACCGGGAATTCCGCGTGCTGGGCGTAGGGGACAATCTTTTCCATATCTCCAATGAGATGGAGCAGTACAGGGGCTATTCCATCTCGGAAATTGATGCCATTGCCGGAAAGGTTACGTTCACCAACGGCGAAACCCTCAGCAAGGGTGATGTGGTGGGGGATATTTCCGAAAAGGATATCCGCCGGGTGCAGATTCGGGAAACGATCATTTCCCATTTCGAGAAGGAAGCGCAGAACTTCTCCATGGGCATTAAAACCCTGTCGCTCTTCTTTATTGATGAAGTGGCAAAGTACCGCCAGTATGACGAGGACGGCAACGAGGTGCTGGGCGAATATGGCCAGGTGTTTGAGCGCGAATACTCCGCGGTTCTGGCGGAGTACCGAACGTTCCTCAACCCGGATTATCTGGCCTACCTGGACGGAATTTCGCCGGAAAGCACGCACAGGGGCTATTTCAGCATTGACAAGAAAACCGGCCGTGCCATCGACAGCACGCCCAAGCGCGGCAGCGAGTTTTCCGACGATATTTCCGCCTATGATCTGATTCTGAAAAACAAGGAGCGGTTGCTCTCTTTTGACGAGCCGACACGGTTCATCTTCTCCCATTCCGCCCTTCGGGAAGGCTGGGACAATCCCAATGTATTTCAGATTTGCACCTTGAAGCACGGTGGCGACAGCACCACGCAAAAGCGCCAGGAGGTGGGGCGCGGCCTTCGCCTGTGTGTCAATCAGCAGGGCGAACGCATGGATGAGGACGTATGCGGCGAAAACGTGCAGGCCATCAATACTCTGACCGTCATTGCCAGTGAAGGCTATGCGTCTTTCGTGCGCGATTTGCAGGAGCAGACCCGCGCCGTACTGTATGAACGGCCCACCAAGGCGACGGTGGAGTACTTCACCGGGAAGCATCTTATGGTGGACGGCAAACAGATCAAGCTGGACGAAGCGCAGGCCAAGCAGATTTACCGCTACCTGATTAAAAACGACTACATTACCGAAGATGACAGCATTGCGCCCCAATACCGCAACGACCTAGCCAGCCATGCGCTTGCGCCTCTGCCGGAATCCCTTCAACCCATGGCCGAGGGCATTCACAAGCTCATCCAGGCCATCTTTGACGAGCATGCGTTCAAGGATATGTTTGGCAACGGCAACAAGACAAAAGCACCGGAGAATCCGCTGAACGAGCGCTTCTACAAGGAGGCGTTCCAGAAACTGTGGAGAGCCATCAACCACTGTTATGCCTACACCGTCGACTTTGACTCCAATGAACTGATTCGCCATGCCATTGCGGCCATAGACGCCAACCTGTACGTGAGCCAGCTTCAATATACCGTATCCAAGGCCAGCCAAAGGGAAACCCTGAATGCGGATATGCTGCGCGAGGGCGATTCTTTCAGCGCCGTCAAAACAAAAACGGAAACGCTCAGGCACACAGAGGCAAGCCAGATTCCCTACGACCTGGTGGGGAAAATTGCGGAGGGAACCGTGCTGACCCGCCGTACCGTAGCGGCCATTTTGAAAGGCATTCAGCCCGGAACCTTCGCCATGTTCCGGTATAACCCCGAGGAATTCATTGCCAAGGTGACACGACTCATCAAGGAGCAAAAGGCGACGATGATCGTGGAGCATATTACCTATAACCAGATTGAAGGGTACTATGACAGCAGCATTTTTACCGCTGAAAAGCATGGGAAATCATTCGAGGACGCCTTTCCGGCTACGAAAGCGGTGCAGGACTACGTCTACACGGACGGCACTGCGGACAAGAGCGTGGAACGTAAGTTTGTGGAAGAGCTGGACGGTTCCGATGAAGTGAACGTTTACGCGAAACTGCCCAAGGGATTCTCCATTCCAACGCCGGTAGGACACTATTCGCCCGACTGGGCGATTGTGTTCCATGAAGGCAGCGTGCGCCATATCTACTTTGTGGCGGAAACGAAAGGCACCATGGACAGCTTGAACCTGCGTCCCATCGAAAAGGCGAAGATAGACTGCGCAAAGAAGCTCTTTGCAACCATCTCCACGGGCATGGTAAAGTATGACCATGTGGACAGCTTCCAGCAGCTGATGAACAAGGTTATGCAATAATCCGAAAAAGGTTATAGACACCTGCTATCTCTTTTGTCGACGATAGGTTGAGGCGTGTCCAAGGGACAAAAAACCCTTGGCTCGCCCCCCCTTTTTCCCATCCCACCCGCTCATTTCCACCCGTTTCTGCCAATGGACATCCCTGACCGAAAAGGGGCGCCGAAACCAGACATGCAATTCCATCAATCCACCTTTATCAGTTGTCGTCCGATTGCAGCCGAAAGGGGGCTTGTCCGCCGGAATCCTGATTTGGTCAGGAAACGGGGGATTTTGGAGAGAAAATCTAGCAAAACCAAACAACAAAAAAGCCTGAAAACCGTAGTTTTCAGACAAATTGTGGTCGAGGTGACAGGATTTGAACCTGCGACCTTTTGGTCCCGAACCAAACGCGCTACCAAACTGCGCTACACCTCGATAGAAAAAAGCTGGAGCCAATAAAGGGACTCGAACCCTTGACCTGCTGATTACGAATCAGCTGCTCTACCAACTGAGCTATATTGGCGCATCAGCATTAACCATTATAGCAAAGCGCCGGGCATTTGTCCAGCCTTTTTTTTTGAAAAACCCATCAACAACACTGTAGGAGCGTCAAACATAGGTTACACATCAGCACCGGAGAGAAAGTCAAGGGAAGGGTGGAGATTTGCCAGGCAAATACGACCCGACCTTGACTGAAGCAAGACAGAAGAGAATGGGATGCGGCTGTCCGGCACAAAGGGCCGGACAGCCCTGGCCGCTACATCACGCCGAGATACAGCTCAAGCAGCTGATTGGGCGACATCATGCCAGGGCACGTCATGATGTGATCGTTTGACGCTCTCTGGTAGACCTCCAGCTGCCTGCGGCCGTGTGCCGGGCTGTACATGCGCATGTGTTTGTAGAAGCGCTGTTCGTCGGTCCGATGCTGCCGTTCCACCTTGCCGTTGTGACGCGGCGTGGCGATCCGAATCCGATGATACGCGATCCCCCTCTCGATCAATGCCTCCTCAAACAGGGTTTTGTGCCTGGACCTGGTGACCAGAAGCGCGCTGGTAAACTCCGCACCGTTATCTGTCTGGATCATCCGGATCGGAAACGGCAGCGCTTGGACAAGCTGCTCCAGAAAGTTTTTTGCGCTGACGGAACTGTGCTCTGCATACATTTCCCGGTATGTCCAGCGTGTGCATTCGTCCTTTGCTGTGAACTGGTAATATTTCTCGCCGTTTACTACGCAATAGCCGGGCACATACTTTACATCCATCTGAACCTTTTGCCCTGGGTATGCGGCCGGCTGACAGGGCTTGTTCTTTCGCGGCTTGCGCTTCTTCTCGTCCCGCACAAACCGGCCTGCCGTTCGCTTGAAGCAGCCGTAGCTTCTTTTGTATCCGTGTGCGCAGACCTTTTCATATCCCAGCAGCAGGTCGCCCCGATACTTTCGAACATATCGTCGAACCAGTTTTTCCTCTTCTGCCGTCTGCTTCCTCGGAAAGTGATGCGGTGTGCGTGGTCGGTCCTTCAGGCTTTCCAACATCCCATCATATCGCTTCTTCCATTTGTGCACAGTCTTTCGGCTTAGCCTGTACCGGTTCGCTGATGCGCTAACTCCGTGCTCTGCCGCGTATTTCAGCAAGTGGGCTTCCTGTGTCATCTTGTCCATGGAGAACTCCTCTGTGGTGGGTTGGTTGTTCGTACTTCTACCTTGCCACAGTCGGGTTCTCTTTTGTGTGGCTGCTGTTACCTATGTATTGTACCGCAACTTTTTTGAAAAACCCGCCAATACCCCTGGAAACCACGCCGCACGCCGTTTCCGCACTTGACGGGCCGTGCGGCGGCGGATATAATACGCATATGTGTCATCAAAATTGCGCGTGGGCGGGGAGGGCTTGGCTGTGCGAAAGGCGCTTGGGATAGCTGCGATAGCCGGGCTGTTTCTGCTCTTGCTCAGCGCGCTGGTGGTGACTTCGCCTCAGGAAGGCATGCCCGCACGGCGGATGGAGCCGCCCACGGTGCCGCCGGATGCGGCGGTGGTTGCCTTGGCCTCGCCCGACGGCACGCTGGCCGTTCGGGCAAATCCCGGTCCGCAGGGAACCCGCATGGATGCCCGGCTGGATGCACCGCCCATGGACGGGCTCAAACGCCAGCCGGAGGGTCGGCACGACGCCAACGGCCGTGTCCTGACCGCACCGCGGTATGCGCAGAGCGTCTATCAGGTGTTCCGGGCGGAGCTGGCGGGTGAAGCCCGCGCTGCCGCGTGTTTCCGCAGAAATCCCCAAATTTGAAAACGGAAGGATGGTTGACATACCATGAAGGTCAACAATCGCCGCCGCGTGAAGATGAGCAAGCGGACCTCCGCGATCATCGTGCTGTGCGTGGCGCTGGTGCTTACGCTGGCCGTGGGCTATCTGGGCTTCAACGGCACATGGCTGGATAGCCGGGGGCTGTACAAGCTGCTGCCCTGGCTGCCCACCTCTGATGTGGACAACTGGCCGCAGTCCATCGCCCTGGGCCTGGACCTCAAGGGCGGCGTGTATGTGGAATATGAAGCGACGATGAGCGATGAAATGCGCGAGGAGGGCTATGACTTCGGCACGCTGCTGAACTCCACCATGAGCATCATCGCCAACCGCCTCACCGAAAAGGGCTATCCGGAAGCCACAGTGAGCCAGCTGGGCCAGAGCGGCATCCGCGTGGAGATCCCGGATGTGACCGACCCCGCCGCCGTGCTGGACCTGATCGGTTCGCCGGCGAAGCTGGAGTTCCTTGATCCTGACGGCAATGTGTTCATGGAAGGCCGTCACCTGCAATCCGCTACCCCCATCACCAATACCGAGACCGGCATGCCCGCCATCAGCTTCCGCCTGACCAGCGAGGGCGCGGAGATCTTCGGCGACATGACCGCCCAGTCCATCGGCAAGACCATCACCATCCAGTTGGACGGCGTCGTGCTCATGAGCCCCACCGTCAACGAGGCCATCTACGGCGGCGATGTGATGGTGACCGGCAGCTTCACTGAGGAACAGACGCAGGACATCTGCCTCAAGTTGCAAAGCGGCGCGCTGCCTCTGGATCTGCGCCAGGACAAGCTGGATACCATCTCCGCCACGCTGGGCATCGACGCGCTTTCCACCAGCATTACGGCGGCCATCATCGGCATTCTGATCGTCATGCTCATCATGCTCGTGCGCTACCGCATGTGCGGCCTGGTGGCTGACTGGGCGCTGTGCGTGTACATTATCCTCCTGTTCCTCTTCATCGCCGTCGTTCCCGGCATCCAGCTCACGCTGCCCGGTATTGCAGGTATCATCCTGGGCATCGGCATGGCGGTGGACGCCAACGTGGTCATCTTCGAGCGCGTGATGGAGGAGGTCCGCCTGGGCCGCCCGATGATTCACGCAGTGCGCATCGGCTTCAAAAACGCCATGAGCGCCGTGCTCGACGCCAACGTGACCACCATCATCGCCGCCGTGGTGCTGCTGTTCTATGGCACCGGCTCGGTGCAGGGCTTTGCCACGACGCTGCTGCTGGGCGTAATCACCAGCATGATCACGGCCATTGTGGTCACGCGTTTCCTGCTCACGCGCTTTGTGCGCGTGTTCCATGAGCCCAGGCTGTTTGTAGCGGTTAAACCCGCCGCAGACGCCGCTGTTGAAGGGGAGGCGAAGTAATATGAAAATTCAGAAGCGCGCCCGTGCCTGCCTGTGCGTTTCCGCCGCCATCCTGGTGATCGCATTGGTGATGTCCTTGATGGGCTACGGCATCAACTACGGCATCGACTTCGCAGGCGGTCTGAACATTCAGTACAACATGGGCGCCGCCTTTAACCAGGCCGATGTGGAAACCGCCCTGCGCAATCAGGGTATCACCCAGTTCACGATTTCCTCTTCCGGCGCGGAGGGACATGTGGTGCAGATCCGCGTGCCCACCCTCAGCGGCGACGAGGAGATCCAGAACCTGCAAAACGGTCTGGAGGCCGAGCTGTCCCAGATCTACCCCGACATGGATACCGAAACCGCCACCGCCAGCTACGTCGGCCCTGTCGCGGGCGCCACGCTGGTGCGCAACGCGGTGATCAGCGTGCTGCTGGCCTCGGCGCTGATGCTGGTGTACATCGCCCTGCGGTTCGACTTCGCGTCCGGCCTGGCGGCGGTTATCGGCCTCTTGCATGACGTGCTCATCATGATCGCCTTCATGGTGCTCCTGCGCAGCGTAATTCAGATGAATTCATCCTTCATCGCGGCCATGCTGACCATCGTCGGCTATTCCATCAACAATACCATCGTCATCTTCGACCGCATCCGCGAGAACAACAAAAAGCCCGTGTATGCCGGCATGATGCGCGAAGAGGTGGTTTCCATCTCCGTGCGTGAGAGCCTGGGCCGCACCATCAACACCACGCTGACCACGCTGGTGACGATTGTGACCCTCTACATCCTGGGCGTGGACACCATCCGCGAGTTCAGCCTGCCCATCATCGTGGGCATCCTGGCGGGTGCCTACAGCGCCAACATGATCAACGGCTATGTCTGGGCCGCCCTGGAAGAGATGCGTCTCGCCCGCAAGGGTCAGAAGAAGCTCAAGGCCAAGAAGGCGTAAACGGTTCTTTGGATTCCATAAGTCAGCGCCCCTCCGGACAGAACGTCCGGAGGGGCGTTTTTCGATGAAGAAAGGTATTTGATTTGACAGGATTTGTTTAATTCCGTATAATGAACACCGGTATGATTTCAGCCATGGGAGCGTATGCGTGATGAGTTTTGCGTCATTGACCTTTCTGCTATATCTGTTGGGGATGATGCTGGTATATTTTCTTGCGCCCGCGCGCATTCGCTGGGCTGTGCTGCTGGCGGGAAGCTATGCGTTCATCGCCGTCTCAAGCCCGCACACGGCCGTATATCTGCTCCTGGCCACGGCGGCGGCGTTTCTGGCGGCGCTGAAAATCCAAAGCGTGCAGTCTGCCTTTGCGGCCCGCTCCGGCCGGGAGGCATGGACGGCCGGGGAAAAGCGTGCGCGGCGGCGCGCATGCCAGAGAGAAAAGCGGCTGTGGCTCGCGCTCGCGCTTTCGGCGGTGTTTGGGATGCTGCTGGTTTTGAAGTACGCCAACTTCGCCATCGACAACCTCAACGCCCTCCTGGGCCCGGCGGGCGGCTTGCGCCGGGTGGAGTGGCTGCTGCCCCTGGGCATCTCCTTTTACACCTTGCAGGTCAGCGGCTATCTCATCGACGTCTATCGCGGCAAATACGCGGCCGACCAGCATTTTTTCAAATTCGCGCTCTTTACCTCCTGGTTCCCCCAGCTCGTGCAGGGACCCATCAGCCGCTACGATGCGCTGGCTGCCCAGCTTTACGAGGGCCATGCCTTCGACTGGCGCAGGATGAAATCCGGAGCGCTGCGCATGCTGTGGGGATATTTTAAAAAGCTGGTCATTGCGGACCGGCTGGCGCTGGTGGTGGAGCCGCTGTTTACGGACTTCGCGGGGCAGGGCTACGCGGGCGCGTACATCTGGGCGGCCGCCGTGCTGTATACCTTTCAGATCTACGCGGACTTTTCCGGCGGAATGGACATCGTGCTGGGCATGTCAGAGATCTTTGGCATTCGCATGACGGAAAACTTCCGCCGCCCGATATTGGCCGGCAGCGTCGCCGAGTTCTGGCAGCGCTGGCACATCACGCTGGGAAGCTGGATGCGCGACTATCTGTTCTACCCGCTGGCCCTGTCGGGACGCTTCAACCGGCTGGGCAAACGGCTTCGCAGGCGCTTTGGCCCCTATGTGGGCAAGGTTGCGCCCGCGGTGCTGGCGTCCTTCATCGTATTCACCTGCGTGGGCGTGTGGCACGGCGCGGAATGGAAGTATGTGGTTTACGGCTTCTATCAGGCCCTGTTCGTCTCCACGGCCACGCTGCTGGAACCCTTCTACGCCCGGATGCGCAAGGGACTGCATGTGCGGGAAACGAGCGCGGGATTCCAGGCGTTTCGGGTGCTGCGCACATTCCTCATCATCATGGTGGGCCGCGTGCTCTCCCGCGCCGGTTCGCTGTCGGATGCGCTGGCCATGCTGGGCCTGGGCGTGAGCACGTGGAATCCCCAGGTCCTCTGGGACGGCAGCTTCCTGGCCTTTGGCGTAACGGCGGCGGAGTGGGTGGTGCTGGCGGTGGCCGTGGCGCTGGTGCAGTACGCCCGGGTGCCGGTGCTGAGCCAGCTGGCCCGGTTCTACATCTGGGTCATCCGGGGCACGCCGCTGCTGGTGCAGCTGTTCA
>OGYF01000947.1_pt1 | contig 27100 bp, 36 predicted proteins | sample 1576451 | NCBI WGS metagenome assembly OGYF01 (sample SAMEA3541505, study PRJEB24748) | human gut metagenome | biome: human gut; feature: human-associated habitat; material: faeces | place: China | collected 2012
GGCGCCTTATATCCCCATGGATAAATCCAGGGGTTTTACGGCGCTATCTGATAAAAAATAGCCGCCGGCAGTGACCGACGGCTGAAAAGAGAGATCTTTTCGTTGATTGACTTCAGGATTTACGGCTCATTGGCCATGACATTTTTTATGTAATCTCCCAGGATTACTCCGTTTTTGGCCTGGAAAGAGCTGTTAGGAATGGGGTTGAAATGATTCTTCCTGCACCACTGAGCCATTTCCGGAGTCTCTACACATTGGATCACAATATCTGCAATCCCTTTTTCTTCACAGAGCTTCCTGATGAATTCCATCACCTTCGTCATAGTTCCCTGTCTCTTCTTAATAAAATTGACTCGGGATACAGTCAACCGGAAATTCATAAGAAAGAGAATTCGAAACTCTGATTCCCACGTTTCATCGTGATACCAGAAGCCGCTCATCTCATGCTTACAAATGATCTTACGGCCTTCCTGCTTTTGAAGGAATTCCCTGATATCTTCTTCCTCTTTGGCAGTCAGAGTATATTCAGGGCTCATCATTACTGTTTCTCCTTCCCCTCGGGCTTCTTCCCGGTGGATTTCTTCAGTGCCGCAAAAAAGTCAAGCCCACATCCATTGCAGTGAACCATAACTTCTTGCTTCCCCGCTTTCTTCTCAATGGGGTTATGATCATAGCCTAATTTCTGACTACGGCAGACGGGACACATCCCTTTCTGAAGGAACGCATTTTTGAATTCCATAATTATAATATAACCTCCTTATAATTGCAAAGCCGATGGCTCGTTCCCTTCTGTAGGATCAGGGGATTGGGTTCATCAAAAAACTAATTGATGTCAATCCCAAGCAATTCTTTTACCCTTTCACAATAGGCTTGTCTGGCACACGGATCTTGATCTTCTCCGGTAAGACTCACCTCTAACGGGAATTGCAGAAGCTGCGGAAGATTTTGCATAGATTGCTTATACTGATCAATCTGTCTTTGATGCCGGCCATTAAGAATGATCCATGCTTTTTCTTCAGATGAAAAGCAATCTTCAGAAGGCACAGAGGCGGAGCCATATAATGGGGCTCCGAACTTAACATCGAGGTAACCAGCAGCGCTGGACTTCCCTAAAACCGTAATAGGGTACACATGGTCAAAGTAGATTGCAAATCCCTTTGAATTTATTGGAATACTCATGGGGTTCCCCTCCTCAAACATAAAACTCCATCATGTCATCCAATCGGAGACATGCCAATCTGCAAAAAGGGTCCTGATTTCCGCAGCCGCAATCGAGATCTATGAACCCTGGGAAATGCGCAATTCTCAAAGGGCTGCCATCTTTTTGGCCAAGGAAATACACACAGGTATGCCCGATAATGACGGTTCGATCAGAAAATGGATTCGGCCACAATGGATCTGGCCGAGTCCAGATCCGATTTTCTGTGCTGTTCCCAGGCCATCCATGAACCAAATGAAAGAGTCTTCCGTTGCAGACAATTTCCATATGATCCGGCGTATGCTGGAAAAATGTCAAAATGGCATGTCTGGCAGAAGAATCTATTTGATAAAGCAGAGCTCTCCTGGTTGGAGCACCTCCATTATGCAGCCAGATATTTCTTGCCTCAGGTTTATGAAAAACCAGGTGGTCCAAACACATCTGCTCATGATTTCCACGGATCAGTGTGATGGAGTCTTTATGGTTCATCATGATATCCAAAGCAATTTCGATCCCGTTTTTATTTCGATCGATGATGTCGCCAATGATATACATTCTGTCAGAAGGCTTGAAATCGATTGCCTTCAGCATTGCTTGATACCGGTTAAAATCCCCATGGATGTCACTCATCACATAAACCATAGACATCACCTTTTTTACAGAATGGTCCAGTGTGGCTCAAATTTCTCATCGTAGAAATACTTCGCAATGAATTTATACGGGATATTCGGCAGCTTTCGATCATAATCGCAGGAGTCGGCCGTTCCAATACACCGAATAGATCCAAAACGAATAGCTGCTCTCAGAAGCTTAACAGCTTCCTTTTCATTTTTTGCAGCAACACGATACCGGCCGGCAGTTGAGTGGCGAAATTGAATAGGCCCACCGACATCTACCAGGCAAATGAACTGTTTGATTTCTTGCATAGAAAACGCTCCTTACATTGAGGCATTAAGAATTAAACAGAGCAGTGGGAATGATGTCTACATTTGCCCGATGAATATAAACTGCCTTCCCGTCAATGTTCAGCCGAGTCGTCTTCGGCAAATCATCAGGGACCTCCATATAGCAGCTGTCTCCCTGGAACAAGCCAATCGGCGTTCCGTTCTGAGAAGAGACGACTACCACTGCTTTTTTGCCAAAGAGATTCTTATAGTTGTTGACGAACCGATCAACAGCCATCAGACCTGAGCTGTTGCCGTTGGAATTGATCTCATCAGGCATCTGAAAATCAGTGATCATGTCAACACCTTCCTGGGCAAATACCAGAGTGCTTCCAACATGCTGCCATTCATATCCATCGATCGTAATGTCAATGTATGAAGTGGGCTCACCGGATTCATCTGTTTCGCAATCCATGGTAATTTTGTCTCCATAGACTGTCAGCGTTTTGTTTCCCCAGTTATCAAACTGGGAAATCGTGTAGTTGTTTCCTACCAGTTCACCCTTCAGCCGGCTGACAAAATTATTGATTGCAGCGCATCCAGTCAGAAGAGTCCCTGCCATGGCAATGCAAATGATCCCTACAACAAACTTGTTCTTTTTCATGTGAAATTTTCTCCTTTATTTTTGATTTCCTTTAAAAAGGTTGGTTTGTTATATGCAAAAATTGATTAAAATATTGGAAAGGCCCCCTGACATTAGTCAGGGGGCCTTTGTTTGCGTCAACTTCAATTTTTTATGTTACACAGAATCATCGTCCAGAAAATTTTTCAGAGCCATTTCTGATAGCTTCCATATATGCAGGGCAGCAGGCTCCACACCGTCGATGGGACAGCCAATACAGGCGGCGGTGGCATCTCGGAAAAACCAATGGATCACCCAAATCAACACAGACAATCGGGAGCTCTTTCAGACTACACTCTTTGCCACGCAGACTATTCCATCTGATGCCGTCGATACTGTCTTCAACCACAATAGCATTCTCAACCTCGAACGAACCATTCTTGATGCAGTCCATCAGATCGAACCTCGGAAGACCAACCTCTTCCCCATCTTCCAATTCCAAGACATACCCCTGAATATGACCAAAGGCCAGAATTTGCTTGGTAATCTTAGAGTGGATAGGAAAAAGGTACTGTTTTGCAAAACTGTACAAAATGTCATTCGGCATCTGAACATAGGTCTGATCGAACAGATCCTCCATTTCAGCCTTAGTAGTATTGGGAGACAACTCCATACCAATGAAGTTCTCGACAACATCCTTTCCGGCCGCAATAATTTTATTTCTGAGCATTTTCTGAATCTGTTCTTCGATCTTTTCCATAAAATAACCCCCTTAAAAAATCACACTGTCCCGCAATTGTTTCTGATCAGCTCGAGCTGATCCTGTACTTCTCGGGCATTATCCATCACAGCGCCGCACTTATGACAGAACAGATGTGTTCCTGCCACAAATTCACGGTTTGTGACCCGAGCATTGCAATGGGTGCATCTCTTTCCCATGTTGGCCTTAGACGAAAAGTCAACCCATTTCGCATGAATGCAAGCAGCGCCTGCTCGCTGCCTCCACATATTGAGAACCGTATTCGGGTCCTGTGCCCAACCAGGATCAATTTCAGCCAGGCAACCCGCACATCGAATTTTCCATCTGGCTCCCGCCGGATGCTGATACTGTACCAGCTGAATCTGATTTCCTCCACAGAATGGGCAAGCCGGAGCATTCTTTGCGTTGCACGTTTTCTCCTCCTGCTTCAGGCTGCGAAATACTCTCTCATATTGGGTTTTGCTCATAACCACCATCTTACCGGTATGCTCATATGCCTCAGACTCAATCATCTTCTTGGCTTCATCCTCAGTAAGATCCCGACCATCGAATAATGCCACCATGGCCACCGTCAAATCACCATAGTGCTCATTATATTCGATCATCATCACATTATGGTCCATTGCATTTTACCTCCTTAAAATTGTTTGTTTTGTTATATGCAGCAGTGTGTTACTAAGAACGGTCCGATGATGTTGATTAAAAAATTCAAAAAAAATGTTTTTGGGGTGATGGAAACAAAATGCTTTTACATATAACAAAGCACCGTACAACATACGGCATAAATACAGAAAAAAGGAGAAACGAATCCTATGAAAATCGAAAAGAAAAAAGTTACATTGCTTCTGGATGAGCAAACTGCAAATATCCTGGATGTCTTATCCAATTTTCATCACCAATCTCAAGGGGAATATCTGCGAGAAGCTCTGACCGACAACCGAAGAGAAAACGAGATGCTCATCTACAAGATGTGCACCATGGAGGACCACATGGATGCCATTGGGGCTGTGATTGCCTGGTGGCATCAGCAGCCGGTCATTTATCGGAGCGAAGGCGCCTGGTATGCATTCATGGAAATGGTGTACTATCTGCTGACAAGTTCCTATATTGAAATCGACGAAGAAGAGATGAAAAAGTGGAATCCCTATTTTCAGAGCAATATTTATACGCTCAAAATGCCGGAAGCCGAAAAATATGCTGAGTTGTGCAAAGAAGGCAAGTTCACAAAGGAAGCTCTTCTGGAGTTCTTTGGTTTTCTCCATGCACATGTTTGCGATAATGTATGCCAGTCGATGTATATTCCCAGAATTTTCGAGTTGGTGTTTTCCCGCTGTGGGAAATGGATCGGCAATGATCTCAAGTGGTCATTTGTCAAAGAGGATTTGATCAAGCACATGAATTCGATTGGGTATTGCCGTTTCTGATCCCCTCTATCTCCGCAGGGCTGATATTTGCTCCAATCCAGACTCACCTTCTCAAAAAGAAACCCCCGCCGTAGCGGGGGTTTCTTTTATGATGGATGTCAAAAGCCATCCCATTGAAGGTCAGTGCAGAGTCTTTTCAAACGAAACCATCTGGAATCTCAAAGCCAAACAGCGCTTTTCCAGCTCGGCCCATGCCTCCTCAGTCAGGGGACGGCCACACTTGGGGCAAAATCGGGATTTTACAGTGTGGTTTGTAATTGTGAATCCCTGTACGTCTTCTGTGCAATAATTTGCAGAAATTGCTCCATCTGCTTTCCCACATACGCCGCACGGCTTCCATGCCTCTCGATCAATGTGAATGACGGGAGGATAGGCATAGAACTCTACCCCGTCCATTTTATCTGCATACATAGAGATAAGGCCCGGGGTAATAATATGGCCCCTTGCACAAAGGCACCAATATCCACCCCATCCCTCAATCGTTTTCTTTTTGGATTCCATCCATACAGGGGTAGGCTTTTCCATTGCCCGCAGCTGCTCCAGCGTCAGAGGCTCACATCCGGGATCATTTCCTACCCTCAAACAAGCCTCCATACGCTCCAACTGATCAGTACAGTTCTCCAATTTTTCTTGCTTGTAGTCCATATCTCAGTTCTCCATTTTGAAATCCAGACAGCGCTTTTTTCAGCTCAATCCTGGCTTCCGGTGTCATGGCTCGGCCACATGAAGGGCAAAACTTAGACATTTTGCTGTTCCTTTCACCGCATTTTTTACAGAACAAGTAATGCGTTCCGCTGGGGTATTTTCCACGTTCCCAGGTGCTTTCCACCGCCTCCCAGTCAATGTAGACGGGCGGGTATGCATAAGCCCACCAAGAAATTCCGTAGTCCTGTTGAGCGTGGAATGTAGCGCCAAAACGGGTGTCATAGGTGTAGGCTCGAATTCTATCATCGTTTTCATGAAAACGAATAAGCATCCAGCCCTCATAGATACCAGATTTTCTCCAGTTTTCAGAAACTCTCACCCACACAGGCTGTCCGTCCATTTTCCGCAGCTGCTCCATGGTCAGAGGTTCATTTGCAACCAGATTGAAACCAGGTCTTATTTCAATCGCATTCTGGTCACATTTCTCAAACGGAAGCGTCGGCGTCTGCCCTTCGTCCCCAAGCATAGAGAGGATCGCCCGGCAGGCTGCTAGGCGGGTGGTTGCGTTCGGGTAGTCCGCCATATACTCCCGGATCTTCTTGGCCAGCGCATTGGCGTCAATTGGTCTGACTTCAGTCGCCATGGTTGCCCTCCTTAGATGCCACATAAAGCAAATCGTAATCTTCTCGTTTCGCTTTGTTGGCCCACGCAATCCATTTGATTACCTTTTCCTTCAGTGCATCATCAAGAAGGAACGGCTCTCGTACCAAGATGATCGAGCTGTTTCTTTTCATGATATTTGCATTATCCACAATTTCTTCATAGTCAATGGGGTGCAGAAGCATCTTTGAATATACCTTGTCCCCACGGCTTGAAATTCTTCTTGTGAAAGTTGCTTCCCTAAACCGAAACCGTTCCTTGATATGCGGGTTCGATTCCAAGTCAATCTCTTGTATATAACCAATCTTCACACCATTTCCTCCAATCAATGATTCTTCTTGAAAAGCAGACATGTCAGCAAAAATTCGTACCGTTGATCTTCACCACATGTCCTTCCCAGTCGAAATCATCGGGGATCCCGAGTCCAGCCAATTTGTGTTTGAATTCCTCCACCAGCTCTTCGAAAGAACTGTATGCCGCCTGAAAGAGCGTAGCCTCCCGTTCCGGCTGAATATAAAGAATCTCACTGCCGTCGAGCTCAAACTCCAAGGCATCGCCTCTCAAAGAGGAACCTTCCCCGGAAAAGTCGCTGCACCAGATGAGGCCGGGAATATTCTTCTCATTCAACACATCAAAAAGGTCACTCAGGCCGCAATACCCTTCCGGCAGCTCATTGTTCTCGATCATGGACTTAAACGTCTCATCATCAACACCCTGCAATCCTTCCGGAACGTTCCCATCCTTCTGGGCCAGATTCCGCCAAATCCAGGGAGCCACTGCCCGGTCGATCAGAAAACACCCTTCCTCAACAACCGGATACTCGTACATACTCATATTTTTTACCTCCTCAAAATGAATTATCCTATTATATGCAATACACAGAATTGAAAATCGTATAAAGAAAAAGATGTGCCGGCGGCGGTTGCAGGGGGCGGCGGCGCCTTTGTGCTCCGCCGTGCTGCAGACGGGAATGAGTCCAGCTCTATATGAGGGATTCAATTTGAAACTGAATCGTTCCTTCCCTGCCTTCTTTCACGACGGCCGGCAGCGCCATCTCATTTAATTGGATCCATTATTTTTTTCTTTATGAGATTTTTTTGAGCTAAAACGGGATTATTCTGAAAAAAGATAGGCGGAGATTTGTGAGCCCATTTTTCTCTTCAGACAACAAGAAGTCGTCTCGTTAAAATGAGACGACTTCTTGCTTTTGGCGATGCGATTTCTAGTCCATCCAGGTCTACTTTCAGGCCCAGGTTGAAACCCCGCAGATTTCTGTTCCAAACCGTGCATCCATAGTCAATTTTTGATGAGCATCACAGATTTCGAGAAGATCGGATCTGTGGATCTTTTGATAGACACGGTTGGCGGTCCGATACATTTCCTCATCAGCCATTTTCAGCTCCTCAGGTTTGTCGCATCCATAATGTGCTGCCATCACCCGATCGATTACCGGCAGAATATTTTCCCTTCCAAAATTGAGAATACATTTAGGGACAGGGTAAACTAAATCATGGATACTGCTGTTTTGCGCAACAGAAAGGCCTAGCAATTCTTCCATCGGTAGGATCATACAATCCGTTCCATTGAAGTTGTAGCAGATCCAGAACGGTATCGTTTTCTGAAAGGCCAGGTGAGCTTTTCTTCCCAGAAAATTACCTGTTGGCCAGCTCTTTGGAAATTTGTGCGGTCCATCCCAGTATTTACAGCAATTTTGGGATTTCATTTCCAATTCAACAAGAGCAATTGGATCATTTCCCTTCTTAAAGTCTGATTCTGAAAGATAGAGCCCTGCATCAATATCGTAGTTTTCCTGATAAAGAACGGGGAAAAGATGCCTTCCGGCATAGTTGCTGAATGCAGCCATATCCCGTTTCAGAAATTCAAACGCCTGCTCATTTGCAGCATAATCAGCCTTCCGGAATTTTTTTCGAGTGGGTCCATCCCATTTTTTCGCTGTGATTGTCCCACCCTGGATATTAAAAGCCATATTTTTCAGCCCTTTCTGTATGATTCACACTGTTATATGCAAAATCATCAGAAATGGATCTTGAAAAAAATCAGCGGTCCACCACTTTTTGTTTGGGGGTGAACCGCAATATTCTGTGAAAAATCACAGGAGCGTCATTTTTATGCTTGCACAGGAGGAAGTTTCCCTCGATAGAAGCCCATCACCTTCAATTTTTTTAGAGCCGCTAATTGCTTTTTCGTTACCGGATAATCCATGACCCCAATATTCCAAACAGGGATCCATCCGCCGCTCATAGGGATAAGCCATCTCATGAAATCATAGTAGTACGCCGGCGGACAGGCTGCCATCAAGAGTTCTCTGGAGTAGCCATGCAGGATCATGCTCTTCATGATCAGAAATTCCTGATGAGACGGAAGCGCCTTCACAATATTTCCTTCTGGATCGATCATCACTTCAAATTCACCATACATAGTATTTTCATCTGGCAGAAAGGGCTCATCAGGTCTTTGATAAATAGGGACCTGGCCATATTGGATAAATAAAAGTGATTTTGCCAGCTGATCCAGATTCAAATCTTTGCTGTTTTTCTCCAGAAGCCAATTCAGCATTGCGTCAGAGATAGTGTCTTCCGGAAACACATCGGAAGGGAGTTCAGACTGTCCATAAAATTCCTCTGCGGATTCAAACTGTGCCTCATCTTGCTGAAAAGGAGCAATGAAGCAGTCCCATTCATCAGTTACTCCACGTACATCAAGATAATATCTGATTTCGCCTTTCGTAACATAATTGAATACATGGAACATCTCACCGTTTACAGAAAGAATTCCAATCGGAAGACCATACTTGGCATGAAAATACCTTGCGAGATTTCCGCAAAATCCCTGCAGAAAACTCCCGATCGATACCACGGCTGGGTCATAAGAAGATCCTGAACAACTCGCAGGCAATTCCGATTCTACCTGATCCAATGCCAACAGGAAATCGTCCATATTCTAATATCTCTCTTGGACAAAGTACAGTGTTGTCTTCACTTCTGCTCTATCTCCTTCGTTACCTTACTCTTTGCAAACCTCTTTTTTTGATTGGCTAAAATCTTTTTTTCTTTACGCCTTTCCTCAATATTGGAAAGATACTGCTCAAAACTGTATGTTCCCAGCCGGATCAGAAAATCCTCATCTTCAGGGTTAGCATCAGGGTGCTCAGAAAAGAACATTTGCCGGGTGATGCATTCCAGCTCAGCCCAAACAAGTTTAGGGAAAAATCTGCAGTTTTTCCTGAGACAATAGATGCGAATTTCCGGGAAAATGTATCTTTCAACGAATCTGACCAGATAGGTGTTTCCATTGTACTGGATCTCCATGGTTTTGTCTCCTTATTTTTATTTTTTTGCTGCCGGTACCTCAACATTTCTCACTCATCTTTGTTGCCGCACTTCGACAGCCACAATTCCCAGATGATGATGAGACTCAAGACGCCACAGACTACACCGTCCACTTTACTGGTGTGGACCTGCCCCTCAAAAAGATATTCAGCACCAATCCACATAAGATCGATACCTACATACACAATGTTCAGAAGAATGATTGCGATGTATATATCTTTACAGTTCCAGTTATATTTCTTTCTCATGATTCTGTCTCCTTAGGTTCAGTTTCATTTTCAATCTTGCCTTTCCGAAACTTCGATTTACTGTACCACACCCATCGATTCTCCACTTTTCCAGTAGAATCGATCACTGTCCGAGCATCCTCATAATATGCGCCTAATGCATCATAGGCTTTCCGGCAGGAACAGAGTAGGAAATTGTCAAATTGCTTGGCAATGGATTCATATTCGCAGCATTGATATCCTACACAGAGGTTGCTGATACCCAACACATTGCTTTTCGTTTCCGGAAGCTGACATGGATATTTTGCAAACAGATACGAAACTCCTTCTGTTTCCGGGAACATTTTCATTTTGCATACCTCAACGCCTAGATAGCGTATTCCCACTTGAGAAAACAGATTCCCCTGGGCTCCACAGGCACATCCAATATCAACCACAGAATCGAAACCGTACTCCTTTGCAAATTTTGCCGCCACCTCATAAGTTTCCCTGGAACCCTCAACCAGATAGGACTCCAGGCAATAAACATATTCAGACCATCGGTTTTCCTCCGGAGTTCGCTCCTTCATCTGCATCCAGGCCTTGTGCGCCTGATGATATACGTCTTTCACAATTTTGTTGTCAAAGCGAATCAGGTTAGAGTTGATGGTAATGCTGGGTAATGAGGGGCTGGGGAAAAATTGCTCTTGAAAAGAATCCATAGTAGAAAGAATGTCCACAATATATTTACCTCCTTATTAGTTTGCTTTGTTATATGCGAATTTTTATCAAATAGCGCCATAACACCCACCGGATTTATCCATAGAAAGAGGCAACGCCCAATTCTATATTGGGCCATATAATCAAAAACCCGCCTTTCACAATAGAAAGGCGGAAAAAAATTATGCAATCAGTTCACTGAAAACATCTACCAGTTCTGGATCAAACTGTGTCCCGGATCCCTTTTTAAGCTCTGAAATCGCTTCAAGCTTTGTTTTAGGACATCCATATGGACGGGCAGCTGTCATGGCATCAAATGCATCAGCAATGCTGCAGATCCGTACCATCAGAGGAATTTCAGGATCCTTTAACCGATAGGGGTATCCAGTCCCATCCATTTTTTCATGATGATATTTTGCGCACGAAATGACGTCGGAAATCGGCAACAACTTACTGAGAATCTGTCCTCCCAGACGGGGATGCTGGGAAATTTGAGCCCACTCATCCGGTGAAAGAGCGGACGGTTTATTTAATACCCGATTGTCGATTTCAGATTTTCCCAAGTCATGGCAAAATCCAGCCAAAAAGCACAGGTCTGCTGGAGCAGCTGCAGTAGCTTCTGCCATCTGCATCATATAGAGAGCAACACGAAAACTATGCAGCTGAAAAAGCTCCGGCATTTTGGCAAAATATTTCATCAGCGATTCGATGGGAATCCTCATTTCCCAGTCCTGGCTTAAAAGGGTGAGTGTTCTCAGAAAACAATCCACCGGATTGATGTCTTGCATCGAATATAAAAAGGCGGGTTGTGATAACAGCACCCCATTTTTTGCGATGGCCATTATTTCTGATTCCTCCTGTTGATGGCCCTGTATCCTTCACGGGCCCGGATTTTTTATGGCAATATGCTTGATCTCCTTTACTTCTGTTCCATTTCGTTGTCACGGGTTTCAGGCATTCGAATAAAGTCATATTCCTTCAATCCATCCAGGCCCTTAACAGTTGCGTAGCGTCCATTTGCAACCATCAGACTCATGAGGGTGACCTCAGGCATTTCAACGACAATGACTCGTTTTCCAATTCCAAATGAATAACCAGCCTCAAAACTGGTCCCCGCAGAAGCCATCCGGCCGTAACTCAGAACAACCACGGTATCTGCTTCGTTGATCGCCTTCAGATCGGCTTCAAATACCTTCCTCCCCCACTCATGATTCATATAGTCCCAGGCATTTTCGATTTTGTGCTCCAGCGGCAGATAGGTGTCGATCCCTTTTGCCCGGAGAATCTCCGCAGCCTTCAAGGCATTGGCACGGTCTGTCTCTGAAAAAAACGGAGAAGCAACATAGGCTTTCGTGCAGCAGGTGTAGATGTTATCCCAACCCTCTTCGTAGGTGGGATGCTCATCGATGTTGAAATAGGAGTCAACAGCAGCCAGCGGGATTGTCCGTTTCCGCTGCAGGAATCGCTGTCTGCACACATCCTTGCTGGTGGGAAGCTGAATGATCGTCCTCTTAGCCTTGAATCCAGCCAGCTCATTCAGAAAATCCATCCGGTATGAACGGCGCATATTAACCGCATCGTACAAAATGGATTTTCCATCGCTTAAAGCGGCCTTCATCGCATCCAGAATCTCTCCATAAACCTTTTCAGGATCACCATAGGAATCTTGGGATCCATACAGTTTCTTGCGAATGTCGTCTGCCCCGATCCGAACAAAATCCGGATGCTCTTTCATAAAATAATGAGAGAACGTGCTTTTCCCGGATGCCGGCAGCCCACACAAAAAAATAATTTCCATCGTTTTTTCCTCCTCAAAAATGATTTAGACTGTTATATGCAAAAGGAAAAAACAATAGCTTCGCTGAAAAGAGAGTTTTGAGATCCAGATCCGTTTATTGAGAGGATTTTTCCACCCCGGAACACGGCGGCGCCGCCGGCCCCTGCAACCGCTGCAGTAGGCTCTTTTTCTTTATGCCATCCATTGATCTACAAGCTTTTTTATCCATGGAAACGATGAGTCCGTTTCCGATTTGGTATCGTTTTTAAGAATGCAGAAAGCGGCCCCCGGGATTTCCGGGGGCCGCCTTTTTCTGTTTTGGGGGGAAAGTTATTCAGATTTTGTTTTATTGATGAGGGAGAGATAGGCTTTACCGCCGGCGCCTTCTTCAAGAAGAACGCCGTACTCGTCTTTCAACATATCGGAGATGTCTGTAATCGATATTCGCCCTTCCTCAATTTCCTGGTCAAGATCCATTGCTTTTCGGAATACCTCGCCGATTCGTTCTATTGGCAGCAGACTGTCAGTCAGCATCGGTTCGGAAATGATGGCCAAAGACATGCTCTTGGCAAATTGAGACATGCGCCGCTGGAACATCCGCAGATCACCATATGTGTGAACCTCAGGGATCGCCAATGGCTCACATTTAATCTCCACTCCGGTAGATGCCTTAAATTTTTGAAGATAGGTTTTGGCGTCTTGATAATTGTGGATAGTGGTGGAGTATTGGTTGACCTTATGCCAGATTTGATTAAGGATCTCCGTCGTTGTATCATAATAGCTGGATATGGCTGCCAGCACCAAGGCCCAGGCACGCAGAACCATTTTATTGGAAATGGCTATCTTGATCTCATTGAGATCAGATTCACTCATACTCAGCGGAATCCGATTGGGATTCTGTTTCTTCTTCTGTGCCATCTTCTCACCTCTCACTTGCTTCCTATGATATTATAGGAAACCTTTTGTGTCTGTCAACTCTTCCCTTTGGGAGCCATTCTGCGAATTGCTTCCTGGGCCAGCTTGCTGCGGAGACACTCTCCTTCTGTAAAGGTTACCGTCCAGCAAAGGGGAGATCCCTTCATGCGGTCCGCAGTATAGCTAAGACCATTTGTTCGAGGATCAAGAAACGGATTATCGATCTGTTCCGGATCTCCGCAGATGATGATTTTGGATCCCTCTCCTGCACGGGAAACCAGTCCGAATGCCTGCACAGGAGTGCTGTTCTGCATCTCATCAAAAATCATGTAGGTATTGGTGATGCTGCGCCCTCTCATGTACCCAAGAGCCTGAAGGGACACAATCCCACGAGAAATCAGATCATGTGCATAATTGTCGATCTCCACGCCGTCCTTGCTCACCTTACTGATATGCGTCAGGGTTTCCAGGTTATCAAAGATAGGTCGAAACAGGGGTTCGATCTTACCCACCTCATCTCCAGGGAGGAATCCAATCTCCTTGTCCATAGTCTCATTGGGCCGAACGGCCAACACCCGGCGAAACTGCTTTTCATCCCCCTGAAATGTCTTATCCAGCCCTACTGCAAGAGACAGAAATGTCTTTGCGGTTCCGGCCGGTCCCTTCAGAATCACAAGCGGAGCTTCCTCCGCCGGAGCCATCAGTGCTTCCAATGCAAACAACTGGCCAGCATTTCTGGCTGTAATCCCATACGGATGACTATCCTTGTAGCGAAGAGGTACCAGCATCTTTCCATCATAACGGGCTAACGCAGAAGAGTTTGGGGAGGAATAGTTATGCAATGTAAAGAATTCATTGACGACAGGGTTTTTGATTCCAGCCTGATTGGGATCCAACTTTTTGTTTGCAAAAAACTCTTCCATACAGGAGTCGGGGATTAAAGCCTCTCTCCTTCCCAAATAAACATTGGAAAGCTCCGTTTTGAATTCTTCTGCCAAAACGGCCACTTTGTCCGCTTTGATCCGCTGCACGGGATCTTGAGAAACCAGAATTGCTCCTCCCGTCAGAGATTTGCAGGCCATAATTACCAAATCGCTGGCGGCCTTTCCATCTTTGTCTGCACGCAGCTGGCTGGTATCGAAAACACGAAGCGTCCCTCCATTGTCCAGGCGAATGCCTTCCCAGAGATTTCCCTTTTTGCTCAGGTCAGACAGCAGCCTTAATGCTTCCGATGCGTTCCGGTTTCCACCAGGAGCAGCCGCTTTTTGAGAAAGGACATCAAGTGTGATGTCGGCAAGATATAAATCGTGTTCGTCAAAAGCAAACAGACTGTATGGAGAAGAAAGAATCGTAGACGTGTCAAGCACATAGTTGCATTTGGATTTCTGAGTCAAAACTAAATTCCTCCCTATTTTAATCGTTTTTCTTACTGCCGGACTTGTCCATGCGCACATACTTTGCAGCTGAAAGGGCCTCTTCATGGCTCATTCCATTTCGAATCCGTTTATAATAAGTAGGCAAGGAAATACCATGTGCCTTACACTGAGCATTCAAAGAGTCCATCTCCGCTTTTTTGCGAGGATCATGGGCCGAGGGAGTCGTCATAGCCGCTTCTTTGCTCATTCCTCGAGCCAAACGACGATAATATGTCTGGATGGTAATGCCATTGGCTTTTGCAATATCACTGAGAGATGGCTTTGTCCTTTTTCTGGATAGAACAGGCCGAAGCAAGGCCTCTTCATCTGTAGCGCCAGTTCGCTTTCTTTGATAGTATACCTGTATGTCGATCCCAAGCTTTCGGCACCATTCAGAAAGTGTCATAGTTTCGCCATTGAGCGTGATATAATGATTTTTCAAAAAGATTCCTCCTTTCTCAAGTAATTACTTCTCAGTCATATTCCAGCTCAATATGCAAGTCGGCAGCAATTGTGATATAGTCCAGATCTGACAAGACATCTTTGATGTCCAGGTCAAAACGCTCTGACATATTAAACAGCTGCCGGGCGAGCTGCTTCAGTGTCTCAATATACTGGGCAGATGCGTTCTTTTCATCAGATTTAGTCATCTGCGCCATCTTTTCTTTGCCAGGAAACAGGATCACTTTCTCCAATCCTCTTACCCCCTTTTTTTCAGATTATTTCTCCGGATCGGCTGCCTTTCCTCATAGGGCAAGCCTTATCTATCTCATCGTTTCCGGATGCTATATTATATGCAGGGAGTGTTATCCTTTATTGTTTTCTGTGGGAATATGCAAATAATAGCGCAATAATACCGCAGTATATCTGGTACAATGGCGGGATAATAGCAAAGAAATAATCACGAACAAAGGAAAATTGAGTGATAGAGATGCCGGAAAGCGGTAGGGGCCAAATTATCTGAAGCTGTTTCTGAGAATAAGATGGTGAACTTGTGCGTTAGATTTGGGTAAAAAAGCGCCCAGCACCTGATGGGCTGGGCTGCAAAAACAAAATCTATAAGAAAATGGTCAAATGGTTGTGGCAAAGAGTTATAAATGATTGATGATGATCATCGAAAATTTGAAAAAACTGAAAAGGCAATAGAAGCGTTGAAAAATGTCTTGAGCCGGGAAACAATTTCTATTACTGATAAAATGGAAATTATTCCGCAGCCATTACCGAAGAATACGATAAACACCTCCTCAATATTTTTTTGAACAGATGATTATAGCCATTTCATCTTCAATAAATGAGGAATACGAAAAGATTTTGGAGGGGTTTTAGCCTGCTTTCTATAGTCATTTAAAGAGAGCCGGAATCAATAAGAAAGGAAAGAGGGAACAAAGGCGCCGGCTAATTACAACCGATAGGCAAGTGTAGTTTTTCTTGCCGAGAGGGAGTCGTTGTCAATAGCCCTTTGGATAGCGGCGGGTTGACCATAGATAATGCTGGTATGCTGTGCACGAGTATACAACGTATAAAAAAGATTTCTTGCCAGCATTCTGTAATTGCACATCATGATCGGCGCAATAACAATGGGCCACTGGGAACCCTGTGCCTTATGGATCGTTAAGGCATACGCATGTTGCAACTGGTTGAGCAATTCATTCTGATACAGGACATAGCCATCATCATATTTTACCAAGACCTGACCATATGGATCTGTCCCATCTTTTCTGATGACTCTTGTCCTACATACCGTTCCCATTTCTCCGTTAATGATTCCTTTCTTCCCTACATTGGGAACCAGTTGCCCATTGCTGGATGGTCTATACCAAGTTATGTTATAATTGTTTTCTACATGGATTACTTTATCACCAGCCCGAAAATACAACACGGCAGTTTCCATAGTTCCATCTTGGTCAAACGTGATATTTTTTGCTGGGACATCATTTTCAATATCTTTTGGTGGAAACAGCTTTTGCTGGATCATATAGTTGAGAACATCTGTGCCCACCTCCGTCATTTTTTGGGGACAAAGAATCTGCACCTCTGAGATGGAATGGCCCTTCCGAATCTCATTCACATACGCATTCACCATAAGATCTCTACATTGAATGGGGCTCTCTGCCGGGAAAAGAAAGGCTCCTGTTTTGCCATTTGGATCTGGGGCAGATTGAATAGACTCTCCACGCAGAATTTTATTTGCGTTAAGCAAAATACCAGAAAGAGCCGCTTGTCGTTTCACGACGTTCAAAGCAACAGCGTTTGCACTTCCGCTTGAAATAATATCTTTCAAAACAGTTCCTGGTCCAATTGAGGGAAGCTGATTGCTGTCTCCCATAATAATAACTTTGGTCATAGGAGGGATACTGCTTAAAAGTTTTTTTGCGAGATGAATATCAACCATAGAGAACTCATCAATTACCACACAGTTTGCATTGATTTGAGTAAAATGGAATGGCTGCTCTTCATCTCCAATCAAACCAAGCGCTTTATGTATGGTAAAAGCAGGCAAACCAGTTGCTTCACTGGCTACTTTTGCTGCTTTACCAGTTGGCGCCAGAATAAGAGCTGTTAATGAACCGTGATTTTGTTGATGTTTTATCCCAAGGACTCCAAGAATCACATTCAAAGTAAATGTTTTGCCGCAGCCTGCCGGCCCATAAAGAACATGAAACCCTCCCCTTGTTCTGGTAAATGAATCAACTGCTTCCAGCTGTTTTTCTTCCAGACTTATCCCATTCTTTTTGCAGTAATCGGAAATGACTTCTGGATTTCCATTAAAAAATGGCATATCCGCATTCTGAATATTTCGGATGGCAGCAGCAACTTCTTCTTCTGCCTGATAAATGGCATTCTGCATATAAACAGTGGATCCATCAACTTCATCTTTCACGATCGTTTTCTGGGCCAAAGCCATCTGAATCCCCTTTTCTAGAGCTTCATCAGGGACGATATAGACATAGAACTTGAAAGGATCTCTCTTTTTTTTCTGCTGCCACACTTGCATGGCCTTCCTTAATTCAGGGAGGCTCACCTCACAATTAACTCCATATTGAGACCAGCGATGCACATCCCCACGAGCCTGTTTGACCAATGCCTGTGCATCTCGATAATTCAAGTGAAGACCAGTCAGTTGTCGAAGTCGATCTATAAAATCCAACTCAGATAAACAGCAATTCCCGCTCTGGAGGGCTTCTTGTTTTAACAATTGGCAAGAAGCAGCGGCCACCCGCATGGGATTTGATAACCCCATACCACTTGCTAAAGCAACTCGATCACATTCTGAAAAGGAAAGAAAACCAGCTTTCGACATCAGAAAATACGGATCATTTTGAATTTGATCTCCAACATTCGTTCCAAATTCATCAATTAAGCGCTTTGCCTTTGCCATATTGATACCCATCGATTTCAATACTGCAAGAGAATGTTCTGTCTCATCTTCACAGGATAACTGGTCCTGCCAAATCCGAGCACGTTTCAGTGATACCCCGGGAATCCGTCGGACAACCTCTTCCGGATTGTCATGGATCAGCTGAAGAGAATTTTTTCCCAAATAGCGATAAACAATATTCGCCTGTGTATTCAACCCATGAAGCGTTCTGAGCACAGTCAGAATTCCTTCCTGTTCATCCGGAAACGTGCTTTGGCAATCTTTGACTTCAAGCTGCCACTCCCCTGCCCGCTTTGTAACGACTCCAGTCACTTCATAATATCGATTAACGCTGATGGAAATCACAAATACGCCAACAATCTTAAACCGACGGAGTGATTCGGTTTCTACAGAATAAATGCCAAAGCCTGTATCTGGTTTGTGAAACAGGCAATCCATAATTCGAACCTTCATCTTAATCATACTTCCCTCTTTATAGGAAGCTAAGATGGAATCCCCTGGCAAAGTATTCGCAAAATTGTACCCCATATAAAGAATTCACCCCAATTTTATTTGATTTTACGCATTATTGTATGCATTTTTCTCTATTTTCAATTAACAACTAATCCTACATCTTGTGTCAGAAAATTTTACTTATTCAATATTTCGTTATTGCTTTGCATATAATATAATAGGAATAGAAAAATCCACCTATGAGGAAAGGAGAATTACTATGTTTGAAAATCTAAATCAGCTCATGTATGCTGTTATTTATATTGGAATTCTGGCGGTGCTCTGGCGTGCGACAAGTCGCAAACTAAATGGAGCCTGTGACATTTTCTGGGGGCTTCTTTGCACAGTTCTTTATCTTGCGACTGGGGCAGTTTATCGGCCCCTCAGTGTTTTCATGATCTATGCAATGACCGCTTTTGCAATTTTGTTTGGAGGATCCAGACTGATTCCTCTGATTTTATTTATCATGCTGACTGTACACCTTTGGGTGCTGGTTATTGGCCCGGTGGAAAAGCCTGAAGACTAACTCTTTAAATGGAGGCGCTTTTATGAAATTTCTGAACAAACCGTTTCCGGCGGTAGATCCGGACAAGTACAGAAAAACAACAGATTTTGTTCAGACGGTTATCATTTTTCTTTTACTGCTGCTCTTTTTTACCTTCATTCGGCCGGCAGCAGTCCCGTCTTTGAGCATGTATCCAACTATGGACATCAATGAACTTTCAATCTGCCTCACAACATCTCACTTCGATTATGGGGACATAGTGTTGTTCCATCCGCCAGAAGATCCTTCTATCACCTATGTAAAAAGAGTGATTGGAAAAGAAGGCGATGCGATTGCGGTCCATGATGGCTATGTTTGGAGGAACGGAGAAAAGCTGATTGAATCCTATGTAGAGGAACCAATCGAGTATGAAATGGATGAGATTGTTGTTCCTGAAGGAGAGTTTTTCCTGATGGGAGACAATCGCAATAACTCTCAGGATTCTCATGTAATAGGCCCCATTGATCAAGACTCAATCTATGCCAAAGTGCTTGTCCATTTTAATCCAATGAAGGCATTGGGCTTGAATTAGACTGAAAACAATTCATTTTCCCCTCTCTTTTTCAAAAAAGAGAGGTTTTTTTGTGCGAAAACGAAAAAAATAAACGGTGGGGTATAAAGAAAAAGAGATTACTGCAGCGGTTGCAGGGGCCGGCGGCGCCGTTATGGAGAATATGGAATATGGAGACAAAGAATAGGATCGAAGGCAAGCTCACATACGGCATTCAGAAACTAGCCATCTAAGCCAATTGCCACAGAGGCATCTTTTCTTTATGCAAATTTTTTTAACAAATGATTAAGTGGATTGAGAGAATAACAAAGAACAAAATGGAGAGATTTTTTGCCGCCAAAGTCTCTTGGTCTTTTCTAAATAAAACAGAAAAGCATCCTCTATATTCAAAGAGGACGCTAATGGTTTAGAAATGAATTGGTTTTGTTTTTTTCTGCTCACAGTTTTCCAATGCCTGGTGCAGTTCTTTTTCAAAAGTCTCCATCGTTACATTTTCAACTCTCCATGGCCCCTGCCAAGAAAAAGAATTGACCTGGTTTCCATCCGGATCAAAAAAAAGAATTGTGCAGATCAGATCTCCATCAATGTACATGCGTGTCTGATATCCTGCTGTTGAGACATCTTTCAGAACCATGATTTCTTCAAGCGGATCAACATCATATACGAGCTCAAAAGCGTCTCTTAAAAAATCTGCAACGGTTTCCCATTCCCGTTTTTTCTCAACAAAAAATCTCATTTTGCATCTCCTTTTATCTGATATTTTTCTGATATTTTATTATATGCAATCTGAATACCGCTGCCTGAAGATATACAAATACGGTGGGGCACACCGGAATCTACGCCTGGGGAGACTGCGGAAGACCTCTCATGGTGAAGGCAGTGGTCATGGAACCAGGAATCCCCCGGCTTTAGCCGTGGGGAGTGTCAACAGATAGATCGTCAACTAATGTGGTAGGTGCCAAAGAGCAGAAAATAAAAAACGGAGTGATTCGAAAAAATCGAACCACTCCATTTTTATGACGGCCCTATGCCACATATTAAAATTCAAAGGGTAGGCAAAGGTAAGAATCTCCCTCAAGGTGAATGAATTGTTCTCCCGAGTAATCATCTTCACAATATCCTGCCTGCTGCCAGACATAGATGCCGTCTTTTGTCTGCTGCGTCGCAGTGCGATGGCCTTTTACAAAAAGCCGTTTCTTGCCATGTTCTTCTTTTACAACTCCAGAAACGATGAAATCAGAAGAGATATATCGCAGCGGATCCATCATATTCTCATCGATTCCCAGCTCATATCTGGAATCCAATGCCTGCTGAACTTCTTTTGCGATTTTATCCATCTCTTCATGAAGCTGAATCAGCTTTTTGATTTTCCCCTTCAGTGTAGTGCCCAACTGAATCGGATGGGTTGCTGCTTCATCTATCATTGCATCGAAGCAATCCAGAAGCAGTGCATCGCATTTGAACTCGTTCTTGACCCAAAGTACGTAGCCGGAGCCCAGGGCAATCTGCGCCACATTCTTTGAATCCTCTTCCGTTTTCTCACCGGTGGTACTCCCCATAACGTCCATGACACCTTCATCATCATTGATTTGATGCCAAACAGCTTTCAATTCATGAGTCAATTCATTTTCCTTCATGTAAAATACCTCTCTTGATTCAGTATATGGATTTGTGCGTTGGTATAAGGATTAGAACCCATTAAGAGCTCTCTCCTTTTGAACTGTGTTCCTTTTTAAAATCCATTCCAGATCTGCTTTCCGCAGTATTCAAAGCACTCTGCATCATTGCAGTCTTCATCGGTCAAATCCACGAGCCTCTTTCTGCTGCGGCTGATGAATAGATCGCTGTCCATCGGAGGCTTCGGATTTTTGTCCCGCAGTAGCTCGTCCATACCCACAACCCGTGAAAATTGCTCTGGTTCATTTTCTTTCAGGTACTTGAAGAAGTAGTTTTTGTGGAATGGACAGAATGTGCAGGCTGAAGCCTTCGTCTCAAGGCCCCACACATCCCGGATGTAGGCATAGTTATCAGCTCGGACCAGCCCCATTTCCACGAGCGGAAACTTATTGATGAACATTGGGTTTGGGCTTTCTTTGCATCTGCGAGCTTCTTCTGCACTGAACCCCATGTGCATCTCATGCGCTTTCTTGTCCTCTTCACGGAGCCGCTGGCCCTTTTTGTACCCAAGCAACTCCCATCGGACATATTTGGAGATCAGCTCGACCTTGTAGTCAATCGTACAGTTTCTCGGCATTTTCGACTTATGCCCGTCTTTCCGAATTGTCCACCACGGGATGCTAATAGTTCTCCTCTCCCCAAAGTTTTTCATGAAGTCTGAGTATAGCGGAGATTTCAGAATCACCATAGATACCCCGCATGAATGGGCTGCATTTTCCAGAAACTCAACTTGCCTCGCTACCCAAGGAGGCTCAAACCCGAGATCGCAGAAGATGGAAATGTCATAGATCGGAACCTTCGGCCAAACAGGAGGCTCTCCTCGTTTTTTAGCCAAAGCATTTTCGCATGACATCAGGTGGAGTGCCGATGATTGCATCCCAGCTCCGCAGGATAAAATCTTCATCCTCTGGCCTCCCTGGTTTCCCGCAAACTCTCTTTCTTAAAGAATTTGATAGCATCTTTGATGCTGTCCCGTTCATCTTTACTGACAGCCAGTCGCAGATCAGCTTCCAATTGATTCAAAATATGTGCGACTTCAGTATTGAATTCTTTCTTTTTTTCTTGATCCATGTAAATAACCCTCCTTAACAAGAATTTATTATGTTGTATGCCAAAAATAGAGATGTATCCTTTCTGCAAAAAAAATCTTTTTTTTATGGGTTTCCCTAATAAAAGTTTTTCTCGTTTGCATACAACAATACAAACCTGTATGGTTAATTTTAATTTGAGCCAAGAGCTCAGGAGGTAAACAATCATGGCAAGAAAGAAGACTGCTGCAGCTGCTACCGAGACCCCTGCTACTACCGAGAACCCTCGTGTGTTCATTCGCACGAGAAATGTAGGCATGTCCGGAGAGAATGCCTATGCGTTCCATCTGGAAGGAACGCTGACTCGTGACCTGAACATTCTGCCGGCCACTGCCGATAAGAAGGCAATGGCTTCTGGATCCATCATCATCGGGACTGATTCCCATGGTGTTTCCTATGATGCAGGGGCCCTCTATGCCAGAGCGATGCGAGAGGAAGCTCCTGAAGTGAAGGAGCCTTCTCCGTTCGTGAACATCATCTTCTTCGGCCGGCTGGCTGAGAAGGTGGCCAGTGACGAGGAAATCAAGGCCAAGGCGCAGATTGCAGTCTGCGGCGTGATGAAGAAGAGAACCGGCAAGGATGGCATTGAGCGTGTCGAGGTTGTCGTTGACAACTATACGGTACTGCACAATGCGGATGCCAAGCGCAACAAGCGGATCTCCGTTGCGCCCATGTCCTACACCAACAGCAAGGGAGAGGTTGTCTGCCGGCCGATGGTTACCCTGCTGACTGGCCGGGTGCTGAAGAACATTGCTTCTGGACAGTCTGCTTCTTCCGGCAAGAACTACCTGCGGGCTGGCCTGGGACTGGCTGTTCCCGTAAAGAAGGTCTATGACCTGGCTTCTACCGGCAAGGTTGGTGAGTACAAGGACACCGATCCCTCCATTCTGAATCTGGTGTTCTTTGATCAGATGGCAGTCCGGATGGGGAAGCTTCTCCATGAGGGGATGCAGATTGCCGTTTCGGGATTTGTATCCGAGGAGATCTACAACGGCAATACCAGCTATCTGATGCGGCCGCAGAGCGTCAGCGTGATCAGCTATGGTTCCAGCGATGGATCCAACAATGGTTCTTCTGCAGCACATTCCGCTGCGACTGTGGACGAAGATGCTGGCGAGGCTCCCGTCGCTTCCAGCGACGATTTTGCCGGTTTTGAGGATGAGGAGAACGAAGAAGAGTTGCCCTTCTAATTGTTCGGCATAAAAAAAGCAGCCTTTCAAGGCTGCTTTTTTTTATGCCATTTTTTCTTTGAATTGCTGATTTACAAGAGGTTCCAGAACATAGTGATTGTACCAAGATGAATCTCGCATACTTAATTCTTCCTGATACCCATTATTGATCATATCATCGACCCCTTTCCCATAGGAAATATCCCAAACCATGTATTTAACTTGGATCCCGGCAAAAGTCAGCTTTTTAGAAAAATTCAAAGCTGCTTTGGCCACAGAATCATTCATAGACACATCAGCATCATAACACAGCACTATCGTTTCAATATGATGGCTTTTTGCAAACTGTACCACCTTGACATAAGGCCAACAGGTTACTCCATGCATATTCAAAACGGTATACCCCATTTTATTGAGCTTCAATGCCTTGAACTTTCCTTCTGTGCAGATCAGGATATTGCTTTTTGTCCCGGGAAGCACATCTACCACTCCAGAATTAGTTGTCCCCTGGTCGCAGCCAGGATTGCTGCCATTTGCAAATCCAGATGAAAACCAGATGTATCTCTTTTTCTTATCCTCAGTTTTTCTTCTGATCTGAATTCCATTGATTCGCCCTGTTTCATCACAGGCGATAATTCCCAATGCATCTTTCCCGGCTCCTACAAACCGATAATTTCTGTTTCGCATATCGAAATAAAAACCTGGTGTATGGCCTAAAACAGAACGATCGATTCCTTCCGCAGCCAAACTGCGAAGAAATACCGCCATAAGGCAGGCAGAATACTCCGGCATAGCAAAAAAGAATCGCATATCTTCTTCCCCTAAAGCCCTTTCTTCGATCAATTTCTTTCTGGCTTCTGCAGACATAGGAGGACAGGCCCTGATAAAGAGTCGGTATACCCGATCCAACATTTCTGGTGGAAGTTTTTCGTTGACAGATGGCTTTTCGAGAGTATGTTTTGCCGGTAGACAATCCATAGGAATTTCATCAGGATCCTCTTTTAAAAGAATTTCAGCCTCATCTCTTGTGATAGCTCCATACCGTAAACCTACATCAGCAGCTGCTCTTTTCCAGGACAGCCCATGAAGCCGTTGATAAAAACTGACTCCTCCCTTTCCACTTTCTCCGCAGGAAAAGCACTTCCATAAATTTTTCCCTGTGTTTACTTTGAAATTGCCCAGTTTCCGATCATTGTGAAAAGGACAGAGGGCGTCTCGTTCTACACCGGAACCTTTCAGCGCAATTTCTCCTCCAATTATTTCATCGATTGGAATAGCTTCAATCTTTTCTATAATGCGCTCAATTTCCCCCACCAATCGAATTCCCCCTTTTTCTTTTTTTACTTTAGTTTTTATCTTGTTATATGCGAAAACTCAGCAAAAAAAGTCTCCCCGCAAGGCGGGGAGACTAATTGAGGGAATCAATCATCAATGATCGAGACAGCTTCTCCGGCAGGCGTAGCGGATGTCACATCATTCTCCGCATCGTCATCAGAAGCATCGTCGTCATCAATGATTGTCTTGGCAGGAGACTCGTGCCGGCCGCCGGAGGCGAATTTGTCCTCCCATGCAGCACGCTTGTCATTCATTTCCTTCTGGATCTGAGGCACAAACTTTGCCATAACCCAGGCATAGTAGGCAGCCTCGAGGGCCTGTGCGAATTCCTCCAGCTTGTCTGCCTCCATAGCGATGCGGATAATCTGCTCCGCTTTCTTCACCGGCTTATTGTACCCGTAATCAGGCACAATCAGCAAACCGTTCGGGCCCGGTACACCGGGGCCACATTCTGCTGTCAGAACCCAGGGCTTTTTGCTGCCGGGGGCCAGAGAAATGGTGCGGCTCAGGGCCTTGCCGTCTTCTCTCTTAGCCTTGTTAGCCGGAGTTCCTCCCATCTCGGTATAGACTGCCTCAGGATATGTCTTACCCGCTGCCTTTGCCTTATCCATGGACGCTTTCCACTTGCGTGCCATGGACCCGTTCATGATCTTGTCAGCAAGGGCCTTGGCCCGCAGAACCGGCAGATAGAACCGAATGTTCCCTGTCATTCGTTCGGACTCGGGCTTTGTCTTGTCGTAAGCCACAAAATTGATGCAAACCTTGTCAATGGGAAGGGCCGTTGCCATTACCTCGACAAAGCTGCCAAGGGCATCAATTCGATGGATCTGGGCGGGGCTGATTTCTTCGTAATTCATGTTTTAATCCTCCTGATAAATATTCCACCATAAAGCTGGTTGTGCTGTTATATGCAATTGGTTACAAAAATATTGCCTTATAGAATCTCTTTCCAATATATTTTTCTTGACTATTTTCACTATATATGTATATAATTTTAGAGAAAAAACATTTCTTACAGAAGATTTTAAAGAATATAAATTAGAGGGGAGAAAGGAACAAAAAGGCGCCAAAAATGAAGGAGGTTCAAGAAGCATGGATTATAAAGAAAAGTGTAGTTGCTTCAGCATTGATAACAGTATGGAAATTGGGATTTGTTCTCAGTGTGGGGCTGAAGTCCCTGTTGAGTTATTGAGTTTTCTCCCCAAAACAGAAAAATATTATCGGAAGTTGTTGCTGAAGAAAGAAAAAGGCGAGGACACAACAATGTCGGAAGAAGTTGATTCTTCAGTTCTGCTCTGCCCTAATTGTATGGTCAACTGGGAACGAGAGCACGGGAAATTTTGAAAATTGAAAGAAACACCGGAGAAATTCTCCGGTGCCTTTTTTTCTTTATTTTGCTTTTCCTACAGACGGTAGGGTTTTTCTTGTCAGCCCTTTTTCTGGTATAGTTTCCAGCTTTTTTACAAAACAGAATCCACTCTCCAGGCATTTGATCCCTTGGTTTGTCCTTGTTTTTGACTCCGGCAGTTGTCTTGCCTGGAACGCCAACTGATGACTTTCTGATTGCCCCAGGAACCATTGGTTTGGATCATCAAATGGACATACACCAATCAGGGTATCTTGGCTGCTGCAGGCATTTTTCAGGCAGTGACGGCGCCCTTTTACCTCATATAGAGTCAATGGCACAACAGCGGCTTTTCCGTTTTCATAAGCCAGCAGTACATACCGGTTTTTCATTGAGGCAATCCCTACTACCCTCTCTCCCTGATCAAAGCTCAGCACACTGGCCAAATAATATCCCATAGGGCTGGTCATTGCCTCGTTTATAGAGGAGAGCTCCAACCGGTATGCTTTTTGTCGATTTGTAAATACGAGCATGATGTCGGTATTGAGAGCAGAAAGTGTTTGAACTACTTGGTCTCCATTTTTCAAAACGAGATTCTTGCTGTTCGTAGTTTGGATGGCAAGATAGCCATTTTTGCTCAATGTCAAAGTAACCGGTTTGGCTGCTTGTTCAGGAGTAGAAAAGGAGGTATTATTTGCTGAATCGTATTCGATCCGTGTTTTTCTGGGACTGGAATAGGTTTTGATTACATTTTTCAGATCAGCAATAATCAGTTTTTTCAGTTCTGTGTCTTTGTTCAGAACTTGATTCAGTTTCTGAATATCGTTTTTCAGACTATCGATTTCCGCTGTGCGCTTCAAAATATAATCCTGATTGAGATTACGAAGCTTGATTTCGGCGATAAACGCAGCCTGTTCTTCATCGATCTTGAACCCTTCTATTAAGGAAGGAATGACAGCAGAATCATCTTTTGTCCCCCGAATG
>OGYF01000952.1_pt1 | contig 27005 bp, 23 predicted proteins | sample 1576451 | NCBI WGS metagenome assembly OGYF01 (sample SAMEA3541505, study PRJEB24748) | human gut metagenome | biome: human gut; feature: human-associated habitat; material: faeces | place: China | collected 2012
CGAAAACGGCTGTCGGGAAGAGATCGACTCCCTGCTGGACGAACTCGGAGACGATCCCTGAGAGGCGATAGACAAGCGCGGGCTCTGTTAGTACAATTAAAAATGGTTTTTATCCGAATTCATGAAAAGGGGAATATAAATGGCCGGAACCACCGCAAGATATCACAAAAATTATCCCGTATCGTGGGAACAGGTACAGAGGGATTGCCGCGCCCTCGCCTGGAAGCTGCTTGACATCCGCTCCGACTGGAGCCGTCTCATAACCGTGGCGCGCGGAGGGCTGGTCCCCGCGGCGATCATCGCGCGCGAGCTCAACATTCGCCTGGTGGACACCATCTGCATATCGAGCTACACAATGCGCGACCAGTCGGCGGCCAACATCCTCAAGCGACCCGACCTCGCGGGGGTCGACGATACCTGGCTGATAATCGACGACCTCGTTGACACCGGCAAAACGGCGAAGATCGTCCGCGCCATGTTCGGCCCCGCCCATTTCGCCACCGTCTACGCGAAACCCGAGGGACGCCCAATGGTCGACACCTTCGTCACCGAGGTCAGCCAGGATACTTGGGTGCTCTTCCCCTGGGATACCGCGCCGACTACGGCCTTCATCCCGCCCATCGTCGATATGGAGCTGGAGAAATAGGGACAGTCCGACAGACAGCGATTCAGTTCAGATAAAAAACGTTCCGGTGTCCGCGCCGTGCGCCCATAATACCTGCGGGTATCCGGCGCGCCTGAGCGTTAAATATATTTTCTCTGTAAAAACACAACGCCGCGGACTCCGTAAAAAGAGCCGCGGCGTCGTATTTATCGTCTATCCGCCGAAAACCGGCGGCCTGCCTAAGCTATTCCGCCTCTTCCTTACGCTTCGCGCGTTCGGCACGCATCGAGAATTTCTTGGCGTGCGGGTCGCCGCGCGTGGGGACGATGCAGAAAAATTCAAGCGGCACGTCGCTGTCGTTCTTATATTCGTGGAGAAGGCCTCCGGGAACGCGCGTCCAGTAACCGGTCTTCATGAGATATGGAACACGTTTGCCCGGCTCCTCCTCGACCTCAACGACGCCGTCGCCGGACAGCGTGAACATCAGGTGGTCCCATTCATGTTCGTGCGCGGGAATACCCCTGTGCGCCGGCAGGATAAAATGGCGCATGACATAATCGTCCCAGCAGTTCTCAGGGCCGTATATCGTCCTCTTCTCTATCTCCGGCGCAAGCGCCGAGGCGTTCTGCAGCGGAAGCTCGTATATCGAACCATAATTTTTTTCTTTTTCGCTCATAATATCCCCTCCACACAAATAAACTGGTGATTCCTTACTGCAACAGTCTAGCATAAATCGGCCGAAGCCTGTACTCTGAACCGTAAAAATCTTATTAGTAAAAGACCGGCACAGAAAAAACTCCATGCCGGCCTCTCTGAGTCATTCGTTATGCCTGCGGGAGAGGGCCTCACGCAAGCGTAAAGCGCTCTATCCTACTTCTTAAGCTCCTCAAGTCCCGCCTTGATCTTGTCCGGGGTTGCGGGGATAGCCTTGATACGGACGCCGCAGGCATCGTGGATAGCGTTGCAGACCGCGATATGCGGCGCGGAGAGCGGCATCTCACCGGTTCCAGAAGCTCCGAAGGGACCAAGCGGACGTGGTGTCTCTACGTGGACCAGTTCGAGTTCATCGGGGATATCCTTAATGTAGGGCAGACCCATGACGACAAAGTTGTTGTACTTATTCTCGTCAAGGAAATCCTCCGTGAGGGCAAGTCCGATACCCTGCGCGATACCGCCGTACTGCTGTCCGTCGACGACGAGGTAGTTGTTGATGACGCCTACGTCTCCGACAAGCACGAACTTCTCGCAGTGGGCCTTGCAGGTCTTCATATCGATGGAGACCATCGCGAGGTTGACGGCGAACATATGGAAGCCGAAGGGTTTGCCGAGTCCGGTATCCTTATCGTTGCCCGAGCAGACCTCGGTCGAACCGTCGGCGTGCAGTACCATCGCCTGCGTGTAGCCCTCGTAGAATACGGGGATATTCTCGGCGATCATCTCGTCGTAGGTGCGGTATGTGCCGTCTTCCTTACGCATCGCGTCAAGAAGCTTCTTGCAGCTGTCGACGATCGCGTTGCCGACCATGACCTGTGAACGGCTGGCGGCGGCGGCACCGCTGTTCGGAGCCTTCGCGGTGTCTGAGAGGACAAGCTTGATCTGCTCGGGAGCAAGTCCAAGCGGCTTCAGCGCCTCATGCGCCGTACCCACGCAGCCGATATCTGCGCCCTGTCCGTGGTCTTCCCATGTGTTGTAGAGGATGACGCCGTCCTTCGTAAGCTCGATGTTGCTGGCCGCTTCGTCGGCGCCGTCGTCGTTTGAGTTGTAGATACCGATCGATACGCCTACGCCGTACTTCTTTTCATCCGTTGAAAGCTCCGCCGCCTTCTTCTTCATCTCTTCGTAGTAGGGGCGGGCCTTCTTCATCATCTCGGGAAGCGGGAACACTTCAGGCGCGTATCCCGAGGGGAACTGTCCGCGCGGATTCTCCGTAAACGGCTCCCACTCAAGGAGGTTCATCTCGCGGAAATCAAACGGGTCGATGCCGCACTTGTTGGCGAGCATGTCCATCGCCGTCTCGCAGCCCCAATATGTCTGCGGGGCGCCGTAGGCGCGGAAGGCCGCGCTCCAGCGGTGGTTGCTCCAGCAGGTATAGCCGGTGGCGCGCATCTTCTCATACGCGTAGGGCGAGAAGAAGAACTGTCCGCCCTTATTCGTAAGGTCGTTGGCCGATTCGCTGAAGGGGCCGTGATCGACCCACCAGGTCTGCTCCGCTCCGACGAGCTTGCCGCTCTTGTCGGCGCCGACGCGGATGTGCATGAGGAACGGCGAACGCTTCGGTGTGCGGATATTATGCTCCTTCATATTTATGCGCATGTAGACGGGACGTCCGCAGGCAATGAGGGCGATCGCGAGATAGGGTTCGTTGGTCGGGGCGACCTTATAACCGAAGGAGGCGCCCATGTTGTTCTGTATAACGCGGATCTTCGAGGGGGCCACGCCGACGCCGCGCGCGATCATCATCTGATGGCGGTAGACGCAGATCGATTTTGAGGCGATCGTCAGTTTGCCCTCTTCGTCGTAATAGGCATACCCGCAGTCTGGCTCGAGCACCATATGAGGCTGGCGTGAGCTGAGGAATTCGTCGTCGACGACATATTCGGCCTTGTCGAGATCACTCTTGGGATCGTCACCCTTTGTGAATACGCGTTTGTTCCAGGCGTTGGGCATGCCATCGTAGCCTTCGATGTCATCGTAGACCTTTATCGCGTCGGGAGCCATTGCCTGATAGATGTCGATAAGCTCGGGGAGCGGCTCATAGTCAACCTTGATCTTGGCGGCAGCTTCGCGGGCGTGGGCCTCCGTATCGGCGCAGACTATCGCGGCGACGTCGCCCCACTGGCGGATCTTGTCTCCCTCCTCGACCATGATGCGGCGCTCCCAGCCGTCCGTGAGGGCGGAGGCGCAGCCGACCTGGCCGCGGATACGGTTCGTACCCTTGACGTCTTTGTAGGTGACTACCTTAAATACGCCGGGCATCTTCTCGGCTTCGCTGACGTCGATCTTATTGACCTTCGCGTGGCGCACGCCTTCAACCGAATAGGGATAGGCGAAGAGGAACTCTTCGGGCAGCTTCAGGCGGTCGTCATCGCCGAAATCCCAAAGGCCGGTCGCCTTGTAGACCGCGCTCGGACGCGGATAATCGGTGTTCCACACGGAATCTCCGGGCTTATACATCTTCGCGAGGTCGACGATCTTCTCTTCGCCGCGAATGATGGCGGCGGCCTTCATAACGGCGTCGACTATCTGCTTGTAGCCGGTGCAGCGGCAGGCCATCCAGTTCTTGCTGAACCACTCGCGAACCTCTTCGCGCGTCGGGTTCGGGTTCTGGTCGAGAAGAGCCTTACCGCAGGTGATGAATCCGGGGGTGCAGAAACCGCACTGGATAGCGCCGCAGACGATCATCGCCCACTGCAGGGCGTGGAGATTGTCGGGGGTGCCTATTCCTTCGATCGTCGTGATCTGCGAGAATTCGGGAACGTTCTTCCAGCGGGTGATACAGGCGCGAACCACCTTGCCGTTGAGTATTACGTTGCAGACGCCGCACTGGCCGCAGTCGCAGCCCCGCTTTGTGCCCGTCATCTTCAGCTGGTCGCGAAGAACGGTGAGAAGCGTGACCTCGGGTTTGCCAATTACGCGCCTCGGTACGCCGTTGATGGTAAGATTCTTGACATGATAGCTGGACTGGACCTGTGCCTCTGTCATTTCCTTTGCCATTGAAAATCTCCTCTCTCGAAATGAATTTTTCCATATCCCATGCGGGAACTCTGGAAATAATTAAGAAACCTTGACTGCATTTTCATCGGAAAGAGGGAGTGGTGCACATCGCCCGTTAACGCGGCAAATATACTCTTACCCCTTTCCAATTCGGATGCTCTGCGCATCCCGGGAGGCTCCGCGGTTTCCCGCAGAAGCCCTTGGAGCCTTTCGGCTCACTGGTCGCATCTCCATAGCGTGTTCGCGTTAGGAAATGAAACTCGGGGTTGCAACTAAGTTGCAACTATTGTCTAAACTTTCTATACAAATCATACAAAAGTACACAATAATGAGCAATATTTAGGTAGAATATGAGACGTTATGCGCTTTTTTGATTAATTTATAGATAATAAAGTTTCTTCACAAGTGAGTTGCAAAAAGACAAAAAATGAACCGGTAACGGGCAAAAGTACAAAATTATCGGTTCTCGGCAGCGAAACCGCTATATTTGACCGCTGTCAATTAATGATAATATCGCGCGGCCTTCCCATCAAAAAATATCTTCCTTATATAGCTATTCACGCGCGTATAAGTTTTACCCGCTCAAAACACCCTAAATTCCTTCCGGGAGCATTCGCAGCCAATCCGCTTTTTGCGCCGATATAAATAACAGTGCGCGGCGGCGCTGTTTTTTACAAGTGGGTTTTCGGGATTTTATTTATAAAAGACAAAAGAGAGGGAAGCCACCCTCTCTCTTCTGTCTATCTATTATTTAATTAATTCAAATCAGGGCCGGGCGCCTACAGCAGCGCCATGCGGTAACGCTTCTCGGGACGGCCCACGCGGCGGTAGGCGTACTCTACGACGACGCGTTCGCTCATGGTAAGAAACTCAAGGTAGCGGCGCGCGGTGGAGCGGGAGATACCTAGATGCTCGCCGACCTCCTGCGCGGAGAAGGTCTCCTCGTTGCTCTTGAGGAATGATTCGATGTCGTTGAGGCACTTGAGCTGGAGCCCTTTGGGGATCGAACGGTTGTTGGCCCACGAGGGGTCGTGGCTCTTCATTGAGACGAGGGCGTCCAGGTCCTCTTGCTGCCACGGGCGCGTCCTGCCGGTGAGCGAGTGGTGGTATATCTGGTAGTTTTTCAGCGCGGCACGCAGGCGGTCAAAGGAAAAGGGCTTAACGAGAAATTCAAAGACGCCGGCGCAGAGCGCCTTGCGCACAAGCTCGGGATTCTCCCCCGAGGAGACTACGATATAGTCTGTGCGTGAGAAGGATTTGCGAAGGTCGTCGAGCCCTTCGATCGCGCTGAAATCTCTGAGGAACAGGTCAAGCAGCACCAGGTCAACGTCAATGCAGCGCATCGCCTCGAACATCTGCGGCCCCGTGGAGACGCACTTTAGCAGAGTAAAAGCGCTGTCGTTGATGATAATATCGGAATAAAGCTTTTGAAGAAGTGGATCTGACTCTGCGATCAAAACTTTTAGGCTGCGCATTTTAACCTCTTCCTCCTCTCTAATCTCATGGATTCGGTGCTCCCGCAAAGATAAGGAAAAGGCCGCCGCACAGGCCTGCGCCTGTGGTCTCTTTTCCCCTTTCCAAGTGGGAGGCACCTTCGTTTCCAAAGATACCCATTGGTCGTGCTCCATAAGAATATTTTTCTTTACAGGAGCTTTGACTCGGGGTATTATTCATTTTTATTCATTTAAGATTATAACAAAGAGGTTATTTTCGTCAAGGAGAGAGGCATATTTCTAAAAATCGGCGTTCGTGAACATCGCTCATCCGTACCTGGACAAAAAACACGGCAAAAAGCGAAATATCCTGTTGCAAAGTTTCTGCTCTTCCACTATTATAATATCGCACAATGCAATTTTATTCCATACGTTGGAAACATAATATATTTTGGAGGCTGTCATGAAGGAAGATTCCGTACGTTCCGTAGAACGCGCCTTTTCCATATTAAAGGCATTTACAAGAGACGATTATAAGCTGACGCTCAGCGAACTCGCGGAGAGGATACAACTTCCCGTGACGACGACGCTGCGCCTTGCCAGCACCCTCGAGAACCTAAATATGCTTCACCGCCACAGCGACCGCTGTTACTCGCTCGGCAACCAGCTCTATCTGCTCGGCAGCGTGGCAAAGGCCAATTTCCGTCCGCAGCAGATAATCTATCCTTATATGAAGCGGATGCGCGACGAGACGAAGGAGGCCGTTTCTCTTTACGGCGTCGTCGGCGAGGACCGCGCCTGCTTTGAGCATGTGGAAAGCCTGCTCTCGATGCAGTGCGTGATGCGCGTCGGGGACCGCCTGCCGCTTTGGGCGGGTGCGGGTGGAAGGGCGCTGCTCGCCTTTCTCGGCGAGGAGACCATCGAACGCGAAATAAAGAAAGCCCATAAGATCACCGCGACGACCCTCTTCGAGCCTGATAAGCTGCGGCTGGAGCTCTCAAATGTGCGCACCCTCGGCTACTCCCTAAGCTACGGGGACCGCGAAGAGGGCATCATCTCGGTCGCCGTACCCATCTTCAACCGCCGCGGCGAGCTCGCCTTCTCATTCTCTATCGCGGGACCGGCGCAGAGATTCACCGAGGAACAGGCGGTAAATCTCGTTCCGCAGATACAAAAGATGTGCAGAGAGGTCTCAACTCAGATATAATAGGGACGGCACGGCAAAATACAAAACAGCTTCCGCCGCTCCGTTTGCGCCGCAATTTGGCGCGGCGTCCGGCGGCGCTCTAAGAAAGAGGGACCGTCATCTATGACAAATCAAATCTGGAACCCACAGGAATACAGGAAGAGCGCGGACTTCGTCCCAAAACTCGGGGAACCGGTGATAGAGCTCCTTGAGCCAAAGGCGGGGGAGCGGATTTTGGATCTTGGCTGCGGCACCGGCATCCTGACGAAAAAGCTTGCCGATATGGGCTGTTCCGTCATTGGTACGGACGCCAGCCCGGAGATGGTCGCCGCCGCGCGCGAGCTCGGCGTTGAGGCCTTTCTGGCGGACGCGCAGACCTTGAAGATGGATGAGAAATTCGACGCCATCATGAGCAACGCCGCGATCCACTGGATGCCGGACCATTATGCCGTCGTGCGCCGCGTCTGGAACCTGCTGAAGCCCGGCGGGCGTTTCGCCGCCGAGTGCGGCGGCGAGGGGTGCGTGCGCATCATCCGCGAGGGGATGAAGATCGCCCTCATAAAGCGCGGCATCGATTACAAGGCGCGCAATCCGTGGAAATACCCCGAACTCGGAGCCTTCTCGAAGATTCTGGAAAATCAGGGTTTTCAGGTAAAATTCATCGCCCGCATCGACCGTCCGACACCGCTTCCCGCGGGGCTCCGCGGCTGGCTGGAGGGATTCTCGGCAAGCCACACTGAGGGCTTCAGCGAGGCGGAGCGAGAGGCCTTCTATAAGGAGGTCGAAGACTACTGCCGCCCAACGCTCTTCGATGAAAAGAAGGGCTGGACCGCCGACTACGTGCGGCTGCGCTTCCTCGCCGTCAAGCCGGAGGAATAAAACGGCCCCGCCGGCAGACCGCCGTCCAATATAGCTGTCAATAAGAATACCGCCGCGTCCGGCTTCGAGCCGGGGCGCGGCTTTTTTATCGGCTTCGCTGCCACAGCCAACAGAGCAGGGCCATAACTTAGCCGCCATCCCCTCCCCGAATAATTTAAGGATATACTATGGGTTTTATATTTACATGTAAATATTTTTTAAGAATTCAAGAATTTTTTAAGTTTAAGGGACTTTTTCTTAAAACAATAATTTACCATACGCGTTCTCTGCGCCGCTCAGCTCCGCGTCTGGTCCGTCATATAGATATCGATGAAGTCAACGGCGCACTTCGGAAGCGCGGCGAGGTTCTTCGCGATCACCCCGAAGTTCGTCGTCGCGGGCGGTGTGCCCACACAGAAGATATCGACCTTTTCCTTAAGGGACAGATAATGGATATAACCGTCGGAGATCAGCGAGGGGCCCACGCCCAGCTCCGTAAAACGCAGCGCGTCCACCGTACTCTGGGTCGTCATCTTGACCTTTGGGAAAAAGTTCTCATGCTCAAAAAAGTCGTCGATGTAACTCCGGAAACGGCAGCTCTCATCCTGCAGTACAAAGGCCGCGCCGTCAAGGAGATGTATATCGATCCACGGGAAGGGCAGCGGTTCTTTCTCGGCTCCCTCCGCCGCCAGCCCCATCGCGGCCGGCGCGGCAAGCAGGGTATAATTCTTGCCAAGCGTGCGGTAGTCGACGCTTCCCGGGATGGAGGGTTCTGAGACAAAGCCGATATCGAGGCGTCCGTTCAGGATGCCGCTTTCGATATCCTTTGAGAGCTGCTGTGTTATGTTGAGCTCGATATCAGGATAACGTTCCCGAAAGCGTTCAATGTTCTGCGGGAGAAAATATTGCCGGTCGTTGCGGATCACACCGACACGGAGGCGGTTCTTCTGCATCGCGGCGATTCCCTCCATCTCGGCCCGCCACCGCTCCATCCTTTCGCTCACCTCCAGCGCGCAGGCATAACAGCGCTCACCGGCGTATGTCGGAACCAGCCCTTTGTTCGTTCGCTCAAGAAGTTTAAGCCCCAGCCGCCGCTCAAGGGAGGCGACATATTTGCTCAGCGCGGGCTGGGATATGTGCAGTTCGGCGGCCGCCGCGGAAAAGCTTCGGTTGCGTATCACCGACAAAATATATTCAAACTCTCTTATCTCCATTATCGGGCACCTCCCCCTACGGATGGGAATTGACTGTCTGTCTATTATATATCCTATAACCTCAGGTTATGGGCTCCTTCCTTTTTGATATTTGCCGCTTGAAAACAACTGTGATAATTTAACTTCAATGCAGATAGTATTCGGGCCTGAATAGATTATCCTGTAAAAATATCTATGAGGAGGAAGTATCTATGCAAAAAAAATCTGCGGAAGAGCGTGGATTTATGAAATTCATCGGCGGCGTGGAGCGGATAGGCAACCGTCTGCCGCACCCATTTATGATGTTCGTATGGCTTATAGCCTTTGTAATCCTCATCTCCGTGATCTGCGAATGGCTCGGCGTATCCGCCTCATATACGAAGGTAACGGAGGGCGCGTCGCCGGAAACGATCACCATCAAAGCCAAGAGCCTGCTCAACAAAGAAAATATCCGTTTCTTCTTCCTTAATTTCCAGAACATATTCTTTGATTTCTCCCCGCTGCGCGCGGTGATCCCGCTGCTGATGGCCATCGGCGTCTGCGAACAGTCCGGCCTGATGGAGACATTCATCAAACGTACCATCCTCAAGGCCCCGCAGTGGGCGGTCGTAGCGATCCTTACCTTCGTCGCCATCAACGCCAACCTCGCCTCCGACGCGGGAATAATCGCCGCGGCCGCGGTCGGCGGAGCGGTCTATCAGGCGATGGGCAAGAACCCCTGGATCGGCGTATCCATCGCCTACGCCGCGGGCAACGCCGGCTTTGGAGCGAACTTCCTCATCGCGAGCCAGGACCTCGTCGTCAACGGCATCACTATGGCGGTCACGCAGGAGCTGGGGCTCAACGCGCCGGCCCATCTGCTGATGAACTGGTACTTCCTCTCCGCCGCGGTCGTCGTCCTTACGGCGGTGACGGTCCTTGTCACTAAGTACTGCACCGTGCCGCACATCGCCGCCGACGGGCTGCCCATCGACATCCCCCGCAAAGAGTGCGGAGAGACGATAAGCCCGCTGCAGGTCAAAGGGCTACGTTACGCGGGGCTGGCGCTCCTCTTCTGGCTGGCCGTCATTCTGCTCCTCACACTGCCGGCCGACGCCATACTGCGCGCCGACAACGGCGCCCTGCTGCCGCGCTCTCCCTTCCTCAGCGGCATAATATTCACCCTCTTCATGGCCTTCCTCCTTCCCGGCATAGCCTACGGGAGAACCGTCGGAACGATCACAAACTCAAAGGACGTTCCCGCCATGATGGGTACGGCACTCAAGCAGAACATCATGCTCATCGTCATCGCCCTCACCGCCTCCATATTCATCAAACTCTTCAACCTCTCCAACCTTCCGACGATCGTCGGCTTTAAGGGCGCGGAGCTCATCAACCAGGCCAACCTCACCGGCTATCCGACGCTCGTCATCATCGTCTGCCTGACCGCCTTCTTCAACCTCTTCATCGGTTCTGCAAACGCCAAGTGGCTCATGCTCGCGCCGATATACATCCCGATGTTCACGGCGGTCGGCTTCTCGCCCGCGATGGTGACGGCCGCCTACCGCTGCGGCGACTCCTGCACAAACCCGATCGCGCCGCTGTCGACGATGCTCGTGGTCGCAATCGCCCTCTTTGAACGTTTCAACGTCGCCCCCGACAAGAAGGAGGTAGGAATCGGCACAGTAGTCGCCTATTCGCTGCCCTACACGATATTCTTCTTCTTTGCCTTCCTCGCGATGCTTGCCTGTTTTTATTTCTTCAATATACCGCTCGGCCCCGGAGCCGGAGTGTTCATGTAAAGAGAGGAAAATATGATGAACAGATTCACACTGGTAAAGATAAAATCCGCCGATCCCTTCGAAAGGGGGCTGCAGTACGGCGCTCAGGCGGCGGCGCAGATCCTCGGAGGCATTGAGAACTACAAAAGGCATTTCCTCGCGAGAAACCTCTCCTGGGAAGAGATCGGCAGACGTTCCGCGCAGTACCTGCCGCTGCTTGAAAGGGAGTGCCCCGCGGAGCTCACGGAGGCGCGCGGCGTCGCCCAGGGGGCGGGCGTGGAGCTCGGCGATGTAATGGCCCTCAACTGCCGTTACGAACTGCTCAAGGACAAGCCGAAGGAGTGCACCAGCGCCTCAATACTCACGGAGGCGACCGGCAGCGGTAAGGTTTTCCTGGCGCAGAACTGGGATTACCGCCCCTGGGTGATGGACAACGCGGTGATAATTTCCATCGACGACTGCGAAGGAACAAGAATATTGGGCATCGCGGAGGCGGGACAGCTGGTAAGAAACGGCTTCAACAGCCACGACGTCGGAATCTGCGCCAACAACCTCACCTCGACGCTCGACGGAGGCGAGCCGGGTATCCCCGTGACCTTCCTGCGCCGCCGGGTACTAAACTCGAAAAACTTCAAAGAGGCGGAAAAGCTGATATACGAGGGCAAAAGAAGCGTCTCCTGCAACTACATGCTCGCCTCGGGCGAGGACCTTGCGGCGGATCTTGAGACGACCCCCAAAAAGGTATTCCGTCTCACCCCTGAGAGTGGCATCGTCACACACGCCAACCACTTTGTCGCCGGCGCGGAATACTGCACGGCCCATGACAATAAATTCAGAGACAAAATGCTCAGAAAGATTCTGCTGGAGAGCCACGGACACATTACAAAGGAAGACATCTTCCAGGCCCTCTCCAACCACGAAACCTTCCCCGGAGCCGCCGACACCTACCCGCAGGCGGACTGCATCGAAGCGCTCTGCACCCACCTCCCCAAAGGCGAGCTGGACCCCAACGGCGTATGGCAGACGATCGCCTCGGTAGTTTACGACCTGCGCGCCGGCAGCGCCTACATCTGCAAAGGCACGCCCTGCTGCGGAGAATATGTGAGGTATGACCTTTAGAGAGGGCCGATAAAACTTCTGCCACGCTTCGTGTATCCATCCCATATACGAGAGGAGAGAGAGCTGTGTTCACGGCTCTCTCTCCTCTCGTAATCTATATAAGCTAATGGGCAGAAAAAATCCCGCGGAAGACCGCGGGATTTTCACTCTATTCTGATTGGTTGTAAGGGTATCCTTAGAAACCCTCCTGCGCGTTCCTTGCGATGATCTCTTCCTGCTGATAGTTGTCGAGATCTACGAAGTAGTCGCTGTAGCCGGCGACGCGGACCAGGAGGCCGCGGTATTTGTCGGGATTCGTCTGCGCGTCGCGCAGCGTATCTTCGTCGACGACGTTGAACTGGATGTGGTGTCCGCCGAGCTTGAAGTAGGAGCGGATGAGGTTCTTGACGCCCTCGATCCCCTCTTCTCCCGCGAGCACGGAGGGCAGGAAGCGCTGGTTGAGGAGCGTTCCGCCTGATTTGACCTGGTCCATCTTCGCGAGGGACTTGGCAACCGCCGTCGGCCCGTTTCTGTCAGCGCCGTGGCTCGGCGAGGTACCGTCGGACTCGGGCATGCCGCTGAAGCGCCCGTTGGGGGTCGCCGCGAGCTTCTGACCGAAGTAGTTGTGGCAGGTCGTGGAGAGCATGTTAAGGTGGTAGGTCGGCCCGAGGATGCTGTGCTTGCCGTCGATGTTGTTGAAGAGGCTGTTGTAAACCCTCTTCATCAGGTCGTCGGCATAGTCGTCGTCGTTGCCGAAGAAGGGCGTCTTGTTCCAGAGGGTGAGACGCATCTCCTCGTGTCCCTCCCAGTTGGCCTTCATCGCCTCGACCACCTGCTGCAGCGTGTAGGTGCCGTCGTCATAGACGTGCTTTTTGATCGCGGAGAGGCTGTCGGTGATGGTGCCGATGCCGCAGCACTGGATGTAGTCGCTGTTGTAGCGCGGGCCGCCGTTGTAGTAGTCCTTGCCCTTTTGGATGCAGTCGCGGATGACGCATGAGAGGTAGGTGGCCGCCATGTTCGTCGCGTACTGGTAGCGGAGGTAGTTGTCGACGCCGATCTTGGTCTCTATCGCGTAGGCCATCTGCTTTTCAAAGGCCGCGTAGAGGTCGTCGAAGGTCTTGAACTCCGAAAGTTCGCCGGTCTTGATGCTCACCTGTTTGCCGGTGAGAAGGTCGACTCCGTTGGAGAGGGCGTATTCAAGGAGCTTCGGCACGTTGAGATAGCCGTGAAGCAGATATGCCTCCTTACCGGCGCAGCCGGTCTCGATGCAGCCGCTGGTGCCGCCTTCGCGCGCGTCTTCAAGGGTCTTGCCTACGCGCATCTGCTCCTGAATGACCATGTCGGCGTTGAACATCGAGGGATAGCCCATGCCGTTGCGGAATACTCTGGCCGCGGCGCGCAGCACGTTGTCCGGCGTGCGCTCGCTGACCTGAATGTTGCCCTGCGGCTGGAGAAGGCGCAGTTCGTCAAATATCTCCAGGCAGATGTAGGTGACTTCGCTGGAACCGTCGGAGCCGTCTCTTTTGAGTCCCGCGAGGTTGATGTTTGTAAAATCGTTGTATGTGCCGCTCTCCTTCGCCGTGACGCCGACCTTCGGAGGCGCGGGGGTGTTGTTGACTTTGATCCAGAGGCAGGAGAGAAGCTCCTTCGCCTCGTCGCGCGTGAGAGAGCCGTCTGCGATGCCCTTCGCGTAGAAGGGGGCGAGGTGCTGGTCAAGATGTCCGGGGCTCATGGCGTCCCAGCCGTTCAGCTCGGTTATCGTTCCGAGGTGAACGAACCAGTACATCTGCACCGCCTCCCAGAAGTTGCTGGGGGCGTGCGCGGGAACGTGACGGCAGACTTCGGCTATCTTAAGAAGTTCGGCCCTGCGTCTCTCGTCCTTCTCCTCCGCCGCCATCTTTTCGGCAAGCTCCGCGTGACGCTCGGCGAAGATGATCACCGCGTCGCAGGAGATCGCCATTCCCTGGAGCTGTTCGTCTTTCGCGGTGGCGTCAGGGTCGTTGATGAAGTCCAGCTTCGCGCGGGAGGCTTCGATATCTTTTTTAAGGTCGAGGGCGCCCTTCTGATAGATAAGGTTGTCAAGGGCGGTATGTCCAAGGGCGCGCTGTTCGCCGAATTCTGTGAAGGTGCCGGCCTCGTAGAGCAGCGTCCAGTCCTCGGGCATACGCTCGAAGAGACGGTCTCTCATGCAGCGGCCGCGCCAGTAGGGCTCGACGACCTTCTCATAGGTATCCATATCCTCGGGAGACACGGTGTAGTTCTGCTGGGCGCGCGTCGTGAGGATCTCAAAGTCCTGCCTCGAGTGGCAGGTCAGTTCGGGGAAGGTCGAAACGGCCTTCGGTTTGGGGCCGCGCTCTCCGACGATAAGCTCTTCGGGTCCGATATATATCGTCTTGTTTTCGCAGATGTGCTTGAAGTTCGCCGCGCGCAGCACAGGCATTGGGAGCTTGCCCTCGTTCTCGCGGTAAAATTCGGTCTCAAGCAGGGCCCTTTCGATGTCGATTGAAGGGTGGGTGTCAAAGCTTTCGTCACGCAGACGCTGGATTCTTTCGTTCATAATCTATTACCTCCCGTTTTCAATATGAAATAAGTTCGTCTCTTTAAGCGCTGGAACCTTTTATTGCCGTTTTATCTTATACCGCCGCTGGCGGTTATCCGCCGATATGTACCTTTAGGCCGTACCCCTCGAGGATGCCGGCCGCGTGACGCGTCTGGTTCTCCGTGGGCGGCAGCAGGTCGCTGAGCTTATATTCCATGTGCCAGCGATCGTGCTTACCCTTAGCCACCGTGTGATAGGGCAGGATGTTGACGCCCGTGATGCCTTTTAGCGGCTGGACGAACCTGCCGAGGGCGTGCATGTTCTCGTCGCCGCTGTTGAGCCCCGGCATGAAGGGGACGCGGATGTTGATCTTCGCGCCGGCCTCCGATATCGCCCGCAGATTCTCAAGGATCACTACGTTGTCCACGCCGGTGTATTCCTTATGTTTCTCAGGGTCCATATGCTTTACATCGTAGAGGTAAAGATCCGCTCGCTTCACCGAATCCGTGATAACGCTTTTGCTCACGAAGCCGCAGGTGTCGAGCGTCCGGTGATAACCGGCCCGGCCGCAGGCATCCAGCGCCTCAAAGAGGAACTCCGGCTGCATGAAGGGCTCGCCTCCGGAGAAGGTCACTCCGCCTCCGTCGCGGAAGAATATCTCGTCCTTGTTGAGCTGCGCCATCAGTTCGTCGACGGTATAGTGTCTGCCGCAGAGCTCGCGCGCTTCTGGCGGACAGACCTCGCAGCATTTGCCGCAGCCGTCGCAGAGGCCGTCGTCCGTCACGAGGGTCCCGCCCCGCACGGAGATCGCGCCGTTGTGGCAGCTCTTAACGCATGAGCCGCAGCCTATGCACTTCTCACCGCGGAAAAGCACCACCGGCGCCACGGACTGGCTCTCCGGATTATGGCACCACCAGCAGGCCAGCGGGCATCCCTTTAGATGTACCGTCGTGCGCGTACCGGGGCCGTCATGTATCGAATATTTCTTTATATCAAAGATGATTCCCGTCTTACTCAACTGTGCCGTTCCCCTCCTCGGATAGGTCAAGGTCGAGATGCTTGGCAAAATAATATTTACGTATAAAGCGTTCCTGCACGGAGAACGACCAATGCACATCGCGGATATAATCGGCGGCGCTGTTGAAGTCATGGTTCCGCAGCATCTCGATCATCGTTTTGTGTTCCTCAAGCGAGTGAAGCTCCCACTCCTTGACAAAGGTCTTGTTGCGCGGAAAATCGTAGAGGCGCTCCTTGTGTATCTTAATTGAATGGAGCATCTCGGCGTTGTCCGACATTTCAAGGTACACGTTGTGGAACTTAAGGTTCGCGTCGTAAAAGACGGAAAAATTGTTCTGGTCAAGCGCCTTGCCCATCTGCTGGTTGTATCTCTCCATCAGGTCGGCGTCGCTGTCACGGAAGCGGACCGCCACGAGGACGATCACCGCGGACTCAAGGGCTCCCAGTATCTCATAGATGTTGCGTATCTTTTCAAGGGTCAGCGCGTTTACTACGACTCCGCGCCGCGGGAATATGGTGATAAATCCTTCGGATTCAAGCTGGAAGAGCGCGTCGCGCAGCGGCGTCCTGCTCATGCCCAGCTCCCTGCTGATGTCGTTGAGGTTCAGAAAAGCGCCCGCACGAATCTTTCCCTCATTCATCTGAATGCGGAGATAATCGTAAACCTGTTCTCTGAGCGACTTTAAAGTAAATTGCGATTCGCACGTCATTGGATATTCTCCTCCCCTTAGGCTAATTGTAGCACAGATATATCAGATTGCAATATATTTTTAAAAACATTTCAGGATCTATTTACCAAACATCCGATTAATTCCGTAATAACAAGGTTTTTTCCTCTGCACACTCCTATTTTTCGTGATATTTTTCTAATTATTCTCCTAAACTTTTCAGTCATTTAAAGAACCGCATTATTATATTATAAATCAAGATAAGATTTGCTGAATAATAATTGGCAGAAGGGATTACAGCTTTTTAAAAAAAGGTTATACTGTATAAATTAAGAATGGGTACGTTAAGGTTTGCAAAACTCCACCGAGAACTATAGACGAAAGGGGAAACTTTAATGAGAATTAAAGCATTCAAGCTCGAAAGACTATTCGCCCGGTATGCGGAACAGGCAAAATATACGTTGAGCCAGTCTTCCTGCGAAAGCTGCTCAATGAAAGAAATATTGGATATGGCCGACCCGGAATGCAAGAAACTCTGGGACAATCTGAGCCTGGGATACACGAGACCGGCGGGCTTCGCTCCCCTGCGTGAGGCGATCTCCAAACGCTACACCTCTCTCCGCCCCTCCGACATCCTGGAGCTCACCCCCGAAGAGGGTATCTTCATCTTCATGAACAACATGCTGGAGCCGGGCGACGAAGTGATCGTCATGCACCCGACGCTTCCCTCGCTCTACGAGCTGCCACGCACGCTCGGCTGCAAGGTGATAAAGTGGCCGCTGGAGGTCACAAGCTGGGGCTGGCGCCTCGATGTGAACTTCCTCGCCGAGAACATCTCGCCGAAGACAAAGCTGCTTATAATGAACATCCCCAACAACCCGACCGGATACATCCCCGTGCGCACGGAGCTCGACAGGATACTCAACCTCGCGGACCGCATGGGAACCTGGGTCTTCAACGAAGAGACCTACCGCGGCATGGAACACGATCCCGCGGCGGCGCTCCCCTCCCTCGCTGACATCTATCCGCGCGCGACGGTCATCGGCGGCCTCAACAAGTACGGGCTGCCCGGTACGCGTATGGGCTGGCTCGCCTCCAAGAACCGTCAGCTCATCGAAGAGTGCGCCGGATATAAGGACTACACGACATACTGCAACAACGCCCCCGGCGAAATACTCGCGACGATCGCGATGAGAAACGCCCCCGACCTGCTCCAGCGCAACCACAAGATAGTCCTTGAGAACCTCGGCATGGCCGAAGCCTTCTTCAAGAAACACCGGGACCTCTTCCAGTGGATACAGCCCAACGGCGGTTCGACAGCCTTCCCGCGCCTGCTGCCGCCCTATGACGTGACGGAGATGTGCGAGCGTGCCATGACCGAGAAAAAGCTGCTCATAATCGGAGAGCGCGCCTTCGGCCTCGACACCAACCACTTCCGCGTCGGGCTTGGCCGCCTCGACTTCAGCAAGGCGCTCGCCGTATTCTCGGACATCGCCGACGAGATCCAGGCAAAACGGGCCGAAGCCGCCAACTAGGGCGCATCTTTCATCAAAACAGAGGCATATCCCGCCGGCTGACGGCAGGCAACACGGCAGCCGGCGGTTTGCGTTAGAAAAGTAAGCAAAGATCTTTACCAAGGAGTGATCACACCATGCGCTATTCAGACAGAATTTTATCGACCCCCTCCTCGTTCATCCGGGACATACTGAAGGTGACGCAGGACCCGTCCGTAATCTCTTTCGCCGGTGGCCTTCCGAACCCGATATCCTTCCCGGAAGAGGCGTTAAAGGAGTCCGCCTGCCGTATCATCGACAATGAGGGCGGCAAAGTTTTTCAATATTCGACCACGGAGGGACATCTGCCGCTGCGCCAGTTTGTGGCGGACAAATACAACAAAAATTTCGGTCTGAATATCACGCCCGAAGACGTCCTCATCACGACTGGTTCACAGCAGGCTCTGGACCTCATCGCGAAGACGCTGCTCAATAAAGGCGACCGAGTCATCATCGAAGAACCTGGATACCTCGGAGCCATCCAGGCCTTCTGCATGTTCGAGCCGGAATTTTTGCCGGTCACGCTGGAAGACGACGGGCTAGACCTCAAGAAGCTCGAAGAGGCTCTCAAGAAAGAACGTGTGAAGTTCGCCTACGTAGTGCCCAACTTCCAGAACCCCACGGGGCTCACCTATTCAAAGGAGCGCCGCGAAGCCGTCTGCGCACTCTTCGACAGATATGACACGGTGCTCGTCGAGGACGACCCCTACGGCGAGCTGCGCTTCAAGGGAGAAAAACTCCCCTACATCGGCGCCGGCAGGCTGCCTCACAGCGTGCTGCTCGGGACCTTCTCCAAAACCGTCACGCCCGGTATGCGCCTCGGCTTCATCATCACGCAGGATAAAGAGCTCATGAACCATCTTGTGACGGCCAAACAGTCAAGCGACCTTCACACCAACATCTTCTCGCAGTACATGATCGCCGATTACCTCGCGCACAACGAATACCAGAAGCATGTGGACAAGATCATCGCCCTCTATAAAGGACAGGCCGAGGCGATGCTCGCGGCGATGAAGGAATACTTCCCCGCCCATGTGAAATACACCGAGCCGGAGGGCGGCATGTTCATCTGGGTGACGCTCCCCGAGGGACAGTCGGCGCTCGACCTCTTCCATAAGGCAATGGAAAAGAAGGTCGCCTTCGTCCCCGGAGACCCATTTTATGCCGGCAAGACAAATGTGAACACCTTCAGGCTCAACTACACTAACTCTACGCCCGAGACCATCCGCGAGGGCATCAAACGGCTGGCGGAAGTCCTCTAAATAAATTCCAATACGACAGAGAGAACAGCCGGAGGAGCTTTACGCTCTTCCGGTTATCTTTTTGCCGGTATATCAATTTTTTGTTTATTTGCCGCGCAAATTAGTGTACAATAATCCACAGCATGGAGGTGACTGTGATGACGGCCCCGCAAAAAATAAACCCTAGATTAAAGATCCTCATCCCCGTCGTACGCGGACTGGCGAAGATACTCGGCAAAGATTACGAGGTCAACCTTCATGACGTCTCAATGCCGGAGCATTCTCTCGTCCTCTGCGAAAACGGTTACGTCACGGGACGGAGCGAGGGCGGTCCGATGACCGACTTCGGCCTCTTCATGCTCCAATCCGAGGAGTACCAAAACAAGGACGGCATCTACAACTATCTCGCGAAGAACAACCGCGGCGAACTTATCAAATGCAGCTGCATCTTCATCCGCGACGAGAACGAAAAAACCATCGCCTTCCTCTGTATCAACTACGACCTTAAAAAGGCCATCGCCGCGCAGGAGCTCATAGAAAGCCTCGTCAAGGTGGACATGGGCAAGATTGAACAATATCCTGAAAACTTCGACCCGCCCTCCGACCAGTCGGGAAAATTCCCCGAACCGGTGCGCGAGTCCTTCGCGCAGGACCTGGAAGAGGTGATGGGAGATTCCCTCGCACAGGCCAAAAGACGAATCGGCAAACCACTGCAGTACCTCACCAAACCTGAAAAAAAGCAGGTCATCAAGGAACTTCACGACAAGGGCTTCTTCCTGCTCAAGGGCGCTGTTGACACACTGGCAGCTGAAATGGGCAACACAAAGTTCACCATCTACGCATATATAAGAGATATACAAAAAAAGCAGTAAATCATAGCCATTATGGCAAAAAAGCTTAGTATTTTTTCGATAATACTACCCTTGCCTACAAAGCAATGTTTTTGCGTGTAGATATTTATTTTATCTTGACAAAATTTCAATATTGAATGACAATATTCTATGTTAACATCAAAAAATTGATACAAAACAATTTTTTGATGTTATAATCTACTCACCGATTTTTTCTTTACGTTTGTCAGCATTCAATTCGCCGCGCCGTCACCGGCCGGCGTAAGACCAAGGAGGGAGAGAGGGCATGGAACTGATACAGAATCACCCGATACTGGACTACAAACACGGTCGGGAAGTGACATTTACCTTCGACGGGCGCGAGCTCAAAGGATACGAAGGTGAGCCGATAGCGATGGCGCTGCACGCGAACGGGGTGCACATCTACCGCATCACGCCGGAGATGAAGAGGACGCGCGGTTTCTTCTGCGCGATCGGCAAATGCAGCTCCTGCTTCATGGTGGTCGACGGCGTCCCCAACGTCCGCACCTGCGTCACGCCGCTTACGGCGGGCATGAAGGTCGAGACCCAGAGGGACAAAGGCCGCGTTCCTTTGGAAGTCTGTTAAGGAGGGGTATAAGAGATGAAGAAAATACATGAGACGGACCTCCTCGTAATAGGCGGCGGAGCGGCGGGCCTCTGCGCGGCGGCGGAAGCGGCGACTGCGGGAGCCAGCGTAACGGTTATCGAGAGCGACCTCCATCCCGGCGGCCAGCTCGTCAAACAGACCCATAAATTCTTCGGTTCCAGAGACGAATACGCGGGAACGCGCGGCTACAAAATAGCCGACATCCTGCTCGACGAAATATCGTCGCTGGGAGACAAAGTAAAAATCAACTGCAACTCCACGGTGACGGGCTGCTATCCCGAAGACGGAGTCTACACCGTCATGGAGGGAGAAGAGAACTACTACCGCGTAAAAGCCAAAAAGGCGGTCGTGGCGACGGGAGCGCAGGAGAGAATGATCCCCTTCCCCAACAACGACCTTCCGGGAGTCTACGGAGCGGGAGCGGTACAGACCCTCATGAACGTCTACGGAGTCGTGCCGGGCAAAAAAGTCGTCATGGTGGGAGCGGGGAACATCGGCCTCATAGTCAGCTACCAGCTCACCCAGGCGGGAGTCGAAGTGGCGGCGGTAGTAGAAGCCATGCCTAAAATCGGCGGCTACTGGGTCCACGCGGCAAAAATAAGAAGACTCGGCATCCCCATCCTGCTGAGACACACCATAGTCGAGGCGATAGGCGACAAAGTCCTCGAGGGAGCAGTCATCCAGGAACTCGACGACAAATTCCAGCTCATAGGCGAGCCTCGTAAAATAGACTGCGACATCATCTGCATGGCCGTAGGCCTCACGCCGACCACCGAACTCTTCTGGCAGGCAGGCTGCAAAATGCAGTTCGTACCGCAGCTCTGCGGCTACGTTCCCTTCAGAGACAAAACCATGCGCACCAGCAACCCTGACATCTGGGTGGCGGGAGACGCCTCCGGCATAGAAGAGGCCTCAGCGGCCATGGTAGAGGGGCGCATAGCGGGCCACGCGGCGGCCAAAGCCCTCGGCCACAAAGTAGAAGACAAAAAATTCGAAGAATACTGGACCAGACTCCACCACCTCCGCGCCGGAGAAGTGGGAGAAAAAATCCTCGCCGGAATAGGTCAGGTCCTCGTAGAAAGATGGGAGGCGTAGACAATGGGCTGCACATGCGATAAAGAAAAACTATTCAACAGCGGAATCCTCGTGGAACACACCGAAGGTGCGGTACTGCCGCCGCAGGAGGCGTGGGAAACCAAAAAAGGCGGCTACGTGGTAATCGAATGCCCGAAACGCATCCCCTGCAACCCCTGCTACACCAGCTGCCCAACGGGAGCCGTCCTCCCCTTTGAAGACATAAACGACGTGCCGCAGATAGACTACGCCAAATGCACGGGGTGCGGAATCTGCGTCTCCAGATGCCCTGGACTGGCCTGCTTCGTGATAGACATGACCTACGCGGCGGACAAAGCCGTGATCAAACTCCCCTATGAAATGCTGCCGTTGCCGGAAAAAGGCAAAACCGTCAAATGTCTCGACCGTACAGGAGAGGCCGTGGCGGAGGGAGAAGTCATAGCGGTCACCGAACCCTCGAAAGACCGCACCTACGTGGTCAGCGTCGTCATTCCGAAAGAGATGGCCGATCAAATACGCGCGATAAAGGTGGTGTGCTGAAATGGCGAAAGTAAATGTGATATGCCGCTGTGAAGAGATAGAGATCGACGAGATCCGCGAGTGGATTGCGCGCGGTTACGACACCTTTGACGAGCTTAAGAGAGAGCTCCGCGTCGGCATGGGACCATGCCAGGGACGCGGATGCCGCGACATCATCCTGCGCGAGATCTCGAAAGCCACCGGCAAACCCGTATCGGAGATCGCCCCAGGAACGATGAGACCCCCCGTAAAGCCGATAAAGCTCAGCCTCCTTGCTGAGGACTGCGAATAGGAGGTGCAGAAGATGGATTTCCCGAAAACAGCTGATGTCGTCATCATCGGCGGCGGCGTCGTAGGAACCGCCACCGCGTATTACCTTGCAAAATCAGGAAGAAAGAATGTCGTTCTGCTCGAAAAGAATACCGTCTGCTCCGGCTCCACGGGCCGCTGCGGCGCCGGTATCCGCGCGCAGTGGGGCCTTGAGCTCAACTGCCGCATGGCCCTCGCCTGCCTCGACACCTTCGAGCAGCTCGACGAAGAACTCGGACTGCCCACCGGTCTCAACCAGGGCGGATACCTGCTCGTCGCCTACAAAGAGAAGGAATGGGAACAGTTCAAGAAGAACGTCGAGCTCCAGCACTCACTCGGCATCATGACCGAGGCCTTCACGGACGTCAAACGCGCGCAGGAGATCTGCCCCGGCGTAGCGGTCGACGACGCGCTGGGCTTTACCTACTACAGCAGAGACGGCCACGCCGACCCCTTCCTCACGACCTTCGCCTTCCAGGAGGCGGCAAAGCGCCACGGAGCGAAGTTCTACAAATTCACCAAAGTGACCGGCCTCAAAACCGAGGGCGGCAATATCAAGGCCGTTGAGACCAACCACGGCACCATCGAGTGCGGCAGCGTCATCAACTGCGCCGGCGCCTGGGCGCAGGACATCGCGGCGATGGCCGGCATCAAGCTTCCGAACTGGGCCGAACGCCACGAGATCCTCATCACGGAGCCGGTGGACCCGGGCGTATGCCCGCCGATGCTCATGAGCTTCAGCGGAAACTACTACATCCAGCAGCGCCCCCACGGCTCGATCATCGCCGGTGAGAGTCCCGCGCACGAACCGCTTCTCGGATACACCTCGACGGTACACTCGGTGGCAAGCATCGCGCGCACCATCATCAAGCTGCTGCCGCGCGCGAAGAACATCCGCGTCGTGCGCCAGTGGGCCGGCTACTACGACATGACCCCTGACGCCGCCCCGATACTCGGCGAGACCGACGTGAAGAACTTCTGGCACGCGACGGGCTTCTCCGGCCACGGATTCATGCTCGGGCCGGTAGCGGGACAGGTTATGACGGCTCTCCTCAACGGAGACAAGCCGCCCATCGACCCCACGATCATGGACTACAGAAGATTCGAGCGCGGCGAAAAGATCGTCGAGCCGAACGTCGTTTAACATCTCTGTCTCTCATTTCCCCTATATGAAAACGGCCGCCCCCTGCGGCCGTTTTTGTTTTATCTCCTATTCTTAACGGAGATACCGATATCCCTCCATAACAGGACGAATGAAGCTGACAAAGACAGATCTTACCGTTTTTATATGTTTTCACACTTTTAAGTGCAAAAATATCGATAGTTTACTAACGACAGTCGCTATTCTGCAATAGTGAATTAAGCTATATAAATCATATTTTTCTTAATTTTCAAACAAACAGACAGCACATATACTCAACCTAATATTCAGAAAGTTAAACGATGTCCGTCAATCATATATACGTATGTCTTAAAACTACGGCTTAGGGGAAATATCCTTAGTACCTCATTTTCCCCTTTAAAGACTTCGGAGAGAGGAGTGAGCAGTTATGGCGGAAATAAAAAACGCTGCGGCGGGAGAACAATTCTCCAGCCGCTGGGGGTTGCTCTGCACTATCTTAGGGATGGCCGTGGGGACGGGTAACATTTGGCGGTTCCCACGTGAAGTTGTCGGCAATGACGGAGGAGCGTTCATTCTTATGGTCTTTATAACGCTCTTCATTTGGGCCGTACCGCTCATCTGCGCCGAATCTGTATTCGGCAAAAAATCTCGCATGGCAAACGCTGGAGCCTTCAAAGTCCTGCTTGGCGGAAAGTGGACCTGGATAGGCGGCTTTTGCTTTATGGTCTGTATGATGCTGGGCTCTTATTATGTGGTCGTGCTTGGCTGGGTGATGAAGTACCTCTATCTCATCTTTACCGGTTTTTTGTCTCAGGTTCAAAGCCAGGGAGTGGCGCTTACCACAAAGACATGGAACGACTTCGCCATGGCGGTTCCCGCCTACGAGGCCTGGATATGGTTTGCGGCGGCGGGCATCATTGCCGGAGCGATAATTTTCCGGGGAATTCAGAATGGTATCGAGATTGCCAATAAGATAATGATACCTGCCATATTCATTCTGCTGGCGGTGCTTGTCGTGCGCGTCCTGATGATACCAAACGCATGGAAGGGTTTGGAGTATATGTACCACGTCAACCCCGCGGATTTCCTGAAGCCAAAGATATGGCTGGCCGCCTTTACACAGTCGGCTTGGTCCACCGGAGCCGGCTGGGGCATGTTCCACGTCTACTTTGTCTACTCGGCAAGAGACGAGGATATCCAATTAAACGCCTTTACGGTCGCGTTTGGAGATACGGTGGCGGCCATGCTTGCCGGAATGGTGGTACTCCCCGCCGTCTTCGCGCTGGCTCCGGACCCCGCAGCGGTGATGAACTCAGGAGCCAACGGGCTCACCTTTGTCAACCTGACAAATCTTTTTGCGCACACCCCCGGAGGATTTTTTATGGCGGTGCTCTTCTTTCTAGCGCTCTTCTCCGCCGCGCTCTCCTCCGTGATCGCCATGCTCGAGACCGGAGCGCGCAATATGATCGACATGGGATTTTCACGCACCAAAGCCACCCTTTGCTGGGTCGTATTTTATATATTTGTCGGAACCTTTTCCGCATTGGACAACAGAGTGTTCGAAAATCAGGATATGGTCTGGGGCGTCGGCCTCCTCATATCCGGACTCTGCTATTCACTGGGCGCGATAAAATACGGCGTAGACAAGCTGTGGACGGAGGATATAGCCCCCTGCTCCGACATCAAAATAAGGTGGATGTGGAGCATGATACGCTTCTTCCCCGTGATCTTCGCGCTGGTCTGGGGATGGTGGGTCTGGCAGACCATCACATGGTACCCGGGCGAATGGTATAAATTCTGGACTGTAACAAAGTACATGTACACTCCGGCCGTGATGGTCGTTGAATGGGGAATCCTTTTCCTTGTTTTGTTCCTATTGAACAATAAAATGAGAGATAAGCTCGTACATTCTAATAAGGTTGATTAAAAAGGAATGGAGGAGGTATTGAAATGTGGGTCGCCAATATGATTTTATGTATCGCTGTAGGTTTCGGTTGTTTCGGTTGGGCGGTAATGAAGGCAATCAAGGCGGAATCTCGCAAGAGATAACGATACTAAACGATCATCCTGCCACAAATGTTCATGGGTACGGAGCCTGCCAAGGCCCGTACTTTTTTATTTACTGCTAAAATAGAAGACAGAGAAGAGGGAGGCGGTCTTCATGAAACATTCAATTATACTGGCTGATGAAAATAAATTTTTCCTTGAGGGCATCGCCTCTGTACTGTCATCTGTAAAGGACATAGAGATACTGGAACGCGTCCGCTACGGAAGCGAGCTGGAAAATACAGTCTACGCGCGTAACCCTTCCATGATAATAGCCGATCCGGTCACGGAACACCCCGATGGGGTCAATGTCGCGGTCATACAAAAGATAAAGCAGGAGCAGCCGGAGACCAAGATTCTGATCCTCTCAATGTCGCTGAATCTGCGTCTCGTACTTGAAGTCTTAACAGCCGGAGCCGAGGGCTGCACGCCAAAGGCGGTCGAACCGGAAGAACTCGTTTTTGCCGTGCACACGATACTGTCGGGAGGAATGTACCTAAACTCAAAGGTGATAAGGCTGCTGGTGGACGGATATATAAAAAAACGCTGCGTACCGACCGCTTCAGAGCACTTGAAGGAACTTTCCGTGCGTGAGCGTCAGGTGCTGCGCATGATATCGGAGTCAAAAAGCATGAGGGAGATAGCCGAGGAACTATGCATCAGCAGAAGCACCGCGGATACTCACCGCGCCAATCTCATGCACAAGCTTGGCTGTGAAAACCTGAATAAATTGCTGCGTTTCGCCATCAGTGAAGGCCTTATAAACCTCGAAGACCGACAATAGCACATCTTCCTATCTCCAAATATGCTTATCGAGGTCAATGAGGTCAATATCCTGGCATCCGATAGCGGCCGCTTTTGTTATAAACCACGAGGCCGCCCTCTGTATTTTTATGATATGTTTCTTTGCCGTAAGAGTTATATTGTAGCCAGCAATAAGATAAAGGAGAAATGCCGATATGTGGTACGTCAACATGGCGCTCTGGCTCGGAACGATATTCGGTTTTTTCGGCTGGGCGCTCTTCCGAATATATAAGGCGGAACAACTTAAAAAGGCGGAAAAAACGGAGCGTACGGCGGCAGGGCCGGCAGGGCACAGATAGCCGGCGGCCCCGCAAAACGCGGCGCGGTTCCTCTCAGCGAGGGGCCGCGCCCTGTTTTTGGTTTATATTTATATCCTTAGCCGCCGCGAGTCCTATATCCCGCGTTCGATCGTATCCTCGCGGCCGACGCCGACGCCGATGAGGAGGATCGGGGTCTTTACACGCTCCTCAACGAAGCGCACATAGTCCCGCGCCTCTTTGGGCAGCTCCTCGAAGCGGCGGCAGCGTGAAATATCGCTCTTCCAGCCGGGCAGCGTCTCATAGACCGGCTTCGCCTTCGCGAGCTCGGCGCAGCTGCTCGGGAAGTGTCCGCGTATCTTTCCGTCTATCTCGTAGGCGGTGCAGATCTTTATCTCGTCAAAGCCGTCGAGGACGTCGAGCTTCGTGAGGGCGATCCCGTCGAGGCCGTTCACCTTCACCGCGTAATCCACGGCCACAAGGTCGCACCATCCGCAGCGGCGCGGGCGGCCCGTCGTCGCTGCGGATGG
>OGYF01000961.1_pt1 | contig 26887 bp, 20 predicted proteins | sample 1576451 | NCBI WGS metagenome assembly OGYF01 (sample SAMEA3541505, study PRJEB24748) | human gut metagenome | biome: human gut; feature: human-associated habitat; material: faeces | place: China | collected 2012
CAATGCTTTGGATATAGCTCATGCGCTCACCGCTTTTTCTTTATTATACCATATCCTCTTTCCATTGTATACCGCACTAAATGGGGATATTCAAATCCCCATGTCTCTACTGGAGCCTGCGGGATTTCATGTCTTTTCGGACTGTCTGACCATTCCCCCCTCGAACCGCAAGGTTCGGGGGGGCGTTTCTTTCCACCGCCTTTGCGAAAAAAAGCCCGCCGGCCCTGTCGGGCTGACGGGATCATGCAGGCTGTGCGTCCGGGCCGCGCCGTTGCTGGCTGTGACAGCGGAGGGGAAACCATCCCGCCGTTCCCCCTTCCCCTACGGCTTGTTCGACAGCACGCGGGCATAGGCATGATACAGCTCGTGCATCAGCCGCAGGCTTTCCTCGCGGGAATAGCAGCGCTCCTTCAAAATGGTCGTTTTGAAATAGTCCGTATACTGACTGGTAAAGTCGGGATAGGACAGGAACACATAATCGTAACCGGCCCTAAGATCATAGTTCGTATCGTATTCGGTAATCGCCACGCCCAGTCGGTCATAACCCACGGTGAGATATTTCCCACAGAACGCATGCTCTTTGAGCACCATGGGGTAGAAGTTGCGCTTTTCCTCCGCGTACTTGAGCATGACCGAAAACACTTGCAGGCGTTCCTCCGGGGAAAAGGGGCGGATGCCGATAAACTGGTCCCGGCTTTTGCCGGTTTCCAGAAAGCGGCGGCAGCCTTCCAGGCTCAGGGTCATGTAGCTGGGTTTCTTTTTGGTGTAGAGGTTTTGAAAGCGACGTTCATGCAGAGGGACGATCCGCTTGAGCATGGAGGCGGTCACTTCGGACGGAAACATGCCTTTCTCCCGAAACGCTGCGCTGGCAATCTCGGTGGGGATCTGCGCAAAGTTGATATCCGTTCCATGAATGTAGGTCGCCCGGTTCAGCTCACGGCTGAGCCAGGTCATGATGAGGGTCGCGTAATCGGTGGGCGCCTGCTCAAATGATTTCAGAGGCGTAGGGCGAAAAGGAAGCTCAGAAATGATCCGGTTGAAAAAGGCAAAGAACCCGACCGCGTCTGCATTGGGCAGCTCATAGGCCAACTGCGCGTTGCTGACGACATATAGCTGCTCCTTCCTCTGCTTTCCGAAACGGGCGTTGATGAGCAGCATGTTGCCGTTGATGGCAGGATACTGGCCCGTATCGGACCAGGAGGCCAGCAGATAAGGGGAATACCGCACGTCAAACAGGATGGGCGATATGCAGGCGATAAATCCCGCCGCATTCAGCCCGCTGATATCCGGTTGAATGTAATGATGCATGCGGATCTTACGGGTCTTTTCCCCAAAGAAGGGCTGCAAGGCGGCAATCACCGACGGATAGATGCTGTTGATGCACAGAATGTCGATCTCGTCGGCGTCAAACAGCGGCTCGAAACGGCGCTGCATCAGCGGGCCGCCGGATATGCAGCACGGCTCCGCCGGTTCATCCGCCTGGATGGACACAAGCCGGTCGATGGACTGGCGGCTGGCATAGCGCTCCAGGCCGATGCGGCTGATCTCCAGCGATTCCCGTAGCTCCTCGCATTCTTCGAGCGTGAAGGGGCCATTCAGGCACAGCTTCTCACACAGGCTGGCACGCCGCGCGCTGCTGAGGTCATTGGACAGCGCTCGGCGAAGCTCTGAACGGGCGCCAATCTGTGCGCCAAATCTGCTGACTGTCAGATGATGCTCCTTCAGCAGCTGTTCAACGCACTGTGCAAAATTTTTGTAATGAGGCATTGAGGTTCTCCTTACCCTTGCTATCATAGGAGGTTACCTTTTCCAGTATATCACATCGTATGTTTAAATGGAAGTTTTTCCTTCGCGCTTTTCAGGATTCTTCGGTAAGGGGCCAGGGAACGGACCGGTTCGGGCGGGGATTCCATGGAGCGGGTGCGCGGCCAGCGGAGGAAACGGGACAAAAAAGCGGCCCGGCGGCTGCCTGGGCCGGCCCTAGCTGCGCTGTGCGCGTCTTAGGATTGGGTGGAGGCGTACGCGCCATTCATGTAGAAAAAACCCGCAAGACCTTATGTCCTGCGGGTTTTCACTGGTCTGGGTGAGAGGATTTGAACCTCCGGCCTCTTGAACCCCATTCAAGCACGCTACCAAACTGCGCCACACCCAGGTATCTCCGCTCTGACCAGCAGAGCTTTCAGAGCACAGGTGATATTATACCTGCCTTCCCCACGCTTGTCAAGCATTTCTTTGCTCAATTTTGCGTTTTTTCCCGGCGCGTTCCAACGAAAAAAATAGGCGAATTTTGTGAAAAACGATATTGACATTGTACGGCCATTGTGGTTTAATATGCTCTGCTTTGAAGTTTACTATTTCTAAACTTCCGGTCAGATGCGCAAGAGGCCGCACCTGGCCCTGCAAAGGAGGTCAGCGCCATGGAGATCGGTGAACGGCTGCGCGAATTGCGCATTCAGCGGGGCCTTACCCAGGAGGAGCTCGCCGACCGGTGCGAGCTGAGCAAAGGGTTCATTTCCCAGGTGGAACGCGACCTTGCCTCGCCCTCCATCGCTACGCTCAAGGACATGCTGGAATGCCTGGGCGTGACGCTGCAGAGCTTTTTCAGCGACGACAGCGCCGAAAAGGTGGTTTTTGTCCCGCAGGATATGTTCGAAAAAGAGAACGAAGAAGCGGGCCACAAAATCACCTGGCTGGTTCCGGACGCGCAGAAAAACAGCATGGAGCCTATTTTGCTGGAACTTTCTCCCGGCGGCAAAAGCCCGGTCCTTCCCCCACTGGAAAGCGAGGAATTCGGCTATGTGCTGCGCGGACAGGTCACGCTGGTGGCGGGCAAGCGCAGCTATACGGTGAAAAAGGGCGACAGCTTTTGCCTTAGGCCCAGCGCCGCGCACTATCTGGAAAACGTGAGCGCCCGCCCCGCCGCCGTCCTGTGGGTCTCCACCCCGCCCAGCTTCTAATTCCTATTTTCAAATGAAGGAGAGCGCGGCCATGATTGACAAGCAGCACCTGATCGACCTCAAGGGCGTTTCCAAGGATTTTGACGGAACGAGGGTTCTAAGCAACATCGACCTGTACGTGCGCAAAAAGGAGTTTGTGACGCTGCTGGGCCCCAGCGGCTGCGGCAAGACGACCACGCTGCGCATCATCGGCGGCTTTGAATATCCCACCGAGGGAACGGTGCTCTTTGAGGGCCGCGACATCACGGACCTGCCGCCCTACAAGCGCCGCGTCAATACGGTTTTCCAGAAATACGCGCTCTTCCCCCACCTCAACGTCCAGGAGAACATCGCCTTCGGCCTCAAGATCGCCAAGGTGCCGCGCGACGAGATCAAACGGCGCGTGGAACGGATGCTGGACCTGGTCAACCTCAGCGGCTACGGCAAGCGCAGCGTGGATCAGCTCTCCGGCGGCCAGCAGCAGCGCATCGCCATCGCGCGGGCGCTTGTCAACGAGCCCGAAGTGCTGCTGCTGGACGAGCCGTTGGGCGCGCTGGACCTGAAGCTGCGCAAGGAGATGCAGCTGGAGCTCAAGAGCATGCAGCAGCGCCTGGGCATCACCTTCATCTATGTGACGCACGACCAGGAGGAGGCGCTCACCATGAGCGACACCGTGGTGGTCATGCGCGACGGCCATATCCTGCAGATCGGTGATCCCAAGCGCATCTACGACGAGCCGGTGAACGCCTTTGTGGCGGACTTTATCGGCGAGAGCAACATCCTGCGCGGCACCATGGTGCGCGACGAGCTGGTGCACTTCAGCGGCAACGACTTCCCCTGCGTGGACTCCGGCTTCGGCGAAAACGCGCCGGTGGACGTGGTGGTCCGTCCCGAGGACATCATGCTCGTGGGCGAGGACATCGGCCAGATCAGCGGCGTGGTCAAGAGCGTCCTGTTCAAGGGCGTGCATTACGAAATGATGATCGACACCGGCGAGACGGTCTTCAAGGTGCACTCCACCGTCATGCAGCCGCAGGGCTCGCGGGTTGGCATCAACATCGTGCCCTTCAACATCCACATCATGAAGCCCATGCCCAAGGAGGCGCCTGCCGATGTATAACATGTCGCTGCCCTGGTGGGGCTGGCCGCTGATGGCCGCGGGGTTTGTCTGCTTTGTGCTGATGGTGGCGCTGTCGGTGCGCCGTCATCACGGCGTCAAGCGCAGCCTGTTCGCCTCGCCCTACACGTTGTGGATGATCATCTTTACTGTGCTCCCCTGCATCCTGGTGGCATACTACGCCTTTACCGATGCCAACGGGGCCTTTACGCTGGACAACTTCCGCCACTTCTGGGACTCCAACTACACCAAGAACCAACTCTACGCCCAGATGGGTCCGGAGGCGGCGGCCTTCATTTCCCGCGGCACGGTCAACGTCGATACGCTGGTGTACTCGCTGTGGATGGCCTTCCTCTGCACGCTCATCAGCCTGCTGCTGGGCTATCCGGCGGCGCTGTACATGGCCGACCGGAACATGAAGATCGGTTCGACCATCGTGGTTCTCTTCATCATCCCCATGTGGATGAACTTCCTTCTGCGCACCATCGCCTGGATGAGCCTGCTGGAGGATCAGGGGCTCATCAACAACTTCCTGCGCTTGCTGGGCTTTGAGGGCGTGCAGCTGATGTACAACTCCGGCGCGGTGCTGCTGGGCATGGTCTACAACTTCCTGCCCTTCATGGTCTTTCCCATCTACACGTCGCTCACCAAGCTGGATCCGCAGCTGGGCGAAGCCGCGCAGGACCTGGGCTGCAATGCCTGGAACAAATTTGTCCGCGTGACCGCGCCGCTCAGCCTGCCGGGCGTGATCAGCGGCATTACGATGGTCTTTATGCCCTCGGTCACCACCTTCTTCATCCCCCGCATTCTGGGCGGCGGAAACACCATGATGTTCGGCGACCTGATCGAAAGCAAGTTCCTCACCGAGGGCAACTGGAACGTGGGTAGCGCGCTGAGCCTGATCATGATGATTCTGATCCTTTTGAGCCTGAGCATCCTGCGCAAGGCCGATCCCGAGGGCGAAGGAGGGTCGCTGATATGAGAAAGCCACGGCTGTTCTTCAAAAAGTTCTACCTGGCCATCATCATGCTCTTCCTCTACATCCCTATCGTGGTGATGATCGTTCAGTCCTTCAACGCCGGCAAGAGCCGCGCCAAGTGGGAAGGCTTCTCCTTTAGGTGGTATGCCGAGCTGTTCCGCGATCGCTCCATCATGCAGGCGCTGCAGGTGACCATCGCAGTGGCGGTGATCGCCGCCATCATCGCCACCATTCTGGGCACGCTCGCGGCCATCGGTATCTACAGCATGAAAAAGCGGCCGCAGAGCGTGATGATGACGCTGACCAACATCCCCATGACCATGCCGGACATCGTGACGGGCATTTCGCTGATGCTCCTGTTCCTCTTCACCAAGGTGGAGCGCGGGCTGATTACGATGATTATGGCGCACATCACCTTCAACACGCCCTATGTCATCCTGTCCGTCATGCCCAAGCTTAAGCAGATGAACAAGCACAGCTACGAGGCTGCGCTCGACCTGGGCGCGACCCCCGGCTATGCCCTCACCCACGTCATCATCCCCGAGATCCGGCAGGGCATCATCACCGGCGCCATGCTGGCGTTCACCCTGTCGCTGGACGACTTCACCATCAGCTACTTCACCACCAGCCCCATGGTGCAAAACCTCTCCACGCTCATCTATTCCAAGGCGCGCATCGGCATCGACCCGACGCTCAACGCCTTGAGCGCGCTGATGTTCGTGGCGCTGCTGGTGCTGCTCATCATCGTCAACCGCCGGACCGCTGACAACAGCCAGAAGGCGTGACGCATATCCCCAGAAACTCAAGGAGGTACTGTCATGAAAAAGTGGTTGGTTCTTCTACTTTCCCTGGCTCTGCTTCTGCCCCTTGCCGCTTCGGCGCAGGAGGTCGTCAACGTCTACAACTGGGAGGACTACATCGACGAGGCTGTCCTGGACCAGTTTGAAGAGGAAACCGGCATCCATGTCAACTATATGCGCTTCACCACCAACGAGGATATGATGGTGTCCGTGCGCGCCAACCCCGGCGCCTACGACGTCATCTTCCCCTCCGAGTACTGCGTCGAGCGCCTCATTGCCGAGGACCTGCTGGCCGAGATCAACTATGACAACGTGCCCAACATGTCCTATACGCTGGAAAGCCTGCTCAATCCCGACTATGACCCCGACAACGCGCATTCCGTGCCCTACATGTGGGGCACCGTGGGCATCCTCTACAACACCACCATGGTGTCCGAGCCGGTGGATTCCTGGGGCATCCTGTGGGACACCGACTACATGAACAACGTCTTTATGCTCGACTCCATCCGCGACACCATGGGCGTCACCCTCAAGTACCTGGGCTACTCCATGAACACTCGCGACCCCGTGGCCCTGGAGGCGGCCAAGCAGAAGCTCATCGAGCAGAAGCAGAGTGGCGTGGTCAAGGCCTACCAGGTGGACGAGACCAAGGACAAGATGGTCGCCGGCGAAGCCGCGCTGGCCGTGATGTGGTCCGGTGACGCGCAGTACGCCATCGATCTCAACTCCGACCTGGCCTATGCCATTCCCAAGGAAGGCAGCAACGTCTGGGTGGACTGCATGGTGATCCCCAAGACCGCCAAGAACAAGGAAAACGCCGAGGCCTTCATCAACTTCCTCTGCCGCCCGGATATCGCCCAGAAGAACTGCGAGGCCATCTGGTACTCCACGCCCAACACCGAAGCCATCGAGCTCATGGGCGAGGAATACACCTCCAACACCACCATGAACCCCTCTGCCGAGGATGTGGCCAACTGCGAGTATTTCCATGACATTCAGGACTTCATCGCCATCTACAATGCGCTGTGGCAGGAAGTCAAGAACGCCAAGTAAAGCACGCATCAAGGATAACAGGGAAAGGCCCGGCGCGCCGGAAAAAACGGCACGCCGGGTCTTTGAGCATGATGGAGGTGGCGCTTGTGCGGGAAGGCATCCATAGCACCGCAAACGGCGAGATTCATTTCTGGCTTTCCGAAAACATCATCCGCGATCGCTTTACGCTGGTATTCCTGCCAGGGCTGACGGCCGATCACAGGCTGTTTGAGCGGCAGATCGGGTATTTTCAAAGCAGGTACAACGTGCTGGTCTGGGACGCGCCGGGCCATGCCGCCTCCTGGCCCTTTGAGCTCTCCTTCAGCCTGATGGATGAAGCGCGCTGGCTGGAGGAAATTCTCCGCGCGCAGGGCGTCGAACATCCCGTCCTCGTCGGCCAGTCCATGGGCGGATATGTGGCGCAGGCTTATTGCGAGCTCTACCCCGACAGAATCAAGGGCTTTGTGGCTATCGACTCCGCACCGCTGCAAAGGAGCTATACCACCGGCCTTGAGATCTGGCTTCTGAAAAGAATGGAGCCGCTCTACCGCCTCATTCCCTGGAAATACCTGCTCCGATGGGGAACGGAGGGGGTAGCCGTATCCGAGTACGGACGCAAACAGATGCGCGACATGATGCAGGTTTATGCCGGGCAGCAGGAACGGTATGCCGGCCTGGCCGGCCACGGATACCGCATGCTGGCCGAGGCGATGGAAGCAAACCTGACGTACCGCATTCCCTGTCCGGCGCTGCTCATTTGCGGAGAAAAGGACCGCGCCGGATCGTGCATTCGGTATAACCGGGCCTGGCACGAAAGGACGGAGATTCCGCTGGCATGGATTCCCCATGCGGGCCACAACGCGAACGCCGACGCGCCGGAGACTGTCAACCGTCTGCTGGAGCGCTTCGCCGCTGAATTGCCGCAGGTCCTTACATCAGCCCCCGGAAACCCTTGCCGATGATCTCGGTGGAGTTGGTGATGAGAATGAAACTATGCGGATCGGTCTCGCGGGTGAACTGGCGGAGCTTGATGGCCTGATAGCGGTTGACCACGGTGAGAACGACGGTCTTGTCCTCATGCGTATAGGCGCCCTCACCGCGCAGCTCCGTCGCGCCGCGTCCGAGGACGCTCACGATGAAATGCACGATTTCCGCGGGCCTTGCGGTGATGATCTGGAAGCATTTGTGCACCTTGATGTTTTCCAGCACCATGTCCACGATCACGGATTTGAGCACTAGGCCCAGCATGCTGAACAGGCCCGTCTCCATGCCGAAGGCTACGCAGGCCGCCACTGTGATCAGAAAGTCCACACACATGAGGCAGTTGCCGATGTTGACGTTGGTGTGGCGCTTGAGAATCATGGCCACGATATCGGTGCCGCCGCTGGAAGCCTGCATGTTGAACAAAATGGCGCTGCCCACGGCGGGAAGGGCCACGGCAAAGACCAGCTCAAGCAGGGGCTGGCTGGTCATGGGCGCGTCCATGGGGCAGATGAATTCAAGTCCCCACGTAGCGCAGGACAGGAGCAGGCTGGTATAAGCCGTGCGCACCCCAAAGGAGCGTCCAAATACCGCGAACCCCAGCAACAGCAGCAGCATGTTGATGATGAACACAAACGCGCCGGCGGACAGGTTCGGGGCGTAATGCGCCAGCACGATGGAAATGCCGCTGACGCCACCGGTGGAGAAATTGTTGGGGAATTTAAAGAAATATACGCCCAGGGCAATCAGCAGCGTGCCAAGGGTCAGCATGGCGTAATCCTTGAGGGTTTGTGTCCGTGATTCGCTCTTCATGGGTCTGCGCCTCCAATGCTGCTTTTGTGGTTTCACAGGCGTTATTTTATGCTACTATATAAATAAATGCAATCCCCTTTTGCATGCGAGGAGGTTTTTGGCAGATGTCTCCCGTCTATCTTGCGTTTCTGGGCACGATGTTCACCTTTTTGGCCACGGCGCTGGGCGCGGCCACGGTTTTCTTCTTCAAAAAGGATATTCCGCAGGGCATGCAGCGCGCGTTCCTGGGCTTTGCCGCCGGCGTGATGATCGCCGCCTCGGTCTGGTCGCTTTTGATCCCCGCCATGGAAATGGCCCAGGAGGCGGGCGGGCCTGCCTGGCTGCCCGCGGCAGGCGGCTTTGTGCTGGGCGCGCTGTTCCTGCTCGCGCTGGACCGCATTCTCCCCCACCTGCATCCCGGCAGCAACGAACCGGAGGGCATGAAGAGCTCCTTTGCGCGCACCACCATGCTGGTGCTGGCCGTTACCCTGCACAACGTGCCGGAGGGCCTGGCCGTGGGGCTGGCTTTCGGCCTCGCCGGCGGCGAAGGCAGCGCCATGTCCCTCTCCGGCGCGCTGGCGCTTTCGCTGGGCATGGCGCTGCAAAACTTCCCCGAGGGGGCGGCGATTTCCCTTCCGCTGAAAAAAGAGGGGCTGAGCAACACGCGCAGCTTTGTCTACGGGGCGCTCAGCGGCATCGTGGAACCCATCGCAGGCGTGCTGGGCGTGCTGGCGGCGGGAGCGGTGACCGGCGTGATGCCGTGGCTCCTGGCCTTTGCGGCAGGCGCGATGATCTACGTCGTGGTGGAGGAGCTCATCCCCGAAGCCAACCTGGGCGAGCATAGCCATACCGGCACGCTAAGCGTGATGCTGGGCTTCCTGGTGATGATGGTGCTGGACGTGGCGCTGGGCTAAAATCAGATGGAGAACTCCACCTTCACCACCCGGCCCAGAAAGTTGACGTCGGGCAGAGCGCAGGTTTCCGCCGCATATTCCCGGTCGTAGCTCTGCAGAAGCACGTTGAGCGCATCGAGCTTCTTGACCTTGCGCAGGTAGCGGTGCTGGTTATGCTCCACGAGCATCACCGCCCCGTCGATGGGGCTGCCCGAGGGCACGATCAGGCACAGGTCGTCCCGCAGAATGCGGAAGCCACGCATGCTGTCGTCCGGCGCCACGAGGAAAAAGACCTTGTCCGGCGCAGCCCCTTCGATGCGCCCGTCCATGACGGGCAGCAGGCGGTGGTCCACCTCTTTGAGCACGGCGTTGTACACCGGCACGCGCTTGAGCACGCTGGTCAGCGCATCCAGCCACACGCCGCCGGATACCGGCTTTTCGCTCTGATACACCGTTTCGCTTTCGGCGGGCTTGTCTGCCTGGCGCGGCTGCGGCGCCGGCCGGGGCGCAGGCTTGGGCGCGACGGTCTCCAGATCCACCGTCGCGGCGATGTCGTCCAGGGTGAACCCCTCTTCGTTGTGTTCCTTCAATCCGATCTTCTTGAGAATGCGCCGCGCCTGATCGTCGGCGATGATGCGGCGGCCCTCCTCCACGTCCTTGAGGTATCCTTCGCTGACGCCGCCGATCTTGGCGACCTGCTTCAGCGTCATGTTTCTGCGCAAGCGTTCGGTGCGCAGCAAATCTCCCAAACGGCTCATAGGCTTGATGCTCCTTTCCATTCGGCAACCATTATAGCACGGCGCGCGGCGTTTGAACAGGACGAAAACGCCATTTTTCTTTTGCAAAGCTGCGCTTGAAAGGCGCGCGAACCCGCCGTATAATAAAGAAAGATCAATCCAAACGGGAGGATTCAGCCATGCATGATTTACGAATGAGCCGGGGCGCTTCCACGGTGGTGAGCACCTGCGCGGGCGTTCAGCCGGGCGAACAGGCGCTCATCATTGCGGAGCATTCCAAGATGGCTATTGCGGAGAGCCTGGCTGCCGCCGTCTATGCCGCGGGTGCCGAAGCGACCATCGTCCTGATGACCCCGCGCGAGCTGGACGGGCAGGAGACGCCCGCCGCTATCGCAGCCGCCATGCGCGCCTCGGATGTGTTTCTCTGTGCGGTCAGCCGCTCCATCACCCACACGCACGCGGTGAAGGAGGCGACGGCAGCGGGCGCCCGCGGGCTGGTACTGACCCAGTTTTCCGACGAAATGCTGGTGCGCGGCGGCATCCAGGCGGATTTCCGCGCCATCGCTCCGCGCTGCCGCGCTATGGCCGCCGCGCTGGCAGGGAGCGAAAGCGTTACCCTGACAACGCCGCAGGGCACCGACCTCTCCTTCAGTGCGAAGGGCCGGAGGGGAAATGCGCTCTACGGCGTGGTGGAAAAGGGGCAGTTCTCCACCATTCCCACGATCGAGGCCAACGTGTCGCCGCTGGAGGGGACGGCGAACGGGCGTATTGTGGCGGATGCCAGCGTGCCCTACTTGGGTATCGGCGTTTTAAAGGAGCCGGTCCGCTGCGAGGTCAAGGACGGCTTCATCGTGTCCATGACGGGCGGCGAGCAGGCGCATATCCTGGAAAGCGACCTGCTTTCCCGCAATGACCCCAATGTATTCAACGTTGCGGAGCTGGGCGTGGGCATGAACCCGTGCTGCTCGTTCATGGGCTTCATGCTGGAGGACGAAGGCGTGGAGGGCTCGGTGCATATCGGCATCGGCACCAGCATCACGCTGGGCGGTACGGTCAAGGCCGCGTGCCATTACGACCTGATTATGACCGGCGCCACGCTGGTGGCAGACGGCCAGATGCTGATTGAAAACGGGCGGCTGCTGCTGTAACGCGTACCGTAGGCGCGGCGGCCGATGTCCGGCATGGATCCCTGAATCCACAGAAAAAGAGCCCGTCCCAACGGACAGGCTCTTTTTGGTACGGAATCTTACTTGCTGACTTCCTCGATGGCCACGGCCACAGCCACGGTCGCGCCGACCATGGGGTTGTTGCCCATGCCGATGAGGCCCATCATCTCCACGTGCGCAGGCACGGAAGAGGAACCGGCGAACTGCGCGTCGGAGTGCATGCGGCCCATGGTGTCGGTCATGCCATAGCTGGCGGGGCCGGCGGCCATGTTGTCGGGATGCAGGGTGCGGCCGGTGCCGCCGCCGGAGGCCACGGAGAAGTACTTCTTGCCGTTTTCAACAGCCCACTTCTTGTATGTGCCAGCCACGGGATGCTGGAAGCGGGTGGGGTTGGTGCTGTTGCCGGTGATGGATACGTCCACGTCCTCCAGGCGCATGATCGCCACGCCCTCGGTCACGTCGTCGCAGCCATAGCAGCGGACCTTGGCCTTCTCGCCGTCGGAGTAGGCGGTTTCCTTAACGATCTTGACCTCGCCGGTCTTGTAGTCCATCTGGGTCTGCACGTAGGTGAAGCCGTTGATGCGGCTGATGATGTAGGCGGCATCCTTGCCTAGGCCGTTGAGGATCACGCGCAGGGGCTCCTTGCGCACCTTGTTGGCGGTGCGGGCGATGCCGATAGCGCCCTCGGCGGCGGCGAAGCTCTCGTGACCGGCCAGGAAGGCGAAGCACTTGGTATTCTCGCTCAACAGCATGGCGCCCAAGTTGCCATGGCCCAGACCCACGGCACGCTGATCGGCCACGGAGCCGGGGATGCAGAACGCCTGCAGGCCCTCGCCGATGGCGGTAGCGGCCTCGGCAGCGGTCTTGCAGCCCTTCTTGAGGGCGATGGCCGCGCCCAGCGTGTACGCCCACACGGCGTTTTCAAAAGCGATGGGCTGCACGCCGCGGACGATGCCGTCCACATCGACACCCTTGTCTTTCACGAACTGCGCCATCGAATCCAGATCGGTGAAGCCGTACTGCTTGAGGACGCCCTCAATCTTGCCGATTCTTCTTTCGTATCCTTCAAAAGTAGCCATTTCCACTCACCTCTTAACAAATTCGGATTACTGATGACGGGGATCGATGTACTCGGCAGCCTCGGCGAAGCGGCCATAGGTGCCGACGTTCTTTTCGTAGGCTTCCTTGGGGTCGACGCCCTTCTTGATGGCTTCCATCATCTTGCCCAGGTGCACGAACTGGTAGCCGATGACCTCATGGTCCTTGTCCAGCGCCAGCTTGAGCACATAGCCCTCGGCCATCTCCAGGTAGCGGACGCCCTTTTTGAGGGTGCCATACATGGTGCCCACCTGGCTACGCAGGCCCTTGCCCAGGTCCTCCAGGCCCGCGCCGATGACCAGGCCGCCCTCACTGAAGGCGCTCTGGGTGCGGCCGTAGGCAATCTGCAGGAACAGCTCGCGCATGGCGGTGTTGATGGCGTCGCAAACCAGGTCCGTATTGAGGGCTTCCAGCACGGTCTTGCCGGGCAGGATCTCGGCGGCCATGGCGGCGGAGTGGGTCATGCCGCTGCAGCCGATGGTCTCCACCAGCGCCTCCTGGATGATGCCTTCCTTAACGTTGAGGGTCAGCTTGCAGGTGCCCTGCTGGGGAGCGCACCAGCCGATGCCGTGCGTCAGGCCGCTGATGTCCTTGATCTCGCGGCTCTGCACCCACTTGCCTTCTTCGGGGATGGGAGCCGGGCCATGGTTGGGGCCCTTTTTGACGCATACCATTTCCTCGACTTCTCTTGAATATTGCATTGATTGTATCCTCCTGTTCCAACATAGTGTGTGATGCGGACACATACAAGCATAGTATAGCACAACTTTTCCTTTGTAAAAAGTGGTTGCGCAAAAATTTGATGGGTTTTTGTCATTTATGAAGCCATTCTATTGTCATCGGGCAAAGAGGGAGGCCCGGTCCCCAAGGGGGCCGGGCCTCGTTTGTTGGAGGGGGTGAGAGGGAACCCACCCAATGGTCCTGTCTGCAAGGATCGGCTACTTCCCAACAGAGGTTAGTATTTTCTAACCATCGTCATTATAGCGCATCTTCCCCCATGGCGTCAACCCCCAAAAACCTGTTTTTCAAAAAATGTTGGCTCTACTGTCCAAAGCGCGCCAGCGTCGCATCCCGCCAGCCGCAAAGCGCGTCGCTCCACTGGCCTTCCGGGCCGTAGTAGGCTTCGAAGGTGGCCTGGATGGTTTGGGCTACACTGAGCAGCCCCGTCCGAATATCCGCCTTCATTTGATCGGAAAAAGGAATTTCATAGCGGTAGTCAATGGCATTGTGGACAAAAGCATCCCGATCCTCTGATTGCCATCGCACGAACCATCCTTCTTCCTCCACACGGTACCATAGGAAGCGGATACCCTCCTCTTTTGCGTGAGAACCCTGCCGGGAGGTAAAGGGGGTTCTTGCCTCATCAAAGGGCATCATGACATAGTTCCATTCGGGACAGGCCGCATCATGGAAAACCAGAAAAATCGTTGCATCCTGTTCCATGGCGGCGTATACAAAGCGGTCTGCGTCCTCAAAAGAATATCCAAACGTACCCACGAGGGATTCATAGGCCTGATTTGCCTGTTCCTTCGTTTCCGGGTCAAGTTCCGCCAGCGGCAGGAAATCTGCCTCAAAGCCCTGCGCGCCTTCCAGCCCGCGGTCCAGCAGCGTTTCCCTGCGGATCTCCCATGCATCGTTGCGTGCCTGGGTGCGCTCAACGTCTTCCCCACCCACTTTCCTGCGGCTCAGTTGAAACACCCGCATTTGGGGGGAAAGTTGAATCGACAGCGTACCCTCGCATCCGGATTCAGCCATAGTATAGCCAAGGGTCACGCAGCGCTCCCCTCCCCGCCAGGCATCTCCAACGATGGCGAGGGTCTCAAACCCTTCGTCCAGGACCCGATCCGCAAAGCGATGCGCAAAGTCAAAAATGATGGCGCTGTATTCATCATCGCTGGCATAGGAGGGATTGGCGGGGGTTCGGCTCTTCCCGCTCCGATAGAGCAAACCGATAGCCGCCTCATCCTCGATTTCCCAGATTCGGCCCTCCGTGTCAAAGCCGAACGTAAACAGTGCTTTTTCTTCCCCTTGCGGCGGCCAGACATGCACATACCACATCCCCGCTTCTTTTGCCGCCAGCACCTGCCATTCCAGCTCATCGAGGCTGTACGCAATGGAGGGCGTATTGAGCCATAGAGCAGAGGAAAGGAGTTCCTTTGCGTAGGCTTCGGCCTCCTTAAGCGTAGTGACGGCGCGCCTTTCCAACGCCGCCCCCTCCCATTGTGGAATCACCGGTTCGGCAAGAGGCGTGTGGAACTCCGACGTGGCAAAAGCAAACACCGTCCCTGCACAGGCGATCGCAAGCGCTGCGGCACACAGCCACCGCAGCGCCGCCCGGCCATCCACAATGGCTCGCAATCGGCGTTTGATATGCCTGCCCTTCATGGTCATGCCCGTTGCCAGCACGACCGTTTCCGGAGCGCTGCGCCGCGCGGCGTTCAGCGCCAGCGTACTTGCATACCGGATGCGCTCCTCATCGCTCATGGGCTGGATTACGCGTTCGTCACAGGCCATCTCCTGATCGCTTCGGGAGAGCCATGCGGCCAGCCATACCAGCGGGTTGAACCAGTGAATCACGCAGCATGCGTTTCGTACAAGTCCCCACCACGAATCGCCGGCCTTCTTATGGCACAGCTCATGCGTGAGCACCGGGAGAAGATCCTCCTCCTTGAGCATCAAGGGAAGGGCGATATAGGGCCGGAATACCCCGACCAGGCAAGGGCCGGGCAGCGGGTCTACCCAGTAGACGGGCACGGGGCGAATCCCGCGCTCCTTGCATAGCTCTAGGTAACGCGCCAGCCTTTCGCCGCCAAGCGCCTCAACCCGTCCGCGCCGCAGCGCGAGCAGAAAGCGCGTGTTTCGCCACGCCATCCAACCTGCCACCGCCAGCGCAACAGCGGCATAAACCGCCAGCAGCCGTCCCGCCATGTGCCCGCCTATGATGTCATAGGAGATATCCCAAAGTGTTTCAGAAAGACCCGACGTGTGCGCGCCATCATGTTCTTCTGCGGCTGAAGCAAGTTCCCTGACCGCATCCGCGGCGCGCACCCGCACCTGGTCCGCGACGGGTCGAACCCCGAGGTTGACCGAGCCGGTGGGGCGAAGCTCGTTCATCATGGGATTGGGCAGGGAGATGGGAAGCAGCAGCCGCACCGCCACCAGCAGCCAGGCAAAACAGATGAGACGGCTGGTGAGCTTGGAACGCAGAAAGCGGCGCACAGGCAGCATCAATACGATCATAACGCTCCCGGCCAACGTAGCCTCAAGGAGATAGTTAAACACAGTTGCGGCTCTCATGGATTCACCTCTTTCGCTATTGGAAGCATTTGAGCTTTTCAGCCTTACCGAAGCTCAATCTGGAAAGCTTGCGATTTTAGAAAGCACAATCGTTTTACTATTGTCTACCTTTCCATTGTACAGAAATGTTTTACGTTTGTCAACCTTCTGCTTTCAAAAAAACGCGCGCGCTCAGCAGCGCACGCGAATCAGGTTGTGTTCAAGCATTTTCAGGAGGAACCGTCTCTTCTCCCCCGGCGGCGCGCAGGTCGTCGGCCGTCAGCAGCATCAGGGTTTCGCGGGTCACCTGCTGTTCGTGGGCCAGGCGGTTGGCCTGCGCGCTCACCGCGCGCTCAAACAGGTTGCGTGCTCCGCGCGCGTTGCCGAATCCCCTGGGATCCTGGCAGCCGCGTTCCATCAAGCGCATAAGGGGCTGACGCGCGTCGTTCGCCAGCGCATACCCGCTGCTCTTGCAGCGCATGGTAAAGATCTCCGTCAGCTCCTGCGCCGTATAATCGGGAAAGTGCACAAAACGGTTGAACCGGCTTTCCAGGCCGGGATTGGAATGGATGAAGCGCTCCATGCGCTCGGTGTAGCCAGCCACGATCACCACCAGGTCCTCGCGGTGGTCCTCCATGGCTTTAAGCAGCGTATCAACGGCTTCCTGGCCGTAGTCGCTGCCGCCACGGTCTGTGAGGGCGTAAGCCTCGTCGATGAACAGCACGCCGCCCATCGCCTTCTCAATGGCCTCGCCGGTCTTGATCGCGGTTTGTCCCACGTAGCCGGCTACAAGGCCGCTCCGGTCCACCTCTACCAGCTGGCCCTTGGAAAGGATTCCCAGGCAACGGTACACGCGCGCCATCAAGCGCGCGATCATCGTTTTTCCGGTGCCCGGATTCCCCGAAAACACCATGTGCAGCGACAGATCGCTCACGGGAAGGCCGTTTTCCCTGCGCAGCTTCTGAACGGACACCAGGTTGATCAGGCTTTCCACCTCGCGTTTGACGGCGGAAAGGCCGATGTATCCTTCCAGCTCGCGGCGCAGGTCGTCCAGCGTTTCAGCAGGAGACTCCACCGCATCCTGCGCTTGAGGGAGACGCTCCCCCGCCGCAGCAGGTTCCGACTGCAAGGCGGCGGACGGAGCGGGCGGCGCGTCTTGCCCGCTCCACAGATCGTCTGCGATGCGGCGCAGATTGCTCTGCGTCATCCGGCTGATCACATCCATCTGCAGACGGATGATCTCGTCCTTGCGATCCATGGGTTTCTCCCTCCCATTCAAGGGGCCGTTTAGCTCTGCGACAATGCCGAGCGCGGGATGAACAGGCGGCATACGCGCCCCTCCAGCCCGATCTGCACATAGGCCCATTCGTCGCCCATAAAGGCCAGCAGCGTCACCTGGTCGCCCGCCTTGAGCGAGGTCAGCGTCTCCTTGGCATAGAGCGGGTCGTCCGTACCATCGCAGTCGCTGGCCAGCGTGAGCGGCACGGAGCAGAAGCCCAGCTTCGCCACGTTCTCCGCATCGGCCAGGGTGGTGTTCTTGATATAGCCCATTCGCCCGCGGGACCCGTTGCCGATGGTATAGCTCACCAGCACCCATCCATTTTCCACGCCATAGATGAGTACCGTATCGTCCGTATCCACCTGCGCCCCATCCACGCGGTAGGTTTCTTCGCCCGGCGCACAGTATACGGGCAGCGTCTGCGCCTTTTCAAAGGCGACGTTGCTCAAATTCGCCAGGTTGGGCGCCTGCTGCACCGCCTGCTGATAGGGCGACAGGGTGGGCGTGGGGCTGGGCGTCGGCGTCGGGGTCGGGGTGGGAGTCGGGGTTGGGGTGGGCGACGGCGTCGGCGTTGGAACGGGGGTCGGCGTGGGGGTGACAAATTCCTCCGGAGCCACGCTCTCGCCCTGACGGTTGAGCACATAGCCGCTCAACTCGCCGTTTTCGCCGCGCAGGGTAAAGGCGCTGTCGCTGCCGATGTCCAGCGTACCATTAAGAACGCCGCTGCTGAGCACGCCGTCGGTCACGGTGTAATCGGTCACGGTGACGGTGAGCAGTTTGCCGTCCGCGGTGAACTGGTAGTAGACCTCTCCGTCTGTGCCCAGGGGTTTCCACAAGCCATGCATGAGCACATCCACGGTGATGGCGTCATTGCCCGCCAGGGGCATGGGCGTGGGCGTAATCACCGGTGCCAGAGAAAAGTTGGGGTCCAGCGTGGCCGAGGGCGCGGGTGTGACCGTGGCCAACGGGGTGGCGCTCAACTGCGCCTGCGGCTCGGCGGTCGCGGTGGTCTGGGACTCTTCGCCGGTCATGAGCGCCGAGGGCGTAAGCGGCAGCTCCGCCCACGGAATGTCCACCACAACCGCCTCGCTGGCGAGCTGGCCAGGGGCATAGAGCAGGCGAAAGGCTGCGGACGCCGCAAAATAGGATTTGGGCATCGGCACATCCGCTTCCGAAGCGATCTCCGGAGCAAGCCCCTCCTGCGTGCTCACACGGGCGTATACGGCGCTTCGAAGGGCCGCGTTCACCGCGTCGGGTTCTTCTTCAAACAGATCGTTCACGGTTACGCTTTGCTTCCGGTCCAGGTCCACCAGCAGGTAAAAGAACTCCGTCGTGGCCTCCTCGGCGTCCACGGCTCGATTGCGCACCGTAGCCTCCACGGAAAGCAGGCCCGGAAAATCCAGCGACACATTGTATCCGCCGCGGATTTCATCCAGCCCGCCATCGGCGTAGGCCTCGTCCTGCGCCATCTGCCCCCTGCGCTGCAGGGCCTGAATCGGCGCGGTAATCTGGTCCGTCAGGTACAGTTCCAGCTGTGCGTCCTCGCAGCTGAAGGTGGGATAATCCACCACAATCTGCTGGCGGCCCACCGTTTCCTCCACGTGATTGCGCACAACCGTCACGCCCTGGCCGGTCATTTCGGCCTCCTGCGCCGATGCCGTGCCCAGCGCCATCAAAAGCGCCAGCAGCAGCGCTACAAACCGTTTCATCACCGGATACCTCCTCATCAAAACTCGCCTTCCAGACGGATGGGATAGCACGACTGGGTGGACAGCGCCACATATTCGCATTGCCCATCCCGCTCCAGCACAAAGGAGTGGGAAAGCGGCTGCGGATAGGCGGCATTTGTCACCGCATGCACGGTAAACGTGCCGCCCGCGCCTTCCAGCGTCTTTTCAGCCCACTGAATATCGCTCTCCACGGGGCGGATGCTGTCGTAAATATAATCATAATGCTGTTCGCCCTGCACAAACAGGCCGTACTTGCCGCTTTCCGCGTCCCGGACCACCAGCGCGTCGCAATCCAGATAGGCGTCCACCTGCGGCGACACGGCCAAGGGTGCGGACGTATCGGGGAGCAGGTACATTTCGCCGGAAGATAGATACGCCACGCCGCAGGCGGAAGCCACCAGATCGTCCATATCCTCCGTAGCCAGCCAGCGGCTCATGGTGCCGTCCTGCCCCAGCACGTACAGCAGGTAACGCTGGTCGGTGTCGGCGGTGCTGCCGGTATCCACATAGGCGGCGGTGTATTGGCCTGTAAACGGGAACGCGCGCGCAAACCACAGGGTGCTGAGCATCTGCCCGGCAGCGGTGATATAGTTGGCGCTGCCGTCATCCACGCCTTCGATAACCGACCAGCCGTTATACATGGGGTGCAGGCGCAATTGCTGGCCGTAAGTGGTTTCGAGATCCCCCAATCGAATCAGCGCAGAACCGTTGGCCGCCACCAGATAGGGCTCCTGATCCACATAGAAGCCGCCGAACGCCTGCGGGAACATGCCCTGCGCGGTCAATCCGTCGAAATAGCACAGCAGCCGGCCTTCCGCGGCGGTAAAGAGGTAAAAGTCATAGGTGCCGTCCGGGCGCAGATTGCTGGTGAGCACATGCGTATCCGTTGCGGCGCGGATCTCCATTTGCACCGTGCCGCTCAACTTGCTGATGGCAGTGCGCGTACTGTCGGCGATCTCCACCGCCGGCGCGGCGTCATAGCCTTCGATGGGCTGCGGCGTAACCACCGCGGCGAAAGGTTCTTCGCTGGCGGGTGGAACGAGGCCGCTTTGTCCCAGCCATTCCCCGATCGGCTCGCGGAAAACCCAGGCGGCTGCGCCCAGCACAACCAGCGCAGCCAGGGCGATCAGCGCGTTTCGAAGCGCGCGCCTGCGCCGCCTGCGGTTGGCCGGGCCATCGCTTTCCTCCCGCACCTGATAACCCACACCGTCCGCCGAGAGAATATCGCGCCGGGCAGTATCGGCCCACGTGGCCTCGCGTGGACGATAAACGTTGCTCTGCGGTTCCTGCTGGCTTGGCCCCTCGTTCCAGGGCTGGTCATCATAGCCGGCAAAATCCAGCTTGATGGGCGGCGCAAAAGCGGGTTCCGCCTCCTCGCCATCCGTGGCCTTACCATCCCTGCGGTAGTAGGCAGAAAAATCAAATCCATCTTCGCCGCCGGTTTCGGCTTCGACCGGCGCATCGCCCGCCGCAGGCGTTTCATTGGGCGCGTAACCTTCCCACGCTTCCTCCGGGGAAGCCAGCTCATTTGGCGTATAGATTTCTTCGCTCACCGCTGCGGCAGAAACAGGCGTGGGAGCAATCTCATGTTCCGTCTCCTCCTGGGAGATGGCGGGCTGCTCCCCACCTATGATCTCTTCGTCCGAAAACGACCGCGCCGCATAGAAATGCTGCGTCCGCTCGCTACGCCGGGCGCGGCTCCTTGTGCCGGAATGGTTGTCCGTCATTCTTACACCTCGTTACCTTCGGGATAAAAACTTGTACCCAGCATCATACAATAACATGTTCTCCCCATTGCGTCAAGAATACACGCCTTTTGTGGTTGTAAAAATACGCGAAAGCCCCGCCCGTTCAAACGGGTGGGGCCCGGCGGGCTTCCTCCGGCATTCAGCGCTTGAGGTAACCGCTCTTTTCCCACAGGGCGATCCAGTCCTGCAGGCGGTTGAGCAAATCGGCGTTGCAGCGCGTCTTTTGCATCATGTCGATCAGCTGCACCACGGCTTCGCCGTTGGTGGTGGAGCCCAGCACCTTGCGAATGGCGCGCAGGCCCTCCTTCTGCTGATCACTGAGCAGCATGTCGTCCTTTTTGGTGCCGCTAAGCTGCAGATCGATCATGGGATAGACCGGATCGTTGGCCTGCCGGCGGCACAGGACCAGCTCCATGTTCGCCGTACCCTTGAATTCTTCAAAGATGATATCGTCCACGCGCGAGCCGGTTTCCACCGCGATTGTGGCGATCATGGTCAGGCTGCCGGCATCGCGCGTATTGCGCGCCGCGCCGAAAAAACGCTTGGGCCGCACCAGCGCCGCGGGGGTGACGGTATTGGTCATGGGCCGCCCTCCCTGCACCAGCGCCGACTGGTAGGCGCGTGTGAGCTTGGTCAGGCTATCCAGCAGGATGACCACGTTGCGGCCATCCTCCACCAGGCGCTCGGCGCGTTCCAGCATGGTTTCGCTCACGCGGGTCTGCGTCTCCGGCGCGTCGGCAAAGGTGGAGGCAAACACCTCCGCATCCACTGACTCGCGGATTTCCGTCACCTCTTCGGGCGCGATGTCGATCAGCAGCATCAGCACCTCGGCATCGGCGTCGTTGCGCTTGATGGCCTGGCAGATGGCCCGCAGCATGATAAGCCGTCCGCTGTCTGGCGGAGCTACGATCATGGCGCGCTGGCCAAAACCGATGGGGGCGATCAAATCCACCAGACGAATCGCCATGTCCTGGTTGTCCTGCCCGCTTTCCAATACAATGCGGCGGTTGGGATAGACGGGCACCAGCTGCTCAAAGGACAGGCGGTCAGGATTCTCCTGGGGTTCATGCCCATTGAGCCGTTCCACGGTGAGCAGTGCGGCAAATTTATCGCTCTCGCGCTGGGCGCGCGCCGTGCCTTCTACCAGGTCGCCTGTGCGCAGGCCGAAGCGGCGAATCTGCGCCATGGAAACATAGATATCCTTTTTCCCGGGCAGGAGAGTATGTCCACGCAAAAACCCGTAGCCATCGGGCAAAATTTCCAGGATACCACTGGCCGGCTCCCCTTCCTGCGCCTTGAGCAAATCGGGAAGCTGTCCCTCCTCAGCCTGCACGGCAAATTGCGGATCGCGCGCCATGCGATACAGCGCGTCGTTGTAGTTGACCTCCGAGGCGGGAGGCTGATAACCGCGCTGCTGCTGATAGCCGTAGTTGCCTCCGACAGGGCGGTATCCGCTTTGCTGATAGTTTCCGCGCTGCTGGTATCCGCCATAGCCCTGTTCGCGCGCGCCGTAATCGCCGCGATTTTGATAGGGCGTGCGCTGCGGGGCGGCGCGGTAGCCCAGACGGTATCCGTCCAGCTTGGGCACGTTATCTGATGTGGACGGGCGCGTATATTCCGGCGCAGGCTTATGCCCCTGGGATTCCCCCCGCCGCATGGGAGCCGGACGGGCGGGCGGGCCAAAGCGGTTCACGCTTCCTCCGGCACGCTGCTGCCAGGCCGGCGCCCGCGCATTCTCACGCGACGTGCTGCGCGCCTGCCATGCCTGGCGATAAACCGGCCGGAAGCCGCCCTGTTCCTGGGGGTTGTTCCAGGCGCGAAAACCCGAACCGCCAGGGGACACCGCGGTCACGTCCGCCGAAAGGGGCGCCTCCTGCAGCCGTTCCTGCGTTTCGGCAGGGGTTTCCTCCTCCTTCTCCGCTTCCAGAGCAGGCTGGGGCGCAGGGGCCGCAACCTGCGGCGTTTCGGGCCGCTCCGGCGCAGCCGTCTGAACGTCCGGCTCGTCGGGCAAGGCCTCCGACAGGCGCGCCACAATTCCAGATTTATCGATGCCAGCGCTCAATTTCACGCCGTTTTCCTTTGCGAGCTTTCGAAGCTGAACAACCGTCATCGCCTGCAACTGTGCGTTCTGCAATATGAACCCTCCTTACTAAATCAGCCGGAACCCGAGCCGGCTGCCGCCGATCACGCTTTGCGGCCAATCACCACGTCACGATCCACGGCCTGTTCGACCCAATGGGAAAAATCGTTGTACGGCGGACGGGACACAACCTCCAGCCCCGCCTCTTGCATATGCTGAACAACCTGGGACCGGCGCAGCGTATTGAGATTGAACGCAAACGCCGCCGCGCCGCCGCGCTTGAGCGCGCGGACGCATCCCGGCAAAACCCGCTCCATAAGCCGCGGCAGAGAGGATACCGCGCCGCCCTCTCGGGGGGCGTGCTGCACGCCATAGGGCAGGTCGCATACGGCCAGATGGCAGCTTTCCGGCCGAACCAGCGCTTCCAGCCTGCCCGCATCCCCATGAATCATCCGCAGGGTGAGAGGACATGCGCGCATGGCCTGGGCATCCGGCGCAAGGGCGTATTCACTCCATTTGGCGCTTCCGCCTGACGGGAGTGTCAGCGCGCCCGCTGTACGCCGGTGCTTGATGCGGTGCATCTTCAGCGACCGGTCCAGATAGCTTTCCGCTTCCCGGAGCGCCTTTGCGTCCATGTCCACCCCAACCGCGTCGCAGCCTTCACACAGGGCGCACATCAGCGTCGTGCCCTTTCCGCACATAGGGTCCAGCACGCGAAGCGGCCCCGGCTCGCACGCAAAATCAGAAGCGGCCCTAGCGCAGTGCAGCATCAGGTACGTAAAATCCGCATTGGTTTTGCCTTTGTACTTGAGCACCTGGGGCAGATCGTCCGGCATCCAGCCTGCGGGGATGCGCCGCATGGGCTGCAAGGCTCCGTCCTCCTGCAGCCGCGCAGCCAAACAGATGGCCGAATGTCCCGACACAGCACGCCATGCCGCCTCATCCAGCTCCTGCGCATCAAACATTAAAAAAGGCTCATCCGCCAAATACTCCACCCTTGGCCGCTCGTGGACAACCCCGCAGGCATCAAGGATGCATTCCAGTTCGATCAATGCCAGCTTTTGCAGGGATTGGCGATAACGAACATTTGGATGCGGCTTCAAAAGCATCGCGTAACGCACGAGAACCTCTTTTCGCTCAAGCGGATTTGGACAACATAGAAAAACCTGATTGACCATCAGTTTCCAGTATTATATCACAGACTGCAAGGATTTGCAATGATTTTCCTAAAAAGGCGGCGTGATTGCACGCAAAGAAAAACCCCGCACGCTGAAGCGTGCGGGGAAAGATGATCGCTTACTCGTTGGTTTCGTTCTGGGCAGCCTCGGCTTCCAGAGCAGCACCAACAGCCTCAATGTCCACGGGAACGGCTTCCGCGCCGTCATCCTCGTAGGCGGGCTGGGGCGCTTCCTCAACGGGAGCGGGTTCAGGCTCGAGCAGCGCGCGGATGCTCAGGCTGATGCGCTTGGCTTCGGGGTCGATGTTGAGCACCTTCACGTTGACCACATCGCCCACATTAACGGCGTCCTCCACCTTGTTGATGCGGGTGGCGGCGCACTGGCTGATGTGCACCAGGCCATCGATGCCCGGCTCAAGCTCCACAAAGGCGCCGAACGTGGTGATGCGAACCACCTTGCCCGTGACCACAGCGCCGGCAGGATACTTTTCGGGAGCCATATCCCAGGGCTTGGGCTGCAGCTGCTTCAGGCCCAGCTGGATGCGCTCGCGCTCCGGGTCGAGGCTGAGGATCTTCACGTCCACTTCCTGATCGGGAGAGACGATCTCGGAAGGATGCTTGACATGCGCCCAGCTCAGGTCGGTCACATGGATCAGGCCGTCCACGCCGCCCAGATCCACAAACGCGCCAAAGTCAGTCAGGCGGCGGACGATGCCGTGCACGACCTCGCCCTCCTGCAGGCGGGCCCAGGCCTCGGCCTTCTTCGCGGCGGCTTCCTCGCGCACCACGGCGCGGCGGCTGGCCACGATACGGCGCTTTTGCTCATCCATCTCGATGATCTTAAGCTTGAGGGTCTGGCCTACGAAGTCGCCGATCTTTTCAACGTAGCGGTTGGAGAGCTGCGACGCAGGCACGAACGCGCGGATGCCGTTGACCGTGCAAATCAGGCCGCCCTTGACGACCTCCTTGCCCACGCCCTCGACATACTCGTTGTTCTCGTGCTTCTCAACAAGCTCCGCGAAGGCCTTGCGGTTCAAGATGTTGCGCTGCGACAGCAAAACGTTGCCTTCGCCGTCGTTTACCTTGACGACCTCCACTTCGATTTCGTCGCCCAGTTTGACATCCTCCGTCACCAGGTCCTCGCGCTTGATCAGCCCGTCGCTCTTGAAACCGATGTTGACACAGACTTCGTCGTCGGTGATCTGCACCACGGTGCCCTTCACGGTTTGCCCGGGCCTGATCTTGACCAGAGTCGCTTCCACATCAGCCATAAAGCTGTCCTTTTCCGCCTCCTCGGTGGAAACCTGCCGGTCCAATTGTTCCTTGTCAGTCATGCGTGTGACAACCTCCTTAAGTGACCAATCCGGCGTGCTCGCGCCGGCGGTAATTCCAATGGATTCCGAATGGATATCCGCAAAGCCCGGCGGTATGTCCGCCGCACGCTCTACCAAAAGGGTACGCCCGCAGATGCCCTTGCACGTTTCGTACAGCTTGCGGGTATTGGCGCTGCCCAGGCCGCCCACCACCAGCATGGCGTCCACCTTCGCGGCCAGCTCGCGCGCTTCGTTTTGCCGGAGGGCCGTAGCGGTGCAGATGGTGTCCTGAACGGTGAGGTTCTTTACCCGGCTGTGCAGCACGGGCAGAATTTCCTCCCAGCGCTCGTGGGGAAAGGTGGTTTGCGACACCGCCAGCGCGCTTTCCATCTCCGGCAGCGCGGCAGCCTCTTCCCGGTCGTGAACAGTATAAACCCTGCCCCGCCCGTAACCGATGGTGCCGATAACTTCGGGATGATCGCTCTGCCCCACCAAAATGACCGGCAGCCCACCGGCGCTGTAGCGCGCCACCACATCATGCAGCCGGGATACGAACGGACATGTCAGGTCGATCACCTCGTCCGCTGTGCGGCGAAGGGCCTCGGTGACTTCCGGCGCCACGCCATGGCTGCGGATGAGCACCACCTTGCCGCGCGCCTGCTCCACCTCGTGGATGACCGATATGCCCATGGCGTTCAGCCGCTGGATGACCTCCGGGTTGTGCGCCAGCTCGCCGAAGGAAACGATGGGTTTTCCTTCCTGTGCGGCTTTGACCGCCCCGTCCACCGCCCGCTTGACCCCCATGCAGAAGCCCGCGTGACGCGCCACCGAAACCGGCATAAAACCGTCCTCCTAAGCATATCATGATGGCTATTCGCCGTCCGGCGTGAATTATCCTTCTTTTTATAAAGAATTAATAATTGACAATTCTTTCTCTCCGACGGCGGATCGGCGCGGGTCCTTTTCATCCTCTGGGCTCGGGATAAAACGCCGCGCCACAGGCAGCGGCTTATGCCGTCTGCTTCTGCGTGGCGGCATGCTCCTTTTCAAGCGCCGCATAGACCTGCTGAATCCGTTCCATAACCTCCTGGCATGCCTCGCGGTTGACGCCGCGCGCCGCAATGTCCTTGACGCTGAACGGCAGACCATAGTATACGTGGGTCCGCCGGAACAGCCCAGGTTTTCCGGCGATATAGGCGGGCAGGATTCTGGCGCCGCTGCGCAGGGCGATCATGGCGATGCCGCTTTCCATGTGCTCCATCACGCCTTCCTTATGGCGCGTGCCCTCCGGAAACACGCCCAGCGAATGGCCCTCGCGCAGCGTCTTGAGGCATGCGCGCAGCGCCGCCATGTCCATGTTGTGGCGGTCCACATCGATCATGAGCAGCTTTTGGAACAGCCAGCGCAGGATGGGATATTTGATCAGCTCCTTTTTGCCCAGGAAGCGGATCTGATAGCGGTAGCACTTCCAGGCCACCACCAGGGGGTCCAGGAGCGAATTATGGTTGGCGATGAGGATATACGGCGCATCCAGCTGGGCGCGCTCCAGGTGGTGATAGGTTGCGGGCGTAAGGCAGGTCAGCAGGAACGCCGCCACCACGCGCGCCGCCCTGTACATGGGCGTGAGCGGTTCCTCGGCCCGCAGGGCGCGGCCCTGGGAAAGCGCCACGCGGCGCAGCACGTCCTCCACCACCTGCTCGCGCGTCATGTCCGAGCTGTCGAGCACCTGCGCGTCCTCCGCGGGCCGGAGGGG
>OGYF01000963.1_pt1 | contig 26773 bp, 24 predicted proteins | sample 1576451 | NCBI WGS metagenome assembly OGYF01 (sample SAMEA3541505, study PRJEB24748) | human gut metagenome | biome: human gut; feature: human-associated habitat; material: faeces | place: China | collected 2012
GGAATGAGATTGGTTGAGATACCAGCGGAGCTTTTCCAGAGCCGTCTGTCTGCTTGTAAAAAATTTTACCAAAGCAATAAAATACTATTCCCTGCATAGTCATAGTACGATATAATGAATTATGTTAGACGAAAGTATTTATTGCTATCAAATGAAAGGAGTCTTATTTGTGATAGATGATAGCAAAAATACGCAATCTCCCGAAATGGAAAAAAGGACTTATACGGTAGATGAAATCGCAAAACAACTGAATATCAGCAAAAAGGCTACATATGCTCTGGTGAAAAGCGGTCAGTTCAGTTATGTTCGAGCTGGTAGAGTCATACGAGTGTCTAAACTTTCTTTCGATAAATGGTTAAATCAAATTTAACTATTAAGGAGAGATAAGTTATGGCTACAATAAAACAAAGAAAGAAGAGTTTTTCAGTAATCTATTGGTATTTGGATAACACTGGCGAAAGAAAACAGAAGTGGGACACGCTGGGAACTAGAAAAGAAGCAAAACAGCGAAAAGCATTTGTAGAGTATTATCAAGAAAAGTTTGGCTATGTCATTGTTCCTTTAGAAGAACAGTTTGCACAGCAGATTGAGGACTCTAAAAAAGAGTTAGGGGTAGTCAATGAGGATATTACATTCCGAGATTTTTTAAAGATTTTTGTTAATCTCTACGGGACATCTAAATGGTCGCCAAATACATTTAGTAGCAAGGTCGGCTCTATTAGAAATTATATCAATCCGTATATCGGTGATTGGAAGCTCAATGAGATTACGACAAAGAAGTTATCAAAATACTACAATGATTTATTAAGTGTACCAGAAGTACCGCAATCAAACAGAAAACCTAGCGGGCGTTGTGTTCAGCCAGCAAACATCAAGAAAATTCACGATATTATTCGCTGTGCTTTAAATCAAGCTATCCGCTGGGAATACTTCGACCCTAACAAAAGAAATCCTGCGTCATTGGCTACCTTGCCAAAAGTTCCAAAGGTCAGACGTAAGGTTTGGAGTATTGATACTTTCAAAGAAGCTGTTAAATCTGCGGAAGATGATTTGCTCGTTATGTGTATGCACTTAGCCTTTTCCTGCTCTATGCGTATCGGTGAAATCACAGGTCTTACATGGGAAGATGTGATTATTGACGAGGAAGCGATTGCCAACAACAACGCAAAAGTAATTATCAACAAGGAATTATCCAGAATAAATGCGGAAGCAATGCAAAAGCTGAAAAAGAAAGATGTTATTAAGATTTTTCCTACACAGAAACCGCATTGCACTACACGCCTTGTTCTGAAAACTCCAAAGACGGAAACAAGTAATAGAACCGTCTGGTTGCCTAAAACTGTTGCTAAACTATTAGTGCAATATAAAAAAGACCAGCAGGAGTTGAAAGAATTTCTTGGCAATGCCTATAACGATTACAATCTCGTCATTGCATTGGAAAATGGAAATCCTGTGGAAAGTCGTATTGTCAGAGACAGATTTCAAAAGCTGTGTGAAGAAAACGATTTTGAAATAGTCGTTTTTCACAGCCTGCGTCATTTGAGTACGGGATATAAGTTGAAAATGACAAATGGTGATGTAAAATCCGTACAGGGTGATACAGGTCATGCGGAAGCAGAAATGGTGACAGATGTTTATTCTGAAATCATTGACGAGGACAGACGTTTCAATGCTCAAAAAATGGATAAAGAATTTTATTCCAACCTCAATGACGAGGAAGAAAAATCAGAGACGGAAACAAGTGTCAGTGACAGCGATATGATGTTGCTGGAGCTTCTAAAATCCCTGTCGCCAGAGATGAAAGAACAACTCTTGAAGCAAACACTTCAAAATCAATCAAATGGCTAATTTCAAAAAGTGTTAGCAAAATTAAAGAAAAACGGCGATTTTTCATCAGAAATAAAAAAGTGTTAGCAAGCCATACTACCAAAACAGTCCTTAAAAAAATCGAATTTCTATATAAATAAAAAGCTACTAACTTGCTTAATAGTTTGTAGAGGGTGTTCGCAACAAAAAAGCTGTAAACCCTTAAAAATAAAGGCTTACAGCGGATTTTCTGGCGTCCCAGACAGGAGTCGAACCTGCGACGTTCCGCTTAGGAGGCGGACCCTCTATCCTACTGAGGTACTGGGACATTATTCAATTTTATCTATAAAACTCAGCTAGAAAAAGCAAGTTAGGCGATTGCTCTAAGAAGCCCTTAGGAGGCGCTTGTTATATCCATTTAACTAAGGGAACTTTTTCATGCCCAACAATTATACTGCATTTCCATAGAACTTGTCAAACACTACTTAAAAATTTATCCTGCCTTGAAGCCAGATATTTCCTTTGAATCTGCGGCCGGGGGCTGGTTCTCCCATAATCTGGGCGGAAGGCGCGCATACGTCGAAGGTAAGTCCATTTACTTCCATACGCATGATCGTGATCTCCTCGCCGGACATCTCATTTTCCACTGCATGAAACTCTTGAATAGTGCCGAGGATAGAATAACTGTCGCACTCTACCCCATAAGGCATAATATAGGTGTCCACAATGCTGAAGATATCTTCTGTGACCAGCCTTCTGGAGACTTTCGAGTATGTATCAATATCGTCCAGCGTCAGACTCTCTATCGCTTCCGGATCCCCGCTTTTGGCAGCGCTTAATAACATCATCCGGTTCTGCACCTCTTCCTGCTGCTGGCGCTGCTGCATCGCGTCTTTTTGCACTGGCAGAAGGACGGTGCCCTTTTTGCACAGTCCGGCCAGTGTAACAGATGAATATTTGACAGTTGTTTTGCTCATCTGCCGCTCTTTCATATACTCTGCCATATTCTGCAGATGGAAGATCAGGCTAATGCCGATCTTGATATCTTCACAGATCCCCACATACGCGTCCCGGTCGATACGTTTTTCCATTGTCACGTCCGCGTAAGATGTGACTCCCGTTCCAATAAAATAAGGGAAATAATACTGCCTTTTAAAACATTCATCCAAATCTATATCTCCACATGCTGAAATCCCTATTCCTGGAGCATATTCTTTTTTATATTCACAAAAATCTATGCCCTCTTCCTGAGAAATCAGTTCATGCTGAGTAAATGATGTTTCTACCTGTGTCAAGATTTCATACAATTGTTTTTTTGTTTTTACATTGTGAAAGCCGATGGCGTCCAGGTACTGATGCATATTCTTTCCCTCATTTTTATAGAATCAATAGCGTCTTTACTCGCTATTTCCTTCGGATTTCTGTCATATTTCCCATATATGGACGAAGAATTTCTGGTATTCTTACAGAACCGTCTTCCTGAAGATTATTTTCCAGGAAAGCGATCAACATTCTCGGCGGCGCTACGACCGTATTGTTTAATGTGTGAGCGAAGTATTTATTTCCGTCCGCTCCCTTTACCCGGATGCCAAGACGTCTTGCCTGAGCATCTCCTAAATTAGAGCAGCTTCCTACTTCAAAGTACTTCTTCTGTCTAGGAGACCATGCTTCTACATCGCAGGATTTTACTTTCAGATCAGCCAAATCGCCGGAACAACATTCCAGTGTCCGTACCGGAATATCCAGTGAACGGAATAAATCTACGGTATTCTGCCATAATTTATCATACCAGAACATACTGTCTTCCGGTTTGCAGACAACGATCATTTCCTGTTTCTCAAACTGATGGATACGGTATACGCCTCTCTCCTCGATTCCGTGCGCTCCTTTTTCTTTGCGGAAACAGGGAGAATAGCTGGTCAACGTCTGAGGAAGCTGATCCTCTGTCAGCATGGAATCAATAAATTTACCGATCATAGAATGTTCACTGGTACCAATAAGATACAGGTCTTCTCCCTCGATCTTATACATCATGGCGTCCATTTCGGCGAAACTCATTACTCCGGTCACTACATTGCTCCGGATCATAAATGGAGGGATGCAGTAGGTAAAGCCCCGGTCGATCATAAAGTCTCTCGCGTAAGCGATCACTGCGGAATGTAATCTTGCGATATCTCCCATCAGATAATAAAAACCATTTCCCGCAACTTTTCCCGCGCTTTCCAGATCAATTCCGTTAAAACTTTCCATAATCTCTGTATGATACGGAATTTCAAAATCCGGCACTGCCGGCTCTCCAAATTTTTCAATCTCTACATTTTCACTATCGTCTTTTCCGATCGGAACAGAAGGATCGATAATATTGGGGATTGTCATCATGATTTTTTTAATCCTGGCTTCTACATCCTTTTCTTCCGCGGAAAGTGTTTCTACCCTGTCAGCGTTAGCCTGAACTTTCTTTTTCAATTCTTCAGCTTCTTCTTTCTTCCCCTGGGCCATGCAGGCTCCGATCTCTTTAGAGATCTTATTCCGATCCGCGCGGAGCGCTTCTACTTCCTGCTTAATATCTCTATTCTTTTTATCTAATTCTAATACCTCATCTACCAGCGGAAGTTTTTCATCCTGAAACTTTTTTTTGATATTTTCCTTAACTACATCTGGATTCATTCTCACAAATTTAATGTCTAACATTTTTTCTCCTCCTACTCTTATTTTTCCTTTGGTTCAATGTTATAGGGATCTTGATAAATAGCTTTGTCCAACGCTTCTGCTTCTTCCTCCGCCAATTCTACGTAACTTTCTCCTTTCACGATTTCTTTTACGTAGGTATAGCATCCTTCGCGGCTATGCATGGCGTTGATCACCCATCCGTTATTCTTGCCATCCAGCATTGCCAGAGCGAAACTTAGTTTTCCTCCCATTTCGTTAAAGGCGTCGTATTTGATAATTCCAAGTTTCTGATAATTTCTCTCTATTTTCCGGCTGATCTCACGGATGTCTGACCGGTTCTGCTTTGTTATTTTTAAGATGGCGTCTACTTCCGCAAATCTTTCCTGCATGCTTTCTTCTAAAGTTTTCCCATCTTTCCCCCGCATAAACGACATATAACTGCTCTTTAGTCGGTTGTATTTCATTGTAACATTTACATAGAGCAGAAACAATACGATAAATAAAAGCAGCATAAATAAAAAAATAAATGCCGGATCTATTCCAAGTGAATTCAGTATACTATTTTCCATATATCTTTAATCTTCCTTTCCAAGGCTTACGATCATATCGAACATACGTTCTAGTTCTTTGTCAGAATAATATTCTATTTCTATTTTTCCTTTTCCATTTCCTTTTGCTGATATGCTGACCTTTGTTCCTAGCGCCTCTATCATTCTATTTTCAAGATCTGTATAGACGAATTCATTCTGAACAACTTTCTTTGCTTTTGGTTTCTTAGGATTTTTAATATCCTTCACTAATTTTTCTGTCTCCCGGACGCTCAGCTTTTCATCAAATACTCTTCCTGCAAGGTCATACTGCTGTTCATGGTCGTCAATAGCCAATAAGGCTCTTGCATGTCCTGTAGAAATCATATCATCAACGATCATCTGCTGTACTCTTTCGTCCAGCTTTAAAAGACGCATGGAATTAGTGACAGCTGTCCGGCTCTTCGATACGCGTTCCGCGACTTCATCTTGTTTCAGATGAAATTCCTCTAACAGCTTTTTAAAGGCCATTGCTTCTTCAATCGGATTCAGGTTTTCTCTTTGAATATTTTCAATCAGGCCAATTTCCACAATTTCCTGTTCGCTGTAATCTTTAATGATCACGGGAACTTCTTTTATGCCTGCCAACTTTGCCGCACGCCATCTTCTTTCGCCTGCGATGATCTCATAGTAGTCTTTTCTTTTTCTTACAAGAAGGGGCTGAAGTACGCCAAACTGTTTGATGGAGTCTGCCAGTTCAAGAAGAGCGTCCTCTTCAAATTTTTTTCTTGGCTGTTCTCTATTTGGTTCAACCATATTTATATTCATCATCTGTTCACCAGATTTTATTTCTTCCGATCTATTAGATGAATTTGCTGTTTCTGTCTTAATTGGCTTATTATCAGGAATCAGACTGTCTAATCCTTTTCCCAGTCCTTTCTTTTTGACCGCCATATGTCATTCCCCCTTCTGCTTTATTGATCCGTCTCTCTGTTGATAACTTCCTCGGCTAATCTCATATAGCTTTCAGAACCTGCCGATTTCGGATCATATTGATTGATCGGAATTCCATAACTCGGCGCTTCAGCGAGACGAATATTTCTGGGTATGATGGTTTTATAAATATTCTGGTGTAAATTATCTTTTACATTTTCCACTACTTGGAGTGATAAATTTGTTCTCGCATCGTACATTGTAAAAACCACACCCTCAATCTCTAATTCCGGATTTAGTCTGCTTTTTACAAGATCTACTGTATGAATAAGCTGACTCAATCCTTCCAAAGCATAATATTCACATTGAATAGGAACCAGTACGGATGTGGCTGTTGTCATCGCATTGATGGTAAGCATACTTAAAGAAGGCGGACAATCTATAATAATATAGTCGTATTCATCTTTAATTTCTTGAATGATATTCCTTACGATATACTCCTTTTCTTCTACATCAATCAATTCTATTTCCGCAGCGGAAAGATCAATGTTTGCGGGAATAATATCAAGATTTTCCATAATATTTTCTTTTAGCACTTCTTTTATTGTGGATTCTCCTATGATCAGATCATAGATTGTATCTTCGATGACATTCTTATCTACGCCAAGACCGCTTGTCATATTCCCCTGCGGATCCATATCTACCGCCAGAACTTTTTTCCCTTTTTCAGCAAGGCATGAAGACAGATTAATTGCTGTAGTGGTCTTTCCAACTCCGCCTTTTTGGTTCGCGATGGCTATGATTCTTCCCATATTATATCACCTTTCTTTAGACTTAAAATTAGTATAACACTTTTTCAATTTCTTATCTACCAAATGTTTCACGTGAAACATATTTTTTCTGTTTATACCAAATGTTTCACGTGAAACATTATCTCTTTTATCTATGTTTATCAAAATATCTGTCGAAGAAAATCACAAATGTTTCACGTGAAACATTTGATATAGCACTTTCTATGTAGTATAATAATATCAAGAATTTTAAATACCCTTCGGTTTTAAATTTTCAATATTATTATGATAAGAAAGGTGTGAAAACATGAGTTGGAAAAAGAAGCTTGTTGCCGGAACTTCTCTGGCCGTCTTAAGCACTGTAACAATACACCTGATAAATAAATTCATCTTCCTTTCAGCTACTGTTGATGATCTTCTAAACAATCCTCCAGGCAGCTTTTACGAATGGAAGTTTGGAAGAATTTATTATACAAAAAAAGGTGAGGGAACTCCCCTTCTTCTTATCCATGATCTTTCTGTATATAGTTCGGGATATGAATGGAATAAAATTGCAAAAGATTTATCCAAAAACTATACTGTATATACCATTGATCTCCCTGGATGCGGACGTTCCGATAAACCAAATATTACTTACACCAATTATCTTTTCGTTCAATTAGTACTTGATTTTATTAAGCACGTAATAGGAGAGAAGACGAAGATTATTTCCACAGGAGAATCTTGCTCATTTACAGCCGGCGCATGTCAAACGGAACCAGACATTATTGATGAAATGATACTTATTAACCCTATTGACATAAAACAATTGGGGCGGATTCCTAATAAAAGGAGCAAAATGCTGACATGGATGATCAATACTCCTGTATTCGGAACATTTTTATATAATATGTTTGTAAAAGAGAAAAATATAGAGTCTTTATTTAAAGAAAAATATTTCTATCACTCAGAAAACGTGACTTCAGAAATGATAAAGACGTATTACGAATGTTCACATTCTGGCGGGGCCGTCTGCAAATATCTTTTTTCCAGTCAGATCGGCCGCTATACAACTGTCAATATGAAGCACTGTTTAAATTCGATCAACAACAGTATCTTCATTATTAGCGGAGAAGAAGATCTGTACCAGGAAACAGCGGAAGAGTACAAGGAAATCCTTCCTTCCATTGAGGTTGCTTCTATAAAAGGAACAAAATATCTTCCTCAATTAGAAGAGCCCGATAAATTCTTAGAACAGGTCAATATTTTATTTTCACAGCAAGAAGAAGAGCCATTGTAAATTACAATGGCTCTTTTCCTGGAAGTCCAGCTTTCCGTGGATACTTCTTTTTCGTCATTTCAATTTTTTTAATCTTTACAAAAGATCTATTGATATCTGTTCCTGGCAATGAAAATTTTAAAACATCTTCCAGCTTTCCTCCCAAAATGTTTACCGCCTTCTCAGAAGCTTTTAATTCTCCATCAACATCCCCGGACTTATAAGAGATAAAAAAGCCGCCGCGCTTAATATAGGGAATGCAATATTCGGAAAGAGTAGAAAGGTTAGCGACTGCCCTGGATACACAGAGATCAAATTGTTCGCGATATTCTTTTCTTCTCGCGTAATCTTCAGCTCTTCCATGGATTGTCTCTATTCCTGACAGATTCAGCCGGTCTATGACTTCATTCAAAAACCGTATCCTCTTATTCAGAGAGTCCAAAAGCGTGACCTCAAGTTCTGGAAAAAGAATCTTCAGAGGAATTCCAGGGAAACCGGCCCCAGTACCTATATCGATCACTTTTTGCCCATGATTTAAATCCATTACATTCACAAGAGAAATACTGTCTACGAAATGCTTTTTTACTACTTCCTGATAATCTACGATCGCTGTCAGGTTCATAACTTGATTCCACTCAATAAGGATCTCATAATAATCCAAAAACTGCCGGACCATAGAATCTGTCAGTTTCACAGGAAACACTTCTATACTTTCCTTCAAAAATTTTTTCTGATCTTCTGTCACTCTATTTTTCCTTTCCATATACCCCTCCCAGGTATATTAACAACACCGATATATCCGCCGGAGAGACCCCGGATATCCTGGACGCCTGTCCGATCGAAACAGGACGGTACTCTTTCAGTTTCTGGACCGCCTCGATCCTGAGACTGTTAACTTTATCGTAATCAATATCCTCTGGTATCCGCTTCTTCTCTAATTTCTGGAATTGTTCTACCTGCTTTTCCTGCCGTTTGATATATCCCTCATATTTAATAGAAATATTTACCTGTTCCCCTATTTCTTCACTCAGATCTGGTGGAAAAACTGGTCTGTCAGAATCTAAAGGCCCCAGGATCTCATAAGAAAGTTCCGGCCTGCGGATCAATTCCGCAAGTGTGATCCCTGAAGACAGGGGAGTACTATTATATTGTTTCAGCATCTCATTTACAGAAGAACTGGTTCCAATATTCGTATGCTGCAATCGGTGTATCTCTTCCGCAATATATTGTTCTTTCTTTAACAATCTTTCATAACGTTCCCGGCTGATCAGCCCAACCTGGTATCCTTTTTCTGTCAGCCGCTGATCCGCATTGTCCTGCCTTAGCAGCAGGCGGTATTCCGCGCGGGAGGTCATCATCCGGTAAGGCTCTTTACTTTCCTTTGTAACAAGGTCATCGATCAGGACGCCGATATAGGCTTCCGAGCGATCGATGATCAGCGGCTCTTTCCCCTGAAGTTTCAGAGCGGCATTGATTCCCGCTACCAGTCCTTGAGCGGCAGCCTCCTCATAACCAGAACTTCCGTTGAATTGTCCTCCGCTGAAAAGTCCTTCTATATTCCGGAATTCCAGGGACGGCTTCAACTGTCTGGCGTCTATACAATCGTATTCGATAGCGTAAGCGTTCCTTACGATCCTTACATGCTCAAGACCTGGAACCGTCCGATACATCTCATACTGAACATCTTCCGGAAGAGAACTGGACATTCCTCCGATATACATCTCATTGGTCTCCAAGCCTTCCGGTTCGATAAATACCTGATGCCTGTTTTTATCCGCGAATTTCACAACCTTATCTTCAATAGAAGGACAGTATCTGGGGCCCGTTCCCTCGATCATTCCGGAGAAGAGAGGAGAGCGGTCCAGATTATTCCGGATGATCTCATGGGTCTTCTCGTTGGTATAAGTAAGCCAGCAGGAAACCTGATCGATCTGTACGTCTTCGGGATCCGTGGTAAAGGAAAAAGGCACAATACGCTCATCTCCAAATTGTTCTTCCATTTTAGAAAAATCTACAGAATTACGGTCGATCCTGGCAGGAGTCCCTGTTTTAAAACGGTACATTTTGATTCCCATTTCTTTTAAGCAGTCTGTCAAATGATTGGCCGCCTGCAGTCCGTTTGGTCCCGTATTCGTACTGACGTCCCCGTAGATACAGCGGGATTTCAGATAAGTTCCGGTACATAAGATAACGGCACGGCAGGGAAAGATCATACCAGAATAAATCTGGACTCCAGTCACTTTCCCATCCTCCGTTAATATATTTACTACTTCCGCCTGCTTGATCTCCAGATTCTCCTGATTCTCCAGAACTTGGCGCATAGTCCGGCTGTAACGGTTCTTATCCGCCTGCGCCCGAAGGGAATGTACCGCCGGGCCTTTGGAACGGTTCAGCATTTTGGACTGGATAAAGGTGCGGTCGATCACCTTCCCCATCTCCCCGCCAAGGGCGTCCACCTCTCTTACCAGATGACCCTTGGAACTTCCTCCAATGTTAGGATTGCAGGGCATCAAAGCAATACTGTCGATGCTGACTGTAAATACGATCGTACGGAACCCAAGCCGCGCACAGGCAAGAGCCGCTTCACATCCGGCATGTCCCGCTCCGATCACAGCTACATCATAGCGGTCTTTACTTTCCCATACAGAATTTGCTGAATATTTCATTTATCAAATCTTCACCTACCGTTTCCCCTGTGATACTTCCAAGCTCTTCATACGCATCCATCAGATCGATGGAATAAAAATCCTCCGGCATCCCAGCTTCAATACTCTCATTTACCTTTTGCAGAGAATGAAGGGCATTTTCCAGAGCCGTCTTATGCCGGATATTTGTAATATAAATCTCATCATTAAATGAAAGTTTTCCTGCAAAAAACAATTTCTCAATAACCCTCTCAAATTCATCAATTCCGAGAATTTTCTTGGCTGAAATCTCAATTATAGGTAGATTCTCCAGGAATCCTTTCGTAAATTTTGCAGGATTTATTGCAAATAGAGTTTTCTTAATATCCTCAGCCGTTACCAGCATATCCAGATCGCTTTTATTTAACAAGATGACAGAAGGTTTTCTTTCTATCATTTTCAAAATATCCAGATCATTTTCATCCAGCCCAGTGGAGGCGTCAATAACACAAATCAAAAGGTCCGCTTTCTCCGCATACTCCCTTGCCCTGTCTACACCGATCTTTTCCACAATATCGTCCGTCTGGCGGATTCCCGCGGTATCCAGAACATTCAAAGATATACCTTTCAGATTAATATGTTCTTCTAAAACATCCCTAGTGGTTCCGGCAATGTCTGTGACAATGGCCCGTTCCTCGCCTGTAAGCACATTCAGAAGAGAGGATTTCCCCACGTTTGGTTTTCCCAGAATCACCGTCTGGATTCCTTCTTTGATCATCTTTCCATCATCGTAAGTATCCAGAAGCTTTCGGATCTGATCCAGCAATTCGTCCGTTACAGCATGAAGTTCTTCTCCATAATGATCTACGCTGATGTGTTCCGGATCATCCAATGCAGTCTCAATAAAAGCTGTATGGTAAATTATTTTATTTCTTATATCACTTATTTTTTTCTTTATATTCCCTTTTAGCTGGCTGATAGAACTTTGCAGCGCATATTCATTCTTGGAAGTGATCAAATCGCCAACCGCCTCTGCCTGAGACAGATCCAGCTTTCCATTGAGAAAAGCGCGTTTTGTAAATTCCCCTGGCTCCGCAGGCCTTGCGCCGGCATGGATCAAAGTTTCCAAAACCCTTTTTACTACATAGACGCCGCCATGGCAGTTTACTTCTACCGTATCTTCACCGGTATAGGTATGAGGACCCCGCATGAGCATGACCAGAACCTCATCGATCATTTCCTCCTGGTCAAAGATATGTCCATAATGAATGGTGTGGGACTGTTGGGAAGAGAGTGTCTTTTCCTTCTTCCCATGATACACTTTATCAATGATCTTAAACGAATCCGGTCCCGTCATTCTCACAATTCCAATGCCTGAATTGCTCATCCCTGTTGAGATCGCGGCGATCGTCTCAGAAAAAAGACTTTCCATAAGCCCCCTCCTTTCCCTTCCATCCAATGTTCTTATTATAAGGTTTTTGCGGAAACTTGTAAACGTTAGATTACGGTTGACTTAAATCTCTTTTAAATCTATAATTGTATACAAATACATATACAATAGTGAAGGGGAAGGAACATGGCTTTAAAACAAATCGGAAATAAGAAATCCTTGTCCCAGCGTGCCTATGAAATATTGAAGGAAGCGATCGTGACCGGAGAATTCCTTCAAGGCCAGATTCTCACGGAAGAACAATTAGCCCAAGAACTGGCTATCAGCCGGACTCCGGTAAGATCGGCCGTAAAGCAATTAGAGTATGAAGGGTTAGTAGAGATAAATTCCTCCAGAAGTATTGTGGTGGCAAAGATCACAGAAAAAGACATCAAAGACGCTGTCCAGGCCAGGAATCTGGTAGAAGTAGAAGTAGCTGGGATACTTGCGGAATCCGCCTCCAAAGAACAGTGTGAAGAATTAAGAAAAATTATCCAGCTCCAGAAAGAATCATTTCTAAATCACAAGAATATCGACCTGATCGAGTACGAATGTCTATTTCATACAAAGATCGGCCAGTTCTGCGGAAATATATGGTTTGAGAAACTTCTGACTAATATTGCGCTTTTGCAGAAGAGAGTCCTTATTCTCGGCGGAAAATTCGAGAACAACTGGGAGGAAGCCATAGAAGAACATTTAAAGATCACAGAACTTTTAGAAAACCACGACACATCAGGGGTAAAAGAGCTGATGGCAGTCCACATCAAGAATGGCCAGCCAGTTCTAAAAATATAGTGCCAAAAAGGAAGGAGAAAAACTATGCTGTTATTATCAAGAGAGGACATTAAAAAAGTATTTACCATCAAAGATGCTATCGAAGCAGACAAATATGCTTTCACTCTGGTGGTAGACGGAAAATGTGAAGCGCCGCTGCGTACCAATATCCAGGCTCCTAAATACGACGGATGTTTCTTGTTTATGCCTGCTTACGTAAGTGAAATGGACACTGCTTCTTTGAAGATCATCAACATTTTCCCTCACAATATCGACCAGGGAAAACCATCCTCACCGGCTCAGGTTCTTTTGATCGACGGAACTACCGGGATTGTGACCGCTGTCCTGGACGGAACCTATGTGACGCAGCTTCGGACAGGAGCCGCCTCTGGGGCCGCTTTTGATGTGCTAGCTAAGAAAGACTGTAAGATCGGCGCTCTAATTGGAACCGGGGGCCAGGCCGCGACTCAGTTGGAAGCCATGATAGCAGTCAGAGATCTGGAAGAAGCCCGGGTATTCGATTTGAATTTGGAAAGAACAAAAGAATTTGCCGCAAGGATGCAGGAAGAATTAAAAGACTACGGCACTAAGATCATTCCTGTAAATAGTTCTGACGAGGCTGTAGACAACGCAGATCTTGTGATCACCGTCACTCCATCCTCCAAACCTGTATTTGACGCGTCCAAGATCAAAGCAGGCGCCACCATAAGCTGTGTTGGCGCCTATCAGCCTCACATGCAGGAAATGGATCCCGCCATCCTGACCCGCGCTTCCAAACTCTATTTTGACTCGGAAGAGGCCGTCCTGTCTGAATCAGGAGACATTCTGATCCCTCTTGAGGACGGCACCATCACAAAAGATGATTTTACAGGCGATCTGGGACAAGTGATAAAAGGAGAGTTGGTTGGAAGAGAGAACGATGAAGAAATCATCGTATTTGAAACTGTAGGAGTCGCCACACAGGACCTGGTAGCGGCCAGGAGAATCTATGACAAGGCTGTAGAAGCAGGCGTTGGCATTAACTGGGAGTAATCCATTTCAGAAATATACAAAAGGAGCAGCAGCATGAAGCGAAAAGTAGTAGTGATCGGACTTGGACATTTGGGAGCTCATGTTATGGAAATCCTGGCTCTTCGTGGAATCGCGGATGAACTTGTAGGCATCGATTATAATAAAGAAAAGGAATGGGGAGAAATCCAGGATCTGGCAGATATGATGCCTTACCTGGATAAGCAGACTTTGATCCGCAGGGGAAGTTATGAAGACTTGGCTGACGCGGAGATTGCCGTATTGACCGCCTGTGGAAAAATCTGCGATGAAGATAGGCTTCAGGAGCTTTCCGGATCGATCGCTGTGATCGATCAAATTCTTCCGGAAATCCAAAAAAATCATTTTAAGGGAACCATGGTGGTCTTAACGAATCCGTGCGACCTGATCGCATATTATGTAAGCAGACACATTGACGCCAAAGTTATCGGAACTGGAACAGCTCTTGATTCCGCCCGCCTTCGGGCAAGAGTTGCCAAAGCACTTAACTTAGCCCCTTCTGATATCCACGGATACTGTATTGGGGAACATGGAGACAGTCAGACCATTCTTTGGTCCCAGACAAGAGCAGGGGCAATTCCTGTCGATCACCTTCTGACCAAAGACCAGAAGGAAGAGATTGAAAAGGAAACCATCACCGCAGGATGTGAAATCGCTCTTCACAAAGGAAGCACAGAATTTGGAATCGGAATGGCCGCCTGTCAGATCATTCAGGCGATCTTAAAAGATGAACGTAAGATTCTTCCCTGTTCTGTAGATCCTAAGGGAAAATACGGGCAGAGCGGACTCTTCACCAGCGTTCCATGTGTCATTTCCAAAGAAGGCGCAAAACCTATGGAAGAACTAGAACTTTCAGAATCGGAAAGAAAACGGTTCCTAGAGAGCTGCCAAATGCTGAAGACCATAATCCAAGATCAGATAAAGTGCTGATAAAAAAGGAAGAGATGAAAACTCTCTTCCTTTTTATCTTCATTCTTTGTGATCATCTGCGTACCAGAGTTACAACCACTCTGCGGTAAGGTTCTTCCCCTTCACTATGGGTAGAAACCGCGGGATCGGACTGCAGCGCTGAATGGATGATTCTTCTTTCATATGGATTCATTGGTTCTAACGCTACCGTTCTTCTGGTCCTTTTTACTTTGCTGGCGATATTCTTTGCCAGATTCTCCAAAGTTTCTTTCCTTCTTCTCCGGTAATCCTCTGTATCCAGCTTCACTCTTACATAACCGCTCTGCATTTTATTTGCTACTCTATTAGTAAGATACTGGAGAGAATCTAAGGTCTGTCCCCTTTTTCCGATGAGGATTCCCATATTTTTTCCATCCATATTGATGCAAAGAGCGCCTTCCTCATCTACTTTGGCGGTTACTTCTACATCTTCCATATGCATAGCTTCCAGGACGCCCTGCACAAATTTCCTGCAGGTCTCTATGGTAATCTCTTCTACTGGAGCAAGCTCGATCTCTTTTTCCTTCTCTGCAGGCTTTTCTGCTTTTTCTTTCTTTTCTTCTGTCTCTGGTTCTCTATGTTCTTTGTGATGAGAAGTCTTCTTCTGTTTTCTTTTCTCCGGCCGATTTGACTCTTTCTTTTTCTCAGGCTGTTCTTCCGGCTGTACTTTTTCTTTTTCCGGCTCAGGAACCACCTGCTTTTTGCGGGCTTTGATCACTGCCTGCTTCATTCCGATTCCAAGGAATCCGGCACTTCCTTTTTCCACTACGATATAGTCTAACTGATCACTGGTAACACCAAGTTCAACTAAAGCGTCTGTGATCGCATCGTCCAGTGTTTTCGCTGATACAGTAATATACTCATCCATTACAAGCGCCCCCTCTATTTATTTTCATTAAATTTCTTTACCATATTAGCTTTTGCGGCAAGACTTCCTTCTTTTGCGTACTGCATATTTGCTCTTGCCTTCTCTACTTTTTCTTCTCTTTCCTTTTCGCTCAGAGAAGAGGCCTGTCTTTTTGCGGAATCTCTCAGACTTTTTGTATTTGTCTGAGCCATGGCATTGATCCGTTCCGCTTTCTCTCCGCGTTTCTTTTGTTTCTTTTCCGCTTTCTCTTTATTTTTCTCGATCAGCTCATCAACAGAAATCTTGGAAAGATGTTTATTAATGAAAATCTGCTGGATACATCTTACTACCGCGCTGACGATCCAGTAAAGACCAATACCTGTAGGCAATGTAAATACAATATATAAGGAAAACAACGGCATCGTTACATTCATTGTTTTCATAGTGCTGGCCATCGGATTATCTTTATCGATCACATTTCCTGATATAGCCTGGCTTAATCTGATACTTCCATACTGTGTAAGAGCAGAAAGCACGGGAAGCAAGATGGCTGTAACAATGATTACCGCAGGCGCCGCTCCATACTCTCCGCTGTTTCTGATCATCGTCCAGGGTGAAATTGTCAGATCTGGAATCGTCAAAAATCTATTTACGGCCGCCGGGGCATCCGCCATTGCCGGTACATAACTTTGAATATCATAAATAACCGGATAGAGAGCGAAAAGAAGGGGCATCTGGATCAACAGAGGAAGACATCCGCTCATCATAGAACTTCCATACTTATCATAGACCTGCTGGATTTCTTCCTGCTGCTTCATCATAGAAGCCTGATCTCTTTTATTTCTATATTTCTTCTGAATTGCCTGAATCTCTGGATTCATAACAGAAGACATTTTAGACGTCCTCTGCTGTTTGATCGTAAGCGGCATCATACATGTGTATACGAGGATCGTATATAAAATAATTGATAAACCAACCAGACCATGATCGGATGGCAGCAAGCCGTCCAGCATAATATAGATACCATTCATTACTTTACCAAGTAATGTACAAATCTGCCCAACAATCGGCCAGTTTGCGGCAGTCAATAAACTTCCCGTCATTCTTTCTTTCCTCCATTGCAATTATATTTCATTTAAGGAACAGGGTCATATCCGCCTTTGGAAAATGGATTACAGCGCAGAATCCTCCATAATGCCATCAATCCGCCTTTGAAAGCGCCGTATTTCTCAACCGCCTCTAACGCGTACTGGGAACAAGTCGGATAAAACTTGCAGGTAGAATAACCCTTAAGAGCTGACAAATACTTTCGATAGAAACGGATACATGCAAGCATGATACTCTTCATAATGATAATGCCACCTCTAATCTATGATCTTATGAAGACCTGCCAAATGAATCAGCGCACTTTCAATTTCATAGTATGTTTTTCCTTTTGCGCCTGCTCTCGCTATCACAACAATATCTAATCCATGCTGAAACCGGTCTTCTTGCAGTCGATAACTCTCTCTGATCAATCTTGTCAAACGATGTCTTACAATACTGTTTCCTACTTTTTTACTTACGGATATTCCTAATCTGTTCCGGTTTGTCTGATTTTCTGAAATATACATGACAAGGTATCTATTTGCGTATGACTTTCCTATTTTATATACCTTCTGAAAATCTTTATTTTTCTTTAATGACTCGGAATATTCCATCTTTTCGATTCTCCTGTTTTTAAGAGAAGAAAAGGCCACATAGTATGCGGCCTAAGCTGATAACTGCTTTCTTCCTTTTGCTCTTCTGCTCGCAAGTACTTTTCTTCCACCTGCTGTGCTCATTCTCTTTCTAAAACCATGAACTTTAGATCTCTGTCTGTTTTTTGGCTGGAATGTCATTTTCATTGATATCCACCTCCTTATATTCTCTAAGGATTTCTCCTCATTTTATCCTTAAGACATCATTTTTGATTATATTAAAAAACTACCTGTCCGTCAAGCAATTTCTGCATTTTTGCGGGATTGAGACATATTTTTTATCCACATTTTGTGGATAACTTGTTTAATTTAAGTGGATAATATGTGAATAATAAAATATTTTGATTTCTATTTTTCTAAATCACGCTGTTTTTACCTTTTGATAACTTTATCCACAAGGATTAAAGATTGCTTAAATTCACAATTTGATGTAGAATAGATAAGAGTAAATCATAGATTAGGAGTTTATCGCAATGAATATCGTAGAGGAAAAATGGCCTGAAATAATTGAACATCTAAGGGTGGAACATGAACTTTCCAATGTCTCTTTTACAACCTGGATCCAACCTTTGAAAATCTATGACGTCATTGACGATACCGTTTTTATACTGGTAAACATGAATGCCAGTGTAGAATACATAGAAAAAAAGTATCTCCTTCCGCTGAAGGTATGTATCGCGGAAATTACAGGAATTGAATACGAAGTAAGATTTATTTCAGAGGACAGCAGCAAGCTGGCGGAAATCCAGAATATCGCGGCAGAGGCGAACCAGAGAAAACGTACCAAAAGCCTGGCGGAGAAAGCCGGGTTGAATCCTAAATATACGTTCGACACTTTTGTTGTGGGAGGAAATAATAACTTTGCCCATGCGGCTTCCCTTGCGGTAGCAGAGTCGCCGGGAGAAGTATATAACCCTCTTTTTATCTACGGGGGAGTAGGACTTGGAAAGACACATCTTATGCACTCCATCGCTCATTTCATTCTGGAGAAGAACGCAAAGAAAAAAGTGCTTTACGTAACCAGCGAAACCTTTACCAACGAACTGATCGATGCCCTGAAGAATGGAAAAACCTCAGGAAATGAGTCCGCGATGGCTCAGTTCCGTGAAAAATACAGAAATAACGATGTACTTTTGATCGATGATATCCAATTCATCATTGGAAAAGAAAGTACGCAGGAAGAGTTTTTCCATACATTTAACCACTTGCATACTTCAGGAAAGCAGATCATCATCTCCAGTGATAAACCGCCCAAAGATATCGAAACGCTGGAAGCAAGACTTCGGACCCGTTTCGAGTGGGGGTTGATCGCGGATATTTCTGCGCCAAATTATGAGACAAGGATGGCGATCCTGCAGAAAAAAATTGAACTGGATCATCTGGAAAAATACAATATTCCTCATGATGTACTGGACTATATTGCTACAAATATCAAAACAAATATCCGGGAATTGGAAGGTTCCTTAAATAAACTGATCGCTCTTTATAAACTGAACAACTACCAGGATCCTATTGATATCAACCTGGCTACAAAAGCTTTGAAAGATATCATTTCTTCAAAAAATAACCGGGTAGTCACTCCAGATCTGATCCTTGACATTGTAGCGGATCATTTCAATATTTCTGTATCAGACTTAAAGAGCAACAAAAGAAACGCGGAAATTGCCATTCCAAGACAGATTTCCATGTATTTCATCAGAAATATGACGGATACTTCTCTGAAAACCATCGGGGTCATCCTGGGCGGCAAAGACCACTCCACGATTAAGTACGGAGCGGATAAAATCGCTTCTGAAATAAAGGAAGACGAAACTTTGGCCAACACAATCAATATTATAAAGAAGAAAATCAATCCGGCATAATGTGAATAAATATGTGGACATCCTATGGATAACTGAAAAAGAGAAAAAGAAATAAAAAAGTTATCCAGAATACATTCACAGGAACCTAAACACCGTTCCACTTGTTTATAAAATTCAGAATCGCTGGAAAATAAAGGGATAAACCTAGTTTTCCCCGTATTCCACACCCCTAATAAGAAGAATACGGAAATAAATGATATATAATATCTATTCCTACGCGAAAGGAGTTTTACCATGAAGATCATCTGTACAAAATCAAACTTGGCAAAAGGAGTTGGAATCGTAGCGAAAGCTGTACCTTCCAAGACTACTATGCCTATACTAGAATGTATCTTGATCGATGCTACAACAGATATCATCCGACTGACCGCTAATGACATGGAGCTTGGAATCCAGACGGAGATTGAAGGAGAGATTTCTGAAAGAGGAATGATCGCTATAGACGCCAGAATCTTTTCAGAGATCGTCCGCAAGCTTCCAGATAACAATATCGTGATTGAAACAGACGAGAACCTTCAGACAACCATTGTATGTGAAAAAGCCAAATTCGATATTGCCGGAAAACCTGGAGAAGAATTTTCTTATCTTCCGGTAATTGAAAAAGAAGATTCTATCGAAATCTCACAGTTTACATTGAAAGAGATGATCCGTCAGACGATCTTTTCTATTTCTGACAGCGAAAGCAACAAAATGATGACGGGAGAGTTATTTGAGATCAAAGATAATGTCCTGCGCGTTATTTCTTTGGATGGACATAGAATCTCAATCCGTAAGATGGAATTAAAGAATCCCGTCAGTGATAAAAAGCTGATCGTTCCAGGAAAGACTTTGACAGAGATCAGTAAGATTTTGTCCGGGGAAGCAGAAAGCATGGTCAATATCTCATATACAAATAATCATATCGTATTTGAGTTTGATAATACCATCGTTGTATCTCGTCTGATCGAAGGAGAATATTTCAAGATCGACCAAATGCTGTCCAGCGATTATGAGACAAAATTGAAGATCAACAAGAAAGAACTATTGAATTGTATCGACAGAGCTACTCTTCTGATCAAAGAAGGAGATAAAAAACCGATCATCATTAATATTCAGAACGAGGTCATGGAACTTAAGATCAAATCTCAGATTGGTTCCATGAATGAAGAAATTGAGATCGAAAAAGAAGGAAAAGATCTTTTGATCGGATTTAATCCAAAATTCCTGATTGATGCATTAAGGGTCATTGATGATGAAGAAGTAACTTTGTATCTTATGAACGCAAAGGCGCCCTGCTTTATCAGGGATGATGATGAATCTTATATTTATCTGATTCTGCCGGTGAACTTTAACGCGGTATCCTAACTGCGGCGGCAGCATAGGGACGGCATTAAGGAGTTAAAAAATGTATGAAGTTAAATTGAGAGACGAATTTATAAAATTAGGGCAGGCCTTAAAGGCCGCCGGATTGGTAGAGTCTGGAGTAGAGGCGAAAGAAGTTATACAAAGCGGGCTTGTGAAAGTGAACGGAGAAACAGATACCCGCAGGGGAAAGAAATTATACGCGGGTGATATCGTGACTTTTAACGGGGAAGAAATTAAAATTGAAGATTGAGTCTTTAAAATTAAAAAATTTCAGAAATTATGAATTATTAAATCTGAAATTTGATGATGCAGCGAACATTTTTTATGGCGATAATGCTCAGGGAAAAACCAATATCCTGGAAGCGGTCTATCTTTCCGGGACCACAAAATCCCACAGAGGTTCCAAAGACAGGGATATGATCCGGTTTGGGGAAGAGGAATCTCATATTGAGGTTATGGTCAAAAAGAATGAAATGACTTATCAGATTGATCTTCACTTGAAAAAAAACAGCCCAAAAGGAATTGCCATTAATAAAATTCCCATTAGAAAAGCAAGTGAATTGTTTGGAATTGTTAATATTGTATTTTTTTCTCCGGAAGATTTGAATATTATAAAAAATGGTCCTTCTGAGAGAAGAAGATTCATTGATTTGGAGTTATCTCAATTAGATAAAATATACCTGAAAAATTTATCTAATTATAATAGAATCATTAATCAGAGAAATCATCTGCTTAAGGAAATCCAATATCAAAAAGATTTGATACAGACTTTGGAAATCTGGGATATGCAGTTGGTCACTTATGGGAACGCGATCATTGAGAGGAGAAAGATTTTTATTGATGAAATAAATAAAATAGTTTCTTCTATTCATAAAAAATTAACGGGTGAAAGAGAAAATATCCAACTAATCTATGAACCCAGCATCGGAAGTATGTCCTTGGAACAAGCTTTGATGAAAAACAGAGAAAAAGATATGAAAATAAAGAGTACCTCCGTAGGACCTCATAGAGATGATATTTGTTTTAAAAATGGCAGTCTGGATCTTAGGCGTTTTGGATCTCAGGGGCAGCAAAGAACGGCGGCCTTGTCTTTAAAACTCTCAGAGATAGAACTTGTAAAAAAAGTAATCAATGACACTCCTGTGTTATTGTTGGATGATGTATTGTCTGAATTGGATAAACACAGGCAAAACTATTTATTAGACAGCATCCATGATATCCAGACATTGATCACCTGTACAGGAGTAGAAGAATTTGTAAATCACCGATTTTCAATCAATAAAGTATTTCATGTTCAGAATGGACAGGTGGCAAAAGAAAATTAGGAGGATCATAAATGAGTACAGAAAAAGTACAGCACGAATATGGAGCAGACGAAATTCAGATATTGGAAGGCCTTGAGGCGGTAAGGAAACGTCCTGGAATGTACATTGGGAGCACTTCTGCGAGAGGACTCCATCATCTTGTTTATGAAATCGTGGATAATTCTGTGGATGAAGCGCTGGCCGGATTCTGCGATACGATCCTTGTTACGATTAATCAGGACAATTCTGTGACAGTTGTAGATAACGGACGGGGAATTCCGGTTGGGATCAATCACAAAGCAGGACTTCCGGCAGTGGAAGTTGTATTTACTGTGCTGCATGCCGGCGGTAAATTTGGAAGCGGCGGTTATAAGGTATCCGGCGGACTTCATGGAGTAGGGGCTTCTGTTGTAAATGCCCTGTCCAATTGGCTGGAAGTAGAGATCTGTCATGAGGGAAAAGTTTATAAGCAGCGTTATGAACGTGGAAAAGTCGTTCAAAAACTGGCTGTGATCGGAGAATGTGATCCAGAAAAGACAGGTACAAAAGTAACGTTCCTTCCGGATGATACAATTTTTGATACAACAGTTTTTGAATATAATGTTTTAAAACAGCGTTTTCGGGAAATGGCTTTCTTAACAAAAGGATTAAAGATTGTGCTCAGAGATGAAAGAGAAGAAGAGCCTGTGGAGAAAACCTTCCATTACGAAGGCGGGATCAAAGAGTTTGTCCAGTACTTAAATCGAAGCACGACCCCTTTATATGAAAGTATTATTTATTGTGAAGGTACGGTAAATAACGTAGCTGTGGAAGTAGCTATGCAGCATAATGATTCTTATAATGAAAATACGTATGGGTTTGTCAACAATATTACCACGCCGGAAGGCGGAACTCATGTGATGGGATTTCGAAACGCGCTGACAAAGACTTTTAATGACTATGCCAGAAAGAATAAGCTTTTAAAGGATAGCGAGCCAAACCTGTCAGGAGAAGATATCCGGGAAGGACTTACGGCTATCATCAGCGTAAAGATCGAGGATCCTCAGTTTGAGGGACAGACCAAGCAAAAACTTGGAAACAGCGAGGCAAGGGGAGCGGTAGACAGCGTGGTGAGCCGCCAGCTTGAGATATTCCTGGAACAGAATCCACAGATTGCCAAACAGACAGTGGAAAAATCTGTTCTTGCACAAAGAGCAAGGGAAGCCGCCAGAAAGGCAAGAGATCTGACTCGAAGAAAGTCTGCTTTAGACGGGATGTCTCTTCCTGGAAAATTAGCAGATTGTTCAGATAAAAATCCGGAAAACTGTGAGATTTATATTGTAGAGGGAGATTCTGCGGGAGGGTCTGCCAAAACGGCAAGAGATAGAGCTACACAGGCAATTCTTCCTTTGCGTGGAAAGATTTTGAATGTAGAGAAAGCCCGTCTGGATAAAATCTATGGAAATGCGGAGATCAAAGCTATGATCACCGCGTTTGGAACTGGCATCCATGAGGATTTTGATATTACAAAATTAAGATATCATAAGATCATCATTATGACAGATGCGGACGTAGACGGAGCGCATATCAGTACATTATTATTAACATTTTTATACCGCTTTATGCCTGATCTAATTAAAGAAGGATATGTATATCTGGCTCAGCCGCCTCTCTATAAGCTGGAGAAAAATAAGAAGGTATGGTACGCATACAGCGACGAAGAGTTAGATAATATTTTGACAGAAGTTGGAAGAGATACTAATAACAAAATCCAGCGTTATAAAGGTCTTGGCGAGATGGATGCAGAACAGCTTTGGGATACCACTATGGATCCGGAACACAGAGTCTTGCTGCGGGTAACTATGGATGAAGAGACAACATCAGAACTTGATCTTACCTTTACGACTCTAATGGGAGATAAAGTAGAACCGAGAAGAGAATTTATTGAAGAAAACGCCAAATATGTTAAGAACCTGGATGTGTAGGAGGATAAAAGAAAATGGAAGATAATATTTTTGATAAAGTCCATGAAGTGGACTTAAAGAAGACGATGGAAGACTCCTACATTGATTATGCCATGAGCGTAATCGCTTCCAGAGCGCTTCCGGATGTGCGGGACGGTTTAAAGCCGGTTCAGAGAAGAATTCTCTATTCTATGATCGAGCTGAACAATGGACCAGATAAGCCGCACAGAAAATCTGCCCGTATCGTTGGTGATACCATGGGTAAATACCATCCCCATGGAGATAGTTCTATTTACGGGGCTTTGGTAAATATGGCCCAGGAGTGGTCTACCAGATATCCGCTGGTGGATGGCCATGGAAACTTTGGATCTGTAGATGGAGACGGGGCAGCCGCCATGCGGTATACGGAAGCACGTCTAAGTAAGATTTCTATGGAATTGACGGCAGATATCAACAAAGATACGGTTGATTTCATGCCAAACTTTGATGAGACAGAGAAGGAACCAACAGTACTTCCCGCAAGATTTCCAAATCTTTTAGTGAATGGAACATCAGGAATCGCGGTTGGAATGGCCACCAATATTCCGCCTCACAACTTAAAAGAAATCATCAATGCGGTAGTCAAGATCATCGACGACCAGATCGCGGATAAAGAGGAGACCACCATTGAAGAGATCCTTCAGATCGTAAAAGGACCGGATTTTCCCACAGGCGGAACCATCCTTGGAACCAGAGGCATCGAGGAAGCTTACCGCACCGGGCGGGGGAAGATTCGCGTCCGGGCAGTGACAGACATTGAGACCATGCCAAATGGTAAGAGCCGGATCATTGTGACAGAACTTCCTTACATGGTGAATAAAGCGCGTCTGATCGAGAAAATCGCTGAAATGGTGAGAGATAAGAAAATCGACGGAATCACAGACTTAAGCGATCAGTCCAGCCGGGAGGGTATGCGGGTGGTCATTGAACTTCGGAAAGACGTTAATGCCAATGTATTGTTGAATCAGCTTTATAAACATACCCAGCTCCAGGATACGTTTGGAGTGATCATGCTAGCTCTTGTTGGAAATGTTCCAAAAGTCATGAATCTTCTGGATATGTTAAACCACTATCTGAAGCATCAGGAAGATGTGGTTACCAGAAGAACAAAATATGAGTTAAACAAAGCAGAAGAGCGGGCACATATTTTAGAGGGATTGCTGATCGCCCTGGATCACATTGATGAAGTGATCAGCATTATCCGCGGTTCCCAGACGGTACAGATCGCCAAGACAGAGTTGATGGCGCGCTTTGATTTAAGCGACGCCCAGGCTCAGGCAATTGTGGATATGCGGCTGCGGGCTTTGACCGGTTTGGAACGGGAGAAGCTGGAAGCAGAATATAACGAACTGGTAAAACAGATCGAACATTTGAAAGCCATCCTTGCGGATCGGAAGCTGCTCCTTGGAGTTATAAAGGAAGAAATCCTTGCTATCCGGGATAAATACGGAGACGAAAGAAGAACCTCTATTGGATTTGATGAGTATGACATTTCCATGGAAGATTTGATTCCTAAGGAAGATGTTGTCATTACAATGACGAAATTAGGATATATCAAACGGATGTCAGAAGATACCTTCAAAGCTCAGAACCGGGGAGGCAAAGGCATTAAGGGAATGCAGACTCTGGAAGAAGATTATGTAGAAGACCTTCTGATGTGCAATACTCATCATTACATTATGTTCTTTACCAATGCGGGACGGGTCTACCGGCTGAAAGGCTATGAGATTCCGGAGGCCAGCCGGACATCCAGAGGAACAGCGATCATCAACCTTCTGCAGCTGATGCCCGGAGAAAATATCACAGCAGTCATACCTGTAGAGTATTACAGTGAGAAGGCATATCTTGTGATGGCTACCAAGAAAGGTCTGATCAAAAAGACGCCATTGAAAGAATACGCCAATGTAAGAAAAACAGGGCTTGCCGCAATTACATTAAGAGAAGACGATGAATTGATCGAAGTGAAATTCACCAATGGGCGACAGGAGATCATTCTCGCAACCAAGTATGGACAGTGTATCCGATTCCGCGAAAATGATGTTCGCTGTACAGGAAGGACATCCATGGGAGTGCGCGGAATCAATCTGGCCGACAGAGACGAAGTGATCGGTATGCAGCTTGCTTCCCAGGGAACAGATCTTCTCATTGTTTCAGAAAAAGGAATGGGAAAACGGACCTCCGTCGATGAATTTACCGCTCAAAACCGAGGCGGAAAAGGCGTGAAGTGTTATAAGATCACAGAAAAGACAGGAAATGTAGTCGGTATCAAAGGAGTCCATGAGGATGACGAGATCATGATCATCAACACTGAGGGCATTATCATCCGTATGAAAGTCAGTGATATTTCTATCCTTGGTCGTGTCACATCAGGCGTGAAACTGATCAACATGGAAGATGATGTGAAAGTAGCAAGTATAACAAAAGTAAAAGAAAGTGTTACTTTAGCAGATGAAGAAGCAAGAAGATTAGAAGAATTGCAGGAAGACAATGAAAGCGATGAAATAGAATCTGAAGGCATAGATGAAGAAACACAGGAATATCTGTCTTACATCTGTAATGACCTTCTTAGAGACACGCTTGGAATTATTTCCAAAGATGCCATTGATACATCAGATGCTACTTACAAGGCCTGGACAACAGATGAAACCATCAGCCTGAAGGATTACCTGACTTATGCCACAAGCCAGGGCTGGATCGACATCAGCAGCTTTTCACCGGAAGGAGAGTATCTGGATTCTGAGGAAATTTATCAGGCACTGACAGCATATATTATCGACTATCTCAGTACGGATACTGGATTTTCCAAGCTCCTTTACAAATATATGTTGCAGGAAGATACAATATCCGGACAGGAAATCTGCCTGGTGCTTTATGAGCAGGGAGTCCTT
>OGYF01000966.1_pt1 | contig 26757 bp, 20 predicted proteins | sample 1576451 | NCBI WGS metagenome assembly OGYF01 (sample SAMEA3541505, study PRJEB24748) | human gut metagenome | biome: human gut; feature: human-associated habitat; material: faeces | place: China | collected 2012
GCTACGTCACCGACCTTATCGCCTGGCTGGACAAGCTGCTCGAGCCCTTCGACTTTTCCTTGAGCAATTACCTCACCGATATAGACTGGACAAAGGTGTTCAGCGACATAGGCACCATGCTCTCCCAGGGGCTGAATGAGATACTCAGCGCCGCCGGAACGGCCGCGAACGTCGGCACCAGCATAGTCGGCGGAGTCATAGACGTGGTGTTCAGCGTCATCATCGCCGTATACGTCCTCGCTCAGAAGGAGCGCATCGGCCGCTTTGTGCACCGCTGCATCCTGGCCTTCATGCCCCGCCGCGTGGGGGGCGGCTTTATCCGCATCTGCTCCATGGCCGCGGAGACCTTTTCCAACTTCATCGGCGGCCAGCTTACGGATTCCTGCATCCTGGGAATACTTTGCTTCATCGGCATGACCATCTTCCGCTTCCCTTACGCCAACGTAATAAGCGTGGTCATAGGCGTTACCAGCCTGGTGCCCCTGGTCGGCGCGTTTGTCGGCGTCGCCATCGGCGCCCTGCTGATCCTGACCGTGGAGCCCATCAAGGCACTGCTCTTCGTCATATTTATCCTCATCCTGCAGCAGATAGAGGGCAACCTCATCTACCCCAAGATTGTCGGCAAGGCCGTGGGCCTGCCCGGCGTCATCGTGCTCAGCGCCGTGCTCGTCGGAGGCAACATCGCCGGCATAATCGGCGGACTGTGCGCCGTGCCGGTCAGCGCCGTACTGTATACGCTGCTGCGCTCTCATTTCCCAACAGCGATTACGGTAACATACATAATGTCGCCTTCAACACGGTATACAAGACGATAACCAGCCGCCTTCAGCTTGATTTTATAGCAATCAGACATACCTGAGAGCAGCGGAAGGAATCCGTGGCTGTTCCAATCGTTCTGCGAGTTTCTTTTTAAATTGCTCCTGTAATGTCGTCCCAAGTTTTTTCCACTCTTTAAGGGCCTGCTCATGGAACCGAAGTTTATAGCTCATTCAGTGATACCTCGACAAATGGGCCATCACTGCGCTCAAGGACAAGTTTTCTGTCTTCGGCATCTTCCAACCGGCTCAAGAGCTGTTCGTAATGCCGGGCGGGGATAAGGTAGGCTTCCGGCTTGTTATGATTCAACACGGCAACAGGGTTTCCCTACGCAGAAGCAAGAATACCCGCAAAATTTCGCTTCAGTTCCGTTACGCTCACTGTCATGTCTGCGTGGATAGTTTCCATTTTAGACCTCTTTTTAGCATCTATTTATACTTTAAATTAGGTGCTTTTTATTGAACTGTCAAGCTGGAGCTCTGCCTTTCATATCCGAATCGCATACAACCGCTCAAAGGGTTCACCCTGTTTTTCGCACTTCGCCATGAGCGTCTGGGCTTTCTGCCCTCCAAGCAGAGTATTAAGCTCTTCAGCCAGACGTTTTCGATCCAAAGTGACTCTCCCGTTCTGAGGAATCACCCGGAACGTGTGGTTTCCTGTGTTGATCCATTCTCCTTTGACCGTATGGGAAAGCTGGTAGGCAACTTTCAAACGGGATTCCAATTCTCCGATCTCTGCTTCAATGGATTTTTTCTGTGTTTTCAGATCGATAAACTGTGCGAGGGTATCCTCCCACTCAGGGTGTGAAGAACCTTTGAAGTGTGGACAATCCTTCCTCCAAAGACACGATAGACACAGGGGGGAAAGTCCCTGTACCGTTTGAATCGTGTTCAGGTTCAGCAGATTGTCTCTCAGCGCAATCATGGTTTCACAGAACTCGGAAGCCATATCCAGACACCGGGAGATATCCGTATCTTTAGGAAAAAATGGGCCAAAGGCTTTGGCATCGCACATGGAGAGACAGAGAACCCACCCTTGAATGTCACAAGCTGAAGCATCAAGAAGGGATACTCCAAGGCATTCATTACAAATTTCAGGGAACGTCCTGTAGAGGAGGACTTCCCCCGTATCCTGTACGAGGTTAAAGACGGGCAAATCCCAATAGGTTTTGAGCGATGCCGTCTGATCGCCGATCTGCATGGCATGGCTCCCAGAAAGCGTTGCCGGCAACCTTACGGTGGATTTGACTTCCAAAATTCGTACTGTCGGCTGGGGTTGGTCAGCCACCAGCGTGAAATCCAGATGGGCCTTGATAGGAACATCTCCGTATCTGATCTCAATTTCCAGTTGAGACAGGGGGAAGAGACCATATCCCATGAGAGCCTGACGGACACCCTTCTCGAACCAGTGCCCCGTTGGAGAAGCAACTAGTGCTTGAGAGCTTCGGCAGTATTTCTATGTTCAGTTGTGCAGAGCTTGGCAGCCAGTGCCGCCCGTGGGCAGCCCAGCATCTTGGCGATATCCGATAACCCAACATACCGGGAGCGATCCCCAAGCCGATTCGCCGTTCGCTGTTCCGCATCCCGTTCCAGTCCACAGCAGAGGATTTCTAGCAACCCTTCCGCTCCCGTATTTCTGATTGTTCCGTCCATCCATTTCTCCCGTGCTGATAGCAGAAACAGAAAGAGCCGCCCATCAAGGACGGCCCTTTCTGCTATGCCGCATACTTCCACCAGATTTTTCGTTGCGGGTTCCAGTGAAACCCCGCCGCCGAAAGCTGTTCCTTTTTTGCCGCCGTGTTTCCTGTGGCGAGGATGCACTCCCGACCATCCTGTACTGATACGATTTGGTATGAAATTCCATCCAGATGGGGCAAATTGGAAAGTCCCTCTGACGTCCGATTTGAGACGGATGAAATCTTTTTTTGCTTCCCCTGAATCATCCTGAGTCGTTTTGCCTCTCTGTGAGGCGTTTACGGCGTTTTTCTGTTTCTGAGGTCTATTCAGCTTGTCTGGGTTGAACTCTCCGTCCGTATCCTCCTCCGTAACAATACCGAGCATGGCTGAAAGCGCGTAACGGCGCATGTAGGTCATGCTGATGCCCACTCCTTGGGGGATCAGCCTTGGGCAGAGGAACCACCGCAAGGCTCGACTGCCATTGTCCTGACTCCGCGTGGGTGAGCTTCGTGACCAACCCGGGATAACCCGGTTCGGCAGGAACCGGATACTGACAGAGCCAGATGCCGTTCGAGAGCAACGCCTCACGGCACGAGTCCATGACGCTGTTCAAGGTGGCGTACTTGCTCTTGGTGAACGGATTGTTGGCATCCCTAGTTGCGGGTTGAAGCTGGCGTTGGACGTTGATGAGAGCCTTGGCGAGTTCTCCCACTTTCTGTGACGTGTATTCGGACATGACGTTCTCCTTCAAAAATAAAGAGACTTCATCCAAAACTGGACGGAGTCTCAAAAGATGGTCTTTCAAAGAAGTAATATCTACTTATAATTTAATAAATAACAGAAAAAGAGTCGTAAAAGATCCTTTGAACCAATTGAATCAGCCCCTAGGGGCTATATAGCTAACTCAGCCACAGTAGGTGGATGCACTTCGTGTCTGCGCGTGAGGCTGTTGGCCGCTGTTCACGAAGACAATGTCGTGCGTGGTTGTCATTCCGTTTGAAAATCTTTTTCCGCGATTGTTCGCGGCCAGTCAGGGAAGGTCATTATTCGGGGATGGAAACGCAATGCTCCTTCTCCCGAAGTACCCAGAAGAAGCCCTTTTTGTCATGTTTGACGATTTTCGAGGCATTCAACTGGTTATCGGAAAAGAATTCCTGCGGTAAAGGAAAGAGGAGGATTACTCCTTTGGACGTTTCGTGTGGTAAGAGCCGTCGGAATGGCCTTGGCGTTTTCTGGACGGATGTTGTCCGCATCTGGAGATAGGCATTAGCGGGGAAGGGGCGGCACAGTTAAGAGTATGGCTGAAAGTGAACGGAATGCCCCGAGCATGGTGTTCTTGCGGCACAGTCTGCGTGGCGTACACACGTAAGAACCAGGTTGAGCAAGGTCGAGGGGAAACTCCGGATGCCATTTCCTGAGCCCGAGTATCTTGCAGACTCAGTCCTCTTTCATGTTTTCAAGAATGCGGCGCAAGCTGCTGTAGCTTATGCCAAGAGCCGCAGCCGTCTTGCGTCTGTCGCCGAGATTCAAGGCAAGTTCTTCCATGACTTTCCTGCGGCGGAAATCCGTTGTCTGTCGGCCAAGATTGTGATCGTCGCCAGCATCCGGCATCGTGGCTGCGGGGAGGGGGGGCGGAGTAAGGGGCAACACGTCTCTGTGCCGGAATACTTCTTCAAAGCAGGCCAGACTTGTCGCCTGATCGCCCAGCAGCACCAGATAGCTTTCCAAAACGGCCATCAGTTCGCGCACATTGCCCGGCCAGTTGTAGGCCTTGAGTCTTTTTTGTATTTCCGGTCCCAGTGCCTTTTTGTCCTTGCCGTAGCGGCGCAGCAGGGGGGCGGCGAACAGGGCGATGTCCTCAAGGCGGTTCCGGAGCGGGGGAACCTCAAGACAAACGCCCGTTAGACGAAAATACAGGTCCATACGAAATGTTCCCTTGCGAACCAGATGTAGAAGCTGCTTGTTGGAAGCGCACAGCACGCGAACATTGATGGGGATAAAGCGATCTCCGCCGACATGCATCACTTCTCGCGCATCCAGAACGCGCAACAGACGCAGCTGAACCGCGTGGCTGATGTCTCCGATTTCGTCCAGAAACAGCGTTCCGCCGTTGGCCAGTTCAAACAGACCCTGTTTGCCGCCGCGTTTGGCACCGGTAAACGCTCCTTCTTCATAACCGAAGAGTTCGCTCTCCAGTAAGGGGTCAGGCAGGGCGGCACAGTTGACCACGACAAACGGCTGTTGGGAACGGCTGCTCGCGGCATGGAGCGAATGCGCCACGAGCTCCTTCCCCGTACCTGTTTCTCCGTAGATGAAAACAGGAATATCCGTGTGTGCATAGCGCTGGATATTTTTCTTGAGGCGGACGATGGCCGGAGCATTGCCGACGATATCGCGGCATGTATAATTGGCAACCAGACCGCGAGCCTGAAGATCTGCACTGATTTTTCTGCTGATTCGTTGCAGGGAACGGACGTCATGAATGAAGCAGAGGGCGCCGGTTGCCGTGGAACTCAGTTGCAGAGGAAAGGCATTTATAAGGAGCTGCCTCTCATTGATGGTGACCAGCTTGTCGATGTGGGGAGTCTGTTCCCGAAGGACCTCTTCCAGATAGAGAGGGCGGAAAAAGGGGGCAAGCCGATTTGGCGTTGCGACGCGCAGTATGTTCAGAGCCTGATCATTATGGAACACGACTTCGTATTCCGTGTTGATGCAGATCATCCCCTCCTTGCTGTAGTGCATAATCGCCTGGATATTGCTGCGATAGGCCCTTTCCATTCGGGTATTTTCTGCCAGAATGATGGCCCTGTTCAGTGCGTTTCGTATGTTCGCCCTTTGAGGAAGATCCAGAAAGACCGAGCCTCCGAGGCGACTGACGATTCTGCCGGTTCCGCCGCCGCCCACGAAAACCTGCACACCCTGTGCAAAAAGCTCCTGAATCTTTTGCGCAAGATCATCCTTCAGCGTGTACCGCACGGGAATAATGCTCATATCCAGTAGCTGTTCCATGAATTCTATGTCGCGTGTCTCATTGACGTGGGCCGTCAACGCGACGGTCGTCGAAATTTTGCGGGCTTCGGCAAGACTTTTGATCAAATCAATGTCCGAGCGTTCGATAAAAACGATGCAGGGTCCAAATCTGGCGAAAAGTTCTTCCCTGAATCCGCCGTGACAGAGCAGGGCCTCGTACCCCTGTTCCAGAAGGCTGGCAGCGTCTTGCAGTGCCGTTTCGTAGCTTGTGACCTCGATATGAATATCCCATCCAAGACGAAGAATTTCGTTGTGTACAACGTCCGCTACCAGTTGGGAATGAACAAGAGCTGCCAGCTTGTAATCCTGGATCATGATTTTTCCCTATGTTCAAAAATAGACAGATATTATGCATTTTTGATTAATATAATCATGCAGAACGGGCTTGTCAATCAGGTATTCTATTAATTTTTTTGATAAAAATAGTTTGGAACGCTTTATGCTTTAAGGCGTAACATGTTTCGTCTGTCGAAGGAAAAACGGTCGCAAGTGGGAGCTTTCTTCGGCAGTCGGTATGTCGCCGAATCTCCCGTGCGGAACGGCCGGAAATGCATGACGATCGGAGATCGGCGGCAACTATCGGGAAAAAATTTTGTTTGCCTCCGAATGTGTCTGTTCTGGAGAGTATTTTGTTCAAGGATGTGACAATGATTGAGCATATCAGACAACGTATTGCACACGCGCCGCGCATCCCGTTGGGCGTATGGCCGACACCGTTCATGGCCATGGACCATCTTCGAGAGACGATTGGAAGTTCCTGTCCCCGTCTATGGGTTAAACGGGAAGATCTGACTCCCCTCGGCGCGGGAGGAAACAAGGTGCGTAAGCTGGAATTCGTGCTTGCCAGAGCAATGGCCGAAGGCGCCGACGTATTGCTCAATACCGGCGAAGTGCAATCCAATCAGGTCGTCCAGACCGCTGCGGCCGCCGCGCATCTTGGCATCCCCTGCGAACTGTTCCTGGGGTGCATGGACCCGCCGTTGTCCGAGGATGAGAAGGATACGGGCAACATTCTGTTGTGCCGCATTCTGGGTGCCCGTATTCATCTTTTGCCTCCAGGAGAGGACAGGGCCGCCGCCATGCGGACCCGAGCTGAAGAGTTGAAAAAGGAAGGCAGGCATCCATACATCATTCCGCGAGGTTCATCCACTCAGGAAGGTTCCCTTGGCTCCCTGAGTTGTTTCTTTGAGTTGCTGGAACAGGCGGCGGAGCATGATTTTGTCCCTGACGCCATTGTCGTTACCGTCGGCAGTTCCGGGACCACGGCGGGCTTCCTCGTGGGGGCCCAGGCGATGCGTCGGACCATGAACAGGAAGATAGGCATCTGGGCATTTGACGTATTCGGAAGCGAATACCCTGTATCGGCGCATGACCGCATCATGAGCCATGCCGAAGAGAGCTGGCGTTCCTTGGAGCTCCCCGGAAATTGCGGCGAAGATTCTCTTCATCTTTCCGGCGAGTTCGTGGGGCCGGGGTATTGCCGGCCCTATCAGGGAATGCTCGACGCCGTGCGTCTGGTAGCAGGGGCGGAAGGATTCGTTGCGGACCCCAACTATACCGGAAAATGTCTTGCCGGATTGCTGCATCTGCTCAGGAGCGGCGTCTTCCGCCCCGATCAGAATATCGTGTACTTGCACTCTGGCGGACTTCCCGCGCTGTTTGCCATGCATCGTTATTTCAACTGAACGGATTTTTCAACGCACATGCTCACCTTTAACATCTTACTTCCGAGGCTGTCTTATGAGTATCCCCAAAAGTAATGAAAAAGTCGGAGCCATGAACCGCGGCACTCCCTGTGAATCGGGGCTTTGCAATTTTTGTCGGACAGATTGCCAGGGACGATGCGAGACGTGGCTCAGTTCCCTTGAAGGGCGCAGGACGCTGACGCCCCGTGAATACGGCAATGCCACGATTGGTTCGAGCACGACAAGGGAAGTCGGCATTTCCTATGACGCGCTGCGCATACGAGGTCGGGTTTTTGGCGGAGCAGGACTGGACAAGGAAAAGGCCCGTCTTGGCGATGCCGCCTATTGTGACGCGGTACTGTCTACCCGCATAGGTTCTCATGTAAAGGCGCCGAGCCGTTATCCCTTTGTCATAGGAGCCCTGAGCAGAAATCCAGTGGTGGACAAGTATTGGGACAGTTTCGCCATCGGCGCCGCGTTGTGCGGTATTCCTCTTGTCATTGGCGAGAACGTCGGCGGCGGTGACAACAAGACCGAATTCAATCCGGACGGCAGCATACGCGCTCTTCCGGATCTGGATCGACGCATTGCCGTATATCAGCGGTACTATGACGGACAGGGCATGCTGATTGTGCAGGTCAACGTCAACGATGCCTACAATGGCGTCTCGGAGTATCTGGCGAGAAAGTACGGCGACAAGATCTGCATAGAAATCAAATGGGGACAGGGCGCGAAGCCCATCGGAGGCGAAGGCATAATTCGGGATATCGAATATGCCCGCTTCATGAAATCCAGAAGCTACTGTCTGCGTCCGGACCCGGATGATCCTGATGTTCAGGAAGCGTTCCGCACGGGACACGTTGAATATTTCAAACGTTACACGGGGCTTACCTATCCTTCTCTGGATACTTGCGAGGAAGTTCTTTCCGAGTTGGCGTCCAAGGTTCGGGAGCTTCGGGATCAGGGGGCATCAAGTCTGGCTCTGAAAACCGGTTCCTTCGGCATGGCCGATTTGGCGCTGGCCATTCGCGCTGCATCCGAGCTTGATTTCGAGATGCTTACCATCGACGGTTCGGGCGGAGGCACCGGGATGAGTCCCAACGATGTTCTTGATACTTGGGGGGTGCCGTCGCTTCTGCTGCATGCCAAGGCATACGACTATGCGGCTCTGAGAGCCTCGGCAGGCAAGTCCGTGGTGGATCTGGCCATTGGCGGAGGGCTTGCCAGACCCAGTCAGGTCTTCAAGGCTCTGGCGCTTGGCGCACCGTACGTCAAGGCCGTGTGCATGTCCCGTGCATTCATGATACCCGCATTTCTCGGTTGCAACATCGAAGGCGCGCTTTATCCAGAACGCCGTGCAGCCGTGAATGGGGCATGGGACAAGCTGCCCAAGAGTGTTCTGGACATCGGAGATACCCCGGAAACCATTTTCGCGGGCTATCATGCATTGAAGGAACGTCTGGGAGCCGAGGAAATACGTCATGTCCCCTATGGAGCTATTGCAATGTGGACGATGTGCGACCGTCTGGGCGCGGGACTGCAGCACCTTATGGGAGGGGCAAGAAAGTTTGGCGTCGACTATATAGATCGAACCGATATTGCCGCTATCAATCGTGAAACTGCAAATGAGACAGGAATACCGTTCATAACGGATCAGGATGACGATATGGCGCGGCAGATTGTTGCGGGATAAGGTTCGGGGGGAACCGGGGGCCGTCCCGGTCCCCTGAAACGGACTGAGCGTGAGAGCGTACCGTGAAAGAGTAGACAGCGTCCTGAGAACTGACGCAAACGCAATCCGGTGCAGAATCACGTTATTCGATTGAGAGTAGGAAAAAATACAGTTTCCATCTTAAGTTGGAATGGGGAAACGTACATGCTGGATATCGCCTTTATCAACGCCCGTATTGTCGACGGCACGGGTACCCCCTGGCAGCGCGGGTGCGTCGGCGTACATGATGGCCGCATCGTTCAGGTCGGATCGAATGGCGATCTGCCCGAGGCTGCGAACGTAATTGACGTCGACGATCATGTCCTTTGTCCGGGATTCATTGATAGCCACAGCCATTCCGATCTCAGTGTCCTGGAGAATCCAGAGTCGTCCGCAAAAATCATGCAGGGGGTCACCACGGAAAACGTGGGGCTAGACAGTCTGTCAGTGGCTCCCATCAGCGATAGGAACAAGGAGCAATGGCAGATTTCACTTTCAGGACTGGACGGAATTCTGAACAGGGCCTGGGAATGGAACAGTTTTTCATCCTATCTGGACCGGGTGGACGCCGCGATGCCGAGCGTCAACATCAGTTCCTACGTGGGATTGGGTACTGTCCGTCTTGATGTCATGGGCATGGAAAATCGTCCTTCAACTGCGGCAGAGCTGCGGCGCATGAAGGAGTCCATCGCGGAGTGCATGCAGCAGGGCGCGCGAGGCATATCGGCTGGGCTCATTTATACGCCAAACAAGTACCAGTCCACGGAGGAACTGATCGCGCTGGCCAAAACGGCCGCTTCCTACGACGGTCTGTTTGACGTGCACATGCGTAATGAGGCCGACCACATGACGGAAGCTCTGGATGAGATCATCCACATTGCCAGAGAGTCCGGCATTCGCGTCATGATTACTCATTTCAAGGCGCGCGGTCGCCGGAACTGGGGAACCGGCCGAAAGCATCTGGACACGATCGACAGAGCCAGACAGGAAGGGGTAGATATCAGCATCGCTCAATATCCGTATACCGCCAACAGTACGCTCATGCATGTCGTCGTTCCGCCGTGGTATCATAGCCGTGGCATGGATGGGATGCTGAAGGCTCTGGTCGAAGAACGCGAGCAGGTCAAGAAGGATATGCTGACGACGGATGGCTGGGAAAACTTTTCCGAGGTCATGGGCTGGGAAAACATTTATGTTTCATCGGTCAACAAGCCTCAGAATTCCTGGTGCGAGGGCTTGAGCGCCGTTCAGATAGGCGAACGGCTTCATTGCTCGCCGGAAGACGCCATCCTGGACTTGCTGATTGATGAAAGACTGGCTGTCGGTCTGCTGGGCTTCGGCATGTCTGAAGAAGACGTTATCGAAGGCATCAAACATCCCTCAATGTGCGTGATAACGGATGGCTTGTTGAGCGGTAAGAAGCCCCATCCCCGGACCTATGCGGCGTTTCCCCGTTTTCTGGCCCGATACGTCAGAGAGAAGCATATTCTCACACTGGAGGAGGCCGTCCGCAAGATGACCTTCAATACGGCGCGGCGTCTGAGAATGAAGCACAAAGGATTGATCCTGCAGGGGATGGACGCGGATATCGTCGTTTTTGATGAGCAGCGAATTCTGGATGTGAACTCGTTTGAAGAGCCTCGCATTCATCCGCAAGGTATTGATCTGGTGTGCGTCAATGGAGAAATTGTCGTGCGTGATGGCGTGCATACGGGTGCAAGACCTGGAAGAACCATACGCGATCATTGATGGTGCTTCTGCAGTTGCCATGAAATGCCTGTTGAAGATATTTCATGGGCATGCCAGATGAGATCTATGTATGTAACGGATGGATAATTTCCTGTGTGATGAAAGCTCTTCAAGCAGTGTTTTCATATTCATTGGTAGGAGATTCAGCGAGAAGGAACAACGACGTTTTCTTATTCCTGTCAGTTGATTGAGGCTTCCAACTATGTGTTTGTCTTCTGGTTTGCTTGATGGGCTGCCGATAGGGCTTCAGCTGATTGGCAGACTACACTCCGATGTACAACTTTTTCAGGCGGCATATTTTTTTGAAGCTTGCGGTGTCGTTCCGACTGCTCGTCTTCCTGTCGGCTGGAGTTGAAATAGCATTTATTTGGAATAAGAGTTCCTTAATTTGGGATGCGCTTTTTGCTCATGGTGGCGGGAGTGTCCTGATAACCTGCTTGGGGAAAATTGATAAACCTGCGGGCACAGTAATTCATGAAGTGTGTTGCTGTGCCTTTTTATAGTGATTTATCGTCAATCAGAGGTAACTTATGCCTACTTCATCTGTCTCAGCCTACGGGAAAGACCGTAATAAACTGATAGTGGTGGCTGTCGGAGGCAACGCATTGCTCACGGAGCGCCAACGTGGTACATTTGAAGAGCAAATGGAAAACGTGGAATATTGCTCTACAGAACTATGTAAAATTATTCAGGATGGTTACCAGCTTGTACTGACACATGGCAATGGACCGCAGATAGGTCTGATCATGTTGCGCGATTCGCTTTCCCGTGTTGTGCGTCCCGCTATGCCTCTCTATGTGTATAGTGCGGAATCACAGGGGCAGATCGGTTTTCTGTTGATGCGTAGCCTGTGCAACCATGTTGCGCTCGTCGGCATACAGCCACGCATCACGACCATACTTACGCAAGTCATTGTCCGCAGGGATGACCCGGCTTTTTCTCGTCCCACCAAACCGGTAGGGCCGTTTTATACACTGGAGGAGATGCAGGATCTGCAAAAGATTTCTCCATTCCCGTATGTGGAAGATTCCGGGAGAGGATACCGGAAGATCGTCTGTTCTCCAGAGCCTGTTGGTATTGTTGAATCGAGCTTCATCAAAGGGCTGACGTCGCTGGGCCTGTCCATCATTGCCGGTGGGGGAGGGGGTATTCCTCTTGTCCAAAATGACGACGGCACGTTATCCGGGTGTGAAGCAGTGATTGACAAAGATTTGACCTCGGCTTTGCTTGCCAAGGAAATAGGGGCTTCCACCCTTGTCATCCTGACCGGCGTGGAAAGAGTGGCCATCAATTATAACAGGCCTGAACAGCAGTGGCTGGATACAGTGTCGCTGGCACAGATGAAGCAGTATTACCAAGAGGGGCACTTTGCCGAGGGCAGTATGGGCCCCAAGGTTTTGGCCGCCATGCGTTTTGTGGAGAACAGCGGCAGTCGGGCGATCATTACCTGTCTGGAAAAGGTTCTCGAAGCACTGCGGGGCCAGACCGGCACCATCATCGTTGCATGATATATCTACAAGCAGGATATATTGCGTTGCCTTGCTTCCATTTGAAACGTGGAGTCTGTATCAGTCGCTGCTTTTGGGGGTTAAGATATTTTCCAGTATGGAAAGGGAAGTACATCTATTTTATTCTCTTTTCATCTCTGAAACAGGCTCGTTCCACGAGGGCGTCATCATGCCTCAGTCATTCGCATTAACCGGACCTGTTGCCGAAGAATTGCTCTCAGAACGTGATTTTATCGTATTGGCTTCCTTTTCTAGAAGTTTTTATCTTGCTCCTCGGCGGGAAACAACGCCGGGATTAATTTGCTGTTGCACTGCGGAACTTGAGCCGGGACCGCTTTCTCTTTGTTGGCCACAGTGGTCAACAGTACGTATTCCGGCCCCGAGAACTGTTGTCAGCTATTCAGATAACGTGCTGTATTGGGACAAGTCCCGGTTATGTCTGTCGGCAAGGCGGCACTGGACGCCTCCGATATGTCCTTCCTTTTCTCTCACGTACCGAAACCGGCGTGGCATATGTCTGGCTACGGAAGTGATGCGGTCGTTTTCCTGCAATCTGCGTGGGTTGAACCGTCTTTTGCCGGAGCTTCTTGCCAGCGGTAAGCTGCCTTTCCATATGGCAGAGGATGCCGTTGGTATGGATGCCTCGGAAAGAGGGCTTCTCTCCATTGGAGGGCCCTTGTTGCACAAGGCGCAGGAGTGGATTCGAGGGGCTGATTTTTCCCCGTCGCTTTTTGTATCCGGACTAATGGGGCTGGGGCCAGGCTTGACCCCTTCCGGGGATGACATTCTTGGAGGGATACTGATCGCGTTGCATTGTCTGGGGCGACTGGATCAGGCCGGGATACTGTGGGATGCCATTGGCAGGGAAGCGCATCGGACGAATCGGATAAGTCAAGCCCATCTTTACGCGGCCGCTCATGGCATGGGGGCGGAAGTCCTGCATGGATGGATTCATGCTCTGCAGGGAGAAGCCGACAGGCAAACGTTATATAGTCTTTGCGAAAGGCTGGGGCGCGTTGGTCATACATCAGGCTGGGACGCTGCGTTAGGGGCGTGTCTGGCCTCTCTGAACGCCAGACCTTAAGAACGATGGTCTTGGAAAGATGGATTCAGTTTGAGACGATACTGAATTGGAAATAAATACCTCTTTCTGTCATTTCCTATTCATCCCGCATTGTTTCCGGCAAAGAGGAATAAAAAAGCACTACAGGATTTTGTCGTGGAATCCCTATATGGGCTGCAGGGATATTTTGAGTATTCTGCACGGCATGGGCTTTCTCGAGTATCCGTCATTTAAGAAGACAGCAGGTCCGTATGGGGCATGATATAAAGTCTGGAGGGCAAGGAAAGCTGCCCGGAATTTCTGATGAACAAAAAACGGCTCCATAAAATGGAGCCGTTTTTCGTCATATTCGGGATGTCGCCCTGACGCAGCAGGCGTAGCAGGTGCCGAAGAGCTGTATCCAGTTCGTCTTTTTAGACTTCCGCAACGAGCTGATCGAGTTGCTCCATCATGCGCCGTTTGAGCACGTCGCGGAAGTCTCTGGCCCGGATGATCGCCTCGGGCGATTCGGTGGAGCTGATGACGATATCTATGTTGGCGAGGCGCTCGATCATCTGATCAAAGGGAACTGCTTCGCAGCGAAACTGGGTCGCTAGCTCCTTGACCCGTTCTCTGGCTCCGTCAGCATGGCCTGATGTTGCCCCATGTCGCCGAATTATGCGCTTAGCCAGCTCCACGGCGGCATAACTAATGGATAACCGCGCTTGCGGCGATGTCCGTTTCGGTACTGACCCGCTTGGCTACGGAAAAGGATTTGTGCAACAGTCGATTGATGATGCGGGTGGTTCTGGCCTGCGTGGCATTGCGATAGGCTTCCTTGAGCTGGCCGAGAATCTGGGGCTCGCCCAAAACCATGGAGTCCAGACTGGAGGCCACCGTAAATAGATGCGTTATCGCCACTTCGTCCTTGTGCACATAGACATAGGGCGCCAGTTCCGAAGTGCTGTGGCCCCTGGCTCTGGCCCATGCGTCAATCTCGCGCCCTACAATGTTTCCCTTGCCGACTGCCAGAATTTCCACACGGTTACAGGTGGACAGGATCAGCACCTCATTGAGTTACGTTTCTTCGCTGGTCTGTTTCAGAGGACAGCCCGGCTGGGGATGGAGGGGAATGGCCCAGCTTTCACGGGAACAGTGGGCGGTCAGGGCAAATCTTTTCCGGACCTCAACGCCAGTAGTGCGGTAAATGAGACCGATAAGGTAAATGCCGCACCGGGGCTTTTTTCAAGCTCCAGCGTGAAGAAGGACAGGAAAAAACGAAGCTCAGGCAAAAGCGGGGGAGATGCGAATTCTCCCATCGGCCCGGTGTCCGGCCACCGGATCACGGTCCCACATGATACGGGCATCTCATGCGGAGCACCCATCTCGGCGTCTACTATAATGTGGTTCGCGGATGTCTGCCCGCGCAACAACGAGAGTATGGCGAACAGCTATGCGATTAAATGTATTCGTCGCGCAAGCCCGAGTGTCGCTTGAATACAGTCATTTGCCGACGAACGGTGTGGACGGCTTGGCGTTGTTTATCAAGCCTCAAACTTCCTTTTGCGTATGGTCAGTTCCGGTACATCCTCTTGGTATGAGAGAGGGACCCGTAGCGGTAAGTGCTTATGAAAACTCCGTGTGGAAAGGCATAATATATGGGGCTGACTGCTGTTTCTGCCATATTGTGGCATGCTGTTCAGGATTTTCTCTGTATAATGGAATATCGAGGTCTGGAGAGAGGTTGAAAGGCAACGGAATTTTGATCCGCCATGACTATTTGGGAAGAGCACGTCAGACACAGCAATACCATATGTGATCGTGGAGAATATGTTGGCGGGGCTGGAGGGACAAGGCCAGCATCCAAGAATCCCAAGGCAACCAGATGAGGAAAAAGCAATCACTTTTTCATTTCAGGTAACTTTCTTGCACACCGCAGGCAAAATATGGATGCCGAAAAATACGCATGCAGGGTTCTGTTGGCAACGTGCTCTTGTGGATGCATAAATCCCCCCGGCATGGTCGGGGGGATTGGAGTGTTGACTTGTCGCGTATCGTCGACGGGCGACGGGCATTCAAGAACAGAATGTGGAAACTAGCTTTTTACCGTGTTGTACAAGGCGGCTACAGCCTTTGTGAAGCAGGCAAGGGGGGCGTGAGTACGGCCGGCTCCGATCTGACCTATGCTTGCTTCCTTATGGGGAATACCGGTGTTGATAGCTGGCAATATTCCTGTATCGACCACTTTACGGCAGTCAATGCCGGTGGCGGTGCCGGCAAAGTCGAGTGCCGGCAGACTGAAAGCAGGGTTGGTGGTCAGACATATGCGTCGCATGACGCGTGAGTTTCTGATGGCGTCGGCGACGGTTCCACCCACGAATTGGATAGTGGCGGGTGCGGAAGCCATAGCAAAGCCGCCAACGCCGGCGGTTTCGGTGATGGCGCTGTCGCCAAGGTCACGGCCAGCGTCTTCGGGGCCAAAGCCGGGGAAGTAGAGGCCGTCGACATAGGGCGACGGGGCCGTAAACCACTGGTCGGGCAGGCCAGAGATGCGAATGCCGAATTCCACGCCATTCCGGGCCATGGTGGTGACGAGGCTTGATTTAGGCACACCGGCAGCGGCGTCAAGCATGGCCTTGCAGGCAGGCATGGTGAGGTTGAGGAAAAAGTGATCCGTCGCGCTGATGAAAGCCAGAGCGGCGGCTACATTTTCAGATTTGGCGGCAGGGCTGCCAGTAGGGGCGTTGGCCATTCCGCGTACGGCCGCAGGAGCCAGCTGGCGGAAGAAAAGTGTGGTAGCCGCCAGATTACGGTTATGAATTTCATCGCCCATGTGCAGGGCCATAGCCATGATGTTTTTGAGTTCAAGGGGTTCGGGGAGGTTGGCAACACCCGAGGCGATGACGGGAGCCAGAATATCGGCCATGAAGCGCAGACGGTTGAGGGTTTCGTCGTTATAGGAGCCGAAGCGCAGCACCTTGCCTGTACCCTCGTTAAAATTGCAGTAGGTACGGTTGCCGTGGGTCGCGTTTTCCACGATCCACACGGGCATGGATGGGCTGGTGACGCCAGCCATGGGACCAACGGAGTTGTAATGGTGGCAGGGGGCAAGACGGACCTTGCCTTCTTCAACCATGATGCGGGCTTCCTCAGGAGTCTCTGCCCAGCCTTCATAGATGATGGCACCGATCACGCCCCCTTGCTGTGTGCCGCACATGCGTTCCCAATCAATCGGAGGACCAGCATGCAGAAGCATCCGGCCTTCAAAACCGGGGATGGTCTGTCCGGCTGTTCCGACCCCTATGAGTACCGGATTCGCCTCCATAAAGCGCGACAGGGCGACTTCATTGGCAGCGTCGATTTCAGGATTGTTCAAAAGCTCTGCTAGTTTCCATCCCAGTTCTGCATCTCCCTTCGCTGGAGGCTGCCATGCGCAGTTCTCCACAGGAACCTGAGCGAAGGCAAGAGGATCGGCAAAGCTGTCCACACCGAGGTTTATGACGTTCAATGGACGGGTTACTATAGATGAGGGTTGCGTATTGCAAGTCATGACGGACTCTCTTGTTGGTCAGAATGGGGCGGGGTTATGCCATAAGTACACAAGCGGCAAGGGCTGCGGCCTGAGCATTGCTCTGACACAGAACGACTCCCTGCGCTTCAAGCTTTGCACACTGTTCGTCGAGGTGTTGCGGATCCTGATCCGTACCGCAGACCGAGGCGATGCAGATAGGGGGATTGGCTGTCGCAGCCTTGCCCTTTGCGATGGCGGCCGCCAGCTCACCTGCCGGATCTTCGTGAGAGCCATAGCCGAGGACGACGTCAAGCAACAGCACGCCGCAGGTAGGATCGGCCATTTCCTGTATGAGACGCCCGTTGCGCGGGGTAGGATCAATCATGGGATGGGGTTTGCCGCGCGTAAATACGTCGTCACCGAGGTCCACAATGGTATTGCCGGTGCTTTTGAAGGGATTTTCCAAAGACTTGGATGATCCTGCAGGCGCGTTGGAATAGATATCGCCAAGGCAGTTGCCGAGCAGCCACTGAGCTTCATAACAGAAGGTTCCACCAGTATAGAGGGCGCGCAGGCGGGTTTGCTGCGGGGTGAGAGAGGCTTGAGCGCGGAGAGCCTTGGCCCGGGCGCGCAAGATCGTTTCTGCCGGGGAGTTCGTACCGGGAATGACGCTGGTAAAGGTCGGAGCCTTGCTTTCGGCAAGAGCCACGCTACGGTGGGCGGCTTCTTCCAGAGTCGTCGCGATACAGAACCGAGAACATGCAGAGGCGTCGAGGGTAGCGATAAGAGCGGCCGTATCGGCCCCAAAAAAGTTGACGACTACGGGTTTGCCTGTGGCTGCTGCCGCCTTGAGAATGGTCGTGCCCACTTCGCGGGATGGGGGCTTGGAGATGAGCGTGATGATTTTGGTAGAATCGTCTCTGGCGAGGGCGTCGATGCCCGCAAGCATGGTCAGTCCGCCCACTTCGGCCGACAGATCATGGCCGCCAGTGCCTATGGCCTGACTGATGCCTTGCCCCAGACCGTGTATGAGACAGGTAACCTGCTGGATTCCTGTTCCAGATGCCCCCACAATGCCGATACTGCCACGCCTGACCGCATTGGCAAAGGCAAGAGGAGCCCCATTGATGATGGACGTACCGCAATCTGGTCCCATAACCAGCAGACCCCGAGCTGTGGCGGCACGCTTGAGGGCCACTTCCTGCCACACGGGGACGTTGTCGGAAAAGATCATCACATTGAGTCCGGCCCCGATGGCTTTGAGAGCCTCTGCAGCGGCAAAGGCACCGGGTACGGATATGAGCGCGAGAGAGGAGTCGGCGTTTTCGGCCACGGCACAGCGCAACGAAGTAGGCGGCGGAAGGATGCTGACTTCTCCCGTACCGCTTTCTTTCGGACGCAGGGCTTCGGCAGCTTCGGTAAAGGCATTGTCCAACACTCCTTCATCTCCCTTGATGACGACAACCAGATCACTGGATTTGACCATGGGCGGTTCTGCCAGCAGACCGCTTTGGACCAGAAGATCCATGTTGGAGGGAGTGCCCATGAGCACAGAGGCTTCGGCAACGCCTTCAAGTTTCATGAGGTTGGCCGAAATACGCATGAGAGTGACTGAATCTAGGTACACATTTTGAAAAATGCGGCGTTCTGTTTTCATAGGATTCCTTTTCAGTTGACTGAGGAGTCGATCAACAGTATCGCGAGAGGCCTGTCCATAGGAGCAATCCGCAGATTAGAGCGGATCTAGATCTCAGCTGCACAAGGGGCAGAATCTAATGCATCGGGATATTGCAGGAAGCGTGACCTGTTCCCTAAGAGTCGTGCTGCTTTGTTACAAAAATGAATTTCATTTGAAACATGCCTGTCTAATCAGGGGATTGACCGGCATCCGAAAGATTGTCGGGACGATTCCTTTCATGTTGTTTCGGTTACGACATTTCTTTGATACGCTTTTAGTCCATTCTGAATCGGCCTTATACCTTGTTCAGTACAGGATATTAATAGTATTGTTTTTCCTGAGCGTCTTTTTTTAACCATTCCGCCATTAATTTTTGGCAAATGTCTTCATAGGCAAAGACGACGGCCTGCTTGTCGCTGCCGTGCTTCTCGAATGCCTCATACATCCTTTTAGCCCCGGGAAAGCCCATCTTGACGTTTTCTTCCTGAGTAATTCCGTAATATATCCTAGAGATTCCTGCCCAATAGGTGGCTGCCAAACACTGAGGGCAAGGTTCGCACGTGGTAAAGAGCTCGCAGTCCGATAGATCAAGCTGTCCGAGTTTTTGGGTCGCATTCCGAATCGCAACGATTTCTGCGTGGGCAGTTGGATCGAGCGTTTCAAAAACCATGTTGTATCCACAGGATACAACTTCATTATTCCGTACGATTACAGCCCCAAAAGGCCCTCCGGCTCCTGAGTTCATGGCTTTTCTTCCTTCTTCAAGAGCCAGCTCCATGAATTTCTTTTTTTGCGCCAACTCTTCAGGATCGAGCTGGATTGTGTTTTTGACCCTGCGCTGAAAATCTGCGTTCATTCTGCGTTTCTCCATTTGTCTTTAATCGGAGTAGAGTATCTGATTAAAAGATATGAATTCGGTTTGCCCCTTACGTATACTGACAACACCAATCGGCTTGTTTTTATATGAATTTAAGAGTTGAATAAGGCTGTATATCAAAAATGCATCCTCAATTTCGGCTTGAAAGCGCGGTTGCCGCTCCCCAAAAGGTAAAAACAGGATTGGCAGCCGCGGTATTTTGCAATCACATGGTACTTTTCCGTATATGTCTGACTAGAAGCTGCTGGCTATTTCCTTGATGGTGCTCGCTACGACAGTCCGAACAAGCAAAACCGGCTTCTTGACGATATCGGCAATAGGCTTGCGCAGTTCTTCCTTGAAGCCCAGGCACTCCACGGCGACCAGATCGACGTTCTGATCTGCCAGCCGTTGTGCGCACTTCGTCGCCATTTCAAGATTGGGCGGCGTCCAGTCCACCACCAGCTGCTCTTTCGTCAGGCCCACCGCTTCCAGGTAGGGCAGCCATGATGCGAATACATGGGGTACCTGGGGTTCTCCGGGGGTAATGACGCCGAGTCTCATGGATGGCTGAAGCAGACTTTGCACAATACTGCGCAAGAGAATGTTCGGCTGAACCGTGAGCACCGACGAAGGGAGCTTGCGGAAGTCGCCGGCGCACGCAAAGAAAGCGACATCCGCCTTGTCCCTTGTGTCGGCAAGCAGCTTTTCCACAGGCGGGGTCAGCTTATCAATGCTGATTGTGGTTACCGTGTTGTCATTAAGCCCGGACATCAACACTCTGCCACCCTTGTCAGCCGTATAGGGCTGCATGGCCTCAGCTGTTTTTTCAGTTATGACGGAAGAGAAGCTCAGCTCTACCTTATCGCCCCAGATCGCCTGCATATCGGTGAATCCCGTCGGGTCAAGCGGTGCAGCAGCCAGAACGGCCATACGTTGTGTCATAGCAGATCTCTCCTGATAGAATTTGTTTTTGCCATAATAGACAGGGCAAAAATGGGATCCTTGGAAGTGGAGCTTGCGCGCAAGCACTCATCTATTTTCAATTATTCCTGAAGAATATACGACTTTTCCATCTACCAGCGTCATTTCAACGCATCCCTTGACTTCCCAGCCGTCATAGGGCGTGTTCCGGGAAATTGAAGCAAAATTTTCAGCTTTGATAACCCATTCTCTGTCAGAAAAAATGCACACGTCGGCCGGCTCTCCAACGTTCAGCGTTCCTCCGGACAGGCCGAGCAGTCGGGCCGGCTTGATGGACAGCTTTTCCAGAAGCCAGGAATAGGAGAATTTCCTTTTGTGCACGAATTCGTTGAGCAGTACGGGGAACATCACTTCAACGCCGATGACCCCGTTCGGAGCCTTGACCAGTTCCGTAGCCTTGTCTTCGGGAGTATGCGGGGCGTGATCCGATACAATGATATCCACCGTACCGTCTTCAAGGCCCTCGATCAGAGCCTCAATGTCGTCCTGCGTCTGCAGGCAGGGAGCCATCTTTGCGTTCGTGCCATAGATATCTCTGGCAGCCTTTGTCAGCAGTAGGTGATGTGGACAGACCTCGGATGAGACAGACAATCCGTCAGCTTTGGCCTGGCGTATCAGTTCAACGCTGCGCCTGGTGCTTATGTGCTGGAAATGAATTCTTCGTCCGCCGACATCTCTGATGAGCTCCAGATCCCGGGCTACAATCGAGCTTTCGGCAGAATGCAGAAACGCAGTCGGCTCAAACCACTTCATGTGCTCGTCTTCTTCATGGAGCATGATGATCATGTTGTGTTCTTTGGTCTTCATTAAGATCTTATAAAGAACCGTCAGATCCATCAGACAATTTCCGTCATCGGAAAAAATTTCAACTCCAGAAGCGACAAGCTCGTCGATATCGCTGAGTTCTTTGCTTATGATGTTTTGACTTTGAATGCTCGGGGTCAGGCTGGCAACTTGCGTGGCCTTGACTTTGGCTTCCTTTCTCATCCGTTCCATGATCATCTGATGTGCCGAGACCGTGTGCGGAACGGGAATGACGTTTGCCATGGCCACGACATGCGTTACGCCGCCTTTGGCCGCCGCATAGGTATCTGTCGCTATGCTTGCCTTATACGAAAGTCCGGGGTCCCTGAGATGGACGTGAGCGTCAATAAGACCCGGAGCAGCGATCATGCCTGTGCAATCGAGGATGCATTCGGCTTGAGCGGGATCACAGGTTCCGATTTCGGCAATCTTGCCGTCACGAATCAGAATATCGGTCTGAAGGTCCCTGCCGCAGCTTGGATCAATGACACGTCCGTTTTTCAGTAGCATATTCATCGTAGTCCCCATATCTGTTCAGCTCTGTTTTGGAAATCCGTTTCCTAGAATGCGGGTCATGCGTTTGTCGGCTTTTATGCATTCATTTATGGTTCAATAAGCGTCATATGTTCTCTCTATGTATGTCTGATCAAAAAGCTATGCATTAAGGCCAGATGCATATTCCAGCGCACGCCTAAAAACCATAGATGAGAGCGACAAGGGGGAATCCTACGCCTAACAGAATGACCATGCTGGCAAGCATTGCACTGATGCCGGCCTTAAAGGATCGTGGTACGCCAATCCAGTCCACGTTTGAAAACATGATTGCTGCATTTGATGATGCCGCAGGCGTTGCAATGGCACAGGATATAGCCATGAGAATAAGTACTGTGACGCCAAGAGGATTTAGTCCAAGGGTTTGGCAAACCTGCCAGACAATAGGTACGGCCACTACAACGAGCGTCATGTTGAAGGCAACCTGCGTGGCCAATAAAAGGAGTAGCGTAAAGGCAATAATAAAAACTACTGCTTCCACCCCTATGAAATAGTTATTCATCATGAGGCCAAACCATTTGGTTATGCCTGCCGCATCACTGCTGAGAGCGGCAGAAACGGGCATGGCTGCTGCATTCAGCCAGAATACATTCCAATGAATGCCTTTTTGAGCACAGCCGCCGAAGTCCAATATGGGCCCGCCTTCAAGCCGTGAAAAATTGAGAGCAATAAGTATTACAATAAGGGCGGAAAGGAAGTTGCCCTTGCTCAGAATTCCAAGAATACCACTTGAAGAGGACGGTAATATATTGATTAGAAGCAATATGCTTATAAAAACAAGCAATGCACCTGCAGCAATTTTTTCTTTTATATTGAGAGTGAGATCATTGCGAAGTTGCTGGAGATAGTCGTTAGAAAGAGACATTAATTTTTTAACATCGGGCTTAAAAATATATTTCATCACTATAAAGTAGCCCATCAAAAAAAGAAAACACAAGGGGATGGCCAAAAGCATGAATTTTACATAGTTAAGACTATAGATACCGCCAGAGGCACTTTGGAGAGCGCCGATAGCCATGATATTGGCATTGCCCCAAGGTTTACAGCCGTATGACAACAGCGCCGCGAATGACACTCCTGCGCACAGATAGGCCGGGTAGTTCTCGCCTTCCCTATAATCAACTTCTTTGAAGATGCCATACAGAAGGTTCCAGATCAGAAAGTTGACCGCGTTACCGTCTACCAGAAAACCAACGACAAAAGTCGCTAACAATACCATGAAAGTGAAAAACCATGGTCGGCCCTGCACGCTTGGTCGGCTCAGAAACCATGCAGCAATTTTTTTGTTGATGCCGCTTCGTTCAAAATAAGCGGTAAATACCAGAATAAGCAGCATGAAGATAACAAGCTGATTGCTGAAGGCGTTGGAAAACGCGAGCTGTGGCGTGTCGAAATAGCCGCAGACGCCAAGAGCAAAAATGCTCATCATACTCGGCCAGATAAAACCAATAAATGTCCATCCGTAGAGCATGCCGATAAAAATGCCCACTATACTCATGCCCAACGATGATATAGATTCGGTGGGAATATATCCCATGCCAAAAGTGAGAAACAAGTACACAGCAGAATGTATCCAATATGACATTGGCGTTTTGTTCAGAGACGCTGTTTCACTCATAGCAACATCCTTATGGGTATTTTTATCTGCATGGATTATTGAAAATATTTTTTAATAATCTGCCTGCATCAACGGGTTGGACCCACATCTTTAAAATGCAACATAGTCCGTTAATATCCTGTAAAATCCATAAATTTCCTCCTCTCCGTGCTCTTTGATTCAAACGCGTCTTTGCCCTCCATTCGACAATATTTACTTATTCATTGATATAATATATTATATCAATGGCCTTGGACCAGCGACAATACTAAACATGAACATGTGCAATGAAAGAATGCCGTTTCGGCGTATAGATTATTCTGCTTCCATGATGCATGGATTGTGCCATACCTCTCAAGCTTCAGATAGTATAATGATTTTATATTGTTATCGTTTAGAGATCGACATGGGTCGTTGCACTTACGTTCAAAAATGCATGTTTTATGTTCAAAAATGAGCTCTCTGTATTATGTTTAGGCCTGCATAGCGGTAAAGCACGATTGCGAGGTGGCTCGCCAGCGTTTTTTCCCAGATGCCATCGGCTGTTCCGTGGCATGCTTGAAGGAAGTTCGACGTCGCCACAAAAAATGGATATTTCATATAATAATCTGGTTTTATACGGAGTATTAGCTGTTGTCTCGTGAGGGCCATAATTTCAGTTAGGGATTCCCACCACGCTCTGCGACAGATCATGAGGGAGCTTGGATGGATGTGAGCGCAAAATTGAGCATTTGATGGTTAAAATTACGATTTACCCCTGAGGAACCGACCGGTTCTCTTATTCTGTGATCATTCTGTCCCAAATCGATCTCCGCACTCGCTCATGCTAAATCTCCCCTAACCACGCGCCGCGCAAAGGGATTTCCGGTGGATGTGGAAATACCCCGTGTCCCAAATCGATCGCTACCCCAGTGAAGGGCTTGCAGCCCGTCGCGGTTTTTCCGGTCTCGTACGGGAAACGTTCTCAAGTGCGGCAGGGGAGAGGGATACAGGGGCGTGCCTTCTGGAAGGCTCTTTGGGGAGCGCTCTTTCTAGAGCAGCGGAAAGCGTTTGGGAGGAGCATATTCCCCAGAACAGCCGCCTGCGGTATTGCGGGCGGCTGTTCTGCAAGAATCTATTGCGTCTGATCAGCGATTGGGCGGAGTACTGGTCTTGCCGGGCCAGAGGATTTTGTCCTCTTCGATGGTGAGCTTGCCGGTAACGGAATCAACGAATCCCACGGGAACGAAGCGGACTGTTTTGCCGTCTTCCTTGTAGCCTTGGCAATTCATGATTTCCACGGCCATGATCTCGCGGTCGTTTGTACCCGGGGCCAGATTCTGGCGTCCGGAAAGGCCATCGAATGACAAGGCGCGCAGGCTTGCCATAAGGGTGTCGCCATTCATTTCCAGCTTTTGATCTTGGACGTTTTTCATGGCGAGGCCCAGGGCCATCATGTGATCATAGGAAAGCACGCCGTAGAAGAACGCCTTGGAATTCATGTCCACCTTCTTGCCGATTTTTTTTGAAAACCGGGCGGCGAATTCGTCGAGCGCCTTGCTGGGCACGAGCTTGGTCATGGGCGCAAGATAGCCGAAGGCACCATTGATGGCATCGGGCTTTTCGTCGGCTGAGGTCATCTCGGCGGCGAAGAGGCTGTAGCCGGGCTGGTTCATGCCGAGGTTGGTCAGCGTGCGGAAGGCAATGACCGTATCAGGCGTGGGCATGGTGATAAAAATACTTTTGATCCCCAACTCCTTGACCGCAGCCATCCTCTTTTGGACTTCCTCGACAGGCGTATTCCGCGAATAGCCGTAGGAGGCCTTCACCTCAATGCCGAGCTTGGCGGCTTCGTTCAAGATAACCGCCGCAGCGCCGGAACCCCATGCGTCAGTGGTGTGGAACAGGGCGATTTCCTTGATGTCATAATGCTTGGCCACTTCAAGGAGGTAGCCTTCATATTTGGTGCTCGGAGTCACGTTGCGGTAGTAGTAGGGGAATTCGGTGGGGGAGCTCAGGCTTGCGGCGTTGGCGCCGACGGACACCACAGGAGTCTTGAATTTTTCGGCCTCCTTGGCGATGAGGACGGCGGGGCCGCTGCAATCCACGCCGGTAAGGGCGACGATATTTTGCTTCAGGAGTGACCGGGCTTTTTCGGCTGCGCCTTCCGGCCAGCAATGGTAATCGATGACAAGTTCGGGCGGCATGTCGAGCGTGTTTCCGCCGAGCATACCGGAGGCGTTGATGTCCTCGATCGCCATCTTGGCGGCGTGGAGCTCGTACTCCCCCCAGTCCGCATGGCGCCCGTCGTGATAGTCGTAAGTGTACATCCCTCCGATTTTGTACTCCTTGGCCTCGCTTTGCATGGGGGTGAAACCGCAAAGCAGCGAGGCCATCAGCGTGATACCGAGAAACTTTTGGGATCTGTTCATCATTTCCTCCTTGCCGGGGTATGACGCCCGGTTTTTGCCTTGCGCAAAGCAAGAAGGATTCCAAAGATCCCCTTTATGATGGCAGTATGTTACCGGCTCTTCTTGACCGGAGCGAATGCGGAAATCCTGGATAAGAAGACGGCGGAACCGCCGAAATCCTGTTTTTCAGGACATCAGCGCGTGAGGCCGTGGCGTTTGAGCAAGGCGTAGAGCCGTGAGCGGGAAAGCCCGGTCACCTCGCACGCCTCCGAAATGTTTCCCCCTGTCTGATCGAGTATCCGGGCCAGATAACGGCCTTCTTCCTTTTGCCATACCTGTTCGCGGAACTCGGCATAGGAGGGGAGGCCGCTTTCGGAAACGGAGGAGCCCTTTTCTTCCTTTGGAACGGAAAGCGCGGCTAAGCGCTGCGTTGCGGCATGGATGCGGATGCCTGTGGGCAGGTGTTGGGGAAAAATGACGGAAGCCCGCCCCGCGGTGAGGACCGAACGCTCCATGGCTCCGCACAGTTCCCGCACGTTGCCCGGCCAGCCGTACAACTGCAACGCCGTAGCCGTCCCCGTGGCAAGCTGCTTTGCGGGGAGGGCGTAGAGTTCGGAGAAGTGGGCGCAAAAATGGTGCGCCAGAGGCAGGATGTCCTCCTGGCGTTCACGCAGGGGCGGCAACGGAATGTGGACGGTCTGAAGACGGTAGAAAAGGTCCCGCCTGAAGGATTCTTCCTCCACCATGTGTTCGAGATTTCTGTTGGTCGCTGCGATCAGGCGGAAATCGCAGGGGGTTTCCTGTGTGGAGCCCACGGGGCGGACGCGCTTTTCCTGAAGTACGCGCAGAAAGACCTTTTGCAGCGAAAGGGGAAGTTCCCCCACTTCATCAAGGAACAGCGTCCCGCCGTCTGCTTCGGGGATCAGGCCGTTTTCACGTGTAATCGCACCGGTGAAGGCGCCGCGTACATGCCCGAACAACAGGCTTTCGGCAAGGTTCTCGGGAAGGGCCGCACAGTCCACGACGATGAAGGGACCGTTTTGGCGGCCGCTGTTTTCGTGGATGGTTCGCGCGAAAACCTCCTTGCCTGTCCCGGTTTCCCCGCTGAGCAAAACGCAGACATCGCTGTCGGCACACTGGATCACGGATTCCAGGCAACGGCCGATGG
>OGYF01000980.1_pt1 | contig 26457 bp, 17 predicted proteins | sample 1576451 | NCBI WGS metagenome assembly OGYF01 (sample SAMEA3541505, study PRJEB24748) | human gut metagenome | biome: human gut; feature: human-associated habitat; material: faeces | place: China | collected 2012
CGCTACACGTCCGCAGGTTAGTACATATATCTCAGGTTAGTGGCGTTTTTTTGAAGGGTCAATGTCAGTGCAGTTGTACCGATATACTCACGAAAATATTAACACCTTGTCAGTACGGAAAGTGTTTTCGGCGATGTCAGCAATAAATTTTACAGTACAGCTTTAATAAAATCATTTTATTTTATCTTTCAGAGATTTTGGACACGGTTATGTCCGCATTACAACTCTGAGCCGTAATTTTTTATGAAATCGTGATAGAAAACTATTCCTCGTTCAAGCGATTCTACGCTGAGGTTTTCGTTAATTGCGTGTGCGCTGTTAAGCTGTGCGCCCGTCATCATAAGCGGAACGAATCTCAGTACGCAGTCGCATATCTTCGTATAATGGCGTGAGTCGGTGCCTGCAAGCATTATATAAGGTATTCTCGGTATATCGCCGAAGGTTTCCTTTATTCTCTTGTTGACATACTTATACGCATAGCAGTTCATATCCGCAACAGGCGGAACGTCAAAGCCTGCCAGCATTTCCATAGAAATACCAAGCTTGTGGCACAGCTTTCCGAGCTTTTTATACGACTGAGGTAAAGGCTCGTGCACCATAAAGCGACAGTTTGCGGTAACGCTTGCCTTTTCGGGAATCACGTTTGCACCCTTGCTTCCCTCTGCCATAGTGAATATGCAGGTGGTCTTTACGACTGCTCCCGCAGGGCCGCCTATTCTGTGCATTATGTACGGTGCTATCGGGGCGAAAAGCCACAGATTTCCGTACAGCAGGCGGTGTCTGAAATGGTGCATATACGGTGCCATAGCGTGATACTGCACTCTTGCGGGGTGGGTTATCCTTTTCTTGAACGGGTTTCTGTGTTCGATTATATACATCAGCTTTGACAGCTTTGCAAAGGGATTATTGTTGAACGGTACGCTTGCGTGGCCGCCTCTGCTCCTTGCAGTGAACTTTATGTTGGCTCTGCCCTTTTCGAGTATGCCTATCATTGCGTTGTGGGCTACCATTCTGCCCTTGGCACTGTCCTCGTATGACATTACCGAGCCGCCCTCGTCCATAACCAAATCGAAATGTATGCCCTTTTCATAAAGATATTCAACCGTCTTTACTGCGCCGTCGCCGGTTATTTCCTCGTTGTTGGAGCTGCCGACATAGACATCGCACACGGGGGTGAAGCCCTCTTTTATAAGCTCCTCTATGCTTTCGAGTATGGCACATAATGCGCCCTTTGTATCGACCGTACCTCTGCCCCATATCTTGCCCTCGGCTATCTTGCCCGAAAAAGCGTCATACTTCCACTTTTCGCTGTCGGCAGGAACAACGTCCTGATGCGACATAAGGCATATCGGGTTGCGGTTCTTATCCTTGCCTCTCCATATAAACAGCAACGCTCCGTCAATATCGACACGCTCGCATACCCTGTGGATATTCGGGTACTGCTGTTCAAGCAGGTCGTGGAATTTATAAATCTCGGTGTTGTCGTTTCTGCCACGGATACTTACGGTAGGTACTTGTATTATTTTTGACAGATGTTCTGCGTGGGTGTCGCAGTCGATACCGTCCTTATACGGATCGAACGGCTTATCATCAGCAAATTCTTTCTTCATAAATACGGCACGGAGTACCGCAATAAGAAACAGTACGGCATATACCACAAGCGTTCCGAGTAAAACATACAGTACAATCAATAAAGGGTTCACGGTGAAAATTCCTCAAATTATTTATTACGATAGCTGTTGCTGTAAGAACTGTAACAGTTATCGCTCTTTAATTGTACCATATTCACAAAAATTATGCAAGTATCTGCTTATTTTTTTACAGCGCCGAATATACAGTTTACAATCCCTATAAGAACACCGCCTATCGGATAACCTATCCAGCACAATTCCCAGTTATTAAAGCAGAATCCCATTATAAAAAGCACAATAGTCGCCGCAAGCATTATACCGCCGGATATAGCCGACATAAGTCTGTCTGCGAACGGCTTGTCGGGGTTATTTTCCTTGTTGTACTCTTCAATATCATACTTTGCATACTGCATACCGCCGTATATAAACATAGGCGCGGCAACGGTAACACATAAAAGCAGAACCGCCGCGCACAGCGCATCAAAGCTTTCCTCGGTCATAGCATCAGGTACAACCTTGTCGGCAAAGCTCTGCATTACCATCAATGCAATTACGCCGAACAGTACAAGCACCGTACCGCCGGCGATAACAGCGGGGAATTTATTTCTGAATGCCTTTATCTGCTCTACGCTGTAAAACGGCTTGATATTGGGATTTTCCTTGACATAGTTGTCGTGTCGTATGCCGCTTACTATAAATATCGCCGTGCCAACTGTCACAAACAGCATGAATATCGCCGCAGCTATGGTTTCATCAAGTCCCAGAACTACCGTAAAAAGCAGTGTGGTAACACCTGCAAGCACAGTTGCTGTACCAAGACAGATAGCCCTTGTAAAGCTGTTCATTTCCTTATCATATCCTGCGGCATCTTCCGTAAAGTTTTCTTCTGCACTGCCCTTAATCAGTTCGTCAAGCGTGCAGCCAAAGTAATCGCTCAGCGTGATAAGCTTATCAGTTTCGGGAAACGCAGTGTCAGATTCCCACTTTGACACAGTCTGACGTGACACGTTCATAAACTCTGCCAAATCCTCCTGCGTCATATTTTTTTGCTTTCTGTAAAACTGAATATTTGTTCCTAAGCTCATATATACATATCCTTTCCGACAGCTTTTCTGTCTGTCGTCATATTAGCATAATCAGCGTATAAGGTCTATAAACTTCATGTTGCTTTTGAATATTTTCATGTAAATTTGCGGTTGCGTTGGCTTCGCAGAGCCGTTTTCGACTTGTTTCACTTTGCGCTCCAGATACAGCAAACGGCAGAAAGCATACACCCTCTGCCGTAAGAATATTTTGTAAATTTCAAGCAATCAGTCTATCGGGTCGCCTTTAAGCTCTTCTTCGGTAAGCTTGATCGTTGACTTGTCGGGGGCTTCGACATTCATAAACTTTCCGACAAAGGTGGACAAAATAAGTCCTGCGATTATCGGAAGATAGAACGTTAAGAATCTCCATATAAATGTTGAGATGCCGACATATTTCGTGCCGTCCGAGCCGATGAATATATTGCTGAAGAACAGCGTATAGCTTCCCTCTGCCGCACCGAGCGCACCCGGCAGGGGCATAAAACCGGAAATCATCAGAACGAATGCCTGACAGGAAATAATCGTCAGATAATCCGTACCCGAAAGTCCGAAGCCGAGATAAATTACATACGAGATTGAGAAGTAAGCCGTGAGCTGAATTACATTATAAATGATAAGTCTTATGATAAGCCACGGTTTTTTCTTGATGAACACGAAATTATCATGATATTCGTCTACAATTTCCTCTACGGACTTGATTTTCTTTATCTTGTCTTCCTCGCTCTTTATAAAGCGGAACTTGAAAATGTGTATCTTTGCAAGAAGTTTTACAGCCCATACAGCCATCTTCTTTACGGGCTTCTTGAAAAACGCCAGCATAAAAAGCAGTATTATTACGATAGTATTTATGATAAATCCAAGAATTACGAGCGCCATAAGCGGTGCGTAGTCGGTAGAGAAATTATTGAAACGGGCTATAAGCACCACGGCGGAATAGCCTGTCAGCACAAACTGATACATTATGAATTTGCTCAGCAGAGATGTCATTGCGTGTGACATAGGAACGCCGAACTTCGTGAAGTAATACACCTGCATAGGCTGACCGCCCGTTGATGACGGAGTGATGCAGTTGAAATACTGACCGAGCAGGGTCGTCATAAATGTTCTGCTGAACTTTGCCTTAGGGTATGTAGCCCTCAGTGCCGCATGAACGCCGAGCGCCTCCAGCAGCCAGTATACTATCATAAGGCCCATCGCTATGAACAGGAATCCGACATTTATCTTCTGAATTGAATTGACAAGATTATCAAATCCGTCCACAAAATACACATAGAAGATCATGAATACGAATGCAATTGCGCAAATAATAAGATTCAGCTTATTCGATTTTTTCTTTTTCATTAAGCCTCCCGGATTTGAATAAAGGCATTTCTCAGTCTTTACACATTTAACCCAATTTTACAATAACATTATAATTATATCTCATAATGCAGTTTTTGTCAACGAGAAAAAGGTCGATATATGACTTACGGCCCGCAAGGTTGCTCAAACCGCAGAAAATCGGGTATTTAAAGAGTTTTTGCCGTAACGGGTCGATTTTTATCATTACTTTAAGTAATGGTGCTATTCAATATATAAATATCGAAAACGCTTGAATTTTTTCCGCCAATCTGCTATACTTATGTGTGGCGATTTGAAGCGTCTGTATTTTTACAGATGCTCCCATATATAACGAAAGGAAAGGTTTTTTCAATGTATAAAATACTCAAAAGACGTCAGCTCAACGAAAACGTTGTACTGATGGAGGTAGACGCTCCCTTCATTGCGAAGAAGGCGTTGGCAGGTCAGTTCATCATTCTGCGTGTTGACGAAAAGGGCGAGAGAATACCTCTTACCATTTCTGACTATGACAGAGAAAAGGGTACTATTACCATCATATTCCAGATAGTAGGTCAGACTACTATGCTTTTATCACAGCTCAAGGAGGGCGATGCACTGCTCGACTTTGTAGGCCCTCTCGGTAAGGCAACAGACTTTGAGGGTGCAAAGAAGGTATGTGTTATCGGCGGCGGCGTAGGTAACGCTATCGCTTATCCTTCTGCAAAGCAGTTATTCAACGAGGGTGTTGAGGTTGATGTTATCGCCGGCTTCAGAAACAAGGATATAGTTATCCTTGAGGACGAATTCAAGAAGGCAAGCACAAACTTCTATATCACGACAGATGACGGTTCATACGGCGAAAAGGGCTTTGTTACAAACAAGCTCCAGAGCCTTATTGACGCAGGCAACAAGTACGATCTCATTGTTGCGATAGGTCCTGTACCTATGATGAAGTTTGTCTGTGAGGTTACCCGTCCTTACGGCATTAAGACACTTGTATCACTCAATCCTATTATGATCGACGGTACAGGTATGTGCGGCGGCTGCCGTGTAAATGTCGGCGGAGAAATCAAGTTTGCGTGTGTTGACGGCCCTGACTTTGACGGTCATTTAGTAAACTTTGACGAGCTGATGAAGCGTAACTCGACATACAAGGAAAAAGAAGCTCACGACAGAGAACACTGCAGACTTTACAAGGCTGAGCAGTAAGGAAAGGACGATAAGAAAATGCCTAATATGTCATTAACTAAGGTTCCTATGCCCGAACAGGACCCTAACGTAAGAAACAAGAACTTCCTCGAAGTTGCAATGGGATATACAGAAGAAATGGCAATGGAAGAAGCATCACGTTGCCTTAACTGTAAGAACAAGCCCTGCGTAAGCGGTTGCCCCGTTAACGTAAGAATACCCGAATTTGTAGCGAAGGTTGCAGAGGGCAAGTTTGAAGAAGCGTATGAGATAATCACAAGCACAAACAGCCTCCCCGCAATCAGCGGCCGTGTTTGTCCTCAGGAAAATCAGTGCGAGGGCAAGTGCGTAAGAGGTATCAAGGGCGAGAGCGTTTCAATCGGACGTCTTGAGCGTTTCTGTGCAGACTATCACATGAAGCACAGCGATGCAAAGGCTGTTAAGCCCCAGTCGAACGGCAAGAAGGTTGCAGTTGTAGGTGCAGGCCCTTCAGGTCTTACCTGTGCAGGCGACCTTGCAAAGAAGGGCTACGAAGTAACAGTATTTGAAGCATTCCATACAGCAGGCGGTGTTCTGGTTTACGGTATCCCCGAATTCAGACTTCCCAAGGCTATAGTTAAGAAGGAAGTAGAAAACCTTCAGGATCTCGGCGTTGAAGTAAAGACAAACATGGTCATCGGCCGTGTTCTGTCGGTTGACGAACTGTTCGAGATGGGCTACAAGGCTATCTTCATCGGCTCTGGTGCAGGTCTTCCCTCATTCATGGGTATCGAGGGCGAGGATCTCATCGGTGTTTACTCAGCTAACGAGTACCTCACAAGAACAAATCTTATGAAGGCTTATCTTGATGATTATGATACGCCTATCATCAAGAGCAAGTCGGTAGCAGTTGTCGGCGGCGGTAACGTTGCAATGGACGCTGCAAGATGCGCAAAGCGTCTTGGTGCTGAAAATGTATACATTGTATACCGCAGAGGCATGGAAGAAATGCCTGCCCGTAAGGAAGAAGTACATCACGCTATGGAAGAGGGCATCATCTTCAAGAACCTCAACAACCCTGTCAAGATACTCGGTGATGAGAACGGCAGAGTAAGAGCTATGGAGTGCATTGAGATGGAGCTCGGCGAGCCTGACGCAAGCGGCAGACGTAAGCCTATCGCTAAGGAAGGAAGCAACTTTGAGCTTCCCGTTGACACTGTCATTATGTCAATCGGTACATCTCCCAACCCCCTTATCAGAAGCACAACTCCCGGTCTTGACACCAACAAGAGAGGCTGTCTTGTTGTTAACGAAGACACAATGCAGACGACCCGTGAGGGTGTTTATGCCGGCGGTGACGCAGTTACAGGTGCGGCTACGGTAATACTCGCTATGGGTGCAGGTAAGCAGGCGGCTCAGAGTATTGATGAATATCTGAGCAAGAACTGAGCGACATAAAATTAAATGCAGAAAAGGCTGACGTGATTATGCGTCAGCCTTTTTGTTATGTTTAAGCCTGTATTTTGCGGTGTCTGCCGATAAGGGCGCCGTTTTATATACCGAAGCTGTCTTTCAGTATCTTTTTTCCGCTTTCGGTGACAAATATTTTCTCATACGCATTTCTGACCGCATTTTTGCTTGCGCTATCCTCGTACAGATTTACTATGAAATCCGCCTCGATGAGTATCTGCAGGTCTTTGCCGTCAATATCCGTATATGTGTGGTGGCGGGCGATAAGATGCATCACACGCTCTGCGACATCCTCATATCCGCCGACCGACTCAAGAATTTCCTTTGCGATAACCGGACCGAGCTTTTGCTGTATCTCGCCGTCATTTCTGCCGTAGAGCCGTTCGCCCTCGTGAATGCCTATATCGTGAAGTATCGCCGCCGTTTCAAGAGTTTTCATCATTTCGTCCGACAGCTTCTCCTGCTTACCGATAAGCCTTGCAAAGCTGTGTACTTTTATAAAGTGCTGTATCCTTTTAGGGTCGCCCTTGTCATATTCTATCGCCGCTGTCAGAAGCCTTTCGTGCATAATATTACCACCTTATTCGCTCTTGCTGTCAGCGGTGCTGTCTGTTTTGCTTTCGGTATTGCTTTCGGTATTGCTGTCCGTTTTGCTTTCGGTATTGCTTTCGGGCTTGCTTTCCGTTTTGCTGTCGGTTGCTGTATCCTTCTTTTCAACCGTCTTGAAAACGGTATCCGATATTACCTTTATCTTATCAATGCTTGCCGTAATCACACGGTTATCCCACATTGTAAGTATATACGGCTTGTCGCCGCCGGTTATATCGCAGTAAAGCGTAGTGTATTTTTCGTCATACAGCGTTATGTTTCCAAGCTCGGACAGCTTTCCGTCGGCATAGCTGTAGAACTTGCAAACGCTGACCTGCGATATTCCGTCAAAGTACATAACGGGTATTCCGATTGTTATCTTTCCGTCCTTTTCATAATAGGCAAGCTGTGAAATATCGTCGCACACGGGGCTTGTAAGATAGCTGTTCCAGTCGCCCGAAGTATTGCTTTCTGCGGTGATGGTGACCTCCGCTTTCTTGTCGCCGCCTACGGCAAGCAGTATGCCCTGTCTGTTTCCGTCCTTGTCAGCCTTTACGGTGACCTGCGCTGTCACATTGTCGCTCAGCTTCACGCTGTTGGTGTTTTCTGTGTTTTCCGCCTGTTCGCCGTTGTCGGCATTCACGCTGTACTGCATAGGTTCATCGCCGTATGATGTTACAGTAACGGTTTTTCCCGTACCGCTTATCGAAGCTATTCGCTGTCCGTCTGCGATGCCTTCACAGAAATTTATATTGCCGAGCGTTTTGCTCGTTGTGATAATGACATTATGACGTTCATCACCGGAATATATTTCTCCGAAAGCCGCAAAGTTATCATCCATCGCAATAACCAGAGCGGGATTAAGAGCAACATCGGATACTCCGGTTATCATACTGCTCATCAGATCGTCAAACATTATATAAGCAATCTGTGTGTAATATTTATTGTTTATCCTGCTCGTGTCGGTCGCATACATTCCGTCAGAGTTTGCCGAACATCCGCCGATGTCACCGACTATGACGCTTTTCGTCATAACCTCATTATCTCCTGCAGGAGCTATCATTGTTGCGGTATAATAGTTGAGTCCGCTTACATAAGACGGTACCACCATATTTTCAAATTCAACAGTCTGCGTTGTTCCTTTATGTGTGTATGCAGGAACAAACGTTTCCGGTTTCTCCGATTCGGCTTTATCAATATCAAAGCTGTCTTTCGTTACAGCGCAAACTTTATTACCGTTTGTATATAAATCGACAAGTTTGCCTGAAAGTATATATTCATCGGTTGCTTTTCCGCTTAACATTCCGCTTTCATCATAGGTGCGGATAACCGTTGCGTTGTCCTTACTGCCGACAACCGCAAAATACTCTCCGCACTTAACTATTCCTGCATCGGTAAGACCTGTTTCAAAGCTGAAATTGTCGCTGAGCTTGCCGTCCTTTTCCTTAGCGCCGCATATCTCTGTATCTTTTACCGTAGCGACCAGATTATCGCCGTACACGTTTTTCGGCAGAGCGACAGGCTTCTTTTCGACCGTCACAAAGGTGTCGGGAAGCTGATAGCTTATCTTGTCCCGTGCGGCTGTGGCTTCATTCAGAAGCGTTTCATAGCTGTCTATGTTCTGCTCGACCTTTCCGGGAATATCATATGTAAGGTCGGGAATTATTCCGCAGGCTCTGAGCTGATTCAGTGTAATTCCTCCTGCGACAAGCACTGCCGCACCTATAAACGATGTGATAAGGCAGCCCTTTCTGCGCTTTATGACAACGCAATCATCTTTATCGTCAGATACGTCATAATCCGCATTGCTGTCCATAAGCTCGCCTATGGCACTGCCTATCTCCCTTGCGTTACTGCCTATCTTTTCATCATCGGATATTATGCCGTCAAAATCTTCCGCTTCCTCGCCTGCAGGATTAGCTTCTGCGACAGGCGGTGCCGGTATGCAGAACTCCATAGTAACGCTTTTGCTGTCGCGGTCGGAGTTATCGGTCGGGGTGCTTTCTTCCTGCGTAGCAACGCTTTCCTTTTCCGCATTATCTTCTTTGGCTTCTGCGGCAGGAGTTTCTTCAACGTTTTTCTGCTCCGTTTCGGGTAAATCTGTATTACTGTCTGTATAATTCGATGAATTTTCTACAGTTTCGACATTTTCTTCGCTGTCAATTTCTTTCTGCATACGGAGAATAAGTGCCTCAGCCGCAGAAATCTTCTCACTGTCGAGTGCTTCCTGTGTGTTTGCTTCGGGTGTATTTTCGGATATATCGGCTGTATCTTTCTGATTTGTTCCTGTTTCTTCTTCTTTATGAACGTTCTTTTTTGCGGTAAGTTCCTCAGTCATACGGCGAAGTGTTTCTTCTTCACGGCGCTTTCTCTGCTCTGCAAGCTCCTTGCGCTGAGTGGCAACCGCAATTATCATACGGTAATCATCGCCGCTCAGAACGGAATTATCCAGTATCTGCAAAAGCTCATCGAACTTCAGATGAGGGTTTTCCTCTATTCTTCTGAACTCCATATTACCGATTTTGCTGTTTCCTAAAAGCTCAAGAAAATCCGAACCGCTTATTTTAAGCTCCTTTAGCTTACGCAGAAATACTCCTGCGGTCATATCTCCGTTATCCTCGAGCAATCTCCTTATTTCTTCCGGTTTTACTCTGTCGGGTATCTCTACGGAAGAAACGTATTCTTTTATCTTTTGTTCCAGACTAACCATCTATTTTCTTCCTCCGTCAGATATTCGATCCCGAAAGCAGTTGTGCTTTCAATGTTACCTCTGCATTGGTAAGGCAGACCCCTACCGTTTCTTCGGTATAGCCGCACAGTTTAGCGGTTTTCTCAGCACTGCATCCGCACACCGTGCTGACGCTGAGTACAAGACGCTCAATATCGGGCAGATCGTTGAGTGCATTTCTTATCTCCGAGCCGCTATCTGTCTTTGTGCATAGCTCACCGCCCGTTTTGTTGATGTGTCTTATCTTAGTGCAGAGTATTTTTACGAGCCATTCTATGAACTGCGGCGAAGAAGTAAGCCTTGCCGCAGGCAGTGCCGCAAAGCTGTCAAGCACTGTCAGGCGTACCGCCTCTACAGCGGCATCCTCGCTTTTCATTGCCATTCTCGCTATTTTATATACAGGTCTGTACACGGCTCTGTAAAGCTGTGCGTAACCTTCCGTATCGCCTGTCTGTGCCTGTTTTATAAGGGCGGATAATTCCTGTGCGTTCATCTTCTCACCTCAAAATGTATATATATATTTATCATACCACAAAATCCGCTTTATGAAAAGCCTTTTTCGCAAATTTTCACATTTTTCATTTCCCGCCATCCGTTATATTGTTGCACGGGGAGATTATTTATGATAAAATAACCGTATAAACGGAGGGCTTTCTATGACCGAAAACGAATTTGAAAAAAGCTTTATGGCTGAAATGAGCGAACAGCAGAATACCGCTGTCAAGGCTGTACAGGGGGCGGTTTTACTGCTTGCCGTACCCGGCAGCGGAAAGACGACCGTGCTTATAACGAGGCTTGGATATATGATAAATTGCTGTGGCATCAGCCCCTCTGAGATACTGGCGGTGACCTATACCAGAGCCGCTACGCTTGAACTGAAAAAGAGGTTTGCCGACCGTTTCGGAAGCGAATGCGGCGCAGGTCTTGAAATAAGAACAATAAACGGTCTGTCCGCCAAAATCACCGAGTATTTCTCCACGATATACACGGATGAAAACGTGCCGCATCTTATGAGCAGGGAGGGCGACCGCAAACGGCTGATAAGCGAGGTTTATCGCCTTGTCACAGGTGAATTTGCGGATACTGCGACCATAAATGACATCGGCGCTATGATAACATTTGCAAAGAATATGATGCTGTCGGACGAGGAGATAGAGGCGCTTTCTGGCAGTGGCTATGACACGCTGAGAATATACAGGGAGTACAACCTTGCGCTGTCGTCACGCTCGCTTATGGACTATGACGATCAGATGGTGACGGCTCTTGACATACTCCGTAAATATCCCGATATACTTGCATACTTTAACGGAAGATTCCGCTACATCTGCGTTGACGAGGCGCAGGATACATCTAAGATACAGCACGAGATTATTCGCCTGCTTGCCGCAAAAAGCGGTAATATATTTATGGTAGGCGATGAGGATCAGAGCATCTACGCTTTCAGAGGAGCGTACCCTGAGGCGCTCATCGACTTCGAAAAGACGTATAAAAACGCACAGATACTGTTCATGGAGCAGAATTTCCGCTCTACTCCGGAAATTATCGGGGTGGCAGATTCATTCGTAAAGTGCAATCGTTTCAGACGTGAAAAGACTATCCGTGCTGTGAACAAATCAGGTATACCCGTCCGCATTGTACGCTGTGAACGCAGAAACGTTCAATATGACTTCCTGTGCGGTATCGCCGCAAGAAACGAACAGCAGACAGCGGCGCTTTTCAGAAACAACGACAGTGCAGTCGTTCTTGTCGATATGCTCGAAAGGAACAATATCCCATACAGGCTGAAGGGCGGCGAAAAGACCTTTTTCACAAGCAGGCCTGTGCTTGACATCACGGAAATAATCAGATTCATCAATAACCCGTATGACATTGACAGCTTTATGGCTATATACTATAAAATAGGGCTTTATATAACAAAGCAAACCGCAGAGGCGGCTTGCAAAATAAGCTTGCAGAGGCACATCACGATAACCGACGCACTGCTCGGCATTGATACAGGTACTCAAATCAGCGTAAATTCAAAGCGGAATATAAAACAGACGGCTCAGCTGATGCGGCAGGCGCAAAACAGCAGTGCAACGGAAGTGCTGAGCATTATCCTGCACGGGATGCAGTATGCGGATTATGCCCACAAGAACGGGCTTGACGAAAACAAATATGATATTCTCCGTATGCTTGCGAGAAACGTAAACAGCAGTGCGGAGCTTATAGACAGGCTTTCTGAACTGAGCGGAATAATGGCGGAGCATAAGGACGATCCTTACAGCAAATTCACGCTGTCCACCGTGCATTCAAGCAAGGGGCTTGAATATGACTGCGTTTACCTGCTCGATGTAATAGACAATGTGCTTCCGTGCATCACTAAGGACAAGCTGAACGATAAGGAGGATATAAAGCAGTACGAGGAGGAGCGGAGGCTGTTCTATGTTGCTGTGACAAGAGCCAGAAAAGAGTTGTATCTGTTTTCGTGCAAGGGCGAAAGCTCGGAATTTCTTGACGAGATAGATAAAAATCTGCCGATAGAATACACGGACAGCAACGATATATTCTTTTCTTTGTTTGCAAGAGATATGCTCGGACGTGTTTACTGCGACAGCAAAAACGGCAGAGGCATTATCATCGCCTGCTGTGCGGAAAAGCTGTGCATACGCTACACAAGCGGTAAGACAGAACTTAAAACGCTTGCCGAAATGCTAACGGACCGTGACCGCACGGTAACATATATAAAGAGTGAGGAGCTTGAAAAGCTCAATGTTACCGCCGAAAAGCCGATACCGAAAAAGACAGGGAATATAAGCCTCAAGGCAGGCGACAGGATATATCACAGCTCTTTCGGCAATGGTGTGATAAAGAATATCGACAAAGCGGGAATCGGCACAGTTTATTTTGAAAGCAACGGCGAAACAAAACGGTTAATGCTCAAAGCGTGCCTTGACAAAGGAATTATCGTCTTATCTTAACAAATAACGTGATATTCTGTGCTTTTTTTGAGCTGTGATGTGAGGTAATGCCGCAGACGGCTTCTCGCTGTAGGCAGTACGAACAAAGTAACCCGTAGGATACGGATTTTTGGCAATACAGAGCCGTTTACGGCGGATGCCTATTTGCCGTGCGAAGCTGTTTACTTAAATTTCCTTAATGTTATGACTTAAATTTACATACATTTGATTAAATTTTCACATATTACGCTCTGTGCTTTTGTGCAAAATAGCTGAAATTTAAACTAACAAACTGTAGAAATAGTGAATTGAAATTTATTCACTTTTCGGTTATAATATAATTATAATCATCTTGTGTAAACGTATACACGCAAGAGTAACTTTAAGGAGGACTAAAATGAAACTCTCAAAGAGAATTCTCGCTTGTGCAATCACAGCGGCTATGGCAACATCAATGCTCTCAGCCTGCAACGGCTCGACGACCACAAGCGGTTCTGCAAGCAATGCCGGCACATCGCAGGGCAATTCAAGCACGACCGAAAACAGCAACAGCGGTAATAATTCTTCTACAGACGGAAACGGCGGCAGTAACGGCGGCAACATTGTAGAAGCACCCTCAAACGGTGACACGCTCAAGTGGCTCGGTTACTATGATCTTAACACAGACGACAAGGAAATCGTCGACAAGTTCAATGACGCAGGATATAAGGTAGAGACAATTTCGACAAGCTCAACGGAATACTTTACAAAGCTCGCACAGCTTGTTGCTTCTTCCGACTCTCCCGATATGGTGCGCTATGAGTGGCAGTCATACCCCCACGGTGTAGCAAACAACCTTTATACTTCACTTGACGATTATGTTGACTTTGACAGCGATACATGGTCGGGTATGAAGGATATGATCGAAAACTTCAACTACGGAGGAAAGCACTATTACCTTCCCTACCGTGTAAATCCCGGCGTTGTACTTATATATAACCAGACTGCTCTTGACGATGAAGGTATCAAGACAGACCCGCTGGAGCTTTATAAGGAAGGCAAGTGGACATGGACGGCATGGAAGGATATAATGACCGAATGGTGCAACATCGGCGATGATTACTACGGTGTAATGCCCACAGGCTTCGTTGCAATGCCTTTCATAGTTTCGACAGGTACAACGCTTATAGACGTTGACGGTCCTAACAAGCAGATCATCAACAACATGAAGGACGCTAACGTCCAGAGATGTCAGGAGTTCCTTTCCGACATTGCAAATCAGGGTATGGTAAATGCAGAATATACAGATCCCAGTACCTGCCTTTCCGCTACAAAGACACTGTTCGCAGAGTTCGGTCTTGACTGGGGCTGGACATCGGCACAGGCTGCAGCTAAGGATCAGGATATAAGATTCGTTCCGATACCCAGAGATGACAAGGCTGATAAATACTACACCAACACCGATACATTCGGTTATCTCGTTCCCGCAGGTGCAAAGAACATAAAAGCTGCTCTCAAGTATATGGAAATCTGCCGTCTTAACGAAATCGACCCTGAGCTGATTGCTAAGTCAAAGGCTGAAATGACGGCCGAGCATCTTTATTATCCCAAATGCCCCGAATGCGGCGTTTCTACTGCAGACAAGACTATAGAAAAATGCCCCAGCTGTGGTGCAGCACGCAGAGAGAACAAAAAGCACTCGGCAATGTCTGAAGATCTGTACCAGATCTATTCCGATCTGAAGGACACAACAAACGACAAATTCGCATTCCTCTTTGATGATTGCTTCGGCTTCTCAACCGACCTTACAAATATGCTCCAGCAGGGCGACAGCGAGGGTAAGGGCTGTGTACTCGGCGGACCGTTCAAGTTCGGCGAATCCTACACAAATCTTCGTGATTCATACTACGGTACAGTAGAATCATTCCTTGAGCCTTACAGAGCTTTAATGCAGAAGAACTGAGGATAAACAAGTCAATAATAACAACGAAGGCACCGCTTATGCGGTGCCTTAAGTTATATATGCCTGTTTTACACGGCATCTTTTTCTTCTTCCTTTTCTTCCATTGTGATAATTATAAATGCCATAGTCATAAACACGGCACAAATCATCACAGCCCACTGATTTATTGCTGTCACGCACAGATCGCCTGCGACAGCACCGACGGCGAACATTGCGTTTATGCTGAAAAGAAGCAAGCCTTTTCTCAGATCGTCCCTGTTTTTATGAGCGACATATTCGCATATAGATGAAGCCGCTGTTCTCATATTGCCTATACACATTGTGGTGGCGCAGGCGTAGCTCTGCGGATATGCGCCTCTTATGCTTATTTTTCTGAATGCCTCTACCTGTGCGCCGCAGGCAAGAGAAATAATGCAGTTGCAAAGGATATTAAGCTCATACGGTATAAATGCCGCCGCAAAGAGTGTCACCGCCTCGAACAGAATAACTATCTGCCGTCTGTGGAGCGCTCTGCCCTTGAAGATATGATGCACCGTCTGTGCAAGCACAACACCTGCTATAAAAGCCATTACAGGAGCAAAATATCTGAGGGCGACAACAAAATTGCCTTTTGCCAGATTTACCGCCATAAGAAGAATATTTCCCGTCTGGGCGTTGGCAAATACCTCTCCCCTGCACATATAGGAGTATGCGTCCATAAATCCTCCGGACATTGCAAGAATGTATACAAGCACCATTGAATTTTCGCAGACGCTGATTTTCTTTTTCATAACATCACCGATAGTAATTGTAGCACATCGCCGCATATCTTTCTATTGTTAAAAGCAACAAAAATTATCATAGGCATCAAGGGTGAAATGTAAAAAAGTAAACGGGCTGTCCGAAGCAGCCCGTTAAATTATCGTCAATTGATTTTGTTGCCGCAATTCTGACAGAATGAAGCACCGGGAGTTACCGGAGTGCCACAGTTGCCGCAGAATGACGGCGAAGCCTGCTGTACCGGAGCCTCTTGTGCCACGGCCGCCTGCACGGGAACTTCTGTATTTGCATCTTCCTGCGGTATATTCTGCGGTGCATCCTGCTGGGCAGGCTGATACTGTGCATTATCCTGCGGTATATTCTGCGGAACTTCCTGCTGAGCAGGCTGATATTGTGCATTGTCCTGCGGTATATTCTGCGGAGCTTCCTGCTGAGCAGGCTGATATTGTGCATTGTCCTGCGGTATATTCTGCGGAACTTCCTGCGTTGCAGGCTGATACTGTGCATTGTCCTGCGGTATATTCTGCGGAGCTTCCTGCCGGGCAGGCTGATACTGTGCGTTGTCCTGCGGTATATTCTGCGGAGCTTCCTGCCGGGCAGGCTGATACTGTGCGTTGTCCTGCGGTATATTCTGCGGAGCAGGCTGCTGATACTGCTGAGGATAACCCTGCGGTATATTCTGCTGATACTGCTGGGGGTAGCCCTGCGGAATATTCTGCTGATACTGCTGAGGATAGCCCTGCGGAATATTCGGCTGACCGTAAGGCTGATAAGGGTTATACTGAGGTGCTTCCGCAGGTGCGGCTGCGCCTCTTATAAGACCGTTTGCGGCATTGTATTTTCCTCTTGCTATACAGCTTACGATAAATGCCGCCAGTCCGAGCAAGCCTGCCGTAACAAAATACAAGGCATAAAACAATATAGGCGTGCCGATGCCTGCCTCTGAGCCGAAAACCGACAAGGGCGACATACCGAATCTCACAGGAGCTATCATAAATCCGAGTACTGCTTTCAAAAATTCGTCAGACGAATCAAAGAAACCGTCGGACGCAATATTAAGCAACAATGTAATGATAAGGAATGCAAAAATGAGTAATATGCCGACGATAAAATCAATGACGGAAATCACCTGAGCGGCCGTTTTTGCTCCTCCTGCCTTTCCTTTTATGTAAAACGGCGCAAGAATAAAGCAAGCTATTGACGATAAAGCCACCACAATGGCAACTATGAATAAAATTGTCGGAAATGTCATATATTCCGAAAACGCTTCTTCAATGTAGCCTGTCAGCTCTTGTATGTCCTGTAATCCGAACCCCATAATTTTCCTCCTTGATAACAGATAACTGTATTTCCCGTAAATTGTTTCATCACATTAAATGTGATCTGCAATACCATTTTAACACAGTTGATAACTCAAGTCAACACAAAATATATTGCCTTTTGGAGCTTAATGTGATATACTGTTTTTATATAAGCCGTCACACAGGCTGTCGGCTTATAGATAAATGTACTTAATGAAAAACAAACAGAATATGATTATTAGTATTACAGAGTAGCAGGGTTACTCATCCGGTTAAAGAAAGGCGGAACAAGATCATGTGTGGAATAGTAGGATATGTAGGTGCAAAAGAATGCACCGCAATACTTGTAAACTCACTTACGAAGCTGGAATACAGAGGTTATGACTCGGCAGGTATAGCCGTGTTTGAGGGCGACAGGATAAAACCCGTCAAGGCAAAGGGCAAGCTCAAGGAAGGGCTTATCAAAAAGCTCGAGAACGAGCCTCATTTCACAGCTACGGCAGGTATAGGACATACACGCTGGGCAACGCACGGCGAGCCGAGCGACATTAACTCTCACCCGATAGGAAACGGCAGAGTATCAATCGTTCATAACGGTATAATCGAAAACTACCGCAAGCTGAAGGAATTTCTCATATCTAAGGGATACGGCTTTGAGAGCCAGACCGATACCGAGGCTGTGGCAAAGCTGCTCGACTACAACTATGACGGCGACCCTATTGATACAATAATCAGGACGATTGCCGATATAGAGGGAGCGTATTCGCTCGGCATAATGTTCAGGGAGCATAAGAACCGCATATTTGCGGCAAGAAAAGAAAGTCCTCTGATAGTCGGCAAGGGAAAGGGCGAAATGTTTATTGCGTCCGATGTTACCGCTATAATCGAATACACAAGAGAATACTATCTGCTTGAGCCGGGAGAGGTTGCGGATATAACAGCCGACGGTGTTACGTTCTATGATATGCACAAGAATGTCATCGAAAAGGAATTACAGGTTGCTACATGGGATGTTTCGGCGGCTGAAAAGGGCGGATATGCTCATTTTATGCTCAAGGAGATATGCGAACAGCCCGACGCACTCAAAAAGACGATAAATCCCCGTATCAAGAACGGCTTACCCGACTTTTCAGAATGCGGTCTTACCGATGAAAAGCTGAGGAGCTATCACCATATCTATATAGTAGGCTGTGGCTCGGCAATGCACGCAGGCATGGTAGGAAAATACGTTATAGAAAAGCTGGCACGCACTCCCGTTGTTGTGGATATTGCGTCGGAATTCCGCTACCGTGATCCTCTGCTTGCGCCGGACGATCTTGTAGTTATTATCTCGCAGTCTGGTGAAACGGCAGATACGCTTGCCGCTCTGAAGCTGGCAAATTCAATAGGCGCAGACACGCTTGCGATAGTAAACGTGGTAGGCTCATCAATAGCAAGAGAAGCAAAGATGGTAATGTATACCCTTGCGGGACCTGAAATATCGGTATGCTCCACAAAGGCATATATGGTACAGGCGGCGTTTATGTATCTGCTTGCTTTCCGTGTTGCATATGCAAGAAACGCAATTGACGAAGAACAGTGCAGACAGCTTATATCGGAGCTTTCACAGATTCCCTCAAAGGTACAGAAGTGCGTTGACGATCAGACACAGTACCAGAAGGTAGCGTCCAAGCTGATAAGCGCAGACAGCCTGTTGTATATAGGCAGAGGTCTTGACTATGCGCTCAGTATGGAGGGCAGTCTTAAGCTGAAGGAAATTTCCTATATCCACTCGGAAAGCTATGCCGCAGGCGAGCTGAAGCACGGCACTATCTCACTTATCGAAGACGGTATGCCGGTCATCGCAGTTGCCACACAGCACGATCTTTACGAAAAAACAATGAGCAATATAAAGGAAGTAAAGACAAGAGGCGCTACTGTTGTAATGGTATGCAGTGAGGATATGAAGTTTGACGGGAACGATGTTGATTATCCCGTTATGCTCCCTCTTGCAAGGGATCTTCTTATGCCGCTTGTCGCTGTAGTACCGTTACAGCTTATCGCATATTATACTGCGGCGCTCAAAAACTTTGATGTTGACCATCCGAGAAACCTTGCAAAATCGGTAACGGTCGAATAATCACGGAAAAGGAATGTTCAAATGTACGATATAACAGGCGCAGTTTCTCTGTGGGATCATCTGGCTGAAACCTCAAAGCCGATAATAATATACGGTATGGGGGACGGCGCACAGAAAATACTCGATGTATGCTCCTTGAAGAATGTAAAAATATCGGGATTCATGGCAAGCGACAACTTCGTGAGAGGTCACAGCTTTGCGGGCTTTGAGGTGAAAAAGCTGTCCGATATTGAACGGCAGTTCGGTGACTGTATCATACTCGTTGCTTTCGGCACTCATATTGACGAGGTGATACAGCGTATCATTGCCATTTCGGACAGGCACGAATTATACGCTCCCGATGTTCCGGTAATAGGCGGAGGATTATTTACAAAAGAATATGCCGAGGAGCATAGAGCCGAGCTTGAAAGAGTTTACTCGATGCTTGCGGACGAGAAATCAAAACAGGTTTTCGACGGCTGGCTTGAATATCGTATAACGGGAAGGATACAGCCGCTTTTACGCAATCAGACGGATAAAGCGGAAGGATATGAAATTCTTGACCTCGGCGGCAACGAAACCTATGCGGATCTCGGCGCTTACAACGGCGACACGATAACCGAGTTTCTGGAAGTGACGGGCGGACAGTTCAACAAGATTTTTGCGATGGAACCTGACGGGAAGAATTACGCAAAGATGAAACGCATACACTACAAGCTGAGCCCTTATGACTTCAGAACGGTGAATGCGGGTGCGTGGAGCTGTGATACGGTCTGCGAATTTATATCAAAGGGCGGAAGAAATTCATCGCTTATCCCCTATGAAAAAGGTAAGCCTGTCAATCCGTCACGGATAAAGGAGATAGAAATGCGCAGTCTTGACAGCTTTGTAAAGGACGAGCGTATAACCTATATAAAATATGATGTTGAGGGCAGTGAAAGCGAGGCTCTTGACGGCAGTAAGACAGTAATAAAGCGTGACAAGCCGAAGCTGCTCGTTTCGCTCTATCATCGCACGGAGGATATGTTTGCCCTGCCCATAAAGGTAACGGAACTGAATCCGTCATACAAGCTGTATTTAAGACAGCACCCGTATATTCCTGCGTGGGATATGAATCTTTACTGCATATAAAACTATGTCTGAAAGGGAAATGAATGAAAAAAATCGTACTTGTTATCCTGCTTGTGCTTGTTACCGCAGGAATAGGGCTTTTGCTGTATATGCTTCTTACACGCACAACTCCCGTGTACGCCGGCAGCAGCAGGGAAATTATAAGTGACGGCTCAAATTTTGCCGTTTCGGCAAGCTATTATTCGGGGCTTGACAAGGCAGAGGTCGATACTGCCCTGCTTGATGTGCAGGACGGCGTAGAAGGCGCATTGACAGCTTATGACGCAATTCTTGCAAAGGGAACGCCCGTATTCCACCCCACATTCAACATAGCCTTGTCGGACTACGGAACGGGTTATTTTGCCGTGCAGGGATATGCGGAGGATATACCGCTCGATAATCAGAAGCAGGTAGGCTTCTACTGTGCCGACCTTACGCTTAATATATATACGGACGGAAACTCAAAGATAATATCCCTGCGGAACATAATGCCTACCGAGCTTACACGTCAGAATGTTACTCTTCCCGTAATATATGACGATGCATTATCCGCAACGGCTCTTCTCAGCGACAGCACTGATTTTGATATGAGCCTTGCTTTTCTTGACGGCAAGACAAGCACTACGCTTACTTTTGAATGGACATATAATGTACGCTGCAGTGTTCCGCTGAATCTATCGGGACTTGACGAGCAGACGGTGAGCGCCGACATCACATTCACTAACAACAACGGCGTTGTAACAGCCGCATTTGCCGGTTAATGCAAAAATTAAAATTAAGAGTTGCACAGATTAAACATTTAATGGATATTTTATAGTTGCTAATCGCCATAATTATGTTACTGTGCAACGTTTTTTTGACGAAATTGCATAATTCTTTGCAAGAAAACGAAAAAACGCTTGCAAAACAGCTTCATTTGCATTATAATTAAAACATGGGTGCAGTGAAAAACTGCGTTAAAATTCTTTATTATAAGGAGTTTGCGATAATGGAAAAGAATGAACTGATAAAGCTGAATGAAGAAGCTAAAAAGCAGTATGACGAGCTTTGCAAGCAGGGTCTGAAGCTGGATATGTCAAGAGGCAAGCCCTCTCCCGCACAGCTTGATTTATCGCTTGATATGCTGACGCATTGTCTTGACGGTGATTATATGTCGGAAACAGGTGTTGACTGCCGTAACTACGGTGTGCTTGACGGTATAGAAGAAGCAAAAAGACTTTGTATGCCTATGCTCGGTGTTGCTCACGATGAAATAATCATCGGCGGTAACTCAAGCCTTCAGCTTATGTACGATACAATGGCAAGAGCGATGCTGCTCGGCGTTCTCGGCGGCGACAAGCCCTGGGGAAAGAACGAAAAGGTAAAGTTCCTCTGCCCCGCTCCCGGTTATGACAGACATTTTGCTATCTGCCAGAGCCTCGGCATTGAGATGATTACAGTACCTTATACCCCCGACGGTCCCGATATGGACGTTGTAGAAAAGCTGGTAAGCGAAAAGATTCGTGCCAACTATCCGTTGGAAGAGCATCGCAATATGCCGATAGCCCAGGCGCAGGCTTTGGGTGCTATGGCATTGTTCGGTGAGAAGTATGGTGAGGAAGTACGTGTCGTTAAATACGGTTCTTCTATCGAGCTGTGCGGTGGTACACATATCCCGGCAACCGGTATGATCGGTTCACTGCGTGTGATTGCCGAAAGTTCTATCGCAGGCGGTGTACGCCGTATCGAAGCCGTGACGGCCGAAGGGGCAGAAAACTATACTTTCATGTTGCAGGATTCCATGCGTGAGTTGCGTGCTTTATTTAATAATGTACCGAACCTGGCGCAGACGATCCGTAAGTCTATCGAAGAAAATGCGGAACTGAAGAAACAGGTTAGCGACTATGTAAAGGAAAAGGTCGCTATGTTGAAGAAAGAACTGATCGCCAAGGCTGTTGAACGCCACGGTGTGAAGGTGATTGTCTTCCGCGGTGAGGCGAATGTAGATGCCATCAAAGACCTGGCCTTCCAGATCAAGGGTGAAAGCAATAGCGATGAGAAAGTGTTCTTTGTGGCCGGTATCAAGGACGGTGCAAAATGTGCTTTGATGGTGATGCTGAGCGAACCGCTTGTTGCCGAAGGACTGAATGCCGGTAAACTGGTAAAAGATGCAGCCAAACTGATTCAGGGTGGCGGTGGCGGACAGGCCCACTTTGCAACTGCCGGCGGTAAAAACTCCGACGGTTTAGCCCAGGCCGTAGAACAGATTCTGGAAGCGGCTGATTTGAAGTAAAAGAGCATCGCATATATAGCGACGGAAGTAACTCTTCCCCTCTTGAGAGGGGGCAGGGGGTGTGTTAAAGCAAGTCTTATGGCGGAATTATAACACACCCCTTATCCCCTCTCAAGAGGGGAAAGAGTTACTTCCGTCGCTATAAGTTTGTTTCTCCGCCTGTTGTTCCCTTGTTAAATACCGATTATATACCTTTTTTATATCTAACCTTTTCCTATTTGCATAAAAAATCACTGTTTTTTAATGTATATTTGCCTATGCAAAAAATACAAATCAAATAGACTTTCATCGTATGAAAATGTGTAAACAGCAAAAAGTCTCCCGTATCCTTACGCTCTGTGGAGCTGCAGCGACTTCGTTGTTGCTTTGGGGTTGTAGTGGTGCAGGGGCGACAACCGAATCGTTCGAACGTTCGGACTACTATACGCGTGGTATAGGGCAATACCCCGGTAACCCGAAGGAGGATTTCTCTCCTGATTTGGCTCCGGATAAGTCGAATTATCGCAATATAGCTCTTCTGCGTTCGGCTTTCAACTCCTCCAGTCATGACTATAACCTGACGGCGCAGTTAGTGACAGACGGTATTGTAACCGACCAGCAACCGCAGTATTTAATACTATCGACTCCGGCCGGCGAAGCTCCCCGGCGTGAACGCGAATGGATGATCGACGAAGGTCCGTACTCCCGGAATACATTTGAAGGGGCGGATACTTATTTCCAGTTCGCGCTAAAGAATTACAGCAAACAGGCCGACAAGCTGGTGCTGACAGGCACTCTCATTTATGACGACCAGTTGGCAAAAGACGGTTATGAAATTATCTGCCAGGGTTCCAATGACGGACAGAACTGGACCGAGGTCGGCAAACTGAGCGGCAAAGGATTGCCGGGCGACGCTGTACGTTACCGTATGCCGGTAACCGACCCGAACAAGCAGACCGAACAGATTTCCATGCCGGTCCGTAAACTGAATGAAACCATAGCATTCGATAAAGAGGCGAATTACTCCAATTACCGTGTTCTATTGAAGATGGCAGGTGCCCATAGCTGGGTGTTTACGGCTGCTGATTTCTATAATAAAGGCGGAATGGTGGAAATGAAACCTTCCCAATTCTTCAATAGTGCCTGGATGAGTGCCACTACGGGAGAAGAATGGTTGTATGTAGACCTGGGTAGCCAGTCTGAATTCGACAAAGTCGTTTTACGCTGGATCAACAAAGCCGTAAAGTACAGGTGTCTGATAATGCCGAACAGTGGACGGATATCGCTGAACTTCCCGGCGGAGAGGAACTGGTCGATGAAATCTCGCTGAACGGCAAAAAGAATGCGCGTTATGTGCGTATCCTGATGCAACAGCCGGCCAACGACAGTCGTTATATCCTGAGCGAACTGGAAGTGATGGGTAAAGGTGGCCTGGTTCCGCAGGCTGTGGCTGCACCTGCCGCATCGAAAGGCGAAATCTATTTGTCCGGTGGCAACTGGAAACTTCAGCGTGCGTCAGAAATAACGGCTACGGGAGAAGAAATTTCGACTCCCGGCTTCCAGCCTGAAAACTGGGTTGTTGCCACTGTGCCGGGAACTGTCTTGAGCAGTTACAAGAATATTGGTGCCATTGCCGATCCTAACTATGCCGATAATCAGTTGCAGATATCCGAGTCGTTCTTCAACTCCGATTTCTGGTATCGTGACGAGTTTGAGGTGCCGGCCGACTTTAAACAGGATCGTGTGTTCCTGAATTTCGACGGTATCAACTGGAAGGCGAATGTATATGTAAACGGAAAACAGGCAGGCCGCATTGAAGGCGCCTTTATGCGTGGCAAGTTCGATGTAACGGACCTAATCGTTCCGGGTAAGAATGTGGTAGCCGTGGAGATCATCAAGAACCAGCATATCGGTGCTATCAAAGAGAAGAATGCACAGAGCACGGACTTCAACGGCGGTATCCTGGGTGCTGATAACCCGACATTCCATGCAACGATCGGCTGGGACTGGATCCCGACGATGCGTGGCCGTAATATCGGTATCTGGAATGATGTCTTCCTGACAACGACCGGAAAAGTGACGGTAGCTGATCCGCTTGTTAAATCGGTTCTGCCGTTGCCCGATACGACCTCTGCTAAACTGACGGCGGAAGTGATCGTAAAGAACCATGATGCAAATGCGGTAAAAGGTATGCTGGAAGGCAAGATCGGTGATATCACATTCCTGCAGCCGGTGGAACTGGCAGCAGGCGAAGAGAAAGCGGTTGTCTTCGATGCAAAGGATTTCGTTCAGTTGAATGTTCAGTATCCGCGTCTCTGGTGGCCTAAAGGTTATGGAGAGCCAAACTTGTATGATGCCAGCTTTACATTTAAAATAGATGATAAGGTATCGGATGCCAAAGACTTTAAAGTCGGTATCCGCCAGATGACCTTCAATGAGGATAATCAGATTTTGAGTCTCTTTATCAACGGTCGTCGTTTTGTTGGCCGGGGCGGTAACTGGGGATTCAGTGAGTCTAACCTGAATTACCGTGCACGTGAATATGATATCGCGGTGGCTTACCATGCCGATATGAACTTCACGATCATGCGTAACTGGGTGGGTATGATTGGTGATGAAGAACTGTATGAAGCCTGCGACCGTCACGGTATCGTGGTTTGGCAAGACTTCTGGCTGGCGAATCCGGCTGACGGTCCTGATCCTTACTATCCCGAAATGTTTATTGCCAACGCGGAAGATTATGTGAAGCGCATCCGTAACCATGCTTCCATCGGTATCTATTGCGGTCGTAACGAAGGTTTCCCTCCCGAACAGATCGACAAGGCGTTGCGCCGGATTATCAAAGAAGATCATTCGGATATACATTATATATCCAGTTCGGCTGATGATGTAGTAAGCGGACACGGTCCGTACCGTATGCTTCCTGCAAAGGAATACTTCACATTGAAGACCGGTAACGACAAGTTCCATAGCGAACGCGGTATGCCGAATGTGCTGACCTACGAAAGTATGCTCCGTACCTTCTCTCCGGAAGGTATCTGGCCGCAGGATAATCAGTGGGGTATGCACGACTATACCCGCGAAGGTGCACAGGGTGCTACTTCTTTCAACGAGATTATCGCGAAAGGATACGGCGAACCCCGTAGCGCCAAAGAGTTTGCCGAACTGGCACAGTGGGTGAACTATGACGGTCACCGCAGCTTGTTTGAATCCCGCAGCCAGAACCGTAAAGGTTTGCTGATGTGGATGAGTCATACCTGCTGGCCTTCTATGGTATGGCAGACCTATGATTATTACTTCGAACCGACAGCCGCCTATTTCGCAATCAAGAAGGCTTCCGAACCGTTGCATATCCAATGGAACCCGGTAACCGATGAGGTAGAAATCGTAAACTACAGTGGTGGCAACCGTAAGGGTTTGACAGCTAAAGCACAGGTGCTGAATATGGATGCTTCCGTTGCCTGGGAGAAAGAAGTTACTACCGACAGCAATGAAGATACGACCAACAAATGTATCCGACTGGAATTCCCGGATAACCTGTCGAAGGTTCACTTTATCAAGATGGTCTTGACTGAAAACGGAAAGGTTATTTCCGAGAACTTCTATCACAGAAGCCTGGAAGAAAACAACTACCAGGATCTGCGTAATCTCCCGAAAGTAGCATTGAAGTCCGATGTCACGACAAACAAGGGAACTGATGGAAACTGGAACGGTACAGTCGTTATTGAGAATACAACTTCAACACCGGCATTAATGATTCGTGTAAATGTTGTGGGCGACAAGGATGGCGAGCAGTTCCTTCCGATGTTCTATTCCGACAACTACTTCGCTCTGCTTCCGGGTGAAAAGAAAGAAATCAGCTTCCGTTGGAAAGACGAAGATACCAGAGGCAATGCACCGAAGGTGGTTGTGTCAGGATATAATGTAGAGTAAAGCAGGGTTAATTGTTATTCTTAATATAAAAAGGTGAATGGTTGTCATAGACCATTCACCTTTTTTTGAGTCACAAAAGAGACATGGAAAGCATCTTTTTGCCGTCATTGAACTGACGAACGACCAAGTCGAAGC
>OGYF01000996.1_pt1 | contig 26081 bp, 20 predicted proteins | sample 1576451 | NCBI WGS metagenome assembly OGYF01 (sample SAMEA3541505, study PRJEB24748) | human gut metagenome | biome: human gut; feature: human-associated habitat; material: faeces | place: China | collected 2012
CCCCCCCCGCCCCCTGCCGTGCCGCCCGCCTGACGGCCTCTGCGGAAATATCCGCGCCGAGCAGCTGCGGGCAGCCGCCCTTTGCCGCAAGCGCGTCATAGATCGCGCGCGTATACGTCCCCTCGCCGCAGCCCGCGTCGAGCACGCAGGCATCCGGCCCGGTCAGCTGTGCGCAGCTCCCGGCCACGGCTCCAATCAGATGATCATAATAGCCGCGTGATAAAAACGCCGTGCGCGCCGCGACCATGCGCTTGTCGTCGCCATGGCGTTTTCCGGACGCCGAGGGCGGCAGGAGATTGACATAGCCGCCGCGCGCGACGTCGAAGCTGTGGCGGTTTTCGCAGTGCCAGACGGTTTTCTCCCGCGCAAGCCTCCCGCCGCAGACGGGACAGAGCAGATCAAGCATAACAAGCCCTCCGATCGCGATAGTTTCTTTATTATACCGCGCCGGGACGCGCAGCGCAAAGAAAAATCTGGAATTGTGCGCGAAACGTGTTGAATTTATGGCGGAATCTGTTATAATTTCAGCAGAAGAGAACGCGCGGGACAAAACGCCGCGCTGGAGCGGAGGAAAAGCATGAAAAAGCATCGCGCCCTTTGGGTGATTTTAATTGTGATCGTCGTGCTTGCGGCGGCTGCCGCAGGCGTCTGGTACTGGCTTTCGTCCGAAGCCGCGCAGGCGGAGCAGTCGCACCGCGCCGTTTATGCACAGTATGAGGCCATGACCGCTGCTGTCGACCAGGTCACGCTTACCGTGACGGAGGACGGCTCGCCGGCCGGCCAGTATAATCTGCAGGCGCTCGGCCTGCGCGACGATCTGATGAATAAGGTCACAGCGCAGTTTTCTGAGACGGATCGTATGACAGCTGAGCAGTTTGCCGCGCTCGGCATCCGCGAAAAGCTGAACTGGGCAAAAAACGCCCATCCCGCGCCTTATCCCTGCACCGTCAGCATGGAGCAATTTGACGCGGCAGCAGTTTTGGCCGACCTGCAGAGCATGAAGCGCACGGCGGCAGAAAACGCCTATACTGTGCTGGAGGACGGCGTCTATACCGTCCACGCCGAGGTTCCCGGCAACGAACTGAATGAGCCGGCCGTTCTGGACGGTCTGCGCGCGTCGGCCGCTTCGCTCGGCGTCACGGCGAACGGGCCGCAGGACGCGTCGTTTGAGCTCACATCGGTCGACTGCTACAAGCAGCCCGAGATTACGACTGCGACGCTGCGAGACACGCCGGACAGCCTGTTCCGCAAGGCGCTGGCAGAGCTTGAAATCAAGGTGACATTCAACGCAGATACCGCACAGTATCTGCCGCACGGCGAGGAAACGCTCACAAGCCATGATCTGGCTTCCATCGTAGACCTGGACCCGGACGGAACAGTCACGGTTGACGAAAAGGTTCTGAGCGAAAAGGTTTCCAAGCTGGCCGAGGGCTACAGCAAGCAGGACGCGCCGTTCCTGTTCGATTCGTGGGTCAAGGGCCTGACGGAGATCAGGTTTATCACCTGCGACTATCGGATCGACGTGCAGAGCCTGACGGAGCAGATCCGCACGCAGTTGCTGACGATGCAGCCCGGCTCCGTATCTGCCGAGGCCGTCTGCTATGACAAGGACGGCAAGCCCTTCTCGCTGGGCGACAGCTATATCGAGGTCGATTTCGACAACCAGCAGATGACCTTTATCAAGGACGGCCGTCTGGTCGTCAACACCAATATCGTGACCGGCGCGCTCAACGGCCACCAGACCCCGACCGGCCTGTACGAGACGCACGGCAAGGAGCACGACGTCTGGCTCAAGGGTGACGATTATCTCGTCTTCGTCAAATACTGGGTCAGCGTGGTCGGCGACATCATCGGCCTGCACGACGCATCGTGGCGGTCGAACTTCGGCGCAAGCTTCTATGTCTACGGCGGCTCCCACGGCTGCGTCAACACGCCGGAGGAGGCCATGGCCCTGATCTGGAACCTGGCCGAGGACGGAACGCCCGTTCTCATGCACGGCGCGAACGAGTGGTACGAGCCGGCCAACGGCAACCCGCGCGAGACAAAGGAGCCCGTGCGCGGCACGACCAGCAAGGTCACTGTCCCGAACGGCACGCGCGTGCTCGAACCCGGCAGCAGCCGCATCGAGATCCAGCCGGACGACGTCGTCCCTTTCGCGCTTCCGAAGGAAGCCGGACAGGACGAGGATCCCCCGACAAACACCACGGACACCGCAAAGCCGGTATCCTGAACCAAACTGCCCCCGGCGAGGCTCGCCGGGGGCAGTTTGCGTACCTGTCAGATATCGAATATGCCGATCATGACGATGCCGATCACGACCAGCGCGATCATGACGTAATGCTTCCAGGAGAGCTTTTCCTTCAGGAAAATGCGGCTCCAGAGGACGGACGCGGCGCAGTAGGACGAGATGATGGGGGCCGAGAGCGCAACGTGCGCCTCGTCGGCCAGCGCGTAGATATACGCGAACTGCCCCGCCGTCTCGAACAGCGCACCCGCATACTTGGGCGCTTCGGCCTTGAAGACGAGCTTGTCCTTTTTGATCACAACAACATAAATAAAGCAGATCACGGCGGCGGCGAGGAACGTCAGCTCATACGCGCAGTTGGCCGAATCCTCGTCCAGCGTGCGGAGCACAAGCGAGTCCGCAAACGTACCCGCCGCATCGAGCAGGCAGTACGCCAGCGGCAGGCACAGCGCCAGCCACGACTTGGCGTATTTATAGTTGGAGCCCTCCTGCCGCTTTCTGCGCAGCTCGTCGTCCTCCGTCGACTCGACAATGCCGAGGCCGACCGCGCCGATGCACACCAGCGCCACCGCGCCGATGACCAGATAGCGCATGGAGCCGGTAATGGACTCGTCCAGCGTCCCGGTGATCAGGCACAGGACCGCGACCAGCGCGCCGGAGGAATTGCAGATGGGAGACGAAATGGAAAGCTCAATGTACCGCAGGCCGACATAGCCCAGCGTCATGGAGCCGATGTACAGAAGCGATACGGGCAGATAGGTCCAGATCACGTGCCACGTGACGACAGCCCCGCCGACGAAGATCTCATACGCCGCGTGAAGGCCCATCACAACGCCGACGGCAATGACCATCTTGAGCGGATTATATTTGTCCCGCCCGTCACGGCAGCCGATTTTTGAAAACAAGTCCGAGCCGCTCCAGCAGAGCAGCGCAATAATTGCAAGCCAAAACCACATAATTGTTATCTCCGGCAGCGTCACCGCCGGTTCCTTTCTCTGAATAAATATCCTTCACCGCGTGTAGGGGCTGATGCCCACATCGGCCCGGCAGATTGCACCGTTTTTACGGGAATCTACGGCGAATTCGCAACTTTCCAGTGGGCCGATGTGGGCATCGGCCCCTACATTGAGGTATGCAGGTGCATACGGCTTTGCCTTCCTTTTATCCCGGCAGCTTCGCAAGGCCCGCGTCCACGAGCTTCTGCAGGCTCATCAGAATGCCGAGCTTTGCGTGGTGCCACGTCAGGCCGCCCTGGAAATAGACCGCGTAGGGTTCGCGGATGGGGCCGTCGGCGGAGAGCTCAATGGAGCTGCCCTGCACGAACGCGCCCGCCGCCATCACGACCTCCGCGTCGTAGCCCGGCATGGCCCACGGGACGGGGGTCACATAGCTGTCGACCGGGGCCGCCGCCTGAATGCCGCGGCAGAAGGCCAGCATCCCCTCCGCCGAGCCGAGCTCGACGGCCTGAATGATATCGTGCCGCGATTCCGTCCCGTTCGGCACGACGCGGAAGCCCAGCCGCTCGTACACATTCGCGGCAAAAATCGCGCCCTTGAGCGCCCCGGAAACGACGTTTGGGGCAAGGAAGAAGCCCTCGTACAGACTGGGCAGCAAGCCGAGATTCGCGCCGACCTCCTGTCCGAGGCCGGGGGCCGAGAGACGGTAGGCGCAGCGCTCGACGCATTCCGCCGTGCCGCAGATATAGCCGCCGATGGGGGCCAGTCCGCCGCCGGGGTTTTTGATCAGGCTGCCGACGATCATGTCCGCGCCCACGTCCGACGGCTCAGCCCGCTCGACAAATTCGCCGTAGCAGTTGTCGACCATGCACAGAACGTCCGGTTTGCACTGTTTGCAGAACGCGATCAGCTCCCCGATCTGCACGACGGAGAACGACGGCCTTGTCGCGTAGCCCTTCGAGCGCTGGATGGTGATGAGCTTTGTTTTGGGGCCGATCGCGGCGCGGATGCCGTCAAAATCGAACGTGCCGTCCGGCAGCAGGTCAACCTGCCGGTACTGCACGCCGTATTCCATCAGCGAACACTTGGACGGACGGATGCCGATGACCTCCTCCAGCGTGTCATACGGCGCGCCGTTCGGGCTTAAAAGCTCGTCGCCCGGCAGCAGATTCGCGCTCAGCGCGACGGCCAGCGCGTGCGTGCCGCAGGTGATCTGCGGGCGGACAAGCGCAGCTTCGGTATGGAAGCAGTCGGCATAGACCTTTTCTAGCACCTCGCGGCCCATATCGTCGTAGCCATAGCCCGTCGTGGCGGCGAAGCAGCCTGCCGAAAGCTTGTTTTTCTGCATGGCGGCAAGCACCTTTGTCTGGTTGTATTCCGCCGTCCGGTCAATGGCCTCAAAGCGGGGCCTCAGGCCGTCTAAAATCATTTCTCCGTATTCATATACCGCGCGGCTCACGCCGAGCGATTCATACATTGTCGTAAGTTCCATCCTCTATTTCTCCATTTTCCCGAAAATGTCATCTGCCGCGTCGCGCAGCACGTCCGGCTTGGTGACGATGATGCCCGTTTCCTCGTCTCCGAGAATGAGCAGCGTATCGCCGGGCTTTACGCCGAAGATCTGCCGCGCGTCCTTGGGGATGACGATCTGGCCCTTTTCGCCGACCTTGGCCGTGCCGAAAATATGCCGCTTCGCCTTGCCCAGAATATGCTTTCCGCCTGCCACGCATGAGCCTCCTTTGCAGGGTAATTTTCATACTTGTATAACTTACAGCGCGTCTGTCCGTTTGTCAAGCATGAGACGGCGAAAGGCTCGAATATATCACGATTCATATATGCAATATGCGTTTTTATATCGATATATTTATATTGTTTTTTCCTGTTCAGAATCCGTCATTTTTCACATAAAATTCGAAAAAACTTGATTTTTTCGAAAAGCCTGATATCGTATATGTCAGATGCGCCATGCGGATTTTATATGCTGCGCAGAAAGGATACGGTATGAAGCGAAGCTGGTTTTTGATCGTCCTGTGCCTGCCGCTTCTGCTGTGCGGCTGTGCGCAAAAAAGCGCGGAGCGCGAATTTTTTGCCATGGACACCGTCATGCAGCTGCGCGCCTATGGTCCGGCGGCAGAGGATGCGCTGGCGCAGGCGGAAGCTGAAATTTACCGGCTGGAGGGCGTGCTTTCCTGCCGGGACGAACAAGCGGCGCTGGCCCGGCTGAACGAAACGGGCGGCGGAACAGCCGGTGAGGAGACGGCGGCGCTTTTACAGACGGCGCTGACGCTCTGCGAACAGACCGGCGGCGCCTATGACCCGGCGCTCGGCGCACTTTCGGAAGCGTGGGGCTTTTCGACTGGCGCGTACCGCGTGCCGGAGCCGGATGCGCTGGCCGAGGCCATGCAGAGCTCCGGAGCCGGGCTTGTGCAGCTGGACGGTATCTCCGTGACGCTGACAAACGGCGCGCAGCTCGACCTCGGCGGCATCGCCAAGGGCTATGCGGCAGGACGCGTCCGGACAATTTTAAGGGAAGCGGGCGTCACGTCCGCGATCATTTCCCTTGGCGGCAATGTTGCCGCTGTGGGGAAGAAGCCGGACGGCAGCGCGTGGACGGTCGGCCTGCAGGACCCGGACAGGCCGGAGGCATATTTCGGCACGGTTTCCATTGAAGACGCCTGCGTCGTCACCTCCGGCGCGTATCAGCGGTATTTTGAGGAAAACGGCGTCTGCTATCACCATATTTTAGACCCGCATACCGGCTGCCCCGCCGAAAGCGGAGTGAAATCCGTCAGCGTCGTTGCGCAGGACGATACGCTGGCCGATGCGCTGTCAACGGCCCTGTTCGTTATGGGGCTGGATGCAGGCGCGGAATTTCAGAAAAGCAGCGGCCTTTCGTTTGAGGCCGTATTCGTAACGGATGACAACACGGTCTGGATCACGCCCGGCCTTGCCGGGCGCTACCGGTCCGACCGGCCCTATCAGATACTGGAATGAAGCAGAAGCATTGGATCTTGATCTTCGCGGCGGTCATCGCCGTGTGTCTCGCCTTGTGGCTGCTGCCGCGCGGAGGCGGGCAGGCGGCGCTTGTCTATCAGGACGGAACGTTATTGTATACGCTTGACCTGCGGCAGAACCGGACGCTGACCGTGACCGGCCCGGCAGGGGAGAACGTCGTCACGGTAGCAGACGGCGAGGTCTTCATATCCCGCGCGGACTGCCCCGATCAGATCTGCGTGCAGCACGGGCCGCTGCAAAAAACTGGCGGGCCGATTGTCTGCCTGCCGAACCGGCTGACGATCGAGTGGGCGCAGAAGGATGCTCAGGTCGACGCGCTCAGCGGAACGGGAGGGCTGTCATGAGGCTGAAAAAGCTTACGCTCACGGCAGTTCTGACGGCGGCGGCGCTCGTCATGTTTGTGCTGGAGAGCCAGCTGCCGCCGCTCACGGTCATTCCCGGCATCAAGCCGGGGCTTTCCAATATTTTTACGCTCTTCACCATGGAAACGCTCGGCCCCGGCTGGGCCTTCGGCCTGTTTTTGACGCGCGTCACGCTCGGCTGCGTCATCACCGGGCAGGGTTCCGCGTTTTTGTACAGCTTCGCGGGCGGACTCTGCGCGTATGCGCTCATGCTGCTGCTCAGAAGGAAGCTTAAGGGCAGCACACTCTGGGTCAAGAGCGTGCTGTGCGCCATGACGCACAACGCCGGACAGCTGGCCGCCGCTGCGGCCATCGCGAAGACCGGCGCGGTATGGAGCTATCTGCCGGTTTTAATACCGGCTGCGATACTGGCCGGGACGCTGACCGGCCTTTGCACCCAGCTGGTTCTGCACCGGCTGGCAAAGGCGGGAGTTCTCCCGGAAGAAACGAGTCCCAAAAAGCAAGAGGAGGAAGCAAACGGATGAAACTGCACATCCACGGCGTACACGTGCCGAACCGCAAAAACACAGCGGAACTGGCCGCGCTGCGCCTGCCCATCCCGGAGACGGTCGAAATCCCGATGTCCATGCACATCGGCGCGCCCGCCATCCCGGTCGTAAAGCCCGGCGAAAGCGTCCGGGTCGGGCAGCTGATCGGTAAGGCAGGAGGTTTTGTCTCCGCGCCCGTCTACGCAAGCGTTTCCGGCACGGTCAAAAAGATTGGCCAGCAGGTCGGCTCCGGCGGGCGGCTCATGCAGACCGTCGTCATTGCCGCCGACGGCAAACAGGAGCCTGACCCGGATTTAAAGCCGCCCAAGCTCGACACCATGCAGGATTTTCTGGACGCCGTGCGCGAAAGCGGCATGGTCGGCCTCGGCGGCGCAGGCTTCCCGACGGTCGTCAAGCTGACCGTTAAGAATCTGGAGCAGGTCAAGGCCGTCATCATCAACGGCGCGGAGTGCGAGCCGTATATCACCTCGGACACGCGCACGATGCTCGACCGGTCGGAGGAGCTGATGGAGGGCGCGCGTCTCGTGCAGCACTTTTTACAGGTACGCCGCGTGATTTTCGCCATTGAGGACAACAAGCCCCGCTGCATCCAGCTGTACCGGAAGCTGACGAAGGACGAGGACGGCATGGAGGTCTGCGCGCTCAAGTCTTTGTACCCGCAGGGCGGCGAAAAGGTGCTGATCTACAATACCATCGGCGAGATCGTCCCCGAGGGCAAGCTCCCGCTGGACGTTGGCGCGATCGTGCTCAACTGCACGACGCTTGCCAACATCGCCCGCTACTGCAAGACCGGCATGCCGCTGGTCGAAAAGTGCATCACGGTCGACGGCTCCGCCGTCGCGAAGCCCAAGAACGTGATCGTCCCCATCGGCATGAAGCTCGCGGACGTGTTTGAGCAGTCCGGCGGCTTCTGCGCGGAGCCGAAGAAGGTGCTCTACGGCGGCCCGATGATGGGCATCGCCGTGCCGGATCTTGACCAGCCGGTCTTAAAAAACACGAATGCAGTCCTCGCCATGACGGAGGCAGACGCCGTCCTGCCGGAGCCTACGGCCTGCATCCGCTGCGGCCGGTGCATCCGCCACTGTCCGCTGCGGCTCATGCCGTCGCATATCGTCGCGGCCTATGAGGCGGGCAATATGGAGCGGCTGGCCGAGCTGAAGGTCAACCTCTGCATGGAATGCGGCTGCTGCTCGTTCGGCTGCCCGGCGCACAGGCCGCTCGTGCAGACCAATAAGCTCGCAAAGGCGAAGCTCGCCGCGTGGCGCAAGGCGCAGAGCGAAAAGCTCGATGCAAAGAAGGAGGCCGTCAAATGAAGCTTGTGATCTCCGCTTCCCCGCATATCGATTCCGGCGCAACGACCCGGAAGATCATGGGCGACGTGCTCATCGCCCTGTGTCCCGCCCTGATCGCGGCCATCGTGATCTTCGGCTGGCGGGCGCTGCTGGTAACGGCAGTGTGCGCCGCGGCCTGCGTATTTTTCGAGTGGGGCTTTGAACGGCTCTGCCATAAGGAATCCACCATCGGCGATCTGTCCGCCGTGGTGACGGGCGTCATTCTGGCGTATAACCTGCCGGTGTCCATCCCGCTGTGGCAGGCCGTGTTCGGCTGCCTCGTGGCCATCGTCGCCGTCAAGCAGCTCTTCGGCGGCATCGGCAAAAACTTTGCCAACCCCGCGCTGGTGGGCCGTATCGTCCTGTTCCTCTCGTTCTCCAAGACCATGACGGCATGGGTCTTCCCGGACGCCGTTTCCTCGGCCACGCCGCTGGCGCAGCTGGCGGCAGGGCAGAAGCCGGAGCTTCTGACGCTCCTGCTCGGCAATCACGGCGGCTGCATCGGCGAGACGTGTGCGCTGGCGCTGCTGCTCGGCGGGGCGTATCTGCTTATCCGCGGCGTCATTACCTGGCAGACGCCGGTGTGCTTTGTAGGAACTGTTTTTGTGCTGTCCCTTGTTCTGGGGCAGGATGCGCTGCGGCAGGTGCTCTCGGGCGGTCTGCTTCTGGGTGCGTTCTTCATGGCAACCGACTATGTGACCGCTCCGCAGACCTATTGGGGCCGGGCGCTGTTCGGCATCGGCGCGGGACTGCTCACGTGCCTCATCCGCTTCTACGGCAGCTACGCTGAGGGCGTGTCGTTCGCCATCCTCTTTATGAACATTCTCACGCCGTATCTGTCCAGATGGACGCAGAGCAAGCCGCTGGGAGGTGCGAAGGCATGAAAAACACGAAAGAAATTCGAAAATCCATCGTCGTTCTGGTCGTGATCTGCCTGCTCACGTCCGCGGCGCTGGCTGTTGTGAACCACTTTACCGCGCCCGTCTCCAAGGCGAACGCGGAGGCCAGAGCCGAGCAGGCGCGGCTCGACGCCGTGCCGGACGCGGCTTCGTTTCAGCTGGTCGAGACGGCTCTTCCGGAGGAGGTCGTGAGCGCCTATCTCGCGCTGGACGAAGCCGGAAGCCCCATGAGCTATCTGTTTACCGTCGAGGGCAAGGGCTTCGGCGGCACGATCCAGGTGATGTGCGTCATCGGTACCGACGGCTTGATCCGCGCCTGCCGCACGATGGATGTCTCGTCCGAAACAACGACGCTCGGCGGCCAGACGGCAAACGAGAGCTATACCGGCCAGTATACTGGGCAGGACGCCTCGCTTTCCGGCGTGAGCGCCATCTCCGGCGCGACCATCACGTCGACGGCCTATCGCGGCTGTGTGGAAACTGCGTTTGAAGCGTATGAGCTCGTAAAGGAGGCGCAGAAATGAGTAAATTACAGAACTTCCTGAAGGGCCTGATCAAGGAGAACCCGGTGCTCGTCCTCGTGCTCGGCACGTGCCCGACGCTGGCCATCTCCACGTCGGTCATTGCGGCCTTCGGCATGGGCATTGCGGCAACCGCCGTTCTGATCCTGTCCAACATGGCCATTTCCGCCATCCGCAAAATCGTCCCCGACCCGGTGCGCATCCCGTGCTACATCGTCGTGATCGCGGGCTTCGTCACGGTCGTCGAGCTGGTCATGGAGGCGTATGCCTTCAGCCTGTATCAGTCTCTGGGCGTGTATCTGTCGCTGATCGTTGTCAACTGCATCATCCTCGGCCGGGCCGAGATGTATGCCAGCAAGCACGGTGTTGTGGATTCCGCCATTGACGGCGCGGGCATGGGCCTCGGCTTCACGCTTGCTATCTGCGCCATGGCCGCCATCCGCGAAACGCTCGGCTGTGGCACGTTCTGCGGCCTGCCCGTGCCGTGGTTCCATGAAAACCCCATCGGCATTCTGACCATGGCCCCCGGCGGCTTCTTCGTGTTCGGCTGCATGATCGCGCTCATCAATAAGATTTCCAAGGGCAAGGCCATCAAGAAGAAGGAATTCGGCTGCGCCGGCTGCCCGGGCTGCGGCAAGGGCGCCTGCGAAGGAAAGGAGGCGGCTGCGAAATGAAGACCATGATCCTCGTCATTCTGACCGCCGCGATCACGAACAACTATGTGCTCGTCAAGTTCCTCGGCATCTGCCCCTTCCTCGGCGTATCCAAGAAGCTCGATCAGGCGACCGGTATGTCGCTGGCCGTTATCTTCGTCGAGGTGCTGGCCACCGCCGTTACCTGGCCGATCTATCATTTCCTGCTCGCGGGCAAGGTCGACTTTACCTATATGGAGACGGTCGTCTTCATTCTGGTCATTGCGGCCCTTGTCCAGCTGGTCGAGATCGTCCTCAAGCGCTATGTGCCCGCGCTGCATAAATCCCTCGGCGTCTATCTGCCGCTCATCACGACGAACTGCGGCGTGCTGGGCGTGACGATGAACGTCATTTCCGACGGCATGAACTACGGCGAAGCGCTTCTGACCGCGCTTGGCTGCGGCCTTGGCTTCTTCCTCGCGATGGTGCTGTTTTCCGGTGTCCGCTCGCGCGTGGCTGAGGCGGAACCGCCCAAGAGCTTTGAGGGGCTTCCCATCACGCTCGTCTCGGCGGCGATCGTATCCCTGTCATTTTTCGGCCTGACCGGCATCATCGACCGGCTGTTCGGCTAAGGAGGGCGCGGCTATGATGGAAATTCTGATCCCGATCCTGGCCGTGACTGTGATCGGCCTCATCTGCGCAGTCGGCCTCGCCGTGGCGTCGAGCGTCATGGCGGTCAAGGAGGACACGCGCTTTACCGAGATCCGTGCCTGCCTGCCCGGCGCAAACTGCGGCGCATGCGGCTACACCGGCTGCGACGGCTACGCAAAGGCCCTGCTGGAGCCGGGCACGAAGACAAACCTCTGCGTTCCCGGCGCGGATGCAGTCGCGGCGCAGATCGCGGCGCTGCTCGGCGTGGAGGCCGAGGACGTTGTGGAAAAGATCGCGGTTGTGCAGTGCGCGGGCACGTGCGAGGCTACAAGCGTCAAGGCTGACTACCGGGGCATCCCCTCCTGCGCGGCGGCGAAGCTGTTCTACGGCGGCAATGGCAGCTGCATCTTCGGCTGCATGGGCTTCGGCGACTGCGCCAGAGCCTGCCCGAAGGGCGCCATCTCCATGCAGGACGGCATTGCCTGCGTCAACCACACGGCGTGCATCGGCTGCGGCATCTGCGCGCAGACGTGTCCGCAGAAGATCATCGAGATCGTGCCGGATATCATCCGCACAGAGGTGCTCTGTTCGAGCTATCACAACGGCCCGTATACCAAAAAGGTCTGCTCCTCCGGCTGCATCGGCTGCCATAAGTGCGAAAAGACCTGTCCGCAGGGCGCGATCAAGGTCGATAACTTCCTCGCCCGCATCGACTGGGACAAGTGCACCGCCTGCGGCGCGTGCGCCAGCGTCTGCCCGACCGGCGCAATGGTCTGCGGCGATTTCTCCGGCGCGTCCAGAGTCCAGCCTCTTAAGAAAAACTGCGGTGCATCGTAACCCTCTTGACAAACGTAAAGCGCCTGCGGCGAAATGCCGCAGGCGCGTCAATTTTTTATGGATGGGTTCAGCCCTTGAGCTTGTCGAAGAAGCTCTTGCGCTTGGGCTGGCCGTCGTCGCCGACGGAGGATTCGAGCTGCTTTAAGAGCTCCTTCTGCTCCCGCGTGAGCTTTGTCGGCGTTTCAACGACGACGGTGACGAACTGGTCGCCGCGCGTCTTGTAGCCGACATAGGGAATGCCCTTGCCGCGCAGGCGGAAGGTCGTGCCGGTCTGCGTGCCCTCGGGGATCTGATAGCGCACCTTGCCATCGAGCGTGGGCACCTCGATGGACGCGCCGAGCGCGGCCTGCGTGAACGAAATGGGCATCTGGCACATGACGTTCGCGCCGTCACGCGTGAAGATCGGGTGCTTGCGCACGGAAACGGTCACGAGCAGATCGCCGTTCGGGCCGCCGTTCGAGCCGGCATTGCCCTCGTCGCGCACGCGGAAGGACTGGCCGTCGTCGATGCCGGCAGGAACCTTGACGCGGATGGTCTTCGTGTGGCGCACCTTGCCCTTGCCCCGGCAGGCGGTGCAGGGGTCGGTGATGATGATGCCGCTGCCGCCGCACTTCGGGCACGGCTGATTGGACTGCATGGTCATGCCCATGAAATTCTGCTGGGTGCGCACGGTGCCGGTGCCGTGGCAGTACGTACAGGTCTGGGGGCTCGTGCCCTCCTTTGCGCCGCTTCCATGGCAGGTGCTGCAGGTTTCGATGCGGGAGAAGGCGATCTCGCGCTCGCAGCCAAAGGCCGCGTCCTCAAAGCTGATCTCGATCTCACTGACGACGTTCTGGCCCTTCGCCGGGCCTCTTCTGCGGCCGGACGACGACGCGCCGCCGCCGAAGAAATCGCCGAAGATATCACTGAAATCCCCGAAGCCGCTGAAGCCGCCGCCTCCAAATCCGCCGAAGCCCGCGTTCGGATTGAAATTCGGGTCGACGCCCGCGAAGCCGTACTGGTCGTACCGGGCCTTTTTATCGGCATCGGACAGGACCTCATACGCCTCGTTGATCTCCTTGAACTTTTCCTCGGCGGTCTTGTCGCCGGGGTTCTGATCGGGGTGGTATTTCATGGCCAGCTTGCGGTAGGCCTTTTTGATCTCGGCGTCGGACGCGTTTTTCTCGACGCCCAGCACCTCGTAATAATCTCGTTTGTTCTGATCTGCCATACTATCTCACCTCAGATTCGGTGGGTAACAGCCGATAGGGGCGGTCACGCCGCCCCTGTCAAGCTGTGCTTCACGAATTAGTTGTCCTTGACCTCTTCGTAGTCCGCGTCGACGACGCCGTCGTCATTGCCGCCCGCCTGCTGGCCGGCCTGGCCGGCGTTCGGGTTGGCATTCGGCTCGCCCTGCGGGGCCGCGTTCTTATAGAGCTTCTCGGACACGGCGTAGAACGCCTTCTGGACCTCCTCGGTCGCAGCCTTGATGGCGGCGAGGTCGGTGCCCTTCTGGGCGGTCTTCAGCTTTTCAATGGCTTCCTTGACGGGAGCCTTCTCAGCCTCTGTGACCTTGTCGCCCATCTCGTTCAGGGTCTTTTCGGACTGGTAGATGATCTGGTCGGCGTTGTTGCGGGTGTCGACCTCGTCCTTGCGGGCCTTATCCTGCGCCGCATACTGCTCCGCTTCGCGGACAGCCTTGTCGATATCCTCCTTCGAGAGGTTGGAGGAAGCGGTGATGGTGATCTTCTGCTCGGCGCCGGTGCCGAGATCCTTCGCGGAGACGTTCACGATGCCGTTGGCGTCGATGTCGAACGTGACCTCGATCTGCGGAACGCCTCTGGGTGCCGGAGCGATGCCGGTCAGCTGGAACACACCGAGCGTCTTGTTGTCGGCTGCCATCTCACGCTCACCCTGCAGGACATGGACCTCAACGGAGGTCTGGCTGTCAGCGGCGGTAGAGAAGACTTGGCTCTTCTTGGTCGGGATGGTGGTGTTGCGGTCGATCAGCTTGGTGAACACGCCGCCCATCGTCTCGATGCCGAGAGACAGCGGAGTGACGTCCAGCAGCAGCAGGCCCTTGACGTCGCCGCCAAGCACGCCGCCCTGGATCGCTGCGCCGACAGCCACGCACTCGTCGGGGTTGATGCCCTTGAAGCCTTCCTTGCCGGTCAGCTTCTTGACCTCATCCTGCACAGCCGGGATACGCGTCGAGCCGCCGACCAGAAGGACCTTGGAAATATCGTTGGCGGTCAGACCGGCATCGGCCATCGCCTGCTTGACCGGGCCTGCGGTCGCTTCGACCAGATGAGCGGTCAGCTCGTTGAACTTTGCACGCGTCAGCGTGACGTCCAGATGCTTCGGGCCTGTTGCGTCAGCGGTGATATACGGCAGGTTGATGTTCGTGGAGGTCACGCCGGACAGCTCGATCTTGGCCTTTTCGGCGGCTTCCTTCAGTCTCTGCATGGCGACCTTGTCGTTGGACAGATCGATGCCCTCTGCCTTCTTGAATTCGGAAACGAGGTAGTTCATGACGCACTCGTCGAAATCATCGCCGCCGAGGTGGGTGTTGCCGTTGGTGGCAAGGACTTCGATAACGCCGTCGCCGATGTCCAGAATGGAGACATCGAACGTGCCGCCGCCGAGGTCGTAGACCATGACCTTCTGCTCGGCTTCCTTGTCGACGCCGTAGGCCAGAGCGGCTGCGGTCGGCTCGTTGATGATACGCTTGACGTCCAAACCCGCGATCTTGCCTGCGTCCTTGGTGGCCTGACGCTGGGCGTCGTTGAAATATGCGGGAACGGTGATGACGGCCTCGGTGACGGTGCCGCCCAGATATGCCTCGGCGTCCGCCTTCAGCTTCTGCAGGATCATCGCGGAGATCTCCTGCGGGGTGTACTTCTTGCCGTCGATGTCGACCTTGTAATCGGAGCCCATGTGACGCTTGATGGAAGCGACGGTGCGCTCGTGGTTGGTAACGGCCTGACGCTTTGCGACCTGACCGACCATTCTTTCACCGGTCTTGGAGAACGCGACGACGGACGGGGTGGTGCGGTTGCCTTCGGCGTTCGCGATGACGACGGGTTCGCCGCCTTCCATAACGGCGACGCAGCTGTTGGTAGTGCCAAGGTCAATGCCAATAATCTTACTCATAATAATTTCCTCCTATATGAATGCCTGTATTTACAAATTTAGATGCTGCCGGTTCCCCGGCTTGGGTGCTTTTTTAATTTGCGACCTTTACCATCGCGAAGCGGACGACCTTTTCGCCGACCTTGAAGCCCTTCTGGAAGACCTCCGCGATGACGTTTTCGCCAAGCGCTTCGTCCTCGACGTGCATGACCGCGTTATGAAGCTGCGGGTCAAAGGCCTCGCCTGCCGCGCCGAAGCTCACGACGCCCAGCTTTTCCATGACGGAGACGAGCTGGTTCATCGTCATCTCGACGCCCTTTTTAAACGCGGCATCCTGCGTCTCCTGCGCCAGCGCCCGCTCGAGATTGTCGTACACGGGAAGGAACTTCTCGACCGTCTCCGAACGGATGTCGGTATAGAGGCTTTCCTTTTCCTTCTGGCTGCGCTTGCGGTAGTTGTCGTATTCGGCGGCCAGCCGCAGATAGCTGTCATGCTCCTGTGCCAGCGCCTGCTGCGCCTTTTCAAACTCGCTTGCCTCCTGCTGCTTGGCTTCCTCGGGCTTTTTTTCCTCGGACTGCTTCGCGGCTTCGGCTTCGGTCTGCTGCGCAGCTTCTTCTGTCTGCTCGGCTGCGGAGGCGGCCTGTGCCTTTTCCTCCGAAGCCGGATTGCTGTTTGTTTTCTTACTCATATCTATGCCTCCGGGTCATTGTGCTTATTTTCCGGCCCTTCGATCGCCGGGGTCTGGTTTTTCTGGAACATCCGGCTCAGGTTCTCGGCGAAGTAGCTCAGCCGGGCGGTGATCTGCGCGTAATCCATTCTGGTCGGGCCGACCACGCCGATCAGGCCCTGCATCCCGTCGCCGATGTCGAACTTCGTCATGACGACGCTGGTGTCGCGCAGCTCCTTCGACACGTTTTCCGGGCCGACCAGGATCTGCGTCCGGCTGTCCGGGGAAAGTGCGGCGGGAAGATTGGAGACCACATCCTCGTCGAGCGCGGAGAGCATTTTCTGCGCCTTGTCGATGTCGTGGTACTCCGGCTGGCCGAGAAGCTTGGCCTGCCCGGTCATGTAGACCTCGCTGTGCTCCTGGTGCAGAAGCGACGTGACGAAATCCATGATGACGGGCACGAGGCTGGCCGCATTTCCGGCGCTTCTGGTCACGCGGGACAGAAGCTCGGGGCTGAGCTGTTCGGCGGTCAGCTCCGTGACGCTTGCGTTCAGCACTGCGCCGAGAAGCTTCAGATCCGCCTCCGTCAGCTCGACCGGGAGCCGGATGAGCTTATTCTTGACGGAGCTGTCGCTCAGCATCACGACGAGAATAAAGCTGCCGCTGTCCGCGAGGATCAGGTCGAACCGCTTGACCGTCAGCCCGGCGGCACGCGCCGCCATGGCGTAGGCGGGCAGATTCGTCATCTGCGAGACAAGCTTGCCGACCTGCGAGACGACCTTGTCGACCTCCTGCATTTTCAGCTCCATCGCCTGATTGATCGACTTTGTTTCATCGGTCGACAGGCGGTAGTCCTGCATCAGCTCGTCGACGTACAGCCGGTACCCGGCAGGCGACGGGATGCGTCCGGCGGAGGTGTGCGGCTGCTCCAGATATCCGAGCGTCGTCAGCTCCGCCATCTCGTTGCGGATGGTCGCGGAGGAAAAATCCATGTCCGGCATCTGCGCAATGGTCTTGGACGCCACCGGCTCCGCCGTGCGGATGTAAAGATCCACGATCGCACGCAGGATCTTCTTTTTCCGGTCTGAAAGCTCCATGGTTCGTTCCTCCTTTCGCCTTAGCACTCTTTATCCCTGAGTGCTAAACGCAGTGTACCACCGCCTGCCAGCGTTGTCAATACCTACAGACTTAAATTATTTGTGAACAATTCATATCTTATGTATGAATGCCCCGGCGGGGCAGTTTTATCAGCCGCGGCGCCCGGATCCGCAGCATCAGCCGGCTTCCCGGACAGCGTTCCTGCCCGTCCGGCGGGGACTGCCGGGCGGGCTTTGTCTGCCGGTCAGGGATTATATAGACAAAATCCACAAAAAATCCCCCGGTAAAATTTACGTAAAATCGGTAAAATCTCCGTAAAGGCACTGGATTTTAACGGGTGAAACTGCTATACTATGAAATACAGAACTCTGCGACTGCGGCTCCCTTGACCGGCAGCCGCTTTCGTGTCTGTATCAATCCGCAGAAGGAGGGTTCAAAAGAGGTGCTTCGCGCGGGACAGGCCCGCGCACGACACGAACATTCGAATTCTGAAAGAAATCAGGAGGAAATGCAAGCATGAAAAAACGCACAACGCGGTGTCTCGCGCTGCTGCTGGCAGTCGTCATGGTCCTTTCGGTCATGCCGGTCGCCATGGCGGAGGAGACAACGCAGACGACGTGGACAAAAACTACGTTGTCAGACATTAAAGAGGCAGATACCATTGCCATTACCATGACAAAAGGAAATGATACATGGGTTCTGCCCACAACCGGCGAAGGAAAAAGGAATCAGCCGCTTGCAATAGAGGTTGCTGTAAAGGGCAGCACGTTGACAACCAGCGGCAGCAACGGCTTTGGATGGAAGATCGCCGCTACAGAAGGCGGCTATCACATCAAGACCGGCAGCAAGTATCTGTATCTTACCGCAAACAACAACGGTATGCGAATCGGCAAAACAATCAGCGTCTGGTCGCTTTCCGCTGATAATTATCTGACGGCAAAGGACAGCAGCAATACTTCGCGTTATCTTGGTGTCTACAACGGCGAGGACTGGCGTTGCTATGATAAAACCACTGGTAACATCGCGGGCCAGACGCTGAACTTCTGGAAGCTCGACGCAGCCAAGGAGAAGGTCGCGACCCCGACTGCTACCCCGGTTGCGGGCGAAGTAGCAAAGGGAACGAAGGTCGAGTTCAAGTGCAAGACTGAGGGTGCGAAGATTTCCTACAAGACCACGGGTGAGTATACCGAGTATACCGACCCCGTCGAGGTGAATGCAGACACCACCTTCACCGTCAAGGCCACGAAGGACGGCATGGACGACAGCGACGAAGTGAAATTCGCCTACACCGTCAAGGCTGAGGAACCCACCACGGTTCCCATCAGTACGGCGCTTGCCGGAGAGAAGGACGCCTCCTTCACCGTCAAGGGCGTTGTAACACTGGTGGACGGGCAGAATTATTATCTGCAGGATGCAACCGGCGGCATCTGCCTCCGCCTTGCAGAAAAGACGAGCGACATCAATCTCGGCGATACCATCATCGGGAGCGGCAAACGCGCGGACTTCAACAGCCTTCCGCAGCTTGGCTCCGGAACATTCCAGAAGTCCAGCGGACAGACGCTGACGGCAAAGAGCACCACCATCGGCGCACTGACGACGGCGGACGTCTGCACCTACGTCACCATCAGCGGCGTGGAGGTCACAGAGGTCTATGATAACAATGGCAGCTTTAAGCAGCCGAATATCACCGTCAAAGACGCAGACGGCAAGACCATTCAGCTTTATAAGGCTGTGATCAACAAGGTTGACGGCGAATGGGAATACAAGGTCGGCGACAAGCTGGATATTACGGCAGCTGTCAGCATCTTCAAGGAAACGCTTCAGCTTCGCAACACCAATGCCGATGAAGTCAAGCGGCACAGCAACGTTTATGACCCCATTTCGGACGACATGATCCCTGAGGGTGCGCTGAACGTCAAGGAAGCGGCAGCGCAGACAAGCGGCACGATCACGGTCGTTGGTCAGGTCGTGTACCACTATGGCAAGAACTACAATGGGAAAGCCAGCATTGACTCCATCATTCTTGAGGACGTGATCGGCGGCGAAATTTACGGCTACCAGATTTATGATTTTACCAACTATGCAAAATATGTAGTTGGCGATATTGTAAAGGTCACTGGCACAGCTTCCCCCTATGGCGGCGTTCCGCAGCTCAAGCCCAGCGGTGTCCCCGAAGTGATCAAGAGCGGTCTGACGCCCATTGCTGCACAGGAGATCACAGTTTCCCAGATGGGTGCGGACTATCTGAGTGAATATGTCTATATCAAGGACGTCACGCTCGGTACATACAACAAGGACGGCAATACGACCGTCACAGATAAAACCGGCACCAAGAACCTGTTCAAGGGCGTTCCGCTTCCTGCAAATACAGCGGAAGCTGACGTGATCGCCGTGTATGCCTGCTGCTCTGCCTTCAAAACGAACTACCAGCTCCGCAACGGCAGCAGCGCGGACTATGTTACGAACACGACGCCTCCTCCTTCCGGCGATCTGCCCAAGCCCGGCGACAAGTTCGTGATCTACAACCAGAACGCGAAGGCAGTCCTGGCGGCGGAGAACGATTCCAAGTCCATCAAAAAGGCCGATACCGAAGTCAAGGACGGCAAGGCCACCCCGGCGAACGGCGCTGTCGTGTTCACCGTCGAGCAGAACGGCGAATACCTCCGCTTCTACAGCGAAGCCTATGGCTACCTCTGCTCCAACGGCACCGGCAACAACGCGTTCTACAGCAAGGACTTCTCCGAAGAGGGCGTTACGACTGACGACGCCGACTGGCTCGTCCGCACCTGCTCCGGCGGCGTGGGCGGCTATGAGCTGGAGAGCCGCACGGCAAAGTTTAATGGAAAATACAGCCAGTACTTGGAGTATTACAGCGACAGCTTCAAGACCTACAGCATGAACAAAGTCACGGATTACACCATCTTCTCCTTCTTCTTCTATCCCGTGGCGGAGGGCGTGAACGTGACCGACGGCATCGTCAATGCACCTGCGGTCGATTTTGGCACGATCCTTGCGGCATATGTCGGACAACCCTATACGCTGAACTTTGCCGTTGACGCGGTATTCGGCGTTAAGACCCTGTCCGTCAAGCTGGGTGAGAAACAGCTGGACTACACGGAGACGGAGACCGGCTATACCGTTACCATCCCCACAGCGGATGTGACGGGCGAGAAGCTCGTCGTGACTGTCTCCGGCGAAGATAATAAGGGCGTGGCGTTTACACAGTCTGCCGAGATCCCCGTGCTCGACGAGCCTGTGATCACCAACGTGAAGCCTGCGCAGGGTGCGCAGACCGGAGCCGAAAAGCGGCCGGAGATCTCCGCGGAGATCGTGAACGCTGGCGAGAACGCCAGCGTAACGATGACTGTCAACAGCGAAAAGGTCGATGCTGCCTACGCGAACGGCAAGGTCACCTACACCCCGGCTGCCGATATGGCGGACGGCAAGGTCACGGTAGCTGTGACGGTCAAGCGTGCGGATGAAAAGGAAACCAGCAAGACCTGGTCCTTCACCATCGGCGAGGCGACCTTCCAGCGCTACTTCGGCCAGCTGCACTCCCACACGCAGTATTCCGACGGCGCTGGCTCGCTGGACAGCGCACTGGCGTATGTCAAGGCGCTGCCTGACAATGCGAACGTTGACTTCGTCGCATTCACTGACCATTCCAACTACTTCGACAGCAAGAATAACCCCAACGTCGAAGCGGCTCTGTATGACACGTCTCTTGTCAATGATTCCGATCCCAGCCACAGCTGGGCGACCTACAAGAACACTGTCGCAGCCTTCAACGCGGCCAACGCGGGCAAAATGGTCGCCATTGCGGGCTTTGAAATGACGTGGTCCGGCGGTCCCGGCCATATCAACACCTTCAACACCCCCGGCATCGTCTCCCGCAACAACACGACGCTCAACAACAAGACCAAGGATGCTGGCCTGCAGGCCTACTACAAGCTCCTGTCGCAGACAGAGGGCGCCAACTCCATCAGCCAGTTCAACCATCCGGGCACGACGTTCGGCAACTTCATTGACTTCGGTTACTGGGATGCTGTCGTTGACACCCGTATGTACATGGTCGAAGTCGGCAACGGCGAAGGCCAGATCGGCGCAGGCGGCTATTATCCCAGCTACGAGCAGTACATCATGGCGCTCGACAAGGGCTGGCACGTCGCCCCGACCAACAACCAGGATAACCACAAGGGCCGCTGGGGCAACGCCAACGACGCCCGCGACGTCATCCTGACCGACGACTTTACCGAAGACGGCATCTATGCAGCGCTCAGAGCGCGCCGTATGTACGCCACCGAGGACAAGAACCTCGATCTGGACTACACGGTCAACGGCAACATGATGGGCTCCATCATCGACGTTCCCGAGAAGCTGAACTTCGAGATCTCCTTCAACGATCCCGACCGCACCGATTCCATCGCCAAGGTCGAGCTGGTCGTCAACTCCGGCAAGGTCGCCTATACCTGGGACAGTGCCGCAGATCTCGCCAAGGGCTCCGTCAGCGTGGAACTGGCGCCTGAGTACACCTATTACTTCGTCCGCGTCACCGAGGGCGACGGCGATCTGGCCGTGACCGCTCCCGTCTGGGTCGGCGAATCGCTCAAGCTTGGCATTTCCAAGGCTGAATGCGGCACGTCTACCCCTGTCACCGACGAAGAACTGACCATCACCACCACGTTCTTCAACAGTGAGGCAAAGCCCGCTACCATCAAGTCCATCACCTACGCCATCGGCGGCGAAACCATCGGCACCGTGACGGATTCCATCGCGCTGGCTGCAAGCAGCACGCAGGATGTGGAATTCAAGTATACCCCGACAAAGGCCCGCATCATGACCGTCCGGATCACGGCTGTGATCGAGCAGGACGGCAAGGAGTACACGTTCACCAAGGACGTCACGCTCGATGTGCTTGACGCAAGCAAGCTTGTCTACATCGGCATTGACGCCTCGCACTACAACGAATACGTTGCAGGCAACTATAAGGACTCCATGGGCAACTTCGGCGAGCTGGCCGCGGAATATTCCGTGCGCACGGTCATGCTGAAGACCAGCGAGGAGCTCATCGCGGCCTGCGGCAATCCCAAGTACAAGGCCATCATCCTGACGGCTCCGTCCCGCCGTCTGGAAGCGGCCCAGAAGGATCCGAAGACCTATTCCGAGGACGAGCTGAACGCCCTCAAGACGTTCAACGACAATGGCGGCATGGTGATCCTCGCCGGCTGGTCTGACAACTACGAGAATTACCCCATCATCCAGAACAACCCGGCCATCAAGCACATGGCCGCGACGCAGAACGAGGTTCTGGCCAAACTCGGCTCCAGCCTCCGTATCTCTGACGACGCAACGTATGACGATGTCCGCTCCGCAGCCGACGGCGTCGACAAGTGGAGACTCTACTTCTCGTCCTACAACATGGAGAACCCGCTTCTGAACGGCGTGGAATTCGATGCAGAGCATCCGTATGACAAGCTCTACACCGAACGCTTCAGCCACTACGGCGGCGCGTCCATCTACGCAGTAGACGCAAGCGGCAATGCAACCTCCACGCTGCCCGCAACGGTCAGTCCGGTCGTCTACGGCCACGCAACGACCTACTCCGTGGACGTTGACAACGACGGCCTCGGCGGCGCAGGTATCCCGAAGTACACCTTCGCGGGAAACGATGACCGCCTGATGGTCATGGCGTCCGAGCAGTTCGAGGGCAAGGGCCTCATCATCGTCTCCGGCGCAGCCTTCATGTCGAACTTCGAGGTGCAGTACCAGGTCTCCGACAGCGGCGCGGAGAAGAACTACTCCAACTACAAGATCTGCCAGAATCTCGTCTCCATGCTCAACCAGACCGAGATCACCAAGATCACGGATGTGCAGGCAGAGACAGAGGAGGGCGTCAAGTTCACCGTGGAGGGCATCGTGACCTCCAACGCCTCCGGCTATGACAAGGATACCGCGTTCTTCGACTGCATCTATGTGCAGGACAACACCGCCGGTATCAACGCCTTCCCGGTCGCAGGCAACTTTAAGATCGGCGATAAGGTCCGTGTCACCGGTACGACGTCCTCCTATCAGGGCGAGCGTCAGCTGGCTGTGACGAAGATCGAAAAGATTGCGGACGCGGAGGCTCCGACTCCCGTGGAAGTCACTGCCGCGCAGATCAACGACGGCTCCGTCCTCGGCAGCCTCGTCAAGATCAAGGGCACGATCACCAGAGTGGAAGAGGCCGAAGGCAAGATCCAGACCATCATGGTCAAGGATGCAGCCGGCAACGAAGCCCGCGTCTTCATCGACGGCTACATCACGAAGGACAAGGAAGTCCAGAACGCCATCGTCGGCAATCAGGTCGAGGCGGTTGGCCTTGCCTCCTATGACAATACCTTCGTCCTCTCGAACGGCACGCCGGTCTATCCGCGTATCCGTATCCGCAACCGCGCGGACGTCGTCTGCACCGCAGGCGAGACGCCGGTCGAGACGTGGAGCATCACCTACGTCACCGATGGCGGCACGATCAACGGTGAATACCCGACGACCTACACCAAGGGCACTGTGACCGTTCTGCCGACCAATGTGACCAAGCCCGGCTACACCTTCCTCGGCTGGTTCACCGCCTACATCGGCGGCGTGCAGGTCAGGCAGATCGAGGCGACGGAAACCGGCGAAAAGACCTTCTATGCACGTTGGCATAAGACTGTCCTGCCGCCTCCGCCCGTCACCCCCGGCACCCCGGTCACCCCGGCCAGGCCCACTGCCCCGGTAGGGCTCCCGTTTGCCGATGTGTCCGGCAGCGACTGGTTCTATAACGATGTCCGCTATGTCTACGAGAAGGGCATCATGGACGGCACGGGCGCCGATCGCTTCTCTCCCAACGCACCGCTGACCCGCGCCATGATCGTTACCATCCTCTACCGCATGGCGGGCAGCCCGTCCGTTTCCGGCTCGTCCGACTTTACGGATGTGGCCGCCGGCAAGTGGTTTGCCAAGGCGGTCGCATGGGCGGCGGCCAACGGCATTGTCAACGGCTACGGCGACAGCCTCTTTGGCCCGAACGACCCCGTGACCCGTGAGCAGCTTGCGGCGATCCTGTACCGCTACGCAGTCTACGGCGGCATGACGGCTGTGACGCTCGAGGAAAATCTCGGCAGCTTTGCCGACACGGCGCAGCTCTCCGCCTACGCCATTCAGGCGATGAACTGGGCGGTCGGCCAGGGTCTGATCAACGGCTCCGGCAGCAACCTTGTGCCGAAGGCACAGGCGACCCGCGCACAGGTCGCGGCGATCATCCACCGCTATCTCGAGCGCTGAGTTCCCCAACAGTACAAAGCTGCCCCGCCGGGTCTTCCGGCGGGGCAGTCCCCCATCATTCAAAAACTGCGCATCCTGAAGGAGAATCCATGAAAAACTTACAATGCAAGCTGACGCGCAAGCGCTGGCTGGAGATCGGCGTGAGCGTTCTGCTGTTCGTGCTGATCATCGCGTGGGCGCTGGTCCTGGAATACACGGAGCCTGACCGCGAGGCGACTGCCGCGCGCAAGCGGTTTTTCGCCGTTGCGCGCGTCACGGACATTCTGGACGACAACGCGGAGACCCAGGACTGGACGGAGGGCCGCCGCATTGGCCAGCAGTATCTCGAGGTCGAGATCCTGAACGGCCCGTGGAAGGGCGAAACGCTTGAGGCGATCAACTATCTGACCATCTATACCAACGTCGACGCGAAGATCGGCACAAAGATCGTCGTCCGCCTCGATCTGGACGACGAGGGCGCGCCGTATATCATATCCATTCCGAATTATAACCGCGCGCCGGTGCTGCTCGGTTTGCTTGCCATATTTGCCGCGCTGCTCCTGCTGATCGGCCGGAAAAAGGGCCTCACGGCCCTGCTGGGGCTTTTGTATACGCTTGCGTGCGTCTGGTTCATTCAGGTGCCCATGATCCTGCGCGGCGCGCAGCCGGTCGTGGTCACGGTCGTGCTTGTCGCGCTGACGACGGCAGCCTCGCTCCTGTTCCTGAACGGCTTCAGCCGCAAGACGCTCTGCGCCACGCTCGGCTGCATCGGCGGCGTGGCGGTGGCCGGCATTTTCGCCGCCCTGTGCGGGTCGATCTCGCCGCTCAACGGCTTCAACCTGCCGGAGGCGGAGGAACTGGTTTTGCGCGCGTCCGACCGGGGACTGAAGATCAGCGGTCTGTTCGTCAGCGGCATTCTCATCGCCTCGCTCGGCGCGGTCATGGACGTGGCCATGTCCATTTCCTCCGCCTGCTGGGAGCTGTGCGAGCTGAACCCCGATCTGCCGCGCAAGGCCCTGTTCCGCTCCGGCATGAACATCGGCCAGGACGCCATGGGCACCATGGCGAACACGCTCATCCTTGCCTTCGCCGGTTCGAGCCTCAATACGCTCCTGCTGTTCCAGATCTTTGATTATCCCATGATCCAGATCTTCAACGCCGATTCCATCGCCATCGAGATCATCCGCGGCGTGGCCGGAACCATCGGCATCATCCTGACCGTCCCCCTCGTCGCCCTCCTGAGCGCCGAGATCATGGGGCCGAAGAAAAAAGCGTAAGCTGCAAAACAGAAGCGGCATTCCCGGGCCGGGAATGCCGCTTCTGCGTCAAAACGTCGGATCGTTATCGGTGTGCGTCCGCCTGCACGCAATATGCCTCCTGCATCTTTTGCAGGACGGCTTCCTTTTTCGGGATGGACGGGATGGCGCCGGAAGCTTCGGTGGAGAGGCTTGCTGCGGCTGCCGCGTAGCGGGCCATATAGGCAAGATTGTCCCGCGTCAGCGCCTCCGGCGCTTTCCCAAGCTCCAAAAAGCGCGATACGGCGCTGCCGCCAAAGATATCGCCTGCGCCGGTCGTGTCAATGGGGTGCACCTTCGGGCAGCCGCAGGAGAAGTCTGCCTGCTTATTTTTCAGCAGACACCCCTTCGGCCCCAGCGTGACCATGACGAGCTTTGCGCCCAGCGCCAGCACGCGCTCCGCGCCCTCCTCCGGGCTGCAGTCCCAGAGGAACTGCGTCTCATCATCGCTGATCTTGACGATATCCGCCTGCGAAAGGCCCCAGAGGATCTGTTCCCTTGCCTCCTGCTCTGTTTTCCACAGCGGGGCGCGGTAATTGGGGTCGTAGGTGACGAGCCTGCCGTGCGCGCGGGCATAGGCCGCGGCCTTCTGCGTGGCCGTGCGGGCAGGCTCGTCCGTGCAGCTGAGCGAG
>OGYF01000997.1_pt1 | contig 26067 bp, 39 predicted proteins | sample 1576451 | NCBI WGS metagenome assembly OGYF01 (sample SAMEA3541505, study PRJEB24748) | human gut metagenome | biome: human gut; feature: human-associated habitat; material: faeces | place: China | collected 2012
GATAGATTAAGAGAAGATAGTGAAAAGAGAATCTTAAGATGTTCTGAAGGTAATAGTATTTGGTATCAGATTTGGATTGACCCGGGAGATATGATGAGAATAGAACCTTTATTAGAGGGAGGTGATCGGTTATGGTGTATTGAGATTCAGAAATATTATGTTTTCTTTTATGAAGTAAGGAAAGGTAGGAGGATTCTAGGGAAGGGTAGGATTAAGGAGATATTGGATATTATTCTGTAGTATGAATGCCAGGGATGTTTTTATTCTCTGGCTTCTTTGTGTGATTATTACTATATTCCAAAAATACTTGATATTATGAAAGAAAATATTCCGGGATGTCCAGGGTACCATGTTACCCGTAATGGTAAAGTGTATAGTAATAAATTAGGGGCTTGGGTTAGGAAATCCTCTTTTTATACTAAATCTCGCAATGGTAGAAATTGTGGTTATGAGTATGTAGTGTTACATGTGGATGGTAGGCAAAAAGGGTTTGGTGTTCATAAGTTAGTAGCAATGGCTTATATTCCTAATCCTAATAATTATCCTATAGTAATGCACTTAGATAGTAGGAGAACCCATAATGTTGTAAGTAATTTGATGTGGGGTACTCCTAAGATGAATATGGCACAGATGGCTAAGGATGGGAGAAGTACTAGAAAGTATAAGTTTAGTAAGAGGCAGTATAGACGGTTAGTTCGTTTAAGAGAGCAGGGTTGGACGTTACAAAGGTTGGGAGAGAAGTTTGGTGTTTCATTTTCGGTGGTTTATCGGGTGTTAAGGTCGAATTATTTTGGAGAGTAGTAATAACCCTTCACGAGGAGCGATTTTGGTGTGGTACTAAATGCGGGGTACGGTAGCCCTTATTTAGAATAAGTCAAAAAAAAAGTAAGGGACAAAACATTCCCTTACTTTCTAAAAAATTTTAAGAATTAATTATAATTCAGTTGCTTGCAAGAAAAATCCTATTTGATTATCTGAATCAATATTTAAATTGAAAATATAATTATCTTCGTGACCCTGTTTTTCTAAATTGGGGTCTACTCCAATTAATTCACAAATTTCTTCTCTAATTAGGTCTAATTTTTCTTGTAGCAATTCATTTTCAGAATCTAATACTTGGGATTCTAATTTAGTAGAAAAACTTAAATCCCTATGACTATAATTATAGAAACCTTGAATTAAAACACTCGTAGTAAAATCAAATTGGACTAAATGTATATGTAAACTAATTTTAGAATAATCTTTACAGAAATCAAAATATGTTTTCATGTAAATAATTATTACAAAAATAATTTTATCAAAGTCATTAATGCTTTCTAAAAATTGCTTTGTATTACAAAAATTATTTTTCTTTTCTTTAAACTCATCTACTAAAGAATTTTCAAAATTTTGCATAGCTTCGTAAAAATATTTAATATTGCGTTGATTAATACGAAAGTCTATACTTTCTACTGTATTTCGATTATAAGAATATTTAAAGCTAATTTCTTGTTGAAATCTTTCTTTTGTTTCAAAACTTTCTTGTAAAAATTTAATAGTTTTCATAATGATTTATAATTTTTGAGTAGGGAACTAAATCCCTACTCTAGTTAAACATTGATTTATTTTTTCACGATTTGTAAAGCCTTTTTCAAAATTTCTTTGTTTGTTTCTTTCATATTTTCAGAACAAACTGAAGAAAGAGAAAAGTCGTTTACTTTGTAAACTTGTTTGTAAAAGTCTAAAAACGCTTTTTTTAGTTTTTCTAACCGTGTTTTGTCTTTTTCTTGTGTCAAAGATTCAGAAAGAGAAAGAATTGTATTACGGAATTTCTTTCGAGCAACTTTTTTCTCTTTATCTGAAAGTTCTGAAAAAATTTCTTCTTTGTAAATATCTGATTTTTTGACACCGAAAGAAGTTTTTAAAAGTCCTTCAGTAGATTTATTCAAATTAGCTAGAATATCTTTATAAAGAATATTGTTTGCTTTTGCTTGTGCTTTAGCTTTTTTAGCACTCACTTTGTTTACTTCTTCTTTTAAAGAATTTTCAACGTTTGCACTCTCACTAACTGAAACTAAATTTTCTTGTAACATAATTTTAAATGCTTTAAAGTTTGAATTTATATTATTATAACCTTTCTACATAACTTTAAAGACAATTAGAAAAGTAGAAAGGCTTGAAAATTATAATTTCATTGTTTTAAAATGTCAAATGATAAAAACACTATCTATACAAAAGTAGCTTTCATCTCTCTTTCTGTATTGCAAAGATAAGGATTTTATTTTAATCTACAAAAAAATTCGAGAAAATTTTTTGTTAAAAATGAATTTTATTATTTTAAAAATAATTTTCAGAAAATATTTGCATATCTCAAAAATTTTATTATTTGCGCATACATTATTTACTATCAAAAATTTTTATCAAATTTCCACCCATTAACCTCCGGGCGGCCTAAATTGCCCGTACGTTGTCTGCTATATAATACCTGTATGATAACAAATTAAGGCCATCTATGGTTCCCTTACTATATCCTCTTGGTAATCCTCGTACTAAATCCCCATGGCCAGAAGATTCTAGGGGATTTTCGGAGGGCCTTTTAAGTGGCTATAGAATATCTGTATATTATATGCCTATTACCTGAAGGCCATATATGGTCGATAGTTAGCGTACTTAGGTAAGCCTTATAAGATCTATAGATAGGCCTAGTGGGTTCTTATATAAGGCTAGTAAGTATATGTGTAGTAAAGCTCTAGTACCTCTTAGATGATTATATGAAGTCTATAGATGGCCTCTTAGGTATGTACATAGAAAAGCCCAGGTACCTTAGTTAGGCCTGGGCAATTAGGTTTAATCGAAGTATATTGTGAAGGTTATACCATCTGTAGTAAGGGAAAGGTCTTCGCAAAGGTTATCTGAAGAATCTGGTTGCTCGGTAGAAAATTCGATTAGGCAATCGTCGGTATTAATATAAAGGCTAATAAAGTGATTGCCAGCATTTATTAGCTCTGGTAAGTTTTCGTCGAATTGGTCGTTTGAATTGTAGATATATTCGTACCAGGGATAGTCTGGTAGGTAATTAATAAGATTAGTGATAAGCTTATTGGTTATTTGGTTTACTGGTACTGAAGGATAATCTGGATAAACCTCTGGATCGTTAACCAGAGGTTCAGTACTGAGATTAAATTTAATGTTTGAGATGGTTACTTGTTTTGTTGCCATGGTTAGGATATTTTAAAAGTTAAAGTCAATTGATACAGTGTAAAGGCTTCCGAATTCGTTAACGATAGAATCTTCGAAAGTATCCCGTAAGCATTCGAAGCAAGTGATACTGGCAGTGTCATCGTCATCGAAGTGTTCTGTACTATTTTTAGCGAAGGTTAATATATGTACTCCGGCTTCTTCGTTTTCGATAGTTTGGATTGATACTAGAGTTAAGTAATCGGGAATGATTGTGTTCTCCTGTAGTTCCTGTAAGTAAGGCTTAATGAAGTCTGATATACCCTCGGGAGAGGAGCATAGGTTACCTTCGGGAACTGAGATCAGGGAGAGGTGAACGCATTTTGCAAAATTGAATTTAGTGTACAGTTTAAAATCTTTCATAATTGACTAATTTAAAATGTTATTAATTATTTTCTCTATGCAAATATAAGAACAGTATTTTAATTATGCAATATCCTAGATTGCCTTTCGAAGGCCCCTAATGTCCTAGAATTATCTAAAATAACCATAATATAAATACTTATGCAATTAACAACAATATTACTAGGATGGCAATTAAAATAGCCCCTTGATTTCCCTACAATTACTTTAATCCCAGGGCCATTAATGGTGTAATTGTGTACCTAGTTTATAAAAATCCTAATTGCCTTTACACAATTGTGTACCTAGAATCCTATATTAAATCCTAGATTACACAACTGAGCTAAATAGAAGGCTTTTCAATTACACGTATGAAGCTAAAATCAACACGTAGCCATTTTTATCTACTTATATTATATATATAGCTGTTAGTAAAACTACTACGTGTCAAAAAGGCTTATACTGCTATCTCTTAAACTATTGCCAGAGTGTACTTTTGGCTTTATTTGTGATTTAGAAGGCCATCAATAGTGATCTAGGTAATTAATAATCCTAAGAGGCCATGAATGGACTGGTACTATAGCTATACTACTTCTACACATATACGAATTGTAGCTCTATTACATATCTGTATTATATCACAATTACCTTGAACAACCCTATATATAATACTAATATAAAATGGCTGGGATTAGGGGCTATTTATGGTCGGATTTTTATGCCTAAAATGGCCTCTGGGGCCTCAAGGATTTAGTACTTTAAATTTTGAGAGCTATAGTGTTTGGTATAGTAGAGGGGCAGCCAAAGGGGTATGTTCCTGACATTTTCGAAAAACCCCCGTTGGTACACAGAAAAGAAGGGAAACCAAGATCCTAAGATATGTATATTAGTATTAGTTATATGTATTATATATTGATTGTGATATAGGGGATTTGTATCTTAGTTAGTGATATCTCAGATTAGGTGTATATGAGGTTAATCTTGTTATATATTATTTGTATATTTCTTTGTTGGGAGTGGGGTAGGTGGGTTGTGTACCTAGTATCTGTATACTTGGTTTTTATTTTGAATTGATTATATACTTGGTTTGTGTACACAGAAATACCTAGAGTTTTCTAGGCTCTAGGTATTCTTTTTATTTATCTTTTGGGGTGTTGAGCAAGGGATACTAGATCTTCTGGGTTCTGAAGTATATCCTGTAGGTATGGGTTTATCTCTTGGATGTTATACTGGGCTTGGAACCTAGAGATGGTATTCTTTAGTTCATCTATTAGAGTATCATAGAGGTTATTGTATATTATCTCTTTGATTTTGGTTTGGACTTCTTTGTTTTGTTCTAAGGGTATTTGTCGGGTGGTTGAGACTTGGATCTCTATTGGTTTCCCTAGGTCTGGTACCGTTGGTAGGTTACCTATATAGTCTAGTCCAGAGATGAGTTCTAATATTTCTTCGTTGGACATAGATAATATATAGTTGGGCTCTTTGTATACTTTGCAGGATAATATTTGATTACCATTCTGACTGATTGTGATTCTTGATGAAGGATTTGTTGTTTTCATTGTTTTAGTTATTTTTTAATTGTTCGAGTAGGTTTGATATCTCAAGTTGATTCTCAAGTTGATGAAGGATTTCTGTTTCCTTGTGATTGGATTCCCATCTCTTGATGGCATTGTAATAACAGGTATATTGGGTTATCATCTCTTCCGCTTGGTCTTTGTCTTGAATAAAGGATTTTAGGTGTTTTTTGAGATTAATTACGATTATATCTTGGTGTTCTGGAGTTAATTGAAGGATTCCGAATAGGATAGCCTCTACCTGAGAAGGAGAATAATCATAGTATTGGTCATCCGCACCTTTGGTTAAATCCATGAGAATAAGATTTTCTCTCAAGTTTTCGAATAAGTCCTTCTCTGAAGCATAGGTAATAATATACCCAAGGAACTCGTCAAAGGGTTCGTCTTCTATCTCGATTTCGTAAATCTCGATGTAGTCGGTAGTGTCATTAATAATGAGTCCATTAGCATAGTCATAAGTATAAATGGTATAGGGATTAAAAAGTAATTTCTTAAGGTCTTGAATATTTTCTAATGTTTTCATAAGTTCTTTGTTTTAGATGGTTATTTCTTCTCTTGGCATTGTTAGGACTTCGTAGATAGCATCATCTACGTGGATATTGAAATAGGATGTATGGGAAATGATTTCCTCTAGGTCTTCCTCTTTTGGTTCCCATCCATAGTATCTGGCAATGATATAGGATTTGAGTACATCCCTTAGTCTGAACAAGGTACAATTATCAGGATTACCGTAGATTACTGATTGAAGGTATTGGTCCTGATGATTAAGATGGTACCATCTTAATCTAGCCAAGTTTAGTTTCTCGGCTAGATCAAATTGTACGATATTTAAAAGTCTTCTTATGGGTGTCATACTGTAAATGTGATTTGCATTATGTTTGAAGATATTCTGTTGATAGATTTGATATTAGCTTCTCCATCAGTAAAGTTCATGGCAAAGTTTACCAGAGCATCTGCAGCACCATTAGAAGTATCGGGAGTTTGAAATAAGAAAGAGTATATTGCAAATCCGTCCTGTTTAGATATCATTGCAGATAATGCTAAGCATTGGTTTTCAACGTAGGCATTAACTAATAGATTCATTAGATTGTTGCTGTAATCTAGGATTTCTTCTAAGTCTAAGGAAAATAATTCTTGGATTTGAAGACCTAGGTTAGTAACTAACTTGTCTAGATGTTGTGTGGTTTGGAAGGTTTCATTATTTTTCATAAGTCTAAAATTTTAAAATGTTATTAATTATTTTTCTTATGCAAATATAAGCACTTTAAATTATATATGCAAATTCTGGAATACTAAGCTGAGGATATGTGTAAACGCTAAGAAAGGCAGATAGTTAGTCTGCCTTTCGAATTTATACTTTGTATCGGATTAAATTCCATTTATCGTTTACTAGCCTGAATATCCAGAGATAATGGTTAGTGAACTCTAATAGCTTACTGTATTCAGAGGTTTCAAATACCAAGAGATCTGAGTTCTTTTCTAGGATATTGAAATGGATAGTTTTATTAGTACCCTTTCGAAGGATTTCTCTGAGATCATTCTTTAGAGTATCATCCGAAATGAACATATTATATTGTTCTCTCATATAATCCAGATATTTATCTCTGATATCTGGATATATTCTAGACTGGCTTACGTTAAACTGTTTCGTTTTCATCTTGATTTTCTTGATTTATGTTACGTTCGATAATGTTTTGAATACATATTCTTCGGCCCTCTTCTTCTGTCTGGTCCAAAATATAGGTAAAAGAATGATTAAGGAATAACATATCTGTATCGTAATTCCTCTTGAATACCAGCAATTCAAATTCCTTTAACCAATTGTGCTGCATCAGCTCTAGTATCTCCTCTAAACTGACATGGTCCGTATCCATATATCCTTGGCATTTATACCAGATATCTGTAAAGACTCCAGTAATATATTCTGGTATCTTGAATCTATCAGATACTTCATGGGCTGGAACTAAAGCCTTAGCAGCTTGGTATTTTTCTTTGGTTATTACCATGTCTGATTTACCCGATAGCTTTCTACTAAGGTTAACTATAAGGGGTACCTTGTAGTATAGTAGGTAAGGTTCTTTGTCATATACCCAATATCTGTTTTTGTATTCCTGATAGATTAGTACATAAGGCTTATCTGAATACATGCCAAATAGTCTCATATAGGCAGATAGGTAATTCTCTAGGTCTTTAGCACATTGTATATTCTGGTTGAATACTACCTTAGTATCTTCTAGGTAGATTAGATTCAGGGAATAACTTAACTCTGGTTCCCGTTTACGAAATCTGTTGAATAGGTTTTTGATGTTCATAGTGTCTAATATGTAAAATTAATGAATACTGTTCTGGTTCCTTTGAAGAAAGTTTCATGATTGTAGTCTTCGTATTTATGGCAAGCATAAGTTTTAGAAGACCTATCATAATGATCTCTTACCCATACTGGACTGGATTCAGAGTCTTTTAATCTGAATAGTGTACCTGGTTTAAGCTGTTTTAATGTGGTTTTATCCATAATCTTATAATTTATTATGCTGCAAATTTAAGAATAATAAATTAATTATGCAATAAACCTCGATTACCTGTTGAGGAATTGTTCAGCTATTGAGGTAGGCTCTTTTTCTTCATATTGCTCTTCATCTAAATAGATATCCATTTCTGGGTCTGGATCCTCGGGATCTATGTTAGCCTCTATCTCTCTTCTCAATTCATGGTGTTCTCTTGAAGAGAGTTCCATAGCTCCCTTATAATCATCAGTAATTTGCCTCATCTCTGCAGTATTCAAAGTAAGGCCCTCTTTGGTAGTATCAATTCCTTCTTGCTTAGTAGCAACTACCTCGGGTAAAGAAGATAAATCATAGTGATCGGCTAATAATTTGGCTTCCTGTGGCTTGTCCATTACTCTTTGAGATTCTAGGATAATCTTTCTGGCTTCCTCTATTGATATACCTTGGTTCTGATTCAATTGATTATTCTGGGTATCTCCAAATTGATTAAAGATATTGGTAGTTCCTCCACCCATAAATGTACGTATGATGGATTGCAATGAAGTAGAAGAATCTAGTTTCATCTTAAGAGCTTTATTCAATTCAGCCGATATGAATGGAGTGTAATGCCCTCCCTGAGATTCTCTTAGGATATTTACCTGATGGGAGATTTCCATTCTATCCTCTAAAGCCCATGCTACTTGTTCTCCCAATAAAGCCTGTAGCATTTCTTCCTGTCTTTCTTTATCCCAGAGCTTAGATTGCAATAATCTATCTCTCATAAATACTCGTATGTAATTGATATCTATACCTGTCTTTGTTGAGAAGGTATTAATATCATACATAATCCCACATAGCATACCATTACCCATCAACCAGTGATTGATAATGTAGTTGTATACCTTTTGTAAATCTTCAAGATTCTGACTCTTTTGGTATTCTGCTGCCATTGCAGTAGTTCCCATAGGTCTAGGAAATCTTTTTATGTTGTCTTTTGCCATTATACAAATATTCTTTTCTTATATCCTTAGATTCATCGTATCTAATCCTTTTAAGAGGACGAGCTACGTATAGTTGATAAATATTAGAATACCAATAACCAACTGCTATATTGAGTTCTTCATTTAAAGCCAAAATGAATTGAGTATCGGTAATCCTATCCCTAGTAAATATCCAGGTATAATTTCCTTCAAGGTTGGGAACCTTGTTATAAAATTCCCAACCTTTAATTACCTTAAAAATATTGCCATGAAGGTCAACGATTTCCTTTGCCATAATTGCCTTTTTTACCTCTCGAGGATTTTTTGTCTTGTTCACTAGAGTTATTTTTCATTTCCTCTATCCTTTTTTGTGTTTCTGGGTACCAAAGTTTTCTTAGGGGCACTACCTGAGTTGCAAAGAATGCCTTCCATAAATTCTGGGATAGAGGTCTTATACTTTGCCGACTGATTTCATTAAATTTATCCTCGAAGTGTTTTACTACCTTTTTAAAATCTGAATAATATATGTGACCAGTTGCTGGGTTTATCTTTTGTTGCCTTTGGCATACTTTTAGTAAATCTTCTCCCATTTTATTCATAAACTCCCCTCTATTAAATTGGAAGTTCTCTTGATCTAGTCTAAATATCTTTACGTAATCTTTTGTTTCCATTATATTATATCTCTGTTTCTAAGTGTTTAACATCATAGGGTAATACCTGAAATAAGTATCCCCTTTTATCATCCTCGTAATAGGATGACCATAATCTTCCTTTTAATCGGTATAAATCCAAGTCATAAGTTTTCTTGGGTATACCTGTGATAAATAATTTGTGATTGCCTCCTGGGTTAACTTCGAATTCCCACTGGGTAAAATTTCCTATGGTACCATAATCTGGCAATTTATTTCCCAGTAAGGTTGGTAAGGCAATATCCTTTACCAGAGTTTCTTTGGGGACCCTTTTCCCATTTACCCAGATCCCCAGTTGTGATTTACCGATATATACATCTTTTACTATTTCTCGAAACATAATTCAATGATTATAAATTTAACACCTTGACCTAATTCTAAGTCATTTATTGCATTAATATCCCTAGTATTATGTTGAAGGTTTCTTAAAGAAATTCTAGATTCTTTCGATATCCTATAAGATCTTCTTACCAAGAGTAAAGCATTTCTCCAACAAGCAACCATAGAAGATACTGGCCCAGAGAATAAAACCTTGCTGGTCTTATTTATCTCTACCATTTTTTCTTCGTATAGTTTTTGACTCTGAAGATACCATACTTTTATTTCTCTTATGTTTTCTTTTCTTCTTTCTAGAATCAGCTTTGACATAATCTTCTATTTCTTCAAGTTTACCCAACAATAAGAATCTTACGAACATATCTATAGGCCTGAAAAAGTAATTTCTTATATTCTCAGTGCCTAGATAATAATCATATACGATAAAGAATTTTTTAATCTTTCCGTGTTTGAGAGATCTTTGAACAAGGTAATTCTTTACACATCTCTTGTGAAGTTCTACCATGTCCTTTTCCTGTTTTTCCATCTCCTTATCGGAGAATATTCGATAGTCCATAACCAAAATAAATATGGGACTGGGAATTTGAAAATAGCAAACTAATGTGTTCCCAGTCCCGGGTTAACAAAGGGTTAATTATACTGCTTCATCTACCTTTAGTACTTTTTTCTGGAAGGTAATATATTTATTTTGGGCAGACTTGTATTCTTTAGAGTTATGATCTTGGATTCGGAGCATTTCCCTTTCTAATTTACGAAGTTCATTACGGGTTTGTTGTCTCCATTTCTTTCTTGAAAGAGTATCAGTAACATCATCTGGGTAAATGTATTTCACTTCCCGATTGGAGATTACTTGTTCGATGATATTAGGTTTCTGTTGTTTGGCAACTTCCTTGACAACTTCTTCCTTTTTAGTAGAAGCTTTCTTGGTAGTAGTTTTTACCAATTTTGCTTTGGGTTCTTCCTTAGCCTTAGATTCTTTAGTTTCTTTTGGCTTTTGTGTTTTAGAAGCCTTAACTTCCTTCAATGAGTTAGATACTTGGTTGTTAATTAACTCGGTTACCTTGTTCAAATTTACTTTTTTCATAATTGACTAATTTAAAATGTTATTAATTAATTTCTCTATGCAAATATAAGAACAATATTTTAAATAAAAAAATAATTCTACTTTATTTTATCAATAGCTGAGGATCCCTAGTCGAGTAGGAAATCAAAGATTTCATCTGGGTTCTCATCTAGGTTTTCAGGATCATCATAGTAGGAATCTAGACCTTCAGTAAAGATATCATATTCTGAAATAGATGATGATTTACCATATCTCTGATTATACTGTTCTACGGTTAATATAGTTACCTTACTGGGATCATGTTCATATTTTTCAGCATAAGCAGAAGCTTCCTCCGGTGATAAAGGTTTATCGGAAGTGAATACTTGGTAATATACTCTGGGTTTAGTATAATGAGCATCTAAAGTTACTTGTTGATAACCAGATTTCCTTGCGGTAAATATTATATTATCTGGAGTAACTCTTACTAGGAAAGCATATTGGTATAATCTCCGATTACTAAGAGAATCCTTTAGTTTCTTTATAGAATCTACTTTAGCAAAGAATATAGAATCTCTTCTTTTGCTTTCCTCATACCGTTTTACATTTCTAATAGAATCTTCTCTACTCTCCTTTACATAAGGAGGAGTTACCCTCCGGGTACTATTGGTGTTGGCAATAGTGAATCCCAAAAGAGTAACTCCCAGAATGGAAAACGGAAAAATAATATGTTTAGTTTTTGAGTTCATATCCTGTAGCTTCATATTGTCCTTTGATATGAGAATTAAGATATCTCCCTTTAGATTCGGCATTCATTAGTTCTTCGAAAGTTTTTCTGGGAACTAAATCATACCGGTAAACTTTGTTGCCCTTAAAAGCAACCCATAAGTGTTTGTTTTTGTTGTCATACCCAATACCTTCTATATTAGAAGATTCTACTGGATTCATTTTAATACCAGTATTCATGGTAACTGATTCAAGATATTCTTCTCTGTCCATAATTTAAAGTTTTAAAAGTGTTAACTCCGGATGTAATACGTTGGTATATTTTTGAATGATTGCCCATGCTCCCAAAACTCCTTGAGAATTATCTGTTATCCATTCTTCCTCCATTTTCCATAGGATATGAGAGCAGACGTATAATTGATACTCTGTAAGAGTTTTTATAAGTTGAGGATATTCTATCATATCTGAATAGAGTTTTATCATATTATCTAATACTCCTCTTATTTCTCCCTCTTCAATCTGAAGAAGTTTTTTAAGAAGGTAATGATCTGTATCCTCTAAATTTTTAGAGATATGAGTTAGTGCCTCAACTTGGATTTGGGCAATGTTCTTAATAACCGTCTTGGTTTCTGCATCCATTTTTTCTTATTATTTATTTCGTTATACAAATATATAAATTTTATATATAATATGCAAATATTGCTGAGGTAGGTAGTGGATTATCTCTTCAAGATCTCAGCCATCTTTTCCTTGATTGAATCGGGGAATATGGCATCTGATGCCCATCTTAAGAAGAACTTAGAGGGTTTCTTATCCGGAGTCATAAGCAATTGTCGTTGCTCTGTAGAGAATTTAATTCGTTCTGCCTCTAACATATACTTGGGTAACTTAGTAAATTCTGCCTGAGAGAATGAGATAGTATTTTTACCAGTCTGAGCCCTAAAGGGTTTCTTCCTTTCCTTATACAGATAGGGAACGATCTTCTTTGATGGACCTTGCAGAATACTGAACCCAAATAGAATCATAGGGTCAAATTTATCTGTCTTAGGATCTTTTGCTCTCTTTATACATCTTGCCATCCATGAATAAGAATCGAGATATTGGCCATTGTTGGTGGGTTCTCCCACATCTTTCTTATCAAATTTAAATTCCGGGAAATGATAAAGGAAATCCTCTGTAAGGATGAATACAAATCCAAGATCTCTAAGATACTTAATAATATCCTGTTGGCTTTTGCCTTCATTTACCATCTTTTCTACATCAGCAAGGATATCTTCTCTTGGGGATTCCAATTCTTTAGCTTGAGTATTAGAGGGTCTTCCTCTACCTGCAGATTCTTTGATTGGTAAGTTACCAGATAATTTATCCAAGTATTCTTTGAATTGAGAAATATCTTGTTGATTAACAAGGGTTACTTCTATTCTTATAGGACCTTTATGTTGTACCTTTGGACCGGCATACATCTCAGTGCAAGCATCTACTAATCTATCAGATAAAGGATTACCATTTTCTGAAAGTGTAGTGATACGCAGTTTGGGTTTGAATATTTCTTTTTCTTCTTTCATAACTTTAGAGATAAAAAGGGCCTGGACAAAAATTATTGCCAGGCCCAAAACTACTAATAACTAACAAAACAAATATAAGAATGGAAATTAATCCTCGTCTTTGGCCTTTTTCTTCTTAGAATCTTTGGCCTTTTTATCTTTCTTAGAAGGCTTATCCTTTTTGGATTCCTTCTTAGGTTCTTCCTTCGGCTTAGATTCTTTTGGAGTCTTACCTGCAGCCAATTTTCTCTGAGCCATACGATATTTCTTCTTTTCTTCGGAAGTCATTTCTCTTCCGTCTACCAAAGGATAATCGTATTTAGTTGCTGTTCTACCTGAACTAGCTTTTTCCTTTTTCTCTTTTGCTTTAGCTTCCTTCTTAGCTTTCTTTTCATCTTCAGAAGCCTTTTTCATTTTTACCAGCTTCTTCTGATTAGCAGTGTCTTTCTCAGGATATTGGGCAGCAACTTTATCTCTTTCCTTGTTAAGTTTTGCCATAAGTTCTTTTACTGCCTTACCATGAGTTTTGTCCTTTGACCAATCCTTTGCAGGATCCAGGTTATTTTCTTTCAGGTAGTTTTCCAAAGCCTTTGCAGCTTTTGTGATTTCCGGAGTCTTATCAGCCGGTTTCTTTGCTTTTTTAGCAGGTTTTACTTTCTTTGTCATATCCTTATTAATTTATGAGTTTATATTTACCTATAGAGGTGAATCCGAATTAAAGGTAGGGATTTCCTTGATTTCTAGGATTTTTAATTCAATCCCTTTTACCATTGCACAAGTATGAAGATAATCAGATATCTCTCTTTGAGTTAATCCTGAGAAAATACTGGTTTTAGTTTCATTTCCCCATATATATTTCACTTCTAGAACTGGATTGTTAAGAATATCTTTTACTCTTTGTGATAAAGAATAAAGTTTTCTTTTCTGATACATAATATGGGCTTGGTGTTTCCTATATTCACCCATCTTATTCTGCTGCAAGGATATATGGGCTTGGTATTTATAGTATTTGATATCCTTGTATATTTCGGCAATCTGTGAAATTAAGGATGAGAAGGATCTTTTTTCCATTGTGGCCTTTTTATTTGGGATTGGTATTCTAAAATCATTTCCTTAGCTTCTGATATTATGTTTTCTGTTAATTCCCTTTCTGAGGGATTTTTGCATACTTCTAGAAATGAAGTATAATCTTCTATCAGATTATTAAGTGCAATGATTTGTATATTCTTTCTTATCTCTTCTTTGGTTACCATAGGTTATGAAAATAAAAAAGCCCATCACCTTTGTGGGCAATGGGCTTAGATAATTGATATAATGTATAATCGTTATGGAATTTAGTCTTCGTTTTCTTCTGAAGTTTCTTCTTCATCTACTTCCTCGTCAGTGTCTTTTTCTTTCTTTGACTTCGGAGTAGTGATAATACCATGTCCTTTCTTTGACTTAATTGCCAATTCTCCGGGAACAAAAGCAACCGATGTGTTTACTGGAGCACCATCTACTACCAATACTGAAGTTACCAATACTCCCTGAGCACCTTTCTTTGTTTTGATTGCATAACCGAAGTTCTGAACTTCTGAGTTATCAGAAATCTTGATAACATCGATTTGTTTACCGTTTGGTCTCTGACCTGCAGGACGGTTTTTAATAGCTTCCATACGAGCTTTGCGTTTAGCTTCTTTTTCGGGATCTTTTTCCTTAGCACCCTTTTTCTTGGTGTCTTCTTTTTTCTTTGCCATAATCTTAATAAGTTTTTAAAAGTTGTGTTATAAATAAGTTGTGACTTCTACATAACCTAATAGTAGTTAATTTTTAGGGTAGGAGATGATTCCTACCCTTTATGCTAGGTAAATGGATTATTTTTTACCCTTTTTACCTTTACCCTTAGCTTCTTTTTTAGCGGGCAATTTGATACCTAATTCCTTGGCAATTGCTTTACGGAGTTTCTCAATGTCTTCTTCATCGAAGTCGTCTGGATCAGTATCAAGGTCTTTGTCATCGCAAACATCTTCCAATTCTTCGAAGTCCATTTCAGCAAGAGCTTCTCCAGTCAGTTCTTCCTCTTCAGAATCCTCTTCATCTTCGTCATCTTCCGATTCTTCGTCTTCCTCCTCGTCTTCTTCGTCTTCCTCATCTTCATCGGAATCATCCTCGTCCTCATCTTCTTCGTCTTCCTCATCCTCTTCAGAATCCTCTTCATCTTCGTCATCTTCCGATTCTTCTTCGTCCTCATCGTCTTCTGAACCGAAGATTTCAGATGCCTGATCTGCAGTCAGCATAATGGGAGCCGGGATAATCTTTACCGAACCATCTTCGTAAGTAATGATGATGTTACCGTTGATTTCTACTCTAGATACTTCTTTAAGTTCAACTTTCTTAGTTTCTTTTTTCTTAGCCATAATTGTTTAATTTTAATGGTTTGTTAATGAATATAGTTAATCATTCAGTTATAAGCTTTTTATACTTCTTTAGGAATGGTCCCAAAGATTCATGTGCATTATTAAATTGTTTTATGTTTTCTAGAACGGTATTAAACTGTTCCTGTGAAGTTATTTCAACTACTTCAGAGTTTATAACTTGGTCCACTTGATTATAGGTCATAATCTTAAAGGATTTGCCCTCAAATGGATTATATGGTCCATGTTGTTCTAATTTAGTGTTCATCGCTATATGATATTTTAGTTAAACCTGGAAAACCCAATTTACCCATCATTTCTGTGTATGATTGATATTTTCCTTTTTTCGAAATTTCATAGTTATCAGAAAATCTTATTGGGTAGACCCAAATTTCTGAATCTAGTTTCCTATTGGTCATAAAGTAAGCATACTTATCCCTTATTTTATATTGGGATAGAGGTTTCCATAGCTCCCATTGTAATTCCCTTATAATATATTTATCAGGGATATTAACCTGGTTCTGAAATTTCAGAGAAGCTTCCCCAAAGTCATCTAAGAAATCGTAGGCTTTTTTGAATAGGATACGATTGAACTTAATATGATATACCTTGGTAAGGAATAATGCTATTTGCCAAATCCTGGGAGGATGATTCAAGCAATCAAGGTTAAATTGGTTCTTTTCCCCTTGACTCAGCTTGTTGTATCTCCTGTAGGATAGCAGAATGGACCTGTAATCTCTTTTGCTTTCGATATTCAGGTGAGAATTCATCCCTATACCCGTATAATGCAATTTGGTATGCCCTGTTGAATGCCCTTCTTCCATGTTTCTTATAAATTTTATTCATTCTTACTACAAAATGCCTTCTCCTATGTTTATCCATTCTTGCTTCAGCAGGAAAGACAAATCTTCGTATTTTAGTTGGCTTACCCTTAAAGAATATCGATTGATGACCTTTCTTGGGTAAATCAGTTATGCCTTGTTTTATAAGATTCTTACCCTTGATAGTATGAATGTATAAATTGGCATCTACTCCTAATAAAAGAGTTATGGTTCTTCTAGCATGGTATCTTGAAAAGAATCCTAAACCACATATATGTTTTTTATATAACAACTTCTCGGTTCGGTATTTACTTTCTGTTGCATATTGATATTTGGTCCATCCCCAATATTCATCAGGCCTCCAAGTCCATACATATATTAAGTCTGGGTATATTTTCCGATTATCCCTTGCTAGTTTTACCATTTAATTTCCTTTTTGCAGCCCTGTACCAGAGTTGAATGGATTTCTCATTAGCATCAGGGAATTTCTTTTTCATTCTCCTTACTACTCTCTCTTGGTCAAATCCCTTTTCGGTTAATTCATAACAGTAGGATTTCTTAGTACCCTTGATTAGATTAAAAGAATCTCTTTCTCTTGGAGGTTTCTTTTCTTTGGGTTTCTTTATACCTGGTACTCTTTTTAATTTTCGAATACCATCTTCTCCCTCTTCTCCTAAGAATCCTAATCTTAATCTTGAATTACGGATTGGGTCAGTTTTATCATAACCAATTGCTTCCAATTGTTTATCTGCCCATTCATCATACTGGTCAATTAAGGATTTATCGGGTTTGTTAGTAGAGTTACTGATATACTTGATTAAATCAAATACTCCTGCAGCACAAGCATCAGGAAAAGGCATACCAAGGATTACTGCCTTTCTTTTAAGATCCTTGTACTTCATGTTTCTACCTGCAGCTCCTAGGAAATTTTGTTTTTCCTTTGATGGAGCTGGTTTATCTTTTTTCTTTTTTGCCATAGTTTTAAAATCTTTGATTGTAATAGGTTTGAGTTAATTCTTCATGAGTTACATACCCATATGGAACTAATCCCATGTTATCAATCTTATCGAAGAGATCATTAGGTAAATCATAAGTGATTAACCATAAGTAATTCTCTTGAGTAATGTGGTTTGATACCATATCCTTAATTTTTGGGAAATTAGGTAATAGGTTCAATTTATCATCCTCCCAGCTATCACTGAATTGGTTGAGGATATTATTTGCTTTGTTAAAGCGGATGTCTAAGTTGGTATTCTTCATATTGTCTATATTAAAATTTTGTTTAATTAATTTTCTGATGCAAATATAATACTTATATATTATATAGAAAAATATTCTATCTATTATTTTAATATTAGCTGAGGATCAATAGAAGGAGTCTTCTTTCACTCTAGCAGCTCCTGGTTGAGGTTTCTTCTTTGGTTTTCGTTTTATGTGAGTGTTATAGGCCATATCCAATTGCTTCACATTGAAATCCATGTTATTTACCTGATTGTAATTCAAAGCCTTTTCGATACATAATCTATATTCTGGCCAAAACTTCTGACCTAGTTTTACAGTAGTAGTCTTGGCATTGAATTTAGATACCATGAATCCAAATGTATCTGCATCATCCTTATCCTCGAATATGTACATATAGAATTTACTAAATTCCCTCATTACCTCATCTGTGGGTCTTACGGGAAGTAATAAATATCCATCAGTATATAAATCTTCAGATATTAAACATACCCACCATTTCTTTATACTAGGCTTTACCTTATACTTAAACCTTTCTCTTAGTTTAGTATGAACCCATTCTGGTACTTTTTTCAATAAGTAGTTGATATAAATCTTTTCTTTCTTATTGGCTCTTCTTTTGAAAGCAGAGGGTTGCTGTACTTGCCTGGGTAATATCCTAAAGTTATTCCATCTATCGAATTCTAATATCAAACCTAGAGAATGTTTATCCCATTCATTATCTGAACCTTGTAGTCTTCTTATATTTCTTTCTAGATTACGAGTATTTACCTTAGGAACTAATTGGGAGGCATCTCCAGTATTTAGTAGAGCCTCTTTCCTTTTCATCCTTTTTTCTATGCAAGCCTCGATATAATCCTGGAAGTTTCTTTCACATGGGCAATCTGGTCTAAATATTGACTCATGTATTTCGAAGAAATCCGAAAATAATCGGAAGAACTTTTCAGACCTTTCTTTTATTTCTAGGTACTTATAATGAGATAATTTTAATATCTCTCCAGCTTCCCAAGAGGATTTACTCTCTGATAGCTGAAGAAAAAGGGACTGCTGCTCAGTTGGAGTCAAACAGTCCCATGCTTTCTTTTGGTATTCATTCATATTAACGCCTCCTTTTATTAATGTTCTCTTCTATCTTTTCAGAAGTAATAGAATTTGGGTCATAGTCAAAGTTATTACAGTGTAATTTATCTGGGTCTGAATCCTGATATACACTGTAAAGAACACTATCAAAATCAAGAGTTACTTCCATTTTACCATGTTCTGGATAAATTAGTACTTTTACTGTTCTATTTGAGTAATTTACATCTAATACTGTAGCATCTATACCTTCATAGGGATAACCCTTTAAAACGATATAATCTCCAGGTTTTACATTCATAAGGTCATCAACAGAATATTTCTTATTTGCTTTTGCTAATCTTATGAATCTCCTTACATCTTTTCTAGAACAAGTTGCAACTAATGAAAAATCATCGAAGTCTTCAGCATTATCTATGCGTACCTTCTTTTTTCTTTCGTGCATTGTTTCAGTAGATTTAAGAAAGGTTCTTATACCTGAGATATTACGTTTTAGTTTGTTTAAAAAAGGCCTTGAGAATGCTTTTTCAGTGGGCATTCTCATAAAGCCATAATTAAAAAGTATAGGAACAGATTCAAATACCATCTTACCTTTAACAGTTCTCTTAAGTATATCTAGAGTAGGGATAATAACCTTGATATTTTCGTATCCCTTTTCTTTTAACTCTTTCTCGATAAGGTGATAATACTTTCTTTCTAGGTAGAAGATTACATAGGAGTATGGGATACGTTTTTTCATATTATGAGTTTTTTACGATTAACTTAGCTTGTTTGTGAATCATCTTGTATGGTACTTTTAATACCTCACTAGCCATGAATACCATAAGAGTATTACCGGGAACTTGAATATACATGGACTTAGTAATGTACTGAGCTATAATACTACCGAGTTTATAATCTACTACAAAGAAAAACTCATTTGCAGGCATTGAATTGTATCTCATACATAAGATTGGTACCTTCTTTGCCCTTTTAGCATCTTTACTTGCTTGTTCCCAGAATCTTAATATATCACAGGATTTATTACCCAATAATACATGTTCGAATTTGATGTCTTTGTAGTTTTTACATTCTACCGAGATTTTACATCTATGGGCATGTCTTTCATCCTGACACATAATATCCGAAGACAAATCCCTACTCTGATGATTTGCACCAGAGTAAGGTGTTCTGCCGAATTTGAAAGAAGTCCATTCCGTAAACCATTTCGATATTTTCAATTCGAATCGATTACCTTTCTTTTTACTATTTGCCATAATTTCATTGTATTGTTTATGGATCATAGTGGTTTATAATAACTAAGGCCCTTGATTTTCTCTACTTGCAGGATCTTAGTATTTGATAAAGGTAATGAGTCGTGATGTGTTATTAAAAATAATGATTTACCGTTGAATATGTGTTTTATTAGGTTTATTACCAATTCTATGTTATCAGAACTTAGAGATTCAAATACTTCATCTAAGAATGCCAGATTAATACCCTTACTTGCAGTTAAAGATTCGTGCATTGCGAAAGCCATACATAGATTTACCAAAGTCTTTTCACCTCCTGACAGTTCATCATAATCAATAATGTGATTATCCCTTTCTATAAGAGTAACAAAATCCTTTCTAGTTGAATTAAGATCAATGTTAAACTCAATTCTAAAACCTAATACTTCTGAATAACTAGCTAGAGTACGATTTAATAAATGTAGGGATGAATCAAATAGATATGCCTTGATTCCATTGTTACCAAGAGGGTCATTTATCAACCAATTATAATTCTCTAACTCTAGTTCTCGGTTATGGTAATCTTCATCTACCTTTCTTAAATCCTTACGAATCTTTTTTAGTCTTTCTTTGTATTTAGTAGACATTACCTTTAGTTTCTGATTCTTAAGGTCTTTTATTTCCTGGTCTATATCTGCCAAATCTGAAGCAATATCGGAACATTCTTTAACTAGAGTCTTATACTTACTGCAGTTAAATTCTAGTTCATCTAATCTCTCTACGGATTCTTCATATAAGCTTTGAAGTTCCTCCCTTTCTTTAAATGCTTTACTGATGGGAGTAAGCATTTTCAAGGCTTTCTTATATTGTTTATTCTTTATTAATTCTATGGACTCATCCACCAGTTCATTTAAGGGAGTACTTAGAGTTTCCTTGTTTATCTTAATTCGATTCTTTATCTCTTGTACTGCTTTAGTCTGATTTCTTACCTTTTGTTCTATTGCTACATCTACCTCATCTGAAATATGTTTTTGTTTTGCAATAAGTAACGCAGTTAGGTCTTTTCGTTCCTCCTTTAATTTCCTAGATTTTTCTCTGAGATCCTTCTTAAAGGATTTCTCCCTTGACCTCAAATCGAAGTAAGCTTCTTTATTGGCCTCTAATTCTTTCTTTAGTGAAAGGGATTCAGATTCTAATTGATTAATCTCATTTAAGATAACTGCCTTATCTTGATTAGCTATACCCTTTGCTAAATTTAGGTATTCTAAATCGAATACTTCCTCAAAAAGCTTTTTCTTATCCGAATTAGATTCTTGGATTAATCTCTTAATACCCTGACCGAACATAATTGAGTTCATGAATAACAGATAGGATAATCCTAGTTCTTTATTGATGGCATTCTGTAATTCATTCTTACCCTTGATATTAATAATCTCGGCATTTTTAATGATTATGAGTCTATCATTTCCCTTAGCACCATCCTCTAGGTAATCTTTGAATTTTTGACATCTGATTACCTTATAGGAATCTTGGTTTTTCTGAAAAAATACTTCTACCATGGTTCCCTTATAATCTTTGGGTTGGTATTCTTTCCAAGTATTTACCTCAGATACTCCCTTTATATTTTTCCCATATAATGCCCATACCAAGGCATTCAGTAAAGTTGATTTCCCAAAACCATTAGGAGCTTTGATAAGAACCGTACAATCTTGGTTTAATTGTAAACTGAAGGAATCTATAGAACAGAATCCCTGTATATTTAACCTTGTAAATGTCAACATGATTCAGCTTTGTTTAAAGTATCAATTAAAAGTTGTTTCTTAGCATCATCCTTTATGCCTTTCTCCCTTAAATACCTTTTTGCTAGAGTTTTCTTAGAAACTTGCTTAGTAATCTTATGATTTATATTTACTTGAATACTAGTTTTCTTGGGTAAAATGGTATAATAATTGCCATCATCCTTAATTTCATCTTCGGATTCAACATCTACGAATTTTGGGAATCCTTTCAGTTCTATAAATTCCATAGATAAATCCGAATAAAGTTTCCAATATCCCAGTTTACAATCTTTATCGGTTCTTCTCTGTTGATAAGGAGCACCAATCATATAAACCTTCTTTGATAATCTTTGGGGTTTATGTATATGCCCACATAACACCAAATCAAACTTATTTAAAGTGTTTACATTAAGATTTTCTACAGAACCTATTTCTCTCCCATCGGTATCTCTTGCTCCCGGATAATCAGTATGAAGCATAAGGATATTTTTCTTTTTAGGATTAAGTTTTATACTTTTTATATACTCTGATAAACCAATATTATTATCTATATAGGGTATCCCATAAACTACATGTTTATGATAGTTTAACCTAAAATGTTCATAATCTAATGAATAGAAAAGGTTAGGAAAAGCTTTAAAAATAGCTTTATCATAGGATATAAATTCCCTATCACCTATTCTATGAATAACCGGGCTACCATGATTACCTGAGATAGTCAGTATTATAAAGTCTTTTTTAGATAATCTACTAAATACTTCCATAACCCTAGATAATAAATCTGGGGATATCTTATCAGAACTATGAAATAAATCCCCACAATGTAATAAAGGAACTCTCTCCTTTATACAAAGTTTTGATAACTTTATTAATACTTGGAAAGCTGTTTCAGTTCTACTAGTAAATTTACCATATTCTCCAATATGTAAATCTGAGATAACATAGGATATTACTTGCTTCCTTACTACCTTTCTATTCTTCTTAATACAGTCTCTTATATTATCCAAAGTAGTTCCCCATTTGAGATTCTCTACGGAATTATTCTTAGGATTATCATCCAAGTGCATTACTATAGGATAATTATTAGGATTAGGTATATAAGCTTCAGCTACTAACCTATGAGCATAAAGTTGAGTTTTTATTTTTCTAAATCTTAAACAAAATCCATATTTTATATACCCATTAGTAGATACTGTAGGCTTACGAATTTTCCAAGTATTAGGAGTAAGCCTACCCTTATTATCATACCTACTATATAACAAACCTTCCCGGGTAATATGATACCCGGGAAAGCCATTAATATTATCTTCCATTACTTGTTTCTTCATATTAATCCAATCTTGACATTATCATGTGTATTCTGTCGTAGAAATCTAATTGGGGTACTACTAATATATCTATTACACTTAAAGTACTCCACTGAGTTAACAGGTTACCCATTATATCTGACATCTGAGCCTGATAATATCTATTTATGATTCTCTTCTTATTGTCTTCCATTGTCCATCCTTTCATATTGTACATACTCAAGGGAAGGTATATTAATAAATCACATTGTTGAACTGTAAGATCTTTGCATATATCTAAGAAAGCATCTACTTCACATTCGGGGATATTAGTAGATTGCTTATATATGAAATAAGCTGCTAAATCTACATAACTACGGTCTGTTACAAAAGTTTCTTTATCCTTGAAAAGCTTATTTCTCAGATTCAACAATTGATAATCCTTGTTTATGAGTTCTCCACATTCTTGGTGTAAAAACTCAGCATGGTGCATCTCTTTTGTATCGGGCATTAAATCTGACATACTACCAGATATAAAGGGTATACCATATTTGGTTTCTATGAACTTTGCCAAAGTGGTTTTTCCTATTCCACTTGGCCCTACAAACATAATTCTTTTCATGATAACAAATCTTTAAATGGTTTCATAAATTCATTTGTCATAAAGGATGCTAAAGAGTATTCGATACAGACTTCTTTGAATTTCTTGTATTTTATTTCCTTATTAGCAAACTTTTTCATAGGTAACTTGGATAATGGTACTTCTTTTTGAAATAATCTTAAATCTATAAGCTTCTTATTCCTTTCTGCAATCTCTACATGAGAAGTTTGATGATGATGCTCTAGAAATTTATCCAAAGTACCATATTCGTCCAATATTTTCCTAGCTTTTACAGGACCAATACCTGGTATACCTTTAATATCATCCGAAGTATCTCCCACCATTGAAAGGTAATCTACTGTTTCTTCAGGGGAGTATCCGAATAGTTCCTTACAATTACCCTGATGAATCATCTCATCTTTTCTTGGATTGTTTATTTTTACGTCTTTACCGATAAGTTGATTAAAGTCCTTATCGGATGATATTATGATTACCTTCTCAGTGGGTTTTTTATTTAAAACTAGGTATGCTAAGAAATCATCTCCTTCATATTTAGTAGAATTATGCTTATCAAAAACATATTTAATTCTTAGGAGCTTAAGCATACCCATAATAATACGTTTTTGAGATTGAAGAGATTCATAATCTACTGAAATATTTTTCCTATGTCCCTTATAATCTGGTAACAAAGCATCTCTATAAGGAGAGTGTCCATTATCAAAAGTTATAATAACCTCATCTGGGTCCCACCTATGTAAGAACCCATGTAATGATCTAAAAAATCCGAATATTGCTCCACTTGGTTTTCCATCAGTAGACTTAAGCTTTTCGAATTTGTGGAAACTTTGATGAAGTATATTCTCTCCATCTATTAGTAATATTGTTTTCTTACTCATCGTCTTCCTCCTCTTCGTCTTCTGATTCATTATAGGATTCGTATTCTACTCCATCTATGGGATAACAGTTTTCTGTAAGAGCTTCTAGTTTCTTACGAGTAGTACCAATGGTATTTATATCTGCTTTCCTTAAAAGCTTTCTTCTTAGATCATCATCTTCTTCCAAAAGCTTTTGAAATTTCTCTTCTCCTCTTGCAAGAGTTTTATCCTTGAGTTTATATACTCCACCAGAGGATTTAAGGATTATATCATTTTCTACCAATACATCTTCTAATCCAAAGCATCTATCAAATCCAACCTCATGGAACTTAGGATTGAAGTATACTGGGCATTTGCTGATTGTAGGTCTTGGAGGAGCAACTTTATTTTTAATAAGTCGAACCGTGACGAGTTTCCCAGCTTTGCGTTCTTTACCCTTTTGCTTAACAGTGATAGATCTTCCTGAATAGAAAGCAGCTCTGATTGAAGCGTAGAACTTAAGTGCTGCGCCTCCTGTTGTTGTTGTATTATCTTTTCCGAATCCAACATTCAATGCAGTTCTTAATTGATTAATGTAAATCTGTGTAACTCCCAATCGATAGAATAATTCGCTTCTGATACGGAAGTATTTATAAAGAGCTTTTGCTCTTCCTCCCATCTCTGCCTTAGCATCTGTCATTTTAGAATCTATGTTATCTGCACAATCCATAGCAGCAACTGAATCTATTACCAGAAGTATTGGTTCATTGTGTGTTAACTGAGATCTGAAATATAAGGCTAAGTCTGCTACTGCATCAGCAACATTTTCGATACGAGTATCATTTACTACTGTAACTCTTTCTGGATCAACTCCATTAGTTTGAGCCCATGAATTCATCCAAGATTGTTCAGCATCTACCCATATTACATGCCCTCCCAGTTGTTGACATGAATAAGCAAAGTTGTAAGCTATAAGTGATTTACCAGAGGATTCTTCTCCTGCTACTTCTAGGATTTTACCAAATGGGATTCCTCCACCAAAGGTATAATTCAATGCAAAGAAAGTACTGGGTAACCATAGACCTGTTTCTTTTGTTTCAGAAGCAAGTACTATTGATGACCCATATTTCTTTAGTAATTCGTTTTTAGAGGGAACTTTTAAACCCACTTTTCCTTTTGCCATACTGTAATGTATTAACATAAATAAAGGAGATAACCAATTTCTTGAATTACCTCCTCTACCAACCATTTATAAAACCAATTTATCAAATATCTGACTTATACTTTCTCTTTTTCTTCTTAGGTTCATCATCATCCATGTAGTGATCCTTATGAATGCCTTTCTTTTTCTTCTTTGGTTTTTCATCCTCTTCATCAGAATCTCTTCCTTCTTTTAAGAATGATGCCAAAGTTTCCTCCAGTTCATCATAATCTTTAATCTGAGATCTTACTATGGATTCCAAATCTACGTTACCTGAATACTTCTTGTCAAGTTTAGTAGGTTTACATGCACGAGCTGAATATGTAGTATCATTCTTACCTGAACCAGAACGGATAATTTTTATATCGTATCCAGTTCTTGGGTCTGTCATATCTCCAGCTTCGTCTTCATCCAAGTAAAGGTCGATAATATCCTGGTATACTGATCTTGGGATTAATACTCCCTTATCTTTTCCTTCATAATCTACCTTAGTACCTTTCTCATCTGAATATACTATTCCACCCACTACGTATTTTCTTCTTGGTACCAGCATCTTTGCAAGTTCCTGGTCATCTGGGTCTTTTGAGTTTTTCAGTTCCTGATACTTTTCCATGAAGGGGCATGGTTCATCAAAAGTAGCCGGGGAAATAACTCCTCCCAAATCTTTATTCAGA
>OGYF01001000.1_pt1 | contig 26006 bp, 28 predicted proteins | sample 1576451 | NCBI WGS metagenome assembly OGYF01 (sample SAMEA3541505, study PRJEB24748) | human gut metagenome | biome: human gut; feature: human-associated habitat; material: faeces | place: China | collected 2012
CCGATCTCCTCCATGCCGCTCGCATAGGGACAGGGCAGCGTCACTCCCGTTATATTCAACGGGAGAGCCCTCTCCGCGAGGGCCCTCGTAACGGGCCCCATCCAGCCGGAGACCTCACCGGGGGAGTTGGAAAGTATAAATAAAGTGTTCATGAATTCACTCCGTTTCAGGTGGACGACATGGTATAATTATAGACTGATTGGGGGATTCTACAAATGTTTATTCCTCTGGAGGGCGAAAACATCATCTGCCTCGCAAATGTGACCGCGATTTACCGAAGCGAGAGCCAAACGGTGATCCTCAAAAGAGACGGCACGACGGAAACGACATCGTTCACCCCACTGACGCTGGCAAAGAGAGAGAGAGCTTTAGCAGCGGAATCGGCGGCGTTTTGGCCCCCGAAAAGCAAAGACCAGGACTTCACGATTTAATCATCTTTGCTGGTTTAACAACCATTGTATTTAAGAGTAAAGGAGTCATATAGATGGCAGATACGGACATCACGGCAAACACACAGCAGAACGGGGCGAACGCCTCGGATTATACAGCGAAGGACATCCACGTTCTTGAAGGACTTGAGGCGGTACGCAAGCGCCCCGGCATGTACATCGGCGACCAGAGCCAGCGCGGCCTGCACCACCTAGTCTACGAAGTGGTAGACAACTCGATAGACGAGTCGCTCGCGGGCTTCTGCGACACAATCAACGTGACGATCAACCCTGACGGCAGCGTCACCGTCATCGACAACGGAAGAGGCATACCCACGGAGCTGCACGAATCAGGCAAGTCGGCGGCGGAGGTCGTCCTCACAGTTCTACACGCCGGCGGCAAGTTTGACAAGAGCGCCTATCAGGTCTCCGGCGGCCTTCACGGCGTCGGTGTCTCTGTCGTCAACGCCCTCTCCGTATGGCTCGAGCTGACCATCTGGCGCAACGGCAAAGAATACCGCCAGCGCTATGAACGCGGCATCCCCATGACGAGGTTAGAGGTCGCCGGCGATACGGAACTGCGCGGCACGCGTGTGCAGTTCATGCCGGACGACGAGATATTCTCCACGACGGAATTCCAGGCCGACATCCTCAAGCAGCGCCTGCGCGAACTCGCCTTCCTGAACTCACATATCACCATCAACTTCGAGGACCAGCGCTCCGAGAAGCCGGAGAAAAAGAGCTACCACTACCCCGGCGGCATCTCCGCCTTTGTCGAATACCTCAACAAGGGCAAAGAGGTGCTCTTCAAGGAGCCCGTGGTGATCAACGGAGAAAAGGACAAAACACAGCTCGAGGTGGCGATCCAGTACAACGACACCTATATTGAAAGGCTCTTCGGCTTCGTCAACCTCATCAACACCATCGAGGGAGGCACCCACGTCGCGGGCTTCCGCTCCGCGATGACACGCGCGATAAACGACGAGGCGCGTAAGCTAAAAATACTCAAAGAAAAAGACGCCAACCTCTCCGGCGACGACCTCAAAGAGGGGCTCACCGCCGTCATCTCCGTCAAGGTGATGGAACCCCAGTTCGAGGGGCAGACCAAGACCAAGCTCGGCAACAACGATGTAAAGGGCATCGTCGACTCCATCGTCTACGAGGGGCTCAAGAACGCCCTTGACGAACGCCCGGAGATACTGAAGCCGATCGTCGAAAGCGCCCTCCGCGCACGCCAGGCCCGTGAGGCGGCGAAGAAGGCCAAGGAGCTCGTGCGCCGCAAATCAGTCATGAGCGGCCTCACCCTGCCCGGGAAGCTCTCTGACTGTTCAAACCGCAACCCCGCCGACTGCGAGATATACATCGTCGAGGGAGACTCCGCGGGCGGCAGCGCCAAACAGGGGCGCAACCGCGAATTTCAGGCGATACTGCCGCTGCGCGGCAAAATACTCAACGTCGAAAAGGCGCGCCTTGAAAAGATCCTCAGCAGCGAGACGATACGCAACATCATCCTCGCCCTCGGCTGCGGCGTCGGCGACGACTTCAACGAGGACAAGCTGCGTTATCACAAAATATTCATCATGGCCGATGCCGACGTTGACGGAGCCCACATCAGAACGCTGCTGCTGACCCTCTTCTTCCGCTACATGCCGCAGATCATCGAAAAGGGCTATCTATACGTCGCGCAGCCGCCGCTATTCCGCGTGCAGTGCGGCAAGGAGATCACCTACTGCTTCTCCGAAAAAGAGATGAAAGAGGCGCAGAACAAGGCCAACGGCAAAAAGGTCGAGGTGCAGCGCTACAAGGGGCTCGGCGAAATGAACGCAGAACAGCTCTGGGAGACTACGATGAACCCCGAACACCGCATCATCAACCGCGTCGAGGTTCAGGACGCCGTAGAGGCGGACGAACTCTTCGGCATCCTCATGGGCGACGTCGTCGAGCCGCGAAGAAAGTTCATCGAACAGTACGGCAAAGAGGTCAAAAACCTCGACATATAAAATCATTGCGCCGGTCTCCCGAAGAAAAATCTCTGGCGGCCGGCGTTTTTTTAAATTCAGCGATACGAATGACATGACGGAGGCTGCCACAATGACGGATAAAATAGCTCTGTTTGAGAACAAAAAAATCCGTTCCGTATGGGTGGAGACGGAGGAAGAATGGTACTTCTCTGTTGTTGATGTCGTAAGCGCACTTACAGGCAGCGTTGACGGCAGAAAATATTGGAATAAGCTAAAACAGCGTCTGAAAGAAGAGGGTAATGAAACGGTGACAAACTGTCACCAGTTGAAAATGCCGGCAGGTGACGGCAAAATGCGTATGACAGACGCGGCCACAACGGAACAGCTCCTCCGCATCATTCAGTCGGTTCCCTCTCCCAAAGCCGAACCATTCAAACTCTGGCTCGCACGCGTCGGTACGGAGCGCATTGAAGAGACAACAGACCCAGAACTGGCCATTGACCGCGCCTTTGAGACATATCTGAAAAAGGGCTACACAAAAGAGTGGATACACCAGCGGCTGCTGTCAATACGAATCCGCAACGACCTCACTGCGGAATGGGAGGGACGCGGCGTGAAAAAAGGCGTCGAATACGCCATCCTTACCGATGAAATAACCAAGGCGTGGGCAGGAATGACTACGCGCCAATATAAAAACTTTAAAGGGCTGAAAAAAGAAAACCTCCGCGATAACATGAGCGACCTCGAGCTGGTGCTGAACATGCTCGCCGAGGCGACGACAACTGAGGTATCAAAAAGCGTAAAGCCAGAAACCTTCGAAGAAAACCGCAAAGTCGCGATAACCGGCGGCGAGGCGGCCGGAGAAGCGAGAAGGGCTGTGGAATCGCGTACCGGCAAATCAGTCATAACCAAACAGACGGCGCTGGACTTTACGCATATCATTGAGCTGGTCGGCGAGGTCGGAAACGATGATCTATAACAGCCCGCTGCCGGTGGTAAAATAAGATGTTCCTACTATACAAGCTGGCTGGCTCCATGATCGTCCCGCCGGGGCTGTTTGTGCTTATTATATTATTCCTGGCCTGGCTGGCATGGAGAGAGCCGCGCAGAAAGAGGCTATCAATCGCCCTCTGTATCTTCGCCTTCATCCTCTGCGCCATGAGCACCTCTGCAGGCGCGCTGCTGATCACCGGCCCGCTGGAAACATTATACAAGGCAAAACTTCCGCCGCAAAACACCGACGCCGCGATCCTGGTCCTTGCGGGAGGCTCCTCCTATGACGACAAAGGCTCCTCGGTTCAGCCCGGAGTCTACGCAATGGAGCGCGTCTACGCCGCCGTAAAACTCGCAAAAAGCCGCTCGGAACACTCCGTGCTCATCATGTCCGGCGGCAACGTCTTCGGCGCCAACGACCGCTCCGAGGCCGAAGCCATGCGCGACGCCGCAAAAGTCATGGGATACGAAGACCGCATCCTCGTCGAAAAATGGTCCCGCACCACAGCGGAAAACATGAAACAAAGCGCCAACATCATTCGACAGCAGGGGCTCAACCACGTGATAATCGTCACCAATGGATTCCACATGCCACGCTCGATGCAAATGGCCGCCCTGCATATGCCATACCTGCAAATCTACCCCTTCCCCGGCGGACGGCTGACGGACCCCGTAATCCGCGGCATCTCCTCCTTCCTGCCAAACAGCAGTGATTTAAACGCCTCCTGCCTCGGCATAAAGGAATGGGTCGGCATCGCGGCGTACAAGATAATCGGACTCGTAAAAAGATAAAAATTTAAAATATACTAAGGAGCTGATTTCAAATGGCAACACGGACGATTTACCAGTTTTACGCGGAACTTTGCGAATACACCCCAAAAATCTGGAGGCGCTTTCAAACGGCGGACAGCATCTCTATGGCAAGGCTGGGCTACATCATTATGACCATGTTCGAGATGCAGGCCAGCCATCTCTTTCGCTTTGACGTTCCCTTTATGGACAACCTTATCAAGGCGGTACTAAAAGATAAACCAATTAAAGATCTCCCTGGAGACTTTGATATCAAAAGCTTATTTAGTCCAGAAGATAAAAACTGGCGCGTAGAAATAATCGACGAAAACTCCTTTGACTATTACGAACCACAAGAGGAAAAGTTCGTTGACGCCATCCAAACGACGGTCAGCAGAGTCATCACCAACCCAGGCGACGTTATGACCTTCAGCTACGACTACGGCGACGGCTGGACGATATCGATCGTACTGGAAGAGATCACCCGCAAAAGCGAACTCCCCGCCAAAGAGCTGCCGAGAGTACTGGAGGGCGAGGGGTACGGCATCATTGAAGACTGCGGCGGTCCATACGGGCTGGAAGAGCTGGCCGCGGAATTCAAGAAGAAAAAGGGACCAAGATATCAAGAACTCCGCGAATGGATGGGCATCGACAGCCTGGACCTCTCCGCATTCGATATCGACGATATGAACTTCCGCCTCAAAAAAGTGCCGCGCATCTACGCCGACATCTATGAGTACGACCTTGAACCGACTAAACGCTCGTGGGATATACTTACGCGAAAATATCTACAATAGGCATTTAGCGGCGCGGTAATTGTAAATACACTGCTGCTGTTCAGACACATCAAATCTAATGAACAGAAACATCGAGCGGCCCGGCGGCGTTTTTCGCGTTCACATGGCATTGATAGGCCACATCAAATATTTACAGGAGGGAAACCGCGTCATTTTTCTTAATATCTCTAAGGTAATTTACGGCGAACGTTGTGAAAGCACTAAAAATGACGCTGTCCGGTAACATGGATGTTGGCGGCGGGCTTTCATGCGTTCGCCTTATACACCGCAGCTGCGGTTTATCGCAACGCCGATAAATATGCTATAATCATAAAATTAAGGAACATCATTCTACGTCAGGCTGGTGTATTTATGATGCAGCGGAAAACCTATCTTCTAACCGGAGCGGCGGGCTTTATCGGCAGCAACCTCGCACATCACCTTGCCTCAAAGGGCGATAAGGTCGTTGTCTACGACAAGCTGACCTATGCGGGAAATAAAGCCTCCCTCGACGGCATTCCCACTGAATCCCTCGCCTTTGTAAACGGCGATATCTGCGATACGGCGCTGGTATACGAAACACTTGTAAAATATGGCGTAGACGCGGTCTTCCACCTCGCGGCGGAAAGCCATGTCGACCGCTCTATCGACGGCCCAGCGGCATTCATCGAGACCAACATCAACGGGACATTTTCCATGCTCTCCGCCTCGCGTAAATATTACGAAACGCTGGACGATGAGAAAAAGATAGACTTCCGGTTCCTGCATATATCAACCGACGAGGTCTACGGCAGCCTGGGCGACAGCGGCTATTTTACGGAAGATACGCCATACGCGCCCAACTCGCCATACTCCGCCTCCAAGGCGTCGTCGGATCATCTCGTGCGTGCCTGGTTCCACACCTACGGATTTCCCGTGCTGACGACCAACTGCTCCAACAACTACGGTCCTCGTCAGTTTCCGGAGAAATTGATCCCTCTCATTATTCACAACGCCCTCGCGGGAAAACTTCTGCCGATATACGGCGACGGTAAAAATGTCCGCGACTGGCTCTACGTGGAAGACCACTGCCGCGCCCTGCACACCGTAATGCTCAAGGGAACAACAGGAGAGACCTACAACGTCGGCGGCAACTGTGAGCGGCAGAATATCCAGATCGTAAAAACAATCTGCGCCATACTTGATGAAATACGTCCAAAGGCCAGTAGCGCGAAATACGAATCACAGATAACATATGTAAAAGACCGCCCGGGCCATGACCGCCGCTATGCTATCGATGCCTCAAAGATAAAGCAAGAACTCTGATGGCAGCCGCAGGAAACCTTTGAAAGCGGCATTCGCTAGACAGTAGAATAGTATTTGAATAATCAGCCATGGATTGAAAATATACTAAGTGGGAAATACCGCAGCGAACGGCTCGGATTGGGAGGAATGCAGGAATGATCACCAAAGGTATAACACTCACCGGCGGCTCCGGCACACGCCTCTGGCCGCTGACCATCCCCGTCAGCAAACAGCTGATGCCGGTATATGATAAACCTTAAACCGATGTGTAATGCTAAACTCTATAAAATGACTATGTTACAGACAGAAGACTTTAAGTAATAGATTACAAAGTAAAAAAGGGGCTTATTACATCATGAAATGTGTAATTCTTGCAGGAGGACTTGGTACAAGGATTTCAGAAGAAACTGTGATAAAGCCTAAACCAATGGTAGAGATAGGCGGCTATCCTATACTGTGGCATATTATGAAACTCTACTCCCACTTTGGAATAAATGACTTTATTGTCTGCTGCGGATACAAAGGGTACATGATAAAAGAATACTTCGCTAACTACGCCCTGCATATGTCTGATATCACATTTGAGATGAAAAATGGAAGTATAGAAGTGCACAGCAACTATGCGGAGCCGTGGAAAGTCACATGTGTAGATACAGGAGAACATTCCATGACTGGCGGACGTATAAAACGCATAGAAAAATATATCGGTGACGAGACATTTTGTATGACATATGGCGACGGGGTATCAGACATCAACATCGGTGCTGAGATAGAATTCCACAAAGAAAACAAAAACTGCGCTACGATGGCAGCCGTACAGCCGCCGGGACGTTGGGGGCTTTTAAATCTGGACGGATATAAAGTAACCTCGTTCGAAGAGAAAACACAAGGTGACGGCGGGTGGATAAACGGAGGCTTCTTTGTGCTGGAACCGGAAGTTTTTGACTTGATAGAAGGCGACACCACTATATTTGAACGAGCTCCGCTTGAAACACTTGCCCACACAAACAGACTTTCCGCGTGGATACACAGCGGATTTTGGCGTCCGATGGATACATTGCGTGACAAAGTATATCTTGAAGACCTTTGGCAGAACGGCAAGGCTCCATGGAAACTATGGTAACAGCTTCTTTCTGGAACGGTAAAAAAGTCTTTGTGACCGGACACACCGGTTTCAAAGGGTCATGGCTCTGCTGTACCCTTTTGAAGCTCGGGGCACAAATTACAGGATATAGCCTGCCCGCTCCTACTGAACCTAGTCTATATAATATTATTGGGTTGTCTCATAAAATTAATGATGTAATAGGGGATATACGCGATTACAAAAGGCTGGAGTCCGCCTTTAGAGCCGCAGCCCCGGAAATAGTTTTCCATTTGGCAGCACAGCCGATCGTTCGGGAAAGCTACGCCAAGCCCCGTTATACTTATGAGACAAACGTCATGGGAACAGTAAATATCTTAGAATGTTTGCGCAATACAGAAGGCGTAAAAAGTTTTCTTAACGTGACCACAGATAAGGTCTATAAGAACAACGAATGGCATTGGGGTTATCGGGAGATTGACCCGCTTGACGGATATGACCCATATTCCAACAGTAAAAGCTGCTCTGAGTTGGTCACCCACAGTTATAAGTCCAGTTTTTTCTTCAATACGCCTCTTGCCATCTCTACGGCAAGAGCCGGTAACGTAATAGGCGGAGGGGATTTTGCAAAAGACCGCATAATACCGGACTGTATTCGTGCGGCAATCAACAAAGATCCAATAATCGTGCGCAACCCTCATTCTACGCGTCCCTATCAGCATGTTTTAGAACCCATAATGGCCTATATTATGATTGCAGAGAAACAATATAAAGATAAAAATCTTGCCGGTTACTATAACGTTGGACCAGATGATGCCGATTGCGTAACCACCGGAAAATTGACGCAAACATTCTGTGATTGTTGGGGAGATGGCATAACATGGGAAAACATACATTCAGGAGGTCCGCACGAGGCCAATTTCCTTAAGTTGGATTGCTCTAAAATTAAAACACAGATTGGTTGGAAACCCAAATGGCATATAGAAACCGCAATAGAGAAAACATGTGAATGGACAAAAGCGTGGATCAACAAAGAAGATATTTACACCATTATGGATAGACAGATAGATGATTATGTAATTTAAGGGAGATCATTATATAATGCTTACATATACTGATACATATCTTCGGTTACTAAAACTGTATAAAGACACAGGAGCAGGACATATGGGGGGAGGAATTTCAGTCCTTCCTGCTGTTTATGTGTTGCTTAACGAAATACTTGAGACAGATCGAGATTTATTAGTCTTTTCTAAAGGACATACGGTCGCTGCATTATATTGTACTCTTTTCGCATGCGGGTATATTTGCGAACAAGAACTAATGAGTTTTTATTCAAGTGATGGAACCCGATTCGGAGGACACGTACCTTCACACTTATTCCAATTTATCCCGTTTGCTACTGGTAGCCTTGGGCATGGACCTTCCCTTGCATGCGGCCTTGCTCTTGCAAAGAGATACAAAAAAGAGTCAGGAATTATATATTGCATTTGCGGCGATGGAGAATGGCAGGAAGGAGCATGCTGGGAGGCGTTGGCCTTTGCAGTGCATCATAAATTGAATAATATCGTATTTTATATTGACTGCAATGGATGGCAAGGATTTGGTTCAGTACAAAGTACAGTAGGGCATGGGGATGATATGTTGGCTGAGAAAATATCCTCTTTTGGCGCAAAAATTATTCGTTGCGATGGTGAAAACCCTAAAGTATTAAGCGATATTTTTATTCGCCCCTTGGATAGTTCATTTCCATCCGTTATTTTAGCGAAAACAACCAAAGGAAAAGGTTTATTGGACTATGAAAATACTTTGGATTCTCATTACATTCAAATGAATGATGTTTTATATAAACGTGTTATGAAAAACTTGGAGAGTAATAAATGCGAAAAAGTCTAGTTAACTCTTTATTATCGTATTGTGAAGACCCCACGTTCTGTATGCTATGTGGCGATTTAGGATTTAACGCTTTAGAGCCATTACAAGAACAACTCGGAGATCGATTTATTAACGCTGGTATTGCAGAACAAAATATGATCTCTGTCTCTGCGGGATTAGCGCATTCTGGAATGAAACCCTGGATATATAGTATATCCCCATTCATCTACGCCAGAGCTTTTGAGCAAATACGAAATGATGTATGTCTGCATAATTTACATGTATGTTTTATAGGCAGTGGTGCTGGCTACGGTTATGGCATAAATGGGCCAACCCATCACGCATTGGAAGATTGCGGTACTATGAGTAGTTTGCAGAATATGACAGTTTACGTTCCAAGTTTTACAAAAGATTTCGACAGCCTAACTTCTATTATGATGAACATACACTCGCCTGCGTATTTGCGTTTGGGTAGAGACGAGATAGGTGATAGTTTTGTACCTCCTGCTTTTAATAATTACAGGAAACTCATAGACGGGGCCTATGGATTAATTCTGGCATTAGGTGGCATTGTTGGATCTGTACTTGACGTTTTTCTTAAAACTAAAAGACATCCATCCATATGGTCCTGTGGCAAACTGCCGGTACAATTCGAGGAAATACCATCGGAGCTAATAAAAGAAATACATACTCAACCATATTTATTTATTATTGAAGATCATGTTTCTGTAGGGGGACTAGGAGAACAATTTATTAAATGCCTTCTTGAGAACGGCGTATCTCCCAAGAAATTTTATCATCGTCGCGCTAATGGGTATTCAAGCGGCCTATATGGTTCACAAGATTTTTACAGGAAAGAAAGCAACCTAAACCGTGAATCTATTTTAAATTTTGTCAAAAACATAATTTAGGAGAAATTCAATGGATATTATTCGTGAGGACTGTATTTTTATCTTAAAAGAAGCTCCTGTTTGCTGGGAGTGTTTGCGAGATTCCCGTATTCTTATAACAGGCGGAACGGGATACTATGGTAAATGGTTCTTAAAAAGTTTTCTATACATAAATGAAGCTTTAAGCTTAAACGCTCATATAAGTGTAATTTCCCGCTCTCCTGAGCTATTTAAAAAAAAATATCCAGAGTTTGCAGAACAAAATTCGATTTCTTTTATTCAAAGTGACGTACGTAATTTAGATACCCCTTATGGCCGATTTGATTACCTTATTCATGCGGCAACTGATGTGGCGACCAATCAGGAAAAAGACGCTCCTGATGAAATGCTTGCTGTTGCAAGATATGGCACTGAACGGATACTTAAATATGCAAAGCAAGTTGGTGTAAAAAAGCTATTGCTTACAAGCTCAGGTGCTGTTTATGGGATTCAGCCACCAGACTTAGACAATATGCCGGAAACGTATCAAGGAATGCCTACTACGATATATGGAAAAGCAAAAAAAATATCTGAAAATCTCTGTTTGGAGAGCGATATTAATTGTACGATTGCTAGATGTTATGCGTCGGTGGGGCCATGGCTCAAACTTGATATTCAGTATGCCGTAGGGAACTTTATTCTAAATCTATTAAATGATGAACCTATAAAAATAAAAAGCGATGGACGTCCCTTGCGCTCATATATTTATATTGCTGATTTAATGATATGGCTATGGACAATTTTACTTAATGGCGACAATAAGCAAATATACAATGTTGGCGGAAATAAAGCCATTTCCATTAAAACACTGGCGAATCTTGTTGCCAGTGTTTCTAATAAAAACTTAACAGTACTCGTACAAGGGCAAGACAATATTAACTTATTGCCTCCAAGATACGTTCCTGATACATCAAAAGCGATGGCACGTCTTGGATTAAAGTATAATTACACATTAAATACTGGAATACAAAGAACGATAGAATGGCATCGTCAACGGATATGATCGTATCTATGTTCCATGATCAACGAATAAGATTCATACTGGTCGGAGGAATCAATTTCTTTGTAAGCTACGTAACATATGTTACGATGATCTACTTAGGTGCGCACTATTTCATTGCAAATATTGCAATGACTGTCGTTGGCGTACCAATAAGTTATATTTTACATAAGCATTTTACCTTTAGGCAACACACGCGATCTTTAACAGAAGCTTTGCGTTTCTTCTCCGTCTATGTAATAAATTTTTTACTTATAAATTTGTCCTCCTATATACAAATTTATATATTAAAATGCAATTCATACTTTGCCGGTGCAATAAATATAGTACTCATTACATTGCTGAGCTGGTTTGGCCACCGATATTTTAGCTTTAAACAATAGGGAGATACAGGGAAAATTATGAATAATGAGGCATTGCGACCACTAAAAAATATGGCTGGATTTTTGCGTATGATATTTGATTTGCAAGTTTGCTCGACATATCGCGGGTTAAACCGTATCTTAGCTTTAGAAGGGCATAAAGATGGAAGGAATGTTTTAGATGTCAATTGCGGTGATCCACCCTATCGTTATACGCTAAAGGATTATGTATATAAAGATATAGATTATTATGGCGCTAAAAATGACTTTGACTACCATGTCCCGGAGGTTGAATACAATAACGGTATTGATTTTACATTACCTAACGATGAATTCGATTTAGTATTCCATACAGAGGTTGCTGAACAGTAGTAAGATGTACCCCAAAATAAGGTGCTGAATGAGTAAAAGAATAAGTGTTCTAATTCCTACATCCTGTGTTACAGATAAACGTATCGTGACTGTATAATTCTTTTATTTGCTGTTTAGTTTTGAGAAAGGAAACCAATGACGATGAAAAATGACTTGAATACCCGTCCGTGTCCAATTTGTGATGACGATGATTTTGATGTACTATACGCTTCGACCTTAAATTCAGATTCATTTACTCCAGAGATCTTCTCGGCAAGGCGTATACCAGATCGTCTCCATGGTCAGTTTGTAAAATGTAATACTTGTGGCTGTGTGTATGTTAATCCAGTTACTGACGTTGAATTTCTCAGCGATCTATATGAAAAAAGTAAATTTACATACGGGCCTATTGTGGATGACATACAAAGAACTTATTTACACTATTTTAAAAAGGCATTAGCTTTTCACCCTCTTTCAAAGGGCTCTTCGTTGATGGAAATCGGTTGTGGGAATGCTTTTTTTCTCGAGGGAGCGCACAGGCTGGGTGTTGATTTAGTTTATGGTGTTGAGCCGTCTTCGGATGCTATCGCTAACGCTAGTAACGTTATTAGGCCACAAATTATTAATGATATATTTCGACCAGGCTTATTCTCTGAACAAAGCTTAGACTATATTTGTGCTTTTCAAGTCGCTGACCATTTGCCTCATCCTAAAGAAACATTTCGTGAATGCTTTCGCATATTAAAACGAGGTGCTGTTTTACTCTGCCTTAACCATAATGTGGATGCAGTATCAGCCAAGGTACTTGGTGAACGCAGCCCTATTTTCGATATTGAACATACTATATCGTATAGCCCGAAGACGATGACAAGATTGTTACAAGGATGCGGTTTTACTATTGTTAATTGTGGTACCGCTTATAATAAATATAATTTGCCGTATCTGTTACATCTGTTTCCATTTTCTAATGTAATAAAAAGAAATGCGTTGTTTAAAAAATTCCAGAGCATTAACAATATTAAATTACCTTTACCTCTTGGAAATTTATTTATGATAGCACAGAAACAATAAGGCAGAAATATTATGAAAACAATCAGCATATTAATTCCTACATATAGTGAAAAAGATAATATTTTCCCTCTTTATGATGCTATTTACGATGAGTTATCAAAAAAGCTACCTGAATATTCTTATGAGATTATATTTATAGATAATGATTCAAAAGATGGAACGAGAGAAAAATTAATTGAATTATGTAGAGAAGACAAGAACGTCAAAGCTATATTTAATACACGTAACTTTGGACAGTTTAATTCCCCATACTATGGGTTACAACAGACATCTGGAGACTGCACAATTCTTTTATGTGCTGACTTTCAAGACCCTGTAGATATGATTCATAAATTCGTACGTGAATGGGAGAACGGTTATAAAATAGTCATAGGCATCAAAACAACCAGCAAGGAAAATAAGTTAATGTATAATCTACGTACTTTGTATTATAAGCTTATAAAGAAATTTTCCGATATTGACCAAATAGAGCACTTCACTGGATTTGGTCTTTATGATAAAAGTTTTATAAACATTCTTCGTGATCTTGACGATCCAACCCCGTTTTTGCGTGGGATAGTGGCTGAATTTGGTTATAAAAGAAAAGAAATACCGTACGAACAAGCGTGCCGCAAGACCGGAACAACAAGCAATAATTTATATTCCCTGTATGACGCCGCCATGTTGAGCATAACTAGCTACACAAAAATAGGGCTGCGTCTTGCCGTATTTGCAGGCATTTTCATTGGCTTGATAAGTCTGATCATAGCAACCGTGTACCTAATATTGAAATTAATATATTGGGATAGATTCCCGGCTGGGACAGCCCCGATTCTTATAGGAATGATGTTCCTAGGTGCAATCCAGTTATTTTTTATAGGCTTTATTGGCGAATATATTCTTACAATTAATCAGCGAGTTATGAAGCGTCCATTGGTAATTGAAGAAAAAAGGATTAACTTTAATTAGCACTACAGGATAAGGGTGGTAAATATAATGACAGAAAAAAGAGGATTATATTCTATATTTAAATATGGCTTATCATACCGGTATGCTCAAAATTTAGTATGGGGCAACCGTGGTTATTATGGCTTTTATAAAGATATTGCAGATATTCTTGCTACAAATGTAAACTCAACTAGTAAAATAAATATCGTAGATATCGGATGCGGAGATGGCATGAAATCTTTATTTCTTGCCCAATACGGTAACTACTTCGGCGTTGATTATAACAAAGAGTACATAGAATATGCCAAATTTCACTACGGACATTTAGGTACATTTCTCAACTGTGATATTACTAGCGCTGAAATTAAGAACTGTATCGATTATTCACAAATTGATGTCGTATGCCTTTTTGGCCTCCTCCACCACCTTTCTGATAATGAAGCCACCTCATTTTTAAAAAAAACGACAGATTTACTCCCTTTAGGAACTATTATCTTAACCCTTGATCCTGTCATATTAGAGAAAAAACCTATAAATAATTATATAGCTAGAAAAGACAAGGGGCCTTTTGCTAGGAGTATTGATGGATATAAGTCGTTATTTCCAAATAACATCGAGATAATAAAAACAATTTTAAAACAATACATAAGGATTCCTTCCATAAGTTTGGTTATGGCGGGAAAACGAGTGTAATAAAGATATAATGCGTATTGGCAAATAAAATATAATATAATATCTAGATAATAGAACAAAAAAGGGGCATTATGCTACATATCGAGGAGCCTTTTTTAGGATTATTAATTTATATAGTTGCATTTATAAAGCTTCAAGAGATAAAAGATTACAAAATTATTATCTGTTCGATATTTATTCTGGAGGTATTTAAATATGGTATCATTAAATTCAAAAGACAATCTCTCTTATTTCCTTAACATATTGGTTATATTGACTATTGGCGTTTCAACATCTTTGCTTCTTTATTTTATGTGGATTCGTCTCTCATATTCCGTAGAGCTAACTGACGAATCTTACTATCTTGCAATGACGTATCGTATCGTTAATGGTGATATTCCATTAAAAAACGCATGGGAACCACAGATATTGTCTGCACTCTTTACGGCCCCCCTGTTGGGTTTATACCATTATATTACTGGCAGTTACAATGGATGCGTGCTTTTTATGCGTCAGATGTTTTTTTTATTTGATATGGTTTTTGTTGGAATAATTTTCATTCTGCTTAGGAAATATATTCCAACACTAATTGCCTTTCTATGCATATTACCGCTATTTTTTGTTGTACCAAGCTCTCTCCCTTATCTTTCTTATAATATATTAAATATGCAATTTGCAATTCTAGGATATATGTTGATATTATCATACATGTTCTCTGATATAAAAGGAAACACGCTACCTTTATATCTTGTTTTTGCGGCAATTTTTCATGCTCTCGCTGTTATGGTTTATCCACATTTTTTGCTGGCTTGTTTCATAAACATTGGCATTGTCTATTGTCTTACAGAAAAACAAACCGTCCTTATTTATAAAGAATATAAGATTGCCCCATGCGCTATATATGCGGCAACTGGGGCAATTGCTGGCATCATAATGCTTTTATTTTTATTTTTATGGGCCGGCGGCAGTGAAAACATCATTAATGGCATAAAGGGCATATTGTCTTCAAATTATCAAGAAGCTAGCCACGTTAATGGCAGCTATGTCATGCAAGTTTTCATTTATCCGTTAAAGTCATATATATTGAGCCCAATATTTCTAATATATACCCTCCCCTCCTGCGTTGCATGTGCTTTTTTATATTACCTTTCTTATAAGAGAGAATGGTTATCTTGGTTTATGTATGTATTTATTATCATTGGCCTTATAATATTCTTACCGGTAATCGAAAAACTCAACGAATATGGATATAATTTATGCTTCTTACAGGCTCATATTTTCTGCATAACCACAATAATCAGTTTACTAATCTTATTAAAACAAAGAAAAACAATGTCACCAGTCTTTATCACTACAATTGTTGCATCGATGCTGATCGTGATATTACGCTCATATTCAAGTAACAATCATTCTGTAATTTTTCAGTTTTGGGCGTTTTTTCCATCTATTATTTCGCTTATATACGCATTATATCTTAAACAAAACAAGCAAAATACGAGCGGTAAATATAATAAACATATAAATATTCTATTCATTGCTATTATTACAATAATAATTTCTGGATTAAATTTACTTTGTTTCTGGACATATATCTACCGTGACGCTCCGGTAACTCAATTGACTTCGAAAGTATCGTCCGGGATCTTCAGAGGGTGTTTAACTACACGTGAACGTAAAGACGCGATTGAGGTATTAGAGAATGAAATTAGAGATAATGTTCCTGACGGGAAAACTGTTATGGTTGGGAATAGATTCCCCGCTGCTTACGTGATTTCAGAACAAAAAATACAGTCATATTGGATTGAAGGCGTAATGCTTGAGACATATGGATTTAAGAAGATAGATACTATGGTTCGGTATAACAAGGTGACTGGAAAACTTGCAGACACGGTATTGATTATTGAATGGGACGGTTCTCCGTATAAAGTTGCCAATAATGATACAGAATTGCATTCATATTTAATTGATAATTATAAATTAACATATATGTCACCTTCTACAGCAATGTACAAGCTATATGTTTATGTCGTAAAGTAACACCGTTTCGGACCACCATAAGATACAGTATAGATGTAGAATAAAAGCATAAGCCTAAGTGGTTGAAAACTGAATATAGCAGCGCACAAATATTCACATCAGGTTGAAATGACAATAGTCTGTCTCGAAACTGGAACTACTTTAGATAACACATATAGATATTAGCGCAGAATGTATAAAGTTAAAAATACAGACAACTCTTGACGTAATTAATGTAAGGGACGGAATGAATATAATGATTAAATTAAAAATAATGACACAGTTAAATAATAATGCCTCTTTAAAACATATAGCAATGATTGCAGGAGGGACAACTCTGGCTCAAGGAATAAACATACTGTCCACTCCGATTCTTTCTCGAATCTACTCTCCTGAAGATTTTGGGGTAACTGCAGTATTTATTTCAATGGTTTCCATACTTTCAGTCATTTCAGCACTTAGATACGATTTGGCAATACCTTTGCCTAAAACGGAGCGATATGCTGATGCTGTTATCTTGGTAAGTTTTCTGGCACAAATTATTTTTGTCCTTTTGTTAACTATAATAATTTATTTGCTTCCAGACAGCCTAATGCATAAAGCCAGGCTCGAGGCCCTCATACCTTACAAAATATTCATTTCCGTTGGAGTTTTAGGGACAGGAATTTACGGAATGCTAACACAATGGGCTATTCGAAGACAATGTTTCAATGTGATAGCAAAGACTAAAATCACTCAAATAACCGCAGGTATTATAACAAAGATGGTTTTGGGAGTATTGAGGATATCACCATTAGGACTAATATTGGGAGATATCGTCTCTAAAATGGGAGGGCTAGGTTCATTACTTATAGGTATTCTAACGGAAAGATCTTTGCCAAAATGGAATTTTCAAGATATCAAAAGAGTAGCAATAAGATACAAAAACTTTCCCCTTTTTGACATTTGGACAGCCATATTTAATGTGGCCGGCTATCAACTGATACCATATTTATCATTGATTTACTACGATTCTAGAACAACTGGATATTTTGCAATGGCAAATAATTTACTTATGTTACCGGGAGCCCTTATTGGAACAGCTATTGGACAAGTTTTTTTACAAAGAGCAGCTATAGCCTACTACGAAGGCTCTTTAAAAGAGGTGACAATAAAGACATATCACAATTTACTCATCACGGGAATATACCCGGGTCTTTTTCTTTCACTAACTGCTCCATATCTTTTTTCTGTAGTTTTGGGCTCGGAGTGGAAGGAGGCTGGAATCTTTGCTATGATAATGGGACCTTGGGCAATTGCCATGTTTATACAATCACCATTAAGTAACATCCTGTCTATTTTAGGCAAGCAGAAGCAGGCAATGCTAATAGAAATATTATACTCTCTCGCACGCATAGCAGCGTTTATCATTGGTACCATCTGGAATGATGCAAAAACATCAATATTTTTGCTCATGCTTACAGGGCTTATTTTCACTATTATACGCTTATGGTACATATTCTATCTATTAAAAATACAAAAAGTGATGCTTAAATACCTATTCCCCACATTAAAACAAGCTATATTCCTTTTGTCAATCCCATCTGCTTTAATGCTATTCGAATTTAACAAAATATTAACAGCATGTTCGTTAGTGATGTCTTTAACTATATTTGTAAGACTGCGATATCATGAATTAGTAAGGCCATGATTTGTTGAAAGTGCATGATTATAGGCTATGTTTTTTTTCATAAACGAGTTTATTAATAGCTGAAGCAACAACACAGCGATAGTTCCATCATTAAACAAAAATAAAATATCACCAGCCATCCATGAGCCTAAACTAACAGAGTAAAAGGAATAGAAAGTTAAATCAAATATGTTTTTTCTATTATTCATGAAAAATAGTGCAATCCTACGATAAAGATAACCCATAAAAAATATAAATATTAATGTCCCACATGAACCCCAATTGTAATATATACTACCAACGGCAGATGGTGGGCAAGTCCCCCCCATTCCACCATATATTATATCGTTTATTATAAAGTCTAGTGGTACATACCCACTTTTCCAAGGTAAGATATCTCGTATTCTCATCAGCCAATCATATCCAATTTGCACTGGTTGTTCGTATATAAAGCGAAAACCAATAATGGCTGTATATTGATTATCATAAAATATCCTATCAATAATAGCCATAATAACACTCCCAGAAATTTGAGCTCTGCCATTTGCTATCGTCAATCCGATAAACATAAATGCACCTAATATCACAATCGCATAAAAAATTTTAGGGGTAGTGCAACGAGCATATTTTTTAAATAAAATAATATTTACGCAGAATACTATAAACATAATTACCGCACCACCTCTTTGTCCTGTCCCTAATAGGAAATAAACAGTAAATGGCGCTAATAGAAATGCAATTTTTTGGTATTTTTTATCTATAGATAATAAAAATGCCATATTAATCAACGGTAATAACACAACCCGGAACTGGTATATATATCCGTTACCTCTAACTTGGGTAAAAGCAAAACGTAAACGTTCTATTGAAACAATTTGTCCGCTACTTAAAATGGATTTTACCAAAACATAGATAACATTAGGAGCATGTGAATACAAATAAATACACGCTATAAAAGAAACAGTAATTACACATATACACTTCATCCAAAATAACGACGTATTCCTTACGTAAAAAAGCATTTCTCCTTGTTTATTTTGACGTGAAGAATGCGTTAAATTACAAAGGCAGTTACCTAAAATAAATATAGGCAAAGCAATCCAATGTAAAAATAATAGCATCCTATCCGCAGCAATATCTAAATCAGCAATTTTTGCAATGCCCACATAAATTACCGCCTGGAAGATTACCCATAACAAAGATGGGGATGGCCCCTCTTTTCTGGAAAAATAAAAAATATAACAAAACGATATAAACAAATATATCGTAGTAGCTATCTCTATCATTTTTTATAATATGCGTCCTTTATAATCTGCACAGTCTTTTTAGCCTCTCTCCCCGTACACATCGGCTCCGTTTTCCCGTCAAGCACATCCAGCACATGCCTGTAATACGGCAGATGTCCATGTCCGTAGACGGACTGCGGGGCTTCACTGGCGTTGGTTACCTCTTCGTCCATGGGGTCCTCATCGGCAAATGTCCAGTGTTCTATTTTGTTGAGAGCAAAGCCTCCAACTCTTACCGTGCCTTTTTCTCCTAAAATCGTCAGACTGCCTTCGAGGTTTTTAGGGTAGGTAAGTACCGTGGCATTGATGCTGCCTATCGTGCCGCTTTTGAATTTCAGGGCTACCGATATTGTGTCTTCGGCCTCCATTTTTATTTTCTGGGTCGAGTACTGGGACGTTACATCCTGTACTTCGCCGCCGAACCACTGCACAAGGTCAACGTAGTGGCTCGCCTGATTCGACAGGCAGCCGCCGTCAAGCTCATAGGTGCCGCGCCATTTGGCCATGTCGTAGTAGTCCTGTGGACGGGTCCAAAGGACGTTGGCGAGGATCATGTAGATTTTGCCGAATCTGCCTTTTTCATATACTCTGCGCAACAGTTGGATACTTGGATTGAAGCGGTTTTGCTTGACGACCATGTATTTGACACCTGCTTTGTCCGCCGCTTCTATCGCTCTGTCGCAGGCCTCAAGCGAACAGCCCTGCGGCTTTTCGGAGAGGATGTTTTTCCCAGCTTCCGCCGCCTCGATGGCCTGGTATGGATGAAGGCCGGATGGCGTGCAAATACTGATAAGGTCGGCGTCCGTTTCTTTGAGCATCTGCGAATAGTCTGTATATGATTTGCAGCTGCCTCCGGCTTTCATCGCCGCCTCTATTGCGCGTTCGGGGATAATGTCGCAGCAGGCGACAAGTTCCGCCAGCCCCTCTTCTTTTAGTTTTGTAATTGCCTCTATATGGTTTTTGCTTATTCTGCCGCAGCCTGCCAGTGCTATTTTGTGCATCTTTTATTCCTCCCCAAAAATTCTATAAATTTTTAGACCAAAGATTTTTATCTTCGCTGCTGTCCTGATATCCCTGATTTTTCCAGAAGCTATCTACGACGGAATTTCTTGATGTCGGAATATATTCCCCGATAATTTCTCTTATCCCGTCTTTTGCCAGTTCTTTTTCTATATATGTAAGGAAATTTGTCTCAACATTTCTCCCCATTACGCGGCAGCTCATCAGAAATGTATCAATGACAGCTTTTTCCCCTTCGATTTTCACTATCGCCAGTATCACTTTTCCGTAACTGCCAAATTTGTCTTCCAACTCTCCTATCCAGATCCTGCAGTTTGGTGAGTCTTTGATTTCACGTATATCGCTTTCGGTGAAACGCCTGGTTGTGAGGTTGAATTGATTCGTCTTCTGTGTCAGCTGTGCGGCACGGGTGATGTCGTTTTCATCTATCTCCCGTATCGTCAGTTTCATTTCCAAAGATTTCAGGTATTCTTCAAGTGTCAAGGTAGATTTCTTCAGCTCTGAGCGCCTGGCTTCGAGCTGATATTGTTCGGTCTTTTTCGTGTCTTCCGAGGTCAGCCTCAATGTGGGGAAGTATTTCCTGCTTATTTCTATGGCAAACTTCTCCAGATTGGCGGTGTCTTTGGGGAATTCAGGTACGATGACCTGCGGCAGGGCTATTTTGACGGCCTCCCTTTCAACTGGATTGTCGTCGATAAAGACAAATGAATCCAGGCCAAGGTTCAGCTCTTTTGAAAGAGCCTCTATATTGGCAGGTTTGGGTTCCCAGTTGGCCTTTATAGCAACAAAGTCGTCACTGCGCAGTACCATGTCTGGATGGTTGTTTATTCCGTCAAGAGCGTCTTCCATGTTGTTTTTTGACACAACCGCAAGGATGACGCCTTCTTCTTTAAGCTCTTTAAGCCGTTTTTGGAAGTCGCGGAAGCGCGCCCCTTCTTTTGATGTGGATAGCTCTATGCCGCCGATGCCATCCTCACCGATAACTCCTCCCCAAAGTGTGTTGTCAAGGTCAAGTATGATGCACTTTGCCCGCCTGCCTTTTAGGGCGTTGAAAGCGTTGGATATTTCTTCAGCGATGGCTCTTTCTCCGGTCATGGAGTAGGGGATGCTGCCCATGTACCACATGCGCGGGCTGTAGAATTTGTCGCGGCCGATGTTTGCGGCCAGTTCGGCTATGTCTATGACGGGGATACCGTTTGTTTCAAGCGCCTCTAGCCAATATGACATGGCTTTGTGTTCGATACGCGCGGATATGTATGGCAATATTTTCTTTTTTTGCAGGTCAAGCGATGAGACAAAGAGGGGGATCTCTTTGTGTGCAACGGTAAAGTTGGATATTACCGCCAATGTTTCATCCATAACTTGTTTGGTCTGTTCCCACTCCGCGGGGAACATATCTCCAAATAGCTGACCTACGTCAAGAATGATAAAGACCGCCTCTGGCTTTGTGCTGCCAAAGTCAGCCGTCAACAGATCCTGCATCCATGTGTTATAACCTGGGGAGGTATATATTTCTTCTCCGGTTGTCTTTGACAAGGCGTCAGCCAATGATTCTATTGTGATATTAGATAATAACGCTATCATGAATCTATCCCCTTACCATATGACCGCCGTCAATCATGTATGCCTGGCCTGTAGCCCATTTGCTCTCTGGGGAGAGAAGCCAAAAAATCAAAGAGGCCGCATCTTCGGGAGCACCTAAGCCCAATGGGTATGAGTCGTTTATTACAGATCGTTGCTCTTCTGTCATTTTGTCGAGAAATTCTTTTGACATAGCTGTTTCTATTATTCCCGGTACGATTGCGTTAAGACGTATTTTTCTCTGCGCTAGTTCAAGCGCTGCAGAAGGCAGAAAACCCTCCAACGCGCCCTTGGTTGCCGCATACAGGGATTTTCCCTGTGCACCTTCGTGAGCGGCTAACGACGAGATCAATACAAATGAAGCTCCCTGTTCCGCTATCATTTTTTTCTTTGAGAAACAGCGTATAAGTTCTATCGGTGCAAATGTATTTAGGGCGAATATTTTTTTCACACTGTCTGGCTTATTCATTGAAATGGGCATAGTTAGCTGCATTCCAGCGGTGTAGACAAGTCCGCTGATAGGTCCGGACTCGTTATTTATCCTCTCCGCAAAACTTGCGATAGTGTCTACATCGGAAAAATCACAGGCAAATATTTCCGCATCATCATATGGGGCAAACGCTTCTTTCAGAGCGTTGACGTTTCTGGCTGCGGCGATAACGCCGCGGCCTCTTTCAAGAAGCATTTTAGCCGCCGCCAGCCCTATTCCCCTTGAAGCTCCGGCAACCAGTATTTTTCCGTCAGCACTCATATTCAACCACTCCCGGACAATGACAGGGTCCCATCTCCATGGATACGGAGGCAAGGGAAAGCCCGGCTCCGAAACCGGAGGCCAGCACTTTTAGCCTTTTCGAAGATATCCGCTCGTGTAACTCCGAGGCCAGTGTTACAGGGATCGTAGCTGAGCTGGAATTTCCATATTTTTGTATAGTGGTCGGGACTTTTTCCATCGGGAATTTCATCTTCTTCGCTACCTGTCTGACCATGAACAAATTTGCCTGGTGAAGGGCCAGAACATCATAGTCGTCAGGTGTTAAGGATACTTTGTCCATAAGATATTCAAGACATTTGGGGACGGAGCGCACGACAAAGTTGAATACCCCCATGCCGTCCATCTTCATATCGATACCTCTGCGAATCCCGCCATCCGAATATATTTTGTATTCGGCGCTGCGTTCATTTATTCTATTTCTGTAGCCGCCTTCAGGGATTATGAGAGCATCCCTCTGGCTTCCATCGGTTTCAAAGGCAAATGTCCACTCCGGAGCGCCGTCACAAGGCTCAATGATCGTGGCAGTGCCTGCGTCGCCGAAGAGAATTGCCGTAGCCCTGTCTTGTGGCGAGGCAAAGTGGCTGTGCGTATCCCCATCTAAAAGTAAGACCGGCTTATTTAACGACCCTGCGGAGAGTGCTGCCAACCATAGCCCATATAGATACCCTGAACAGGCTAAGTTTACGTCAAATGCGGCGACAGATGCCGGTAATCCAAGTCTATACTGTGCATGTGTTGAGTTGTTTGGCAAAAGACAATCTGGGGTTTGGGTTACACAAACTATTCCACCCACTGCATTAAAATCAATATTTCCGGTATTCCTAAGATATTCTGCCGCCTTTATGCATAAGTCAAGGCTGGTAACTTTACCCTCGGGAGATACTCTTCTTTCTCTCACTCCCGTCGTCTTTATTACCCCCTCGATTTCTTCTCCGTAAAGTACCCCCCCAAAAGCTGCATTATCAACAGCATGAGAGGGAATAGAGGCAGAAATGCCGGAAATTCTAACGTTGTTTACCTTAGCCAAAGCAAACTCTGACATTTTTAGACGTCCTTCTCAGCATACGCAAAAATATCTTCCATTGATTTTATTTTTGCAATCTTCTCCAACGGTACAGATATACCCTCTTCGTCTAGCGCCATTATTATCTGCAGTATTTTTAATGAACTAACGTCGGAAAACACGCTGAATTTATCTACAGCATGACCAAGAATATCCGACACGACAGTGATGATTTTATCTTCCATAGGCTAGGCCCCCTTTGCTATTGTGTTGTAAAGGTCTGCCACGGTATTCATCCTTAAAAAATCATCTACAGATATATTTACTCCGCATCTGTCCTGCATGAAAATCAAGATACTGAAACCGGTCAGCGAAGACCAAAAGTCCGCTGACTCTCTAAAATCAGAATTCATTGTGAGCCCGGATGCGTCGGCCTCTATTATTTCCGCAATCTCTTCAATAAATTGTTTTTCGTTCATTTTCTATATTTCCTTTCTATCAAGTACTAATTCAATCAGCCCTATATGCTGTGAATATAGAAAGACAACATCCTTTCCCTGTAGAAGCGGGGCCGGTGACGGTTTATGCAGCACGATAAATCCGTTTTTTTCAAACTCTTTTTTATAGTTGTCGAACCCCTTTTCAACATTCATTGAAAAACATACATGATACGGAGCTGGACCATTCGCTTTAAGTATTCCAGATACTGGAGAATCATCTGCGATAGGGGCGACTAGTTCTATTGTATTACCGTCCGAATCCGTCAATAGAATAAGCTCCACTTTCCTGGTGTTATCAACGCAAATATCCCCGTCTGTGGTATATCCTAGCGATAGGAATGCCGGTATAGCACTTTTCAGAGAATTTACCGCCCATCCTAGGTGCGATTGTTTTAAACTTTTTATTATATTAATATTTTCCTTTAACAAAACATATCCCTCGCATCAGCACGTAAATGTTTCTCATGCTTTATAGCAAAATTTCCTGATACCTCTTCATTTTGTCTAATATTATTTATTACCACAGAACCAATTAATATTCTCGCGTTATTAGCCACAGTTATCCTATTTGCAACGACACTCTTTGGTCCCATCCAAACATTGGAACCAAAATCACAAGAACCTCCTATGCATGCGTAAGAAGCAAAATAACACCCTTTCCCGATGTGAACTCTATGTGATATATGTATCAGATTATCCAACTTACATTCATCGCCGATAATGGTGTCACGTCCCATGAACCCCTTATCGATAGTTACGGATGCTTGTATATCCACATTATTCCCAATTTTGACAAAACCATCATGTTGTACGATTCTTTTTATACCATTTAAATCTTTAAACACATGGAATCCTTCTTCTCCAATGACGCTGTTTGGACCAATCGTTGTATTGTCGCCAATTTCTACGCCACAAAGAATAGTGGCGTTTGGGGCGATAATAACATTTTCTCCGATGTTAACCCCTTCAGGAGCAATATAGGCACTTGCGTGAATAGAAGCAGATTTTGCAATTTTATTCACCTTATATGTCAAGTATTTTTTGCAATATTCATTATGCAAACTAAATAAAGCCGCTTTAGGATCTTCGACTATCACTGTTTCAATATTACCCTGAAGCAATGCCGCATCCTTTTCTCTAACTAGTACTACAGAAATATTAGGATTTCTGTTTATATCTTTGGCAAATTTAGGATTATCTAAAAAACTTATTGTATTTGGTCTGACGGAATCAGCCATACCTGTATACTCAATATCATTTTTAATTGTCACATTAAGAAACTCAGAAACAAAATTTTTTAATTTCATATTTATTAGCTCCTAATGATTCTGCTAAAGCCTGATATAGTTTGCAGCGGATAAGACACTTTCACCAAGTGCACTTACCACCGCATTTTTGGTATCAAAAAGTATCTTCGCGTTGTCCAGTACCATTTGATAATCCACATTATGTTTGTGCCAGGTGGTGACGACGACGGCGTCATAAGATGTTACTAAATCCGGAGTTAACACTACAGACTCAACAATGCTGTTTTTCCATTTAGTATTTTTACAATAAGGATCATAATATTCAACCCTAGCACCTTTCTTTTCCAGCTCTTCCCAGACTTTGAGGGCTGGTGATTCGCGCAGGTCGTCGATATCTCCCTTGTATGCAATAC
>OGYF01001023.1_pt1 | contig 25401 bp, 18 predicted proteins | sample 1576451 | NCBI WGS metagenome assembly OGYF01 (sample SAMEA3541505, study PRJEB24748) | human gut metagenome | biome: human gut; feature: human-associated habitat; material: faeces | place: China | collected 2012
ACCGTGCACGCCCGCGACGAGGCCACGGCGCAGGCGGCTTCGGAAGCCATCGTGCGCTGCGTCGCCATTGGAGCGGAGCCGTCCGCGCCGTGCAAGCTGATTCACGCCATCGTAACCAATGAAAGCGTCGAACGGCTGTAAGAGGCGGCAAATAAAGGTTGAGTCTGTCCCGGTTTGGGCGTATAATGAGCGTGTCCTGTTTGCGTCAGGGCACGCTTCTTTATGGCCGCACAGGCGGCCGGAATGCCAGAAGGAGGGATCCCATGTCCTTTTCCGTCAACGACCCATTCCTCTATCTTCTTTCCGCCATCATCGTGGTATTCGTCATCGCGCAGTCGGTCTTTTTCCTGATCAAGGCCTCCCGCCGTGCCCAGCAGATGGGCATCGCCGCCGGTACCGTGCGAAAGACCATCCTCTCCAGCGCGCTGTTTTCCATCGCGCCGGCCATTTCCATTCTGGTGGGCGTAATCACGCTGAGCAACTTCATCGGCCTGCCGTTCCCATGGTTGAGGTTGAGCGTGCTGGGCGCGGTCACCTATGAGCTGCCCGCCGCCACCATCGCCGCGGGCACCATGGGCGCGTCCGTTAAGGAGACCATCACCGACCCGCAGGTGTTCTCCGCCATCGCCTGGACGATGACGCTGGGCATCATCTCCGGCATCGTGCTGGTGCTCTTCGGCCTCAAGCGCATCCGCCGGGGCATGCGCTCCATCACCGGCAAGGACAAGCGCTGGGGCGAAATCGTGATGGACAGCCTGTTTCTGGGCATGGTGAGCGCCTTTGTCGGCATGCTCTTCGCCGATATCCGCTCGGGGCTTCCGGGCTTCATCCCCATCGCAGTGGCGCTGGTATCGGCGCTGATGATGGGGGTTTGCGGCGTGCTCATCAAGGTCTGCAAGATGAGCTGGCTGGAACAGTACGCGCTGCCGCTGTGCATGCTGTGCGCCATGGCGCTGAGCATCCCGCTGACGGCGCTGATGGCATGAGGAGGGACATGCGATGAAAAACGATCAGAATATTTCCGTATATGAACAGAGCGTGCACGTCTATGGCCGCATCTGGACGGGCATGGCCCTGATTCTGATGATTCTCTCCCCTGTGGCCATTTGCTGCTACTATAACGCCTGGCCCCCGCTGACGGCGGTCCTCAAGTCGCTGCTGGGCGTGGCGCCCATGTACTGGACCGTGGGCATCATCGAGGTGTTCACCTTTGTGCCCATGCTGGGCACGGGTGGGTCGTACCTGGGCTTTGTAACCGGCAACCTGACCAACCTCAAGGTCCCCTGCGCGCTCAACGCCATGGAGGCCGCCAAAGTGAGGCCCGGCAGCGAGGAGGGCGAAGTCATCTCCACCATTGCCATCGCCTCCAGTTCCATCGTGACCACGTTGGTCATCGCCCTGGGCGTGTTCGGGCTGGGCTTCCTGCGCCCGGTATTGGAATCGCCCGCGCTCAAGCCCGCCTTTGACAACATCCTCCCCGCGCTCTTCGGCGCGCTGGGCGTGGTGTTCATCTCCAAAAATCCCAAGCTGGCCGCGGCGCCGCTGGCGTTTATGGTGGTGTTGTTCCTCCTTGCGCCGGGGCTTAGCTCCAGCGTGGGCGTGCTGGTGCCCGTGGGCGCGCTCATCGCCATCGGCGCGGCGCGCATCATGTACAGGCGCGGCATGCTGGGCGGCGCCCCCGCCGATGGGAAGGAGGGGCGGTAATGACCGGTTTGTGGATTTTTCTCGTCGCTTTTCTCGCCTTTTTGGCGGTGATTGTGGCGCGTGCCTGCATGTTTAAGCCCATTTCCGAAAAGAAAGTGGAGGCCGATTCCTTTTCGGTGGATACGAAGGCCGCCTCGGATCACCTGAGGCAGATGATCCGCCTCAAAACCGTGAGCAGCGTAGAGGACAGCCAGGTGGACCTGTCTGAATTTGAAAAGTTCCGCGCGCTGCTGCCCACGCTGTATCCGCATGTATACGCCGCGTGCGAATACAGCGAAATCGGCCGTCACGGCATGCTGCTGAAATGGCCCGGCCAGAGCGCGGAGCGCCCCTCCGTGCTCATGGCGCACTATGACGTGGTACCCGCCGATCCTGCCGAATGGGACGAGCCGCCATTCGAGGGCGTCATAAAGGGCGGCGAGCTATGGGGCCGCGGCACGCTGGACACCAAATGCACGCTGATGGGCGTGATGGAGGCTGCCGAAAGCCTGATCACGCGCGGCTTTACGCCTCAAAACGACGTGTACCTCGCCTTTGGCGGGGATGAGGAGGTCATGGGCGGCGACGCGCCCGCCATCGTCGCGGAGCTGGAGCGCCGCGGCGTGCATCCCGTCTTTGTGCTGGATGAAGGCGGCGCGATTGTGGAAAAGGTGTTCCCAGGCGTGGACCAGCCCGCCGCGCTGATCGGCATTGCGGAAAAGGGCAGCGCCTTCCTGGATCTGACCGCCGTGGGCAAGGGCGGCCATGCCAGCGCTCCGCCTGCGCGCCAGAGCGTGGGCGTGCTGGCCCGTGCGCTGGACCGCATCGCACGCCGTCCCATGCCCTTTGTGATGACCCCGCCTGCGCAGGAGCTGTTTGACCTGATGGGGCGTCATTCCTCCTTTGTTTATAAGCTGATCTTCGCCAACCTGTGGTGCTTCCGTCCCGCTCTGGACCTGATCTGCAAAAAGAGCGGCGGCGAGCTCAACGCCCTGGTGCGCACCACCTGTGCCCTGACCCGCCTGTCCGGCGCGGAGGCGTACAACGTGCTGCCCAACCAGAGCCGCGCAGGCGTCAACGCGCGTGTGATCTGTGGAGAAACCGTTGAGTCCGTGCGCCAGCGCATGGAGCGCGCCATTGGCGATCCGAATGTGCGTGTGACCGTGGTGGAAGGCAACGATCCCTCCCCCGTCTCCCCCACCTCCGACGAGCCCTGGGAGCGCCTGTCTGCCGCCATCCGCCAGACCTATCCGGGCGTGCTTGTAGCGCCCTACCTGATGCTGGCCTGTAGCGACAGCCGTCACTACTGCCGCATCTGCCCCAACGTGTATCGCTTCTCCGGCATGCCGCTGAGCAAAGAGCAACGCGGCATGATTCACAACCGCAACGAGCGCATCCCCTTGAGCCTGATTCCCGACATGGTCGCATTCTTTGGCCGGGTGCTGGAGCGCTGCTGACTCCTACGGATGCCCAAGCCCGGCGGAGAGCGGCATCCTGCTCGCCGCGCTGGAACTGATGGGCGCAAACGCAAAAAAAGCGTGTGAAATTGCGGTTTTTCCTATTGACAGCCCGTCCTGGATTTAGTAAAATATTCGTTGGCATCAATAGACTCCGCCAGCCCCGGAATGCTATTGGAACCCGCGTGCGTTTGCTGACCATCAAATGCCGCAAAAGACACAACCCCTTGAAGGAGGATACCGACTTGAATACCTACATGGCAAAGGCCTCCGATGTACAGCGCAAATGGTACATCGTGGATGCCGAGGGCGTGGTGCTGGGCCGTCTGGCCAGCCAGGTCGCCAGCATCCTGCGCGGCAAGAATAAGCCTACCTATACGCCCCATGTGGACACCGGCGATTACGTGATCGTCATCAACGCGGACAAGGTCATTCTGACCGGCAAGAAGCTGGACCAGAAGATTTACTACAAGCACAGCGGTTTTCCGGGCGGCCTGAGCGAGACCCCCTATCGCCGCCTTCTCAACGAGAAGCCCGAATTCGTCATTCAGCACGCCGTCATCGGCATGCTTCCCAAGGGACCTCTGGGCCGCAAGATGGCCAAGAAGCTGAAGGTCTACGCCGGCGCGGAGCATGAGCATGCCGCTCAGCAGCCCGAGACGCTGGTCATTAAGTAAGGACACGGAAGGAGCGAAACAAAATGGCGAAAGTTGAGTACAATGCCGTGGGACGTCGTAAGACGGCCATCGCCCGTGTCCGTTTGGTCGCCGGCGACGGTAAGATTCTGATCAACAAGCGCGATCTGGACGAGTATTTTGGTCTGGAAACCCTCAAGATGACCGTCCGTCAGCCCTTGGAACTGACCAAGGCCGGCGGCGACATGGACATTCTGGTGAATGTTCGTGGCGGCGGTCTGAGCGGTCAGGCCGGCGCGATCCGCCATGGCATCAGCCGCGCGCTGATCAAAGCCAACCCCGACCTGCGCGAGAGCCTCAAGAAGGCCGGTTTCCTCACACGCGACCCGCGCATGAAGGAACGCAAGAAGTACGGCCTCAAGGCCGCCCGTCGCGCGCCGCAGTTCAGCAAGCGCTAAACTTTATCAAACTTGGTCAAAAAGCTCGGAAAATCGCGGTTTTCCGGGCTTTTTCCTTTGATATGGTTTGATATAGTTTGAAGTAACAAGACCCATTTTCACCCAATTTTTAGTGGTTACCAAGTGGATAACCGGCCAAAATGGGGCCAAAATGAAGGCCAAGTGGTTACCAAATAGGATAACCAAGAGCCGTTTTTCCGCTCTTAAAATGGTGGATTTACCGTCCCCTCAGAAGGTCATTTTCGTCTGGTGGGTTTGAGATGATTTGACCTAATTTGATTACAATAGAATAAATTTAATCGCAGAGCGCTCAGTGTTTTTGCTGAGCGCTTTTTGCATTTCCGGGAACTTGCTTCCGGAATCAGAAAAAGCCGTCACTCTTTTTTTTCACGAAAGAAGTGGCGGCTTTTTCTATTTCCAGAAACAATTATAACCAAACAGAAATGAGGTGAAGTCATTGAACACACAAATCATCGCCGTCGCCAACCAGAAGGGCGGTGTCGGCAAGACAACGACCTGTGCCAACTTAGGCATCGGACTGGCCCAGGCCGGGAAGAAAGTCCTGCTGGTAGACGCTGACCCGCAGGCCAGCCTGACCATCAGCCTAGGCAACCCACAGCCGGACAAGTTGCCCTTCACCCTCTCGGACGCGATGGGCCGTATTCTGATGGATGAGCCGCTGCGCCCCGGCGAGGGCATCATGCACCACCCGGAGGGCGTGGACCTCATGCCCGCTGACATCCAGCTGTCCGGCATGGAGGTGTCTCTGGTGAACGCTATGAGCCGCGAGACCATTCTGCGGCAGTATCCGGGAGAAAAACGCCGACCGCAGCAATGTAAAGGCCAACACCACCTACGGCACCAAGCGGATGAGCGCCTACCACATCCTGGAGCAGACCCTAAATCAAAAGGATGTGCGGGTATTTGACTATATTGAGGACGAGAACGGCAAGAAAAAGCCTGTCCTCAACAAAAAGGAAACCGCCATTGCCCAGGACCGGCAGGAACTCATCAAGCAGAAGTTTGCCGAGTGGATTTGGAAAGACATCGACCGCCGGGAACTGCTGTGCCGCATTTATAACGAAACCTTCAACGGCGTCCGCCCCCGTGAGTATGATGGGCGGCACATCCGGTTTGAGGGCATGAACCCGGAAATTTCCTTACGTCCCCATCAGATCAATGCCATTGCACACATTTTGTACGGTGGGAATACCCTGCTGGCCCACGAGGTAGGGGCAGGCAAAACCTACGAGATGGTGGCAGCCGCCATGGAGATGAAGCGCCTGGGCCTTTGCACCAAGTCGCTGATCGTGGTGCCAAACCACATCACGGAGCAGTGGGCGGCGGAATGGCTTCAACTCTATCCCAGCGCCAATATCTTGGTTGCTACGAAAAAAGATTTTGAAACCCAGAACCGGAAGAAATTTTGCAGCCGCATTGCCACCGGGGACTATGACGCCATCATTATCGGGCACTCGCAATTTGAGAAAATTCCCATGAGCGTGGAGCGCCAGCAGGCTATTTTAGAGCGCCAGATTGAGGAAATCCTGGAAGGAATCGAACAGGCCAAGGCGCAGAAGGCGGAACGCTACACGGTCAAGCAGATGGAGCGCACCCGGAAATCGCTGGAGACAAGGCTGGCCAAGCTCAACGACCAGAGCCGTAAAGATGACGTGGTCACGTTTGAGCAGCTCGGCGTGGACAGGCTCTTTATTGATGAGAGCCATTATTTTAAGAACTTGTTTTTGGCGACAAAAATGCGGAATGTGGGCGGCATTGCCCAGACCGAGGCTCAAAAAAGTTCCGACCTCTTTATGAAGTGTCAGTACCTGGACGAGCTGACCGGTGGGCGCGGCGTGATATTTGCCACCGGCACCCCCATTTCCAACTCCATGGTAGAGCTTTATACCATTCAACGGTATTTGCAGTACCGGCTCCTGCAGGAGATGGGCCTGATCCATTTCGATGACTGGGCGAGTAGCTTCGGAGAGACGGTTACAGCTATCGAGTTATCGCCGGAGGGAACCGGCTACCGGGCAAAAACCCGGTTTGCCAAGTTTTATAACCTGCCGGAGCTGATGGCTGCCTTCAAGGAGGTTGCCGACATCCAGACGGCGGATATGCTGAAACTCCCCGTCCCCAAGGCAAACTTCCACACGGAAGTGATCCAGCCCTCGGAGCTTCAGAAAGAGATGATAAAGGGGCTGGCGGAACGGGCAGAGAAGATTCGCGCCGGAGGGGTTGACCCCCATGTGGACAATATGCTCCGCATTACCAACGATGGGCGCAAACTGGCGTTGGATATGCGGCTGATTCAGCCCCTGGCCCCGGATGACCCCAATGGCAAGGTGGCTGTCTGCGCCCGGAATGTGTATAGAATCTGGGAACAGACCAAAGAAAAACGCTCTGCGCAGCTTGTGTTCTGCGACCTGTCCACCCCTATTATAAGTATGTAAATGGCCAGTGCGTGAAGTGTACGGTAACGCCTACCCCTGGCAGTCATCAGAAAAATAACCCGAAGTTAGTGTATGCCATTGACTTTGATGTGACCCCACATCAACTTCGTCACACCTATATTACTAACCTGCTGTACGCAGGCGTTGATCCGAAAACTGTCCAATATCTTGCCGGGCATGAAAACAGCAAGACGACTATGGACATTTACGCGCAGGTGAAGTATAATAAACCGGAAGAACTTCTGAGTGTTGTAAATGCTGCATTTGCTCCATCTGTTGGTGTCTAAAATGCCCCCATTTTTATGATTAAATACTGGGGCAACATTTGAGGGCAGAGGCCAAAAAGCCCATAAAATCAAGGAAAACAGGCGCTAAACTGTACGCCAGTACGGCCTCAAGGCTGCCCGTCGCGCTCCCCAGTTCAGCAAGCGCTGATTCTTTCTGCAAATGCTGCCCTCCCCATCCGGGGAGGGTTTTTTGGTATCAAAATACGGGACGGAGATGCATCTCCGTCCCGTCGTGCCCGGTGAATTGGTCAGCGCTGCACGCGCCCGCTGCCGCTCCCCTTCATCAGGCTTTCCACCTCGGCCACGCTCACGCGGTTGAAGTCGCCGCCGATGGTGTGCTTGAGGCAGCTGGCCGCCACGGCGAATTCCAGCGCCGTCTTTTCATCCTCATAGGTGTTGAGGCCGTAAATCAGGCCGCCGCCAAAGCTGTCGCCGCCGCCCACGCGGTCCACGATGTCGGTGATGCGGTACTTGCGGCTGAGGAAGAAGTCCTTACCATTGTAGAGGCAGGCGCTCCAGTCGTTGTGGTTGGCGCTCTTGGATTCACGCAGGGTGATGGCCACGCGCTGAATGTTGGGATAGGTGTCCATGGCGAGCCTGGCGATGGCCTTGTACTGCTCGATATTGAGCTCGCCTTCCTCCACGGAGTGGGCGCTCTCGGCCTTGAGCAGCAGGGACTTCTGGAAGTCCTCCTCGTTGGCGATAACGGTATCGACGTACTTGACCAGCTCGGTCATCACCTGATCGGCGGTCTTGCCGTACTTCCAGAGGTTCTTGCGGTAGTTCAGGTCGCAGCTCACATGCAGGCCCATGGCCTTGGCCGTCTTGACGGCCTCCAGGCTCAAGTCCGCCGCGCCCTGGCTGATGGCGGGGGTGATGCCGGTCAGGTGGAACCAGGTGGCGCCGTCAAAGGCCTTTTTCCAATCGATATCGCCGGGTTTGGCTTTGCAGATGGCGCTGCCCGCACGGTCATAGATCACCTTGCTGGGACGCTGTACCGCGCCGGTTTCCAGATAGTAGATGCCCATGCGGCCGTCCCGCCGGACGATGTTGCTCACATCCACACCGAAGCCGCGCAGCTCGCGCACACAGGCCTCGCCGATATCGTTTGTGGGCAGCACGCTTACAAAGGCGGTGTCCATGCCGTAGTTCGCCAGGGAAACGCTCACGTTGGCCTCGCCGCCGCCAAAGGTGGCCTCCAGGCTGGGGGATTGGAAGAAACGCTCGTAACCGGGGCTTTTCAGTCGCAGCATGATCTCGCCAAAGGTAACAACCTTCGCCATGGTACATTCATCCTTTCGCTTATCTGTGGATTTGATGGGGATTACTTTTGCAGCAGGTGGACGGCAAAGCCGGCAATCTCGTCCTTGAGGTAGATGGCGCGCATCTTGCCGTCCTTCATGATGACGCTGCTGTCGTCGAAGGCAAAGCCGCGGCGCTCCATGTGCCAGCGGGCGCGCTTGATGGAATTGCAGGCAACGGCGATGTGGCCATGCGTGCCGCGGAAGGGGACCTTCATCACTTCGAAGCCCTCGCCCACGAAGTTGGCGTTCTTGTGCTCGTCGATGGGCCAGCCCAGCAGCTTGGACAGCATCTGCGCATCCTTCATGGACTGCTCCGGCGTGCCGCTGTTCACGCCCACATGGCGGATTTCCAGCCCCAGCATCTTGTTGACGGCGCTGCGGGTGATGTCCTCAATGCGCTTCCAGTCCTTCTGGGCCACGGCGTCGCCGGGCACCATCCAGCTGCCGCCGCAGGCGACGATTTTGGAGAAGGCCAGATACTCGTTGAGGTTCTGCTCGTTGATGCCGCCGGTGGGCAGGAAGGTAACGCCGCCGTAGGGCGCGGCCATGGCCTTGATCAGCTTGAGGCCGCCCAGGGGCTCGGCAGGGAAGAACTTGACGGTTTTCAGCCCCAGGGACAGGGCCACCTCGATGTCGCTGGGATTGGCGCAGCCGGGCACGATGGGCACGTTCTTCTCCTGGCAATACCTGACGATTTCGGGGTTCAGTCCGGGGGAAACGATATAGGTCGCACCGGCGTTCACGGCGCGGTCCACCTGATCCTTCGTGAGCACGGTGCCCGCGCCCAGAATCACATCGGGCAGCTCGGCATGCACGCGGCGAATGGCTTCTTCAGCCGCATCCGAGCGGAACGTGATCTCCGCAACGGGCAGGCCGCCATCGGACAACGCCTTGCAAAGGGGTACCGCGTCGGCGGCGTCCTCCACCTTGATCACCGGCACGATGCCGGCCAGGGACAGCTTCTCGATCATTTCCATGGGGCGTTCCTCCTTTTGTTCTTGCGTGGCGTAAGGGATGTTATGCGGCGGCCCTGCCGCCGCCTGACAGCGTTGTAAAAAGCGGAATCAGGCATCTTTCAAAAACCGCTCGATGCGCGGCCGAATGCCCAGCAGCAGACCGGCGCAGCGCGCGATCTCCTCCTCGCCCATACGGAAGCTGGGAGCGGATACGCTCAGGGCGTACACCGCCCGGCCCTCACGGTTGCGCAGGGGAATGGCCACGCAGCATACGTTTTCGTTGTTCTCCTCGCGCTCCACCGCATATCCCTTTTCCCGCACCGCCGCCAGCTGCTCCAGCAGGCAGTCCATGCTGGTGATGGAATGCGGCGTCAGGGCGGCCAGAGGCTCGTCCGCATAGAGCGCGCGCACCTCCCCGTCGTCCATTGTGGAGAGAATGGCCTTGCCCAGCGCTGTGCAGTGCAGCGGCGCGCGGGCGCCCACATAGCTGGTCATGCGGATGGACTGGGTGGAGTCCAGCTTGTCGATGTAGAGCGTGTCCCGTCCGGCCCGCACCCCCAGATGCATGGTTTCGTTGATGGTATGATGGACCTCCGCCATGCAGCTGCGAATCAACTCCATCACATCCACCTGATGCATGGCGCCTGCGCCTATCTCGAACATCTTGAAACCCAGGCGGTATTTGCCCGTATCTTCCCGCTGCGTGGCATAGCCCAGATGCGTCAGCGTCTGGGCCAGGTTGAAGGCCGTGGACCGCGGCAGGTGCAATGCCTGGGCCAGCTCGCACAGGGCCATGCCCTCGGCATGCGCGCCCAGCAATTCCAGCATGTCCAGCCCCCGCTGCAACGTTCGGTTGGGAACCTCCGCCATGGTCTCGCCTCCGGCGTTCACATATGTGAACATCATTCCCGATTCTGATGGCTTATTATAGTCCTCCGCAACCTCTGCTGTCAAGGGTTCCGACCGGCAAAAGCCGCGTCTTCCGGATGGAAAACGCGGCCTGCGTGAACGGGCTGAAAAGCGGCCGCAGCGCTTTCCGTGCCTGGGAGGCCGGCGCGCCTACAGCGTTACGCCCGTTTTAAAGATGGCCATGTCATGGTAACCGTTGTTTTCGCTGCACACCTTTTGGCCTCCGGCCACGGCCAGCACGTAGTCCATCAGCGCCTGGGACAGCTCCGTAAGCTCCTTGCCGTCCAGAAGCTCGCCTGCGTTGAAATCGATCCAGCCGTGCTTATGGGCTGCCAAACGGCTGTTGCTGGCGATCTTCACCGTGGGCACCGGCGAAGCAAACGGCGTGCCGCGCCCCGTGGAAAACAGCACGATCTGCGCGCCCGCAGCGGCCAGCGCCGTAGAGGCCACCAGGTCGTTTCCAGGCGCGGAAAGCAGGTTGAGGCCCGCCGTGCTTACGCGCTGGCCATAGGTCAGCACATCCTTGACGGGTGCAAAGCCGCTTTTCTGCGTGCAGCCCAGGGCCTTGTCCTCCAGGGTGCTGATGCCGCCGGCCTTGTTGCCGGGCGAGGGATTTTCATAGATGGTCTGGTGGTGCTCCTCAAAGTAGCGCTTGAAGTTGTTGATCAGGTCCACCGTTTTGCGGAACATGCTCTCGTCCTCGCAGCGGTCCATCAGCAGCGTTTCGGCGCCGAACATCTCCGGCACTTCGGTCAGGATGGTGCTGCCACCCTGGGCGATGAGCAGATCGGAAAACCCGCCGATGACCGGATTGGCCGTGATGCCGCTGAACCCGTCCGAGCCGCCGCACTTGAGACCCACCACCAGCTTGCTGGCCGGACAGGGCACGCGCGCCTCGCCGCGCATGTTCGCAGCCAACTCCTCCAGCAGCCGCATCGCCTCCGCGATCTCGTCCTCCACCTGCTGGCACACCAGAAAGCGCACGCGGTCGGGGTCATATTCGCCCATATGCGGCCGAATCTGGTCGATGCCGCTGTTTTCGCAGCCCAGCCCCAGCAATAGCACGCCGCCCGCGTTGGGATGCGTGGCCAGATCGGCCAGCACGCGGCGCGTATTCTCCTGGTCCTCGCCCATCTGGGAGCAGCCGTAGGGATGAGGGAAGGCGTACACGCCCTCTACCCCGCCGCCTACCAGCGCCTGCGCGCGGCGCTCCAGGGCGCGGGCCACGTCGTTGACGCAGCCCACGGTGGGCAGAATCCACAGCTCATTGCGAACGCCCACGCGGCCGTCCTTGCGCGGATAGCCCGCGAAGGTGGCGGTAGGTTGGGCGGCAAGCGGCTTTCCGTTGGGGTGGTACTGGTATTCCAGCTCGCCGGAGAGCAGGGTGCGCAGGTTATGCACATGCACATGGCTCCCCTGGGGGATGTCGGTTTTGGCCTCGCCGATGGGAAAGCCGTATTTGATCACATGCTCCCCCGTGCGCATGGCGCGCAAGGCTACCTTATGCCCCGCGGGAACGTCGTCCAGCAGCGTGATGATCTCCCCGTCTACCTCAACGGTATCGCCCGCCTTCAGCGGTACGAGCGCCACGGCGACCGAGTCGCCGGGACTGATTTTCAGCACTTCACGCATGGTCAGCCTCCGAAGCGTTCGGTCATCACGGACCGCATGCCGCGGGTGAGCACGTCCTCCAACGCGGCGGCCACGGCCGCTTCCAGTCCGGGCACCTGCGTCAGGTCCTGACCGAAGAAGCCGGTGTTGCTCAGGAACATCCGCGTCAGCTCTGCGGCGGACTTCTGATTGTTTTCCGCAAAGAAGGCCAGCACCGCCGCATCATCCCGCAGGGTGTAGGGCTGGCCGTCGCGCAGGCATTCCAACGCACCGTCCTTGAGCTGGCCGCCATGGTAGAGAGCCATCAGCGCAGCCAGGGAGAAGGTCAGGTGCGGGGGCAGCTTGTGTTCCTTCTCCACATAGCCCAGCAGGCTCGGCATGCAGCGGGCGCGCCATTTGGAGACGCTATTGAGGCAGATGGAAAGCAGCGCGTGCTTGATATAGGGATTCATGAAGCGGCTCGTGACCGCCTCGGCAAAAGCCATCAGGTCCTCTTTGGGCAGGCTGAGGGTGGGGATGACCTCGTCGTAGAGGGTCTTTTGCATGAAGGTCTGGATCATGCTGTCGTTCATGGCGTCGAGCACGTAGTCATAGCCGCACAGGAACGCCGCTGGCACGAACGAGGTATGCGCGCCGTTGAGGATGCGCACCTTGCGCTGCTTGTAGGGCTTCTGGTTATCGGTGAAGATCACGGGCAGGCCGCAGTCCGGCAGGGGCAGCTCGCCGGAGATATCCTTCTCGGATTCGATCACCCACAGGGCAAAGGGCTCGCCCGTCACCAGCAGCCGGTCCTCATAGCCCAGTTTCTCCCAGATGGCCTCCGCCTCGTCGCGAGGATAGCCGGTGACGATGCGGTCGACTAGCGTGGAGGTGAAGACGCAGGCTTCGTCGAGCCAGGCTTCAAAGCGCTCTCCCAGCTTCCACAGCCTGGCCAACGCCTTGACGCAGCGCTTGAGGGCGATGCCGTTGTCGTCGATGAGCTCCACGGGCAGAATGATCAGTCCCTTGTCGGCGACATAGCCAAACGCTTCGGCGCGCTCGTAGAGGAACTTGCACAGCTTGCCGGGATAGGTGTTCGGCGGGCAGAGGTCAAAGCGGTCGCTTTCATCCAGCACGATGCCTGCCTCGGTGGTATTGCTGACGATAAAGCGCAGAGTGTCCAGCCTCGCATAGGCGGCGTACTTCTCGTATTCGCCATAGGCGTCCACCGCGTCGCTGACCGAGGTGATCCCGCGGCTCATCTCCACAGGCTTGCCGTCTACCAGGCCGCGCAGCATAACGGTATAGCGGCAGTCCTGCTCATGAAAGGCGTCCAGATTGCCAAAGGAAATGGGCTTGACCAGCACGACGCTTCCATTAAAGCCCGCTTTTTCATTGGCGATATCAATCATGTAATCCACAAAGGCGCGGAGAAAGTTGCCTTCTCCGAACTGCAGCACGCGAACGGGCCGCTCGGGGGCTTTGAGCATTCCGGCATTCAGTCGATCCATTTTGGACCCCTCCCATTTTTCTTCTCTGTGCGTCCAAGTACTTCGGGCGTGTAAATAATTACATGAGCCTGGGCTTATCTTACTCCTTTTTCTGCTGTGCGTCAATCGTTTCCAAAAGAATCTTTCCGCCTTCCCTCCGTTTCAAATGTTTTTGGTCCTTTGACACCAACGGCTTGCAAAGCCTGCCTAATGTGTGTATAATAGGAACGGTTCAATCATCGTAAGCGTTTACATTGCAAAGAGGAATGCGCGCCATGAACATCTATGATATTTCCGAAAAAGCCGGCGTATCCATCGCCACGGTTTCCCGCGTTCTCAACGACAGCCCGCACGTCAGCCAAAAGACCAAGGAGCGGGTGCTGTCCGTGATTGAAGCGTGCGGCTACGTGCCCAATGCCTTTGCGCGCGGGCTGGGGCTGAACACCATGAAGACCGTGGGCCTGCTTTGTCCTAACGCGGCCGACCCCTATCTGTCGCAGGCGCTGACCTACCTTGAAAACGCCTTCCGCAGCCACAGCTACGACTGCCTGCTCAGCTGCACCGGCACCGACTACGCCGAGCGTGCGCAGGGAACGGAGCGCATGAAGAACCGCCATGTGGACGGCATGGTGCTCATGGGGTCCACCTTTATTGAGGATGAAGACACGCACAACGACTACATCCGCGAGGTCGCCCGCGCTATGCCCGTGGTGATGCTCAACGCCGCCTTTCACTGCGACAACGTCTACTGCGTGATGTGCGACGACCAGCTCGCCACCATGGAGGCCACGCAGTACCTGATCGATACGGGGCGCAAAAACATTTTGTACCTGTACCACAGCAAGAACTACAGCGGCCGCAAAAAGCTGGCCGGCTACCGCGCAGGCCTGGCCAGCCGGGGCGTTCCCGCAAGAGAGTCGCTGATTCAGTTCTTTGGCGAGGACAAGACCAGTCTGCCGCAGGTACGCGACCATCTGCTGTCGCTGCGCCGGGAGGGACTCGCGTTTGACGCGGTGCTCACCTCCGAGGACGTTTTGAGCATCGGCGCGGCCAAATACGCCCGCGCGGCGGGATTGTCCATCCCCGGCGACCTGAGCATCATCGGTTACAACAACTCCAATTACTGCCTGTGCTGCGACCCTGAAATGACCAGCGTGGACAACAAGCTCCGGGCCATCTGTGACCACTGTGTGGAAACCATGCTGGGCGTTTTGAACGGACGGGACATGCCCCAGAAAACGGTCTTTACGGGCGAGCTGATCCGCCGCGGCAGCACGCTGTAGCCTTCCTCCGCTTTCCCTCGCAAATTTATCATAAAGGAGCGCTTCACATGCAAGCATTCATGGACAAGGACTTCCTGCTCTCCACCCCCACGGCCCGCACGCTCTACCACGACGTGGCGGCCAAATGCCCCATCATCGACTACCATTGCCACATCAGCCCGCGCGAAATCTACGAGGACCTGCGCTATGAAAACATCACCCAGGTGTGGCTGGGCGGCGACCACTACAAGTGGCGTCTGATGCGCTGTGCCGGCGTGCCGGAAAAGTACATCACCGGCAAGGAAACCAGCGACTACGAAAAGTTCGTCAAATGGGCCGAGGTCATCGGCAAGGGCATCGGCAACCCGCTGTACCACTGGAGCCATCTGGAGCTGCGCCGCTTCTTCGGCTATGAGGGCACCTTGAGCGCCCGCACCGCCGACGAGGTATGGAACCTGTGCAACCAGAAGTTGCAAAGCGCCGGTTACAGCGTGCGCGGCCTGATCGCCATGAGCAATGTGGAGATCATCTGCACCACGGACGATCCCATCGACTCCCTGGAATGGCATCAGAAGCTGGCCAAGGACGATACCTTCCACACCGCCGTTCTGCCTGCCTGGCGGCCCGACAAGGCCATGAACCTGGAAAAGCCGGACTACGCCGACTACCTGGCCAAGCTCGCCGCGGCGTCGGGCGTGACCATCGACAGCTTCGCCAGCCTCAAGGAAGCGCTGCGCAAGCGGATGGATCACTTTGCCCAGAACCTCTGCTGCCTGAGCGACCACGCGCTCAATTACGTGATGTACGCCCCTGCGGCCGAAGATGAGGTGGAGGCCATCTTCCGCCGCCGCCTTGCCGGCGAAGCCGTGAGCGAAAGCGAGCAGGCCATGTTCAAGACCGCCTTCATGCTCTTTGTGGCGCATGAGTACAAGCAGCGCAACTGGACCATGCAGCTGCACTATGGCTGCCGCCGCGACAACAACCACACCATGTACGACCGCATGGGGCCGGATACCGGCTTTGACTGCATCGACAACTACGCTCCCTCCTCCCAGACCGCCGCGTTCCTGGGCGCGCTGGAAGCCGCGGGCGACCTGCCCCAGACCGTGCTCTACAGCCTCAACCCCAACGACAACCAGGCGATCGACACCATCTGCGGCTGCTTCCAGAGCGACGAGGCGGTATCCAAGATTCAGCACGGCTCCGCCTGGTGGTTCAACGATCATTTCCAGGGCATGACCGAGCAGTTGGTCAGCCTGGCGAACCTTGGATACCTGGCCGGCTTCGTGGGCATGCTGACCGACAGCCGCAGCTTCCTGAGCTACCCGCGGCATGAATACTTCCGCCGCATCCTGTGCCGCCTGATCGGCGAATGGGTGGAGGAAGGCATGTTCCCCGACGACATGGAGATCCTCAGTGAAATCGTGCGCGGCGTAAGCTATGAAAACGCCAAGCGCTATTTCCACTTCGCCACCCGGTAATGCAAAAAGCGCGCCCGCTTCCTCGCGATCATCGGAGGAAGCGGGCGTTTTCTTTTTAGGGTCAGGCTTCTGCGCCCATGGGCGTTGCCTGCGCGGCGGCGCGGGGCGCTACCTCCGCAGGCATTTGAACCTGTGCGGCCTTTTTCTTGGCTACGGCCAGCATCAGCTTGAGGCGGTTGAGCTGGTTGGCCTCGCTGGAGCCGGGATCGTAGTCCACGGCGACGATGTTGGCGTCCGGGTAATGGGCGCGCAGCTTCTTGATCACGCCCTTGCCCACCACGTGGTTGGGCAGGCAGGCGAACGGCTGGATGCACACGATGTTGCTCACGCCCGTGGTGAGCAGCTCGGCCATCTCGCCCGTGAGGAACCAGCCTTCGCCGTACTGGTTGCCCTGCGCAAGGAACGGGTCGGCCAGCGCGGCGATCTTTTCAATGGGCATGGGAGCCTCAAAGCGCGTACTCTGGCGCAGCGCCTCGATCGCGGGGCTTCGTGCCGTGCGAATGGCGCTTACCACCAGCCGCGCCACGGCGGAAGCCGTCCACTTCTTGCCCAGATAACGGTGCTTGAAGATACCGCCGTAGAAGCAATAATTGAAGAAATCCATCAGGTCCGGCACCACGGCCTCCGCGCCCTCGCGCTCCAGCAGTTCCACCAGGTGGTTGTTGGCCACGGGCATGTATTTAACCAAAATTTCCCCCACCACGCCCACGCGGGGCTTGACCAGCGTTTCATCGATGGGCAGTTCGTCAAAGGCCTGCACCAGCTCGCGGCAAATCTGCCGGTAGGAGCGGGAGGGGTGCTTCTGCACCAGCGAATCCACACAGAGGTCCCGCCACTTTGCGGCCAGCGCATCTGCGGAGCCCTTCTCCTTTTCATAAGGGCGGACGCGGTAGAGACAGCGCATGAGCAGATCGCCGTAGACCAGCGCGCGGACCGCCGCCAGCAATAGGGCGGGCGATACCTTGAAGCCCCCGTTTTTCTCCATGCCGTTGGCGTTGAAGGAGATGACCGGGATATGGGACAGCCCCGCCTTGTCCAGAGCGCGGCGGATGAAGCCCACGTAGTTGCTCGCGCGGCAGCAGCCGCCCGTCTGCGTCATGGCCAGGGCCAGGCGGTCGGTATCGTATTTGCCGGACAGCACAGCCTCCATCATCTGCCCCACCGTGATGATGGAAGGGTAGCACGCGTCGTTGTTGACGAAGCGCAGGCCCGCCTCGATGGCGGAGCGGCCTTCGTTTTCCAGCATCACCACATGATATCCGTAGCGGCGCATCACGGGCTGAAGGATGTCGAAATGGATGGGGCTCATCTTGGGCGCCAGGATGGTATAGCCCTCGTCGAACATCTTTTTGGTAAACTCCGTGCGATGATAGACCGCGGGGACGATCTGCCGCGCCCGCTTGCGCCGCCTGCGCTGCTCCATGGCGGCCAGCAGGCTGCGGATGCGGATGCGCGCCGCGCCCAGGCTGTTAACCTCGTCGATCTTGATGAGGGTATACAGCTTGCCGGAGCCCTCCAAAATCTCGCTCACCTGATCGGCGGTGATGGCGTCCAGCCCGCAGCCGAAGGAATTGAGCTGGACCAGTTCCAGATCGTCGCGCGTGCGCACGAACTCGGCCGCCTGGTAGAGGCGGGAATGGTACACCCACTGGTCGTTCACGCGCAGGGGATGCTCCGGGGGAAGGTTCTGGGGAATGCTGTCCTCGGTGAGCACCGCCAGGTTGTAGGAGGCGATCAGCTCCGGAATGCCGTGGTTGATCTCCGGGTCCGCATGGTAGGGCCGTCCCGCCAGCACGATGCCTGGCCGCCCGTTTTCCTGCATCCATTGCAGGGCGCGGGCCCCCTCCGCGCGCACGTCCGCCTTGGCGCGCAGTTGCTCCGCCCAGGCCGCGTGAACGGCCTCGCGGGTTTTGCGGGGAGCGATGCCAAAGCTGTCCTGGAAGAAGCGCGCCAGCCGGTCGGCTGCCACCTTTTCGCTGGTCAGGGCCAGGAAGGGCTTGAGGAATCGCACGTCGTCGATATCCTCCACGTTGTTGGCGATGTTTTCGGGATTGGCGATCACCATGGGGCAGTTGAAATGGTTCTGCGCGCCGGGGTCCTCCTGGTGCTCATAAAAGACGCTGGGGTAAAAAATCGTCTTGACGCCCTGATTGATCAGCCACTGGACATGCCCATGCGCCAGCTTGGCGGGGTAGCATTCGCTCTCCGAGGGGATGGATTCCATGCCCAGCTCGTAGATGGCGCGCGAGGTCAGCGGCGAGAGCACCACGCGGAAACCCAGCCGTCCCAGCAGCGTGGCCCAGAAGGGATAGTTTTCGTAGAGATTGAGCACGCGCGGCACGCCGATTTCGCCCATGGGCGCGTCCGCAGCCTCCAGAGGGGGGTAGTCGAACATGCGGCGCAGCTTGTAGGCGGGCACGTTGGGTCCGTTTTGGCTGGTATGCTCCCCGCCCAGCCCCTTTTCGCAGCGGTTGCCCGTGATATGCCGCCTGCCTCCGTCAAAGAGGTTGATGGTGAGCATGCAGTGATTGACGCAGCCCTGGCACCGTGCCGTGGTGGTGCGGTAGCCCAGCGCAAGGATCTTGGGGATGGGCAGCATGGAGGTAGGCTGGCCCGTGTAGCGTTCCCGCGCCAGCAGCGCCGCCCCGAACGCACCCATGATGCCGGCGATGTCCGGGCATATGGCCTCCGTGCCGGACAGTTGCTCAAAAGCCCGGAGGACCGCCTTGTTATGGAAGGTGCCGCCCTGCACCACCACATGCTCGCCCAGCGCCTTGGCGCTGGAGAGTTTGATGACCTTGAACAGCGCGTTTTTGACCACTGAGCAGGCCAGACCCGCGGAGATGTCCTGCACGGACGCGCCCTGCTTCTGCGCCTGCTTGACGTTGGAGTTCATAAACACGGTGCAGCGCGTGCCCAGATCGACGGGCTGGGGCGCGAAGAGCGCCTCTGCGGCAAAGCCCTCCGCCGTATAGCCCATGGACATGGCGAAATTCTCCAGGAACGATCCGCAGCCCGATGAGCAGGCCTCGTTGAGCAGCACGGTATCCACCGCGCCGCCCTTGAGCTTGATGCACTTCATATCCTGCCCGCCGATATCCAGCACGCAATCCACGCGGGGGTCAAAAAACGCCGCCGCCGTGCAGTGCGCGATGGTTTCCACCTCGCCTTCATCCAGGCAGAAAGCCGATTTGAGCAGCGCCTCGCCATAGCCGGTGGAGCAGGAGCGCGCGATTCTGGCCCTGGCAGGCATGAGCGCAGCCAACTCGCCCAGCGCACGCTTGGCCGTCTCGATGGGACTGCCCTGGTTCCCGGCGTAGAAGGAGTAAAGCAGCTCGCCCTCCATGCCGATGAGGGCCATTTTGGTGGTGGTCGATCCCGCGTCGATGCCCAGGAAGCACTCTCCGCGATAGGCGGACAGATCGCCCCTGCGGACGGCGGCGCGCTCATGCCGCTGAAGAAAATCACGGTATTCCTCATGATTGGCAAACAGCGGCGGCAGACGCTTGAGGCCCTCGGTCAGCGCCACCCCCTGCGCAAGCCGGTCGATCAGCTGCTCCAGCGGCACCTCCTTGCCTCCGGCGCGCATGGCCGCGCCGCGGGCGGCAAAGAGGTGGCTGTCGGCCGGGGGGATAGCGGTTTCCTCCGTCAGGTGCAGCGTGCGGATGAAGGCGTTGCGCAGCTCCGGCAAAAAATGCAGCGGTCCGCCCAGAAACGCCACGCGCCCGCGGATGGGCTTGCCGCAGGCCAGGCCCGAAATGGTCTGATTCACCACGGCCTGGAAGATGCTGGCCGCCAGGTCCTCACGGGCCGCGCCCTCGTTGATAAGCGGCTGGATGTCCGACTTGGCGAACACGCCGCAGCGCGCCGCAATGGGATAGATCTCGTGATAGCCCGCCGCCAGGTCGTTCAGGCCCGCTGCGTCCGTTTTCAAAAGCGCCGCCATCTGGTCGATGAACGAACCCGTGCCGCCCGCGCACACACCGTTCATGCGCTCCTCCACGCCGCCGGTGAAATAGATGATCTTCGCATCCTCTCCACCCAGCTCAATGGCCACATCCGTGCCCGGCGCGGCAGCTTCCAGCGCCTCGGCAACCGCCACGACCTCCTGCTCGAAGGCTACGTGCAGCGCGTCGGCCAGCGACAGCGCGCCCGACCCCGTCATGCCCACCCGAAGGCTACACGAGCCCAGCCGGTCGCGCACGTCGCGCAAAAGGGCGGCCAGCGTTTCCTGCGTGCGCGCGCAGTGACGGCGGTAGTCGCTGAAAAGCGTGCGCCCGTCCTCATCCGTCACCACGAGTTTCACCGTCGTCGAACCGATGTCGATTCCCGCCTGATATACTTTCATGCTGTGTTCGCCTCCCCGAAGCCTTGCGCGATCCGGCCCCCGCTTTCGTAAAATGATTCAGCCGCCAAAAAAACAATAAGACCGGCATCCCATCTGGATGTCGATCTTCTTGTATCAGCCTTGCGGCGATTGCTGGCTGGGGTAGCAGGATTTGAACCTACGAATGCGGGAGTCAAAGTCCCGTGCCTTACCGCTTGGCGATACCCCAACAAGGGGAAAAAGTGGGGTGAGTAGTGGGGTTCGAACCCACGACATCCAGAGCCACAATCTGGCGCTCTACCGCTGAACTATACCCACCACATCTGGCGCGCCTGAAGGGATTCGAACCCCTGACCCACGGCTTAGAAGGCCGTTGCTCTATCCGGCTGAGCTACAGGCGCACAGCGCGCAACGCGCTTGGGGTTAATCCTCAGGGTACCCGCTGACGAGATAAAATTGTATCATAGTTCAGCTTGCCTGTCAACTATCAGACGTGAAAATTTGCTATTTTTCCACGCGAACTATCTGGATGCAAAAAGAAACAAAAGCGCCGCCCGAACGCCTCCGGGCAGCGAGAACCTTATTGTGAAAGCGGCTCGCCCTGCAGCGGCCAGCAGCGCAGAACGCGTTCCAGCTCGAAGGCGTAGTCGCGCGGGGTCAGGCTTTCGGTCAGCACCAGCGGCACGGAGGCCAGCGTGCGCCCATCCAGCAGGATGCGCGCCTCCCCCACCGCGTCCCCCATCTGCATGCCGGCAGGCAGAGAGTCCGGCATGTCGTATTCCAGCGCAGGAATTTCACCCTTTGGCACGGCGGCGGTCAGATCCGCGCCCGCGCAGATGTAAACCGTGTCCTGTCTGCCGCCCGTGACCGGCAGCACGCGCACCGTCTCGCCCGCCGACAGCGCCGTGAAGCCCTCGTAGCGTTCAAAGCCCAGGTCCATCAGACGGGCCGCCTCGTTAAACCAGTCGGCGCAGTTGAGCACCACGCCGATGACCTCCAACCCGTCGCGCTGGGCGCCAAACACCAGGCAGCGCCCCGCCGCACGGGTATAGCCGGTTTTGATACCGGTCGCGCCCTCGTAGGCGGCGAGCAGGCGGTTTTTGTTGTTGAGGATGCGGTCATAGCTGCGCCCCTCCCAGGGAATGGAGGCGCGCTGCGTGCTGACGATCTCGCGGAAGGTTTCGTGCGTCATGGCCTCGCGGGCGATCAGCGCCAGGTCATAGGCGGTGGTGTGATGCCCCTCCGCGGGCAGGCCGTTGGGATTGACGAACACCGTGTCCTCACACCCCAGCTCGGCCGCGCGCTCGGTCATCATCGCGCAGAACGCCTCCACACTTCCACCGATGTGCTCGGCGATGGCGATCGCCGCGTCGTTACCGCTGGCCAAAAGCAGGCCATAGAGCAGGTCGCGCAAGGTGATCTGTTCCCCCAGGTCCAGGTAGATGCTCGTGCCCGGCACGCCGTAGGCGTTTCGCCCCACGGTGACCACGTCGTCCAGATTGCCTTTTTCCAGCGCCAGAAGGGCGGTCATCACCTTGGTGGTGGAGGCCATGGGCAGCGGCTCGTTTTCATTGTGGCACAGAAGCACCATGCCCGTGTTTCGCTCGATGAGCACCGCGGCGCGCGCGCTGGTTTTCACCTCTTCCTCGGCCTTCGCGCTGCTGCCCAGCAAAGTGAGCACCGTGCAGCAGATCAGCAGCGCTACAGCCCGCAGCTTTGCGAGCAGCTTGTCCCTCATGATTTGGCGCCTTCCTCCTCAACGCCGAAGTCGAAGGTTTCGATCTCGGTTTTATAGACCTTGCGGGCCTTCTTTTTCTCGCTTTGCTCCCCGTTCTGACTCAAATCCTCCAAAAGCTGGGGCAACAGCTCCACCACACGCTCCATCGCGCCGTTGGTCTGCGCGGGCAGCATTTTCACCGTGCCATCGCCCACCACCAGAAAGCCCACCGGCTGCACCGACACGCCTGCACCCGTGCCGCCCGCGAAGGGAAAGCCCTCGTTAGCCAACGAACGGCTTCTGCTCTCGTCGGCCGCATATTCGCCTCCGCCGGCGATGAAGCCGAAGCTCACCTTGGATATGGGAATGATGGTGGTACCCTTCGTGCCCGTCACGGGCGCGCCCACCACGGTGTTCACATCCACCATGCTGCGGATATTCTCCATCGTGGTCTGCATCATGTTGTCAATGGGATGCTGCTGCATACGTCTCCTCCTCCGTCCGGTTGCGCCGGGCGCGCTCGGCAAGCAGCGCCGCGCCCAGCTGGATTGCCGCCATGCCTAGGCTCCCCAGCCGCGCGCCGATTATGCCGCTTGCGAAAACTTCCGTGCCCTCGGCCCGGAAGTCCATCTCCACACGTCCTCCCAGCGTCCGGGGCAGGGCCCCCGCGCAGGCCAGCGCCCGCAGCAACGTCTGCAAAGCCGCGTAGCTAAGGGCCGTGGCGGCCGCGTCGTCAAAGGAGAAGCGCACGTGCAGATAGGCGCTCTCCAGATGCACAGCGCGCAGCAGGCGCTTGAGCCGCTTCATTCCGATCGCGCGCAGCGCCGGCCACAGCCATGGCTCCGAGAGGGTACGCGCCACGTCCTCCTCGTGCACGGTCCGCTCCTCCTGGGGAGAGGGTTCTTTGGTTTTGCGGATAAAGGGCAGTCCCGCCGCCTGCACGCGCAGGCGGTAGCGCACCTGCCTGCCCACGCGCACGCTGGCGTGCAGCGTGACCGGCGTGATCAGCAGCGCATAAATCGAAAAGGCCATCAAATAGGGATTCATTCAAAAACACCGTCCCTGACACATGGTTTTTCCATCCATGCGCCTTTTGATACCAGGCTGTACAAAGTTTACGGTTTCTTCATTTTTTCGCTATACATTCACAACGGGGGCGGGGTATGCTTAAAGATGTATCAAATAACCGGCGCAGAACCGTCAGGAGGAACTTGATTCATGGGCAAGACCATCGGCATTGATTTGGGCACCACCAATTCCTGCGTGGCATTTATGGAAAACGGCGATCCCGTCGTGATCCCCAACGCAGAGGGAGGACGCACCACGCCGTCCGTGGTCGCCTTTACGAAGGACGGCGAACGCATCGTGGGCGCGGCGGCCAAGCGTCAGGCCGTGACCAACGCCAGCCGGACCATCGCCTCCATCAAGCGTGAGATGGGAACCGACAACCGCATCAAGATTGACAATAAAGCCTTTACGCCCCAGGAGATCAGCGCCATCATCCTGCAAAAGCTCAAAAAGGACGCCGAAGCCTACCTGGGCGAGACGGTCAGCGACGCGGTCATCACCGTGCCCGCCTATTTCAGCGACGGGCAGCGCCAGGCCACGAAGGACGCCGGCCGCATTGCCGGCCTTAACGTTCTGCGCATCATCAACGAGCCCACCGCCGCCGCCCTGGCCTATGGCATGGACAAGGGCGGCGCGCAGAAGATCATGGTCTTTGACCTGGGCGGCGGCACGTTTGACGTATCCATTCTGGACATCAACAACGAGGTCATAGAGGTGCTCGCCACCGCCGGCAACAACCGCCTGGGCGGCGACGACTTCGACAACTGCGTGGCTAATTATCTGGTGGAGGAATTCAAGCGGCGCGAGCGCATCGACCTCACCCGCGACCCCACCGCCATGAGCCGCATCCGCGAGGCGGCGGAAAAGGCGAAGATCGAGCTGAGCGCTGCGACCACGGCCTCCATCAACCTGCCCTTCCTCACCTCGGACAAGACCGGACCCAAGCACCTGGAGATGTCGCTGACGCGCGCCAAGTTTGACGAATTGACCGCTCACCTCGTAGAGGCCACCATGGAGCCCGTGCGCCAGGCCATGAACGACGCGGGGCTCAAACCCGCCGATTTGAACCGCGTGCTGCTGGTGGGCGGCTCCACGCGCATCCCCGCGGTGCAGGCGGCCGTGAAGCGCTTTACCGGCAAGGAGCCCAGCAAGGACATCAACCCCGACGAGTGCGTGGCCATGGGCGCGGCGCTACAGGGCGGCGTTTTGCAGGGTGAGGTCAAGGGCCTTCTGCTGCTGGATGTGACACCGCTGTCGCTGGGCATCGAGACCATGGGCGACGTGTTCAGCCGCATTATCGACCGAAACACCACGTTGCCCGTGCAGCGCAGCCAGATCTTCACCACCGCCGCCAACTTCCAGACCAGCGTGGACATCCACGTTCTGCAGGGCGAGCGCGAGATCGCAAGCTGCAACAAGACCCTCGGCCGTTTCCGCTTAAGCGGTATCCGCCGGGCGCTGCGCGGCGTCCCGCAGATCGAGGTAACCTTCTCCATCGACGCCAACGGCATCGTCAACGTCTCCGCCAAGGACCTGGGCACCGGCCGTCATCAGGAGATCACCCTCACCCAGAGCTCCAACATGTCCTCCGCCGAGATCGACCAGGCCATCCGCGACGCGGAGCGCTACGCCGCCGAGGACGCGCTGCGCCGCAAGTCCGCCGAGCTGCGCAACCGGGGCGAGGAGTTGCTCTACCAGGCCAAGTCCGCCCAGAAGAAACTGGGGCCGGAGGACCGCGAGCGCATCGAGACGCTGCGCAAGCGCGTCAAGGGCGCGCTGGACCAGAAGGACGACCGCGCCCTGGAGGACGCGATCGCCGACCTGACCCAGGCCCTGCAGGCCGTGGGCCGTTTTACGGACGATTCCGCCTCCTCCAGCGAGGACGGCGCGATGGACGCCTCCTTCACCTCCGGTGAGGGCGGCGGCCCGCAGAACTGACCGCGCAGGGAGGGAACGCAGCTTGTTCGGCTATGTGACCATCGCCGCCGGGGCGCTGACCCAGGAGCAGCGCGAGCGCTACCGCGCCTATTACTGCGGCCTGTGCCATGCATTGAAGCGCCGCTACGGCGCGCTGGGCCGCATGACGCTCAGCTACGATATGACCTTTTTGTATCTGCTGCTCAACTCGCTCTATGAGCCGGATGAGACGCAGGGCACCGCGCGCTGCCTGCCCCACCCCTTCCGGCCGCACGTCTACATTCAAAGCGAGCTGTGCGACTACTGCTGCGATATGAACCTGGCGCTGGCCTATCACAAGTGCCTGGACGACTGGCACGACGACCGCAGCCTTTCCGGCCGGGCCGAGGCCGCTTTGCTGGCCG
>OGYF01001027.1_pt1 | contig 25355 bp, 25 predicted proteins | sample 1576451 | NCBI WGS metagenome assembly OGYF01 (sample SAMEA3541505, study PRJEB24748) | human gut metagenome | biome: human gut; feature: human-associated habitat; material: faeces | place: China | collected 2012
CCTGCCAGTATTCCTCCGGGGAGACCTCCCGGCGCCGGTGGCCGTATCGTTGGCGCTGAGCTATGCCGACCAAGCGGAGAGCGTCTGGGTCCCTGAAGAGCTGCGGGGCGGGAGGGACGTGTGCGTGTTTTCCCACAGGCAGGAGGAACTGGGCCGGGCGTCAGAAAATCATTTTTCCACAGGCAGGAGGGGGCTATATGGCTGAAACGATTCTGGAGGTGAAAGACCTCCGCACGTACTTTTTCAACGGAGACTCGGTCCTTCGGGCGGTGGACGGCCTATCCTACTCGGTCCACAAGGGCGAGTGTATGGCCATCATTGGGGAGAGCGGCTCGGGCAAGTCGGTATCCGCCCTATCTGTGCTCCGGCTGGTCCCTTACCCGCCCGGCCTGATCATGGATGGCAAGATCCTGTTCCACGGGCAGGATCTGATGACGCTGGGAGATGAAGAAATGCAGGCCCTGCGGGGCAACCGGATCAGCATGATTTTCCAGGAGCCCTCCACTGCCCTTAATCCGTTGTTGACCATCGGAGAGCAGATCTCAGAAGTGCTGATCCGGCACAAGAACCGCTCCAAAGCAGACGCGTGGAAGGAAACGATTTCCCTGTTGCGCTCGGTTGGGATCCCAAACCCAGAACAACGGGCGAAAGAGTATCCCCACCAGTTCTCCGGTGGAATGCAGCAGCGGGCCATGATTGCCATGGCCATGAGTTGTAAGCCGGATCTGCTCATTGCCGACGAACCCACCACCGCTTTGGATGTCACCGTCCAAGCCCAGGTGCTGGAGCAGCTCAACAAGCTCCGCCAGGAAGCGGACACTGCCCTGATCATCATTACTCACAATCTGGGCGTGGTGGCCCGGTATGCCGACTCAGTCAAGATCATGTACGGCGGCAAAATTGTGGAGGAGGGGGACACCTTTCAGATCTTTGAAAATCCCCATCACCCCTATACCCTGGGCCTGATCCGGGCGGTGCCTCGCTTGGACCTGCCGCGCAGCCATGGATTGCACACCATTGAGGGAGAGCCCCCGGATATGTCCCGTGTGCCGGAAACCTGCTGCGCGTTCCATTTCCGCTGCAAATATGCCACCAAGGAGTGCCGCACCCGCCGGCCTTCCTTGGAAGAGGTGGAACCGGGCCATTGCTGCGCCTGCTTCCATATGGCGGCCACCGCCGCCGAGCGGGAGGAGGTGTGCAGGGCGTGAACAAGGACAGACAAAATACGAAAGAAATGCCCATTGATCCCGGCATCAGCCGGGTGATGGATTGGGATATCGCCTCCCAAACTCCGGTGCAGGGACAGGATGAAATCCTTCGGGTCTCCGACCTGAAAATGCACTTTCCCGTCACCAAAGGCCTGCTCAAGCGGCAAGTAGCCGCGGTCAAGGCAGTGGACGGAGTTTCCTTCTCCGTCCGGAAGGGGCAGACTCTGGGCATCGTGGGCGAGTCCGGCTCCGGCAAGTCTACCGTGGGCAACTGTATTATGCGCAACTACGACGTCACCGCCGGCCAGATCATCTTTGACGGCAAGGACATCACCCGCACCCCGAAACATGAGCTGCGTCGGCTTCGGGGTTCGCTGCAAATGATCACGCAGGATCCCTTTGCCTCCCTGGACCCCCGGATGACCATCCGGCAGAGTGTATCCGAGGGCGTGCGCATCCAGCACACGGTACAGCGGGTGGACATCCATGACCTGGTGGAGCGCATGCTGATGCTAGTAGGTCTCAACCCCAAGTTTGCTGACCGCTATCCCCATGAGTTTTCCGGCGGACAGCGCCAGCGCATCTCCATAGCCCGGGCCTTGGCCCTGTCCCCAAAGTTCATCGTCTGCGACGAGATTGTCTCTGCCCTGGATGTATCTATCCAGGCCCAGGTGGTCAGTCTGATGATGAAAATTCAGGAGGAGCTGGACCTGACCTACATCTTCATCGGACACGATCTGAGCGTGGTGCGCCACATCTCTGACCAGGTGGCAGTGCTCTACCTGGGGAAGATCATGGAGCTGACAGACAGCGACGAGCTATACCGCACCCCCTTACATCCCTATACCCAGGCGCTGATCTCCGCCGCCCCCATCCCAAACCCAACCGTGGACCGCACCCGAGAGCGCATTTTACTGGAGGGAGAGATTCCCAGCCCCATCCACCCGCCGCAGGGGTGCCGATTCTGTACCCGGTGCAAGTACGCGGACGAACGGTGCCGTGCGGAGGAGCCGCCTTTGGTGGATGTGGGTAACGAACATCTCGTGGCCTGCCACCGTGTTGCCGGCGGCTGAAAGGAGGAGCCTAAAATGGGAAAGTATATCGGCAAACGCATTCTGCTGCTGGTTCCGGCGGTGTTTCTGGTGTGCGTCATTGTGTTCGCGCTGATGCGGCTGGTACCCGGAGACGCGGTGGACAGCATTATCTACAAGTACAGCAGCATGGGCATCTCCGCCGACCGGGCGGAGGTGGAGGCCATGCTGGGCCTGGACCAGCCGGCAGTGGCACAGTTTTTCACTTGGCTGAAAGGAGTGCTCACAGGTGATCTGGGGGATTCCCTATTTGAGTATGAGTCTGTGGCCTCTATCATTGGTCGACAACTCCCGGTGACGCTGGAGCTGGGCATTCTGACGCTGCTGTTCAGCTGTATTCTCTCCATCCCCATCGGCCTGTTCTGTGCGGCCAAGCAGGACAGCCTCCCCGACTACGCCTTCCGTGTGGTGGCTATCCTGCTGGTATCCATCCCGGTGTTTTGGATCGCCACCATGGTTATCATCTATCCCTCCCTGTGGTGGGGATACGCTCCGCCCACCACCTATGTCAGCTTTTTTGAGAATCCATTGGAAAACCTGCGTATGTTTATCATCCCCGCCCTGCTGGGGGCGCTGATGCAGGCGGGCATCCAGATGCGCACCGTGCGCACTATGACCCTGGAGGTCATGCGGCTGGACTACATCCGCACCGCCTGGGCCAAAGGTACTAAGGAGCGGGTCATCCTGTTCAAACACGCTTTCCGCAACGCCATGATCCCCGTGGTGACGATGATCGGCGGATCGGCGGCCACGATGATCGGTGGCTCAGTTATCATGGAGAGCGTATTCAACATCCCTGGAATCGGCCAGCAGGTCATCACTGCACTTGGCTCCCGGGACTATCCTCTGGTCCAAGGGTGCGTACTGGTGTTCGCCATCTTCGTCATGATCATCAATCTTGTGGTGGACGTCTGCTATAAGTGGATCGACCCCCGCATCAACCTGGATTAAGGAGGCCGCGGTATGAAAGCATCCAGACCCAACGGTCCAGAGCGCAGGCCTCTCGACCGAAAAAAGCCGGGCTTTTTCCACGATCTGTTCCACAAAAAGCCCTTGGGCGCCTTCGGCATGATCGTCCTTATCCTGCTGGTGCTCACGGCTGTATTTGCCGACTTCATCGCCCCCTACCCCATGGTGGGTGGCGCCATGCAGGTGGATGTCATCCACAAGCTCCAGGAGCCCTACTTTCTCATGTCCGCCGCCGAGCGGGCGGCAGTCACCGACGTACACCTCCTGGGTACGGACAGCTTGGGCCGAGACGTACTCAGTTACCTCATCTACGGCGCGCGCACGTCCGTGATCCTGTGCGTGTGCTGCGCGGTAATTTCCACCCTGGTGTCCCTGCTCATTGGCACCCTATCCGCCGTCATCGGCGGCTGGTTTGACCTGATTGTGCAGCGCCTGGTGGACGCCTGGCTGTGTATCCCATCCATGCTTATCCTGCTGATTCTCATGTCCATGCTGGGTCAGGGCTTGCCCCAATTGATTTTCGCCATGTCTGTGCCCAGCGGCATCGCCGGTTCCCGTATCATCCGAGGTGCGGCCATGTCGGTAAAAGACAGCGGATATGTAAAGAGCGCCAACCTGTTAGGCGCGGGTGTATTTTGGAAAACGATCTTCCATGTGATCCCCAATATCCTTCCCTTGATTATCACCAACGCGGCTGGCAGCCTAGGCAGCGTGGTGCTCATGGAGTCCAGTATGAGCTTCCTGGGCTACGGCGTAGATCCGGCCACGCCTAGCTGGGGATATATGATCACCCAGCAGGGCAAGCCCAACATGTATGTGGCCCCCTATCTGGCCATCTGGCCTGGACTGTGCATCTCTCTAATGGTGTTTTCAGCCAGTATGTTTGGCGATGCGGTGCGTGACCTGTTGGATCCCCGGCTCAAGGGCGGCGTAGGCAGTTACAGCACCAAAAAACTCAGCCGGATTAAGGCGAAGCTGGAAAAGAAAATGGCAAAGGCCCAAACGGACGCTGCATGAGCGGCATCCGAAAATGAAAAGGAGGAAAACCACCATGAAACGAACCCTGCCCCGTTTGCTCGCAACGCTCCTGTGCCTGGCGCTTCTGTTCGCCATGGCTGCCTGTGGAGCACCGGATAACACGCAGAGCACACCCGTATCGGACAGCGGAAGTGCCAGCACCGAGCCGGTACAGACTGCCGACACCAGCACGCCCACCTACGGCGGCACCATGACCATGTATTACCACGAGTTCTACAACTACTATGACCCCGCCATGCCCACCAGCTACAGCTATGCCTTTTGGCTAGAGGGCCTGTGGGCCATGGACTGGGACAGCGATTATGCCTACAACAACGACTACTGGACCTATGAGAACGTGGACGGGCAGATTGCTGATACCTGGGAGATTGCCGAGGACTACTCATCCCTGACCGTCCACCTCCGGGAGGACGTCTACTTCCAGAGCAAGGAAGACGCCCAGTACGATATCTTCGGCGGCCGGCAGCTGATGGCCTCTGACGTGAAGTACACCTACGACCGTATCCTGGGCCTGGGATCCGGCTGGGATGAGCCGGTGGAGTGCGAGATGAACTGGCCCTCCGAGCTGTACATGGTGGAGTCCGTAGAGACGGATGGAGACTTCACCGTGATTTTCCACTTCAACACCACTACCGAGGTAGCCCTGAATACCTTTATGACCACGGTGGTCAACATCACCGGCCCCGAGTGGGATGAACTGACTGCGGATCAGCAAGGCGATTGGCACTATGCCGTGGGCACCGGCCCGTTTATTCTCACCAACGTCTCCGTGGGCAGCTCCATGTCCTTCACCCGTAATGACAGCTATTATGACTACGACGAGCGTAACCCCGAAAATAAGCTGCCCTATTTGGACGGCGTAGAACTTGTCCACATCGACGACTCTGCCAACCTGCTTTCCCAGTTCACCGCCGGCACCATCGATTGGATCGGCTCCACCTCTGCGGTGTTCAACTCCTCTGAGCTGGCGCAGCTACGCGCCACGGTACCAGAGGATTCCTACACCGAGTATACCTACAACACCAATCCTCCTGCTGAGATCTCGTTGAAGTGTAATCAAGAGCCCTTCAACGATGTTCGGGTGCGCAAGGCTCTGCAAATGGCCATCAACTGCGATGAGATCTACCATAGCTATTATGGCCTGGAGGGCGAAGTGATCATTCCCGGCATCTGGGCCACGGACCTGACCAATTACTCTGCAGTGGCTGACTGGAGTGACGAGCTCAAGGCCGAGTATTCCTATGACCCGGAGGGAGCCAAGGCCCTGCTGGCCGAGGCGGGGTATCCTGACGGCTTTACCTTCACGGTGGCCCTGGCGCCCAATGCGGACACGGACCTGTATGTCCTGGTGGGCACCTATTTGGCAGACATCGGCGTGACCATGGAGATCGAGCAGTGCGCCGAGATCATGGAGACCATCAGTATTTCCAGCAATCCTGACGATACCCGTCAAGTCAGCGGCATGCACGGTGGAAAGGGCGCGATTGCCATTATTAAGATGACCACTACCTCCGCCGGCGCCAACTATACTTACAACCACGGCAACCAAGCGTATGAGGACGCGGTGACCGGCTTCGAGCAGGCCCAGACCTTGGATGAGCAGTCCCAGTATGCCAAGGAGATGGACCTGATCTTTGCCCAGGAGCACTGGGGCATCGCGCTGGGCGGCTATACCCAGCTCAACGAATTCATGTCCAATAAGATCCATGGATACGATGGGCAGAAGCTTACCGTCAACCAGTACCGCCGTACCGTTGTCGCCCGGCTGTGGATGGACGCGGAGTGACCGCTTCCGGCAAAGTCCAGCCTATCTGTAGTAAAACGAACGCATAAGAGAAAACGTCCAGCCGGATTTAATCCGGCTGGACGTTTTTCTGCCGGCCGGCAGAAGAAGGAAAACCGGACAGAGAAACACGCGACATAGCTTCCGCCGCCCGACAAGACCTTGCGAAGACGGGTTGCTTTTTTTCGGCCAATCCGCTAAAATATGGTTTGTTTTCGCGGCGCGTGCCGCACGATAAGGAGGCCTTGCCATGAACCAAAAGGAGGTGCGGGAGCTGAAACGCCGCTTCCGCCCAGACAAAAACGCCATCAGCCGCATTTATGGCTGCTTCGTTGATCCCAACCGCCGTATCATCTCTTACCTGGACGAGTCCCTGGGGCTTATGCCGGAGGACGAGGTGGAAAAATACCTGAACTTATTGAAAAAGACCTTGTCCGGTACCCTTGGTAAGAACCTCATCGACATCGTCTTTTCCACCCAGCAAGTAGTAGACAGCCCGGAGCACCGGCTGCTCACCCGGCTGCGGGACACCCAGCTCGAGGATGCCGAAGTCCGTCAGGAGTTTTATGATAAGGTCATCGCCTCTTTGAGCATGGATGACAGCCGCTACCTAATCTTGCTGGCCCACGACAGCTACGACGTACCCTACCGGGGAAAGGACGATGAGGTACAGGCCGACGCCTCCGACCAAGTGTTCTCCTACTTAGTTTGCTGCGTCTGCCCGGTGAAGGAGCGACGGGGAGAGCTGGGCTATTTCCCCGGGGACAATGAGTTCCACAGCTGTTCCAGCCAGGTGGTGTCTGCCCCGGAGGTGGGATTTTTGTTCCCTGCCTTTGATGGACGGGCCACCAACCTATATAACGCTCTGTACTATGCCAGAAAGCCGGATGGGCTCCACCAGGAGCTGATCGACGCAGTGTTCCATACCGAACCGCCCATGTCCGCCGCCGATCAGCGCCTTGCCTTTGAGACGGCGTTGGCCGAATCCCTGGGCGACACGTGCAGCGTGGAGGTGGTGCAGGCTATCCATGAGCAGCTGCGTGAGCGGCTGGAGATCCACAAGGAGAGCCGGGACCCGGAGCCGCCGTCCATCAGTCAGGGAGAATTGGGAGCCATTCTGGCGGAAGCCGGGGCAGCGCAGGAACAGATCCAGGTATTCCGGGACCAGTGCGACCAGCAATTCGGCCGTGCGCCCCTCAATCCGGCAAACCTGATCGACAGCCGGCGCTTTGAGGTCAAGACCGGACAGGCTACGGTGAATATCGCCCCTGAGCACAGTGGGCTTCTGGAAACACAGGTGATCAATGGCCGCCGGTATCTGCTCGTCCCCATGGACGGAACGGTGGAGGTTAACGGATTTGCCCTGGAGGGAGAGGGCAAATCGGACGGGTGACCTCCGGCGGGGAAACGGTAAATGCCAAAAGGAGAGGACTCCGGCGGATCGCCGGAGTCCTCTCCTTTTGGCGGGAAGCCCGCCGGGACGGTGGGCGAAGACCGTCAGCAACGCCATTGGTACAGGGCCAGGTCCACACAGCCGTTTTCCTTGAGAAAGACGCCCTCCCTCCGAAGCAGCTCCCCCTGTTCGGACCAGCCGGGGACCAGCCGGCCGGCGTGATTCACCACCCGGTGGCAGGGATAGCTGCCATACCAGTGGGACATGGCCAGCACCCGGCCCACCAGCCGGGCGTTCCGCTCCCGGCCAATGAGCCGGGCGATCTGCCCGTAGGTGGCCACCCGGCCTTGGGGAATCTCCGCAACCACAGACAGCACCTCATAGATCAGCTTGTCATTCAATATGCTACGCATGGAATATCAGCATCCCTCCTGCCTGTATCCCTTTCAGGCGGTTCCCGCCCCAGAGGAACACGGCTCTGTTTGGGCAAGAAAGCAGCCCGCTTCATGGGCATAGATAACGCCCACCGCCTGGAGATAGGCATAAATAATTGTGGTGCCCACAAAGGTCATCCCACGGCGCTTCAGGTCTTTGGACACCGCATCGGACAGGGGAGAGCTGGAAGGGCCGGCCTCGTGAATCACCTGGCCGTCTGTCCAGTGCCAGAGGTAGCGGGAAAAACTGCCCCATTCCCCCTGAATTTCCCGGAATACCTGTGCGTTGTTCACCGCGGCCTGGATTTTCCTGCGGTTGCGGATGATGCCCGGGTCCTGTGCCAAGGCAGCCAGCTTGTCCTCCTTGTAAGCGCATACCGCGTCCAGGTCAAAGCCGTCAAAGGCCTGCCGGAAAGCGTCCCGTTTATTGAGCACACAGGCCCAGGACAGGCCGGCCTGAAAGCTCTCCAGGATGAGCATTTCAAAGAGTTTTTGGTCGTCATGGACCGGTACGCCCCACTCCTGGTCGTGGTAGCGCAAGTACCGCTCGTTGCTTGGGTCCGCCCAGCGGCAGCGGGGTTTTCCGTCTGCCCATTTCACTGTGATCGCCTCCATTTTGTGTGGTGCAGTCTGGATCTGCTTGTTAACAGAAAAGGGAACAGGGGGTATATAGAAAACATAATAGCATATCGGATGAAAAAAGTCCCGCTGTTTTCCAGCGGGACAGAGAAAGGGAACATTCCCGCCCTGGCGAGAGCTGGCGGAAACGGGCCAGGGCGCGCCGCACCTGGGGAAAGCCGGTATCACAGGGCGGGCACGCCGTCAGAGCAGAGGGCACCGCGGTCAGACCGTGCTCTGGGGCGGCTCAGGCTGACTGGAAAAGAGAGGGCCGGAGGCGGGGACACCCTTGGCGCCCCGGGCAGCCCGGCCCGCGCCCCGGAGCATCCGGGAGGCATTGAGAATGGCAATGACCGCCACCCCCACATCGGCGAACACCGCCTCCCACATGGAGGCCACGCCCAAGGCGCCCAGAATGAGGAACAGTCCCTTTACCGCCAGGGCGAATACAATATTCTCCCGGACAATGCGCAGACACTTGCGGGCGATGTCCATGGCCTGGATGAGCTTGGCCGGGTCGTCATCCATCAGCACCACGTCGGCGGCCTCGATGGCCGCGTCGGAGCCTATGCCACCCATGGCGATGCCCACATCCGCCCGGGACAGGACTGGGGCGTCGTTGACGCCATCTCCCACATAGGCCAGCACGCCTTTGGGACTTTTATGGGCCAGAAGGTCCTCCAGCCGGTCCACCTTGTCGGCGGGAAGCAGCTGGGCGTGAACCTCATCCAGCCCCAGTTGGCCGGCCACTGCCTGGCCCACCGCATGACTGTCGCCGGTGAGCATGACGGTGCGGATACCTCGGGCCTTCAGCGCGGCGATGGCGGCGGGGGCGGTCTGCTTGACCTGGTCAGAGATGACGGCGCAGCCCAGGTATTTGCCCTCCCGGGCCACATAGACCAGGGTGCCTGTATCGGAGCAGGGCAGGCAGGGGATGCCCTCCCGCGCCATGAGCTTGTCGTTGCCCGCCAGCACCTGGGCGCCATCCACCTGCGCAGATACCCCGTGTCCGGGAACTTCCCGGACGCTCTCCGTCCGGCCAGGGTCAATGTCGCGCCCCCAGGCCCGGCGGAGGGACTGGGCAATGGGATGGCTGGAGTGGCACTCGGCTAGGGCGGCCGCCTCTAACAGTTCCTCCTGGGATACACCGGGGGCGGGGTGGAGAGCGGACAGCTCGAACACGCCCCGGGTGAGGGTGCCCGTCTTGTCAAAGACCACCGTTTCGGTCTGGGCCAGCAGCTCCAAATAATTGCCGCCCTTGACCAGGATGCCCCTGGCGGAGGCTCCGCCAATGCCGCCAAAGAAGGACAGGGGGATGGAAATCACCAGGGCGCAGGGACAGGAGATGACCAGGAAAATCAGGGCTCTGTGGACCCATACGCCCCACTGCCCGGTGACGAGGGAGGGAATCACCGCCAGCAGGACGGCGCCGATGACCACGGCGGGGGTATAGTAGCGGGCGAACTTGGTGATAAAGTTCTCCGCCTTGGCCTTTTTGGAAGAGGCGTTCTCCACCAGGTCGAGAATTTTGGCTACGGTGGACTGACCAAACTCCTTGGTGACCCGAACTTTCAGCAGGCCGGTGAGATTGACGCAGCCGGACAGCAATTCCCCGCCGGGGGCCACATCCCGGGGAGCGGACTCGCCGGTGAGGGCGGCGGTGTCCAGGGCGGAGGAGCCCTCCAGCACCACACCGTCCAGGGGAACCTTCTCGCCGGGGCGGACCACGATGACCTCTCCCACCGCGACCTCGTCCGGGTCTACCTGTACGATCTGACCATCCCGCTCCACGTTGGCGCTGTCCGGGCGGATATCCATGAGTTGGGCGATAGACCTCCGGGACCTGCCCACGGCATAGCTTTGGAACAGCTCTCCCACCTGGTAAAACAGCATGACGCCGACGGCCTCGGCATATTCCCCCAGCACCAGCGCGCCGATGGTGGCGATACACATGAGAAAGTTCTCGTCAAAAACCTGCCCATGGGCGATATTGCGTACCGCTTTCCACAGAATATCCCAGCCGATGACAAAATAGGGGACCAGGAACAGCAGCAGGCGGGGAATCGAGGACACGGTGCCTCCTGTGAAAGTCCAACTGTCAGGAAAAACAGTGGGCTGACCGGGGGTGGAAAATTCGATCACCCAGGTGGGGGTGAGAAAAATCTGCTGGGGGATGAGGCTGGCTGCGATGAGCAGGACGGCGGCGGCCAGGATACGGACCAGGGTCCGTTTCTGCTTTCTTGTCATGGGGATACCTTCTTTCTCCATCGCTTCAGGGCCGGGCAGTGCCAAAGAGACACGGCCAGGGGCCTGGCCCTTTGCTTACAGCACGATTTGGCAGTCCGGCTCCACTTTTCGGACGCACTTGACCACATCTTTCATAATAGAATCCACATCGTCCGCCTCGATGGTGAGTTTCTGGGCCATAAAGCTGACGGTGGCGGTGACGCCGGGGAGTTTATTAATGGCATCCTCCATTTTTTGGGCGCAGTTGGCGCAGTCCAAATCTACGAGCTTGAATGTCTTTTTCATGATAACGGCCTCCTCAATAAATAAAATGAAAAGCAGAGTCAGTCCAGAACGGGCGTTTATTCCTCAATGTGCTCCATGCCCTGGGCGATGATCTTGCGCACATGATCGTCCGCCAGGGAGTAAAAGACGGTCTTGCCGTCCTTCCTGGGCTTCACCAGCCGGTTGGCTTTGAGCACCCGGAGCTGGTGGGAGACGGCGGACTGGGTCAGCCCCAGCAGCTGGGCGATGTCGCACACGCACAGCTCCGCCTCAAACAAGGCATACAGAATTTTGATTCGTGTAGAATCGCCAAAGACTTTGAACAATTCCGCCAGGTCGTACAGCTGCTCGTCATGGGGCATCTGCCCCAGCACCTGATCGACTGTGTCCTCATGGACGCATAGGAAACCGCATCGCTCCACATCGCGGTCCAGGTCGGCCATATCGGTTCCTCCTCATCAAACAAATATATGAACATCTGCTCATATATTATCACTATGTGGGGTGGCCGTCAAGAGGGAAACAAGAATTCTGCAAAAAAATTTGGGGGCGCACAGATGTGCGCCCCCAAAAGGGTCGGTAAAATATAGGCCGGACAAAGGGGGACGGGTCACTTGCCCTGCTCCAGATAGGCCACCACTGCGGCGTTGGGGCCAAGGTGGGTGCCAATGACACAGCCGATGGAGCGGATCTCCTGACCGTGAGGGCCGAACTTCTCTTCCATAAGGGGGACGAACTGGCGGCAGAGGGTGTCGTCCCCGGAGTAGCCGTAGTAAATGGGCAGGCGGGGGTCAGGGTGGATGTCATCCCCCACCTGCTTGAGCATGCCGGCCAGGCTACCCTTGGTGCCCACGCCCTTGCCCACCAGGCCCAGCGCGCCGTCCTTCAGGGTGATGATGGGCTTGACCCGCAGCAGGCTGCCCACCACGGCCACGGAGGTGGACATGCGCCCGCCTTTGTGGAGGTATTCCAGGGTGTCTACAATGCCGAACACCCGCATGCGGCTCTTAGCGGCTTCGATCTGGGCGGCGATGTCCGGGGCGGACATCCCCTGGCTGCGCAGCTGTTCGCCCAGGTCCAGCATGGCCCGCAGGGCCACGATGGCAAGAGTGGAGTCGATGATGTAAATATGCTCATAGCCGCACATCTCCCGGGCAATCTGGGCGCTCTGCACCGTGCCGCTGAGCTGGGAGGAGAGCAGCGCGCAGATCAGGTGGTCACCCTGGTCCCTGGCTCGTTCAAAATAGGGCAGAAAATCGTCAGGGGTGGGCTGGCTGGTGGTGGGCAGAGCCTTGGACTGGCTCAGCATCTGGTAAAACGTGGGGTGGTCCAGGTCGATGCCGTCCCGGTAGGCCGTCTCCCCAAAAAGAACTTTCAGGGGAACGACGTCGATGTCCCGCTGGGCGGCCTCCTGGGGCAGGATGTCGGCGGTGCTGTCGGTGAGAAAACGGATAGCCATGATGATCTCCTTTTGGCGGTTTTAGATTCAGGCGTTTTGCGCCTGGGTGGTCATGTCCTGGAAAAATGCGCTGAGGTTCTTCAGGGACTGGATCAGGGCGTCCAGCTCTTGCTCAGTGAGCCCCTGGGTGGCGCTGTCGATCATGCGGGCGTGGAACTGGCTGTGGAGGGCATTGGCCTGCTCCCCCTTGTCCGTGAGGAGGACCCGGATGACCCGCCGGTCCCCCGGCTCGCCGCCCCGCTCCAGGTAGCCCTTCCGCACCAAGGTGTTCACTGCGGTGGTCAGGGAGCTGACCCGGATAGACAGAGCTTCAGCAATGGCGGTCATGGTGTTGCGCGCCTGGACGGTGAGATCGCTCACCGCCTCCAGCACATGCAGTTCTTTGACGGACAGGTCTTGGGCGCCTACTTGGCTCAAGGCGTGTTCCTCCCAGACCAGAATCCGGTTGAACACATGGACAAAGAAATCGTTGAGGTAAATCCGTTGAGCGTCGGTCATGAGACTGCCTCCTTTCGAGGGGGTCAAACTATTTGGAATACAAATAGTTTGAACTTCAAAGATAATAGCAGGGAACGTCTCTGCTGTCAAGGGGGAAATTTGACACTGGTGCTGCTCGGGAGCGGAGAGAACTGCCGGGCGTTGTGCTGAAATAGATGCCGTGATATAATCGTACCGCCGGTTCAGACAAGCTGGCGGCGCATCAAAGAGAGGTGTGGAGGTGCTGGATTTGGATTGGATGGAATCGGTGAAGGCCCGGCTGAAGCGGAAGAACCAAGTGTTGTTTTCTCCTAAGGACGATTTGCTGGCCCCGCTGGCCCTTCTGCTGGAGGGACAGGACCGCCGGGCGGTGGTGCTGTGGGCCTTTGCACTGGTGGAGGAGACGGTAGAGCGGCTGGAACAGAAATACCCCGGCGAGGACCGGCCCCGGACAACCCTGGAGCTGTGCCGGCTTTGGGCGGCGGGAACGGTAAAGATGCCCCAGGCGAAGGCGGCTATCCTGGCCTGCCACGCCCTGGCCCGGGAGTGGGACAGCCCGGAAGATATCGCCCTGTGCCATGCCGTGGGCCAGGGGTGCAGCGTGGTACACACCGCAGGCCACGCCATGGGCTATCCCATTTATGAGTTGACCGCCCTGGTGTGCGCCCTTGGCCCGGATCGATGCCGGGCGGCGGTGGACACGCGGGCGCAGATCTATCTGGACCGCCTCCTATATTGGCAGGATCACTGGCGGGACTGGTCGGGAAGCTGGGCGGCGTTCCTGTGCCGCTAGGTGGTGTGATCTGGCAGGGGCAGGCCTGGCTGGGGCGTCCACAGGGCCAGCACGGTCCCCCGGCCCGCAGTGACAAGGGCGGCCTGCCCGTCCAGAAATTCATTGCTCACCCCTAGGGGGCGGTCTGGGACCAGGACGCCGCGATCGAGAGGATAGCGCAGGCCGGAGAGGGTGACATCCTCCGCCGCCCCGCCCCAGGCGAACAGGGACAGGGTGCCGCGGTATCCGGCGGGGAAGGACAGCGTACCATTACAGACGGCGGTGATGGCGGCATCCGGCCCCAGCAGGAAGGCGGGGATATGTTTCCGGGCGAGAAAGGCCAGGATGTGGAGGTTGGACAGGGTGTGGTCCAGCCGCCCCCCCAGGCCGCCGTAGATGAGAAAGCGGCCGCAGCCCCGCGCCAGCCCCTCCTGGACGGCCAGCATCATGTCGGTGTCGTCCTTCCTCACCGGATGCCGGACCACCTCCACGTCCTCCGGCACCCGGCCCAGGGAGTCAAAATCTCCCACCGCCAGGTGGGGGGACATGCCCCACTGTTTGAGTTGGCCATAGCCCCCGTCGGCGGCGATGAGAAAACAGCGGCCGTCCAGCTCCGGCCGGGGCATGGCGCCGTAGTCCCCGGCGCCGAAGATGCAGCAGGTGCGCTCCATAGTGGTCCCTCCAGTTGGTCGAGATATTTGTTCTATCCTAAGCCGTCGGCGGGCGGCTGTCAAGGGGCGCGGTTGACAAGGCCGGTGCCATATGGTAGTATTCCCCCCCAAAGGAGGCGCGTACCATGCTGGACGAGCGGGAGATGGCCCGGCAGGCCCGCCGGGCGGTACGGCATAACAAACTGGCGCTGGCCATCCTGGCCGGGCTGGTGCTGCTGTTGGCGGCGGGGTACGGCCTTGACCGCTGGCGGCGCACCTACACGCCCGATAAGTGGGCTTCCGCCCCTGACGAGCGGCTGGACATCCTGGACGACCTGTTGGGGAAATACGACCTGGTGGGCATGACCGAGGGGCAGGTCGTGGCCCTGCTGGGGCCGGAGGACGGGGAGGGGCAGACCTCCTTCAAGGGGGACCGGACGTACTATCCCCCGGAGGACACCCTGGTCTACTACCTGGGGGTGGACCTCATGGACGGCGTGTGGCTGATCCTCTCCCTGGAGTGGGGCGTGGTGACCGGGTATACCACCGGCGCCACCTGACGGGGAAATTTATCCGCCCCACTTGCCTTTTTCACAGTGATGTGTTATCATCGCCACAGGACGGCACGCCGTCCCCGGAACAAATGACAAGTAGATAGCCAGGGGGGCCGCCGCGCGGCTGAGAGTAAGGCGAAAGGCCTTTGACCCTTTGAACCTGTTGGGTAATGCCAGCGTAGGAAGTCGTATCTCAGGAGATCGGAGCATCCGCATGGCTTTTGCTTGGCGGCTGTTCCGATCATATTTTTTAGGAGGAAACAAAAATGAGAGCAAGCATCGCCATCCAGATCGAGCCCAACTGCCAGGACGACTACGAGGCGGTCCGCATCGTGGACGAGGTCATCGACTACATCCGCTCCACCGGGCTGCACTACTACGTGGGGCCCAGCGAGACCTCCATCGAGGGGGACGACCTGCACCAGCTCATCGACATCCTGGAGCACTGCATGCACGTGGCCGCCGAGGCGGGCAGCGCCAAGGTGTCCGCCTACTGCAAGCTGGTGTACAAGCCCAACGGCGCCGTGCTGACCATCGATGAAAAGGTCACCAAGCATCACCAGTAAGCTCCCCGCCCTGCTGGCCCTGGCGGTGGTGGTGGCCATCTGGCTGGGGGCCAGCGAGGGGGGGCTGGTGCCCGAATTCATGCTGCCCACCCCCATAGACGTGTGCCGCGCCCTGGCCGGCGACTTCCCCGTGCTGCTGACGAACGCCGCCGTCACGCTCCAGGAGGCGGCCTACGGCCTGGCTATCGGCATTGCCGTGGCCCTGGCCCTGGCCACCCTGATGCACCGGGTGCGGATGCTCTACCGGGCGCTCTACCCCCTGCTGGTGGTCACCCAGACCATCCCCACCATCGCCATCGCCCCCCTGCTGGTGCTGTGGATGGGCTTCGGCATGGCGCCCAAGGTGACGCTGGTGGCGCTGACCACCTTCTTCCCCCTGGCGGTGAGCCTCCTGGAAGGGTACGCCAGCACCGATAAGGCCGCCGCCGACCTGCTGCGCTCCATGGGGGCCAGCCGGTGGCAGATCTTCCGTCACCTGGAGTTTCCCGCCGCCCTGGGCTACTTTTTCTCCGGGCTGCGGGTGTCCGTGTCCTACGCGGTGGTGGGGGCGGTGATCTCCGAGTGGCTGGGCGGCTTCGAGGGGCTGGGGGTCTATATGACCCGAGTGAGGAAGGCCTATGCCTTTGACAAGATGTTCGCCGTCATCATCTTCATTGTGGTGGTGAGTCTGCTGCTCATGGCCCTGGTGACGGCGCTGCGCCGGCTGACCATGCCCTGGGAGGCCTATGAGAAGATAGAGAGGAACGACTGAATACCATGAAGCACATGAGAAACATTCTGGCCGCCGGTCTGGCCCTGCTGATGGCCGGCTCCCTGGCCGCCTGCTCGGGGGACACCCAGGGGGAGAAGTTGACCGAGGTCACCATCTGCCTGGACTGGACCCCCAACACCAACCACACCGGCCTGTATGTGGCCGCCGCCAACGGCTATTTTGAAGAAGCCGGTCTGAGCGTGTCCATTGTCCAGCCCCCGGAGGACGGGGCCACCGCCATCTGCGCCGCCGGACAGGTGGAGTTCGCCGTCACGGTGCAGGACAACCTGGCCGCCGCCTTCGCCCGGGAGGACCCCTTGGAGGTGACCGCCGTGGCGACCCTTTTGCAGCACAACACCTCGGGCATCATCTCCCGGGCGGGAGAGGGAATGAGCACCCCCAAGGGCCTGGAGGGCCATCGGTACTCCACCTACAACGGCGTCATCGAGCTGGCCATCATGCAGCAGGTGGTGGAGGCCGACGGGGGGGACTTCTCCCAGGTGGAGCTCATCCCCTATACCCTGGAGGACGAGGCCGGCGCCCTGAAGGAGGGGTTGACCGACGCCATCTGGGTGTACTACGGCTGGGGCGCCATCAACGCCCAGCTGGAGGGGCTGGACTTCGACTACTTCTACTTTAAGGACATCGACCCGGTGTTCGACTACTACACCCCCGTCATCATCGCCAACGACGACTTTTTGGCCGAGGATCCGGACACAGCCAAGGCCTTCCTGTCCGCCGTGGCCCAGGGCTATGAGTACGCCATCGACCACCCGGAGCAGGCCGCCCAGATCCTCATCGACGGGGACGACACCGGCGCCCTGGCCGGTATGGAGGACCTGATCGTGGCCAGCCAGAAGTGGATGGCCGACCAGTACAAGGCGGAGGTGGACCAGTGGGGCTACATCGACCCGGCGCGGTGGGACGCCTTCTACGCCTGGCTCAGCGACAACGGCCTGGTGGAGATCCCTCTGCCGGCGGGCACCGGCTTCTCCAACGACTATCTGGCCCCATGAGCGCCGCCAGCACCGAGATGCTCCGGGCGGAGGGGATCTGCAAGAGCTATGACGGCAGGGCCATCATCCGGGACATCTCCCTCCACCTGGACCAGGGGGAGCTGGTGTGCCTGCTGGGGGTAAGCGGGGCGGGCAAGACCACCCTGTTCCACGCCCTGTCCGGCCTGGAGCGGCCAGAGGCGGGCCGGGTGCTGCTGGCCGGGGAGGACATCACCGGCACGCCGGGGAAGATCAGCTATATGCTGCAAAAGGACCTGCTGCTGCCCCACAAGAAGGTGGCGGACAATGTGGCCTTGCCCCTGGTGCTCCGGGGGGAGAAGCCCAAAGCCGCCCGGGAGAAGGCCCTGTCCTACTTCCCCCAGTTCGGCCTGGAGGGGGCGGGGGACAAGTACCCCGCCCAGCTGTCCGGCGGTATGCGCCAGCGGGCGGCCCTGCTGCGCACCTTCCTGGGGTCCCGGGGGGTGGTGCTGCTGGACGAGCCCTTCTCCGCCCTGGACGCCCTGACCAAGCGGGAGATCCACCGCTGGTACATGGGCATGATGGACCAGCTGGCCCTCACCACCCTGTTCATCACCCACGACATCGACGAGGCCATCCTGCTGTCCGACCGGATCTACATCCTCTCGGGCAGCCCCGGGGCCATCGCCGCGGAGCTGACCATCCAGCCCTCCCGGCCCAGGACGGTGGACTTTGCTTTGAGCGGAGTGTTTTTGGACTACAAAAAGCAGATCTTGTCCCTGCTGGGGCAATCATGAAGAGGTGCGCATGGGAAACGCCATGCGCACCTCTTTTTAGCTGGCTATTCCTGAACTGGCCCAACTTAGCATTGATCGCTTAGATTGCTAGGGGAGTGATGTAGCTTGTAAAATCGGCAAACTTAAATTTGGACACAAGTGACACAGTTATCATAACAGATACGATTGCGGCTATCACCTACGATGAAAAGAATGATCGCAGCATTTTTGAATTTGATACAGATCAAGGGACTGCTTTCTGGCCATTCGATGGAGATTTGCTGGATCAGTTTAGTGCTGGAGACTCTGTTACATTGATATATCCATAGAGTATTGGTTCCCATCCAACCTGCAAGTCAAATGTTACTCTGATGTATGGAATGACGAAGTGGTTCAGCGCGTACTAGATGACGTGACGGACGCTGTGGCCGGTGAATCGTTTCAACATTCCTTTGCGGAACAACATGATAAGCGCTATGGTACAACAAGTGCATTTCCCAAGGTGATCATGTTTTATTTTTATAAGAACGGGGAAACCATTCCTCAATATCGCTATTCTTGTGCGACACCGTTTGAGGAATATGTATTGATCCCTTGAGTAAGATCCGTTTGGTCAAAAGGGAGCGATTTTTTGCTCCCTTTTGATTTGTGTTGTAGCCTGGACGGCGTCAGAATAATGTAAACTGGAGGGAAATCGCAAGCTCACCGCCGGGCATTATCCCGGAGAAAGGGCGGGCGCACCGTCTCGTCCAGCAGAGCGGAGTAGAGGCGGGGGCGGCGGTAGGCATTGCCGTGGACCTCACGTTCCCGGTAGGCCCGCAGCATATCCAGATCTAAGTCTGCCAAATAAATTCCCTCCTGGCCGTCGGCTTCCAGCAGGCAGATATCCCGGGAACCAGACAGCTCGGGCAAATAGACCACCCCGTCAAAGACCGTGGAGCGGCCGTTACAGTCAGGCTGGCCCAGGGGATAGTTGCAGGTGGCTACGGCGGCCATATTCTCAAAAGACCGGGCGCGGAGCTGGGCCAGGCGGTTTAGCTCCATGGGGCAGGCGTTAGGGACCAGAATGAGCTCCGCCCCCTGGAGCATGAGTAGGCGGGCGCTTTCAGGAAATTCCCGGTCGTAGCAGATCATGGCCCCCACCTGCACCGGGCCAATGGCGGTGTCCAGCTGAGTGGTGAAAAAGCCTTCACCGGGAGTAAGCCGCCTCTCGTGGCTAAAGTCGCAGGTGTGAACCTTGGCGTAGGTCAGTACCCGGCGGCCATGGCGGTCAAACAGGACTAGAGTGTTCCGGGGCAGAGGGTCAAATCGTTCCAGCAGCGTGACGGCGATGGCCATGCCCAGTTCCCTGGCCAGCTGGCCGAAGGCGGAGACAAAGGGGCCGTCGGCGGGAACGGACAGGGCTTGCAGCACGTCTGGGTCCTGAGGAATGTGGTAGCCGCAGCTCCACATCTCGGGAAACAGGGCTATGTCCGCCCCCTGGGCCTTGGCTTGGCGACAGGCATCCAGCCCTTTTTTCAGGCTTTCCTCCGGCGTCTGGCCAGGGAGCAGCTGGAGCAGGGCGATGCGCAGGTGCTTCATGGAGAAAACCTCCTTGGGTGCTGGTTGAAAATGTGTGCCGGAAAACCGTATAGACGGCGCGGGAACATTAAACTAAAAAATAAAAGGACTGCTTTCAGCAGTCCTTTTATTACCTGGAGCGAGTGACGAGGCTCGAACTCGCTACCTCCACCTTGGCAAGGTGGCGCTCTACCAGATGAGCTACACTCGCAACGACAAAAAGGATTGTACCAACACTTTGCCTTTTTGTCAAGAGAAAATTTTAGGACTGTGGAATATTTTTATTCCCCCGGTGTCTGCGTAGTGGACAGGGCGGTGTCGTAATCCACACAGTCGGGGTAGAGATCGGCATTCCATAGATAGCCCAGCGCAGTCAGTTCCAGGTCGGTGTACAAGGCAGGGGTTTCGTCGGTGAGCAGCAGATGGCGGTAGCCCTCCCCGGCATCCACAATAAGCCAACAGGTGTCTGCTCCATTGACCATGCCGTTGACGAACGTCACGTCAAAGCCTGCCTGCTGGAGCAGTAGCTCCAGGGCCAGCGTATGAGCCAGAAGGTTGGCGGGCTGTCCCGTGAGGGCGCTATAAGGGTCTGCCGCTCCGGCACCATCCACAGGGGAGGCGGCCTGCTCCAGAAGAGAGACCAGCTCTCCGGGGGTGTAGCTGTCTGCGGCGGGAGGGTTGTCCCGGAGCAGCTGCCCGGCAAGGGTAATCAGGTCTTCGGAACGGACCGACAGGGAATCCTGTTTCTCTGGCCAGTGAAGGGAGATTTCCAAAATACGCTGGGTGCCGATATCCGGATAGAGGGTTACCTGAATATCCGGCATTCCGAAAGCGGACTGAGGGGTATCAAAATAAGCTTGGGCGGCCATAGAGCGCACAGAATCGGTATCCCCGGTGAAATAGGACGCCCGGAGTACTAGACTGGATGAAAAATTGGCCATGGCCTGACGCAGCTGCTGCTGGATGGCAGTGGTGCCGCTGACAGACCGGATAGCGTCAACCTCCTGGGCGGTATGGGAGTAGCTGAGCGAGACCGCCACCTCATAGTAGGAGACAATGCGGGAAGCGGTGTAGTGGATGTCCGCCACGGCAAAAGCTCCCAGGGGGTCCTCCTCCATCACCTCCCGGCAGGCGGCATCCACGTCCTGTTCTACATCTGAGGTATAGTTATACAGCCGGATGGTTCCCTGCCTGGCGTGTTCATTGACGAAATACAGGATGGCATCCACCAGCCCCCGGTAAGACTCTGCGCGAAGCACCGAAGAGTCCTCGTTGAGCGGAGTGTACTCCACATGGGCGGTGGAGGAGACATAGCTGCGCTCCAGCATGGCGGCACAGCCCGATAGCAGAACAACCAACACCAGCGCCAGGGGAGCCAGTCGCAGCTTCATGGAGAGACCTCCTTTCTGGAACGGGGGAGTTAGAAGCCCAATTCCTGGCCGATGATGACCACTTCCGCCTCGGGAATCAAAGCGGGCTTTTCCCAATAGATGACCATGGCCGCACAGATGCGCTCTGGACTTTTGCAGTCGTAACAGCGGTCGGCCTTGACGGCGCAGGGGGTCTTTTTTTCTAAGCGGCGGGCATTTTTGGGCCCTGCGATGTTCCGGGCCCTCCAGATGGCACCCTCTAGATCCGGGGCGATTTTGTTGACTCCAATGATAAAGTACACCTTCTCGTGGCCAAACAGGCCGGAGGCCAGGCGATTGCCGCCGCCGTCAATGTTCACAAGCTCTCCGGTTTCAGCTACGCCGTTGAGGGAACAGATGTACACCTGGGCATCGGTGGCGTCCTTGGGGATCATGTTCCTCTCCTTATCCCAGTGCCAGATGCAGGTGTTGTGCAGGGCCAGCCGTTCATACAACCCCATATCCCGGACCGTTTGGGAACCGCCAAACCCGATGGTACGTCCGTCCAGGGCCTGATCCAGATAATCGCTGGCCTGGCCGGCGGTGTCGAAATAGGAGGTTTTGAAGCCCCGCCGCTCCAACTCTGCCCGGAAAGCGTCCAAATTTACCATATAAAGGTTCTCCTTTCCCATGTTGATTTCAAAGCCCGTCTTTCTTATATTCCCGGAACCCATCTCCCAGCACTTCGTGGGCGTTGCATACAATGAGGAAAGCGTCCGGGTCGATGTCCTTCACCGCGGCTTTGATGGCGGCGATCTCCCTCTGCTTGAAAGCACACATAAGTACTTGTTTTTCCGCGCCGGTGTAAGCTCCCTGACCGTGGAGAATGGTCACACCCCGGTCTAGGTCCTGGACGATGGCACTGGAGATCTCGTCGTTGTGGTCGCTGATGATATAGGCCACCTTGGCGTTGTCCAGCCCGTAGAGAATGCCGTCCATAGCCAGGGTGGAGATATATAGAGCTACCAGGCCATATAGTGCGGTATTGAGATTGCGGAAAAACAGTGCCACCAGCACAATGACGGCTAAATCGACCCCCATGAGCAGCTTGCCCATGGGCAGCCATTTGAACTTGAGCTTGAGTAACCGGGCGGCCAGATCGGTGCCGCCGGTGGTGGCACCCTGGAGAAACACCACCCCCAGGGAGGCGCCCATCAGCAATCCGCCGAAAATACAGGCCAGCAGAGGCTCCATGGGCTGCCAGTCGTACAGCGGGGTGAGAAGGTCAATGAACACTGAGGAGATAAACATGGCGTATAAGGAGGACACCAGCAGCTTTCCGCCGATGAGCTTCCAGCCCAGGATAAACAGGGGGATGTTGAGCACGATGACCGTGACGCCCACAGGAGCGGCGGGGAACAGGCGGTTGACAATCTGGGCAAGGCCGGTGATGCCGCCGAAGGCAATGCCGTTGGGGTCAAAGCACCAGACGAAGGAAAGCGCGTAAATCAGCGCCGCCAAAGTGATCAATAAAACGGCACGAAGGCCCTTCCGAAGAGTAGCTGTCTGTAATTTCATAGGAACCTCCTTACAGCAAGGTCATCTGGGTCTCGCCCCGGTCCTCGTCCTTGAGCAGAGCGCCGGCAATGGGCAGGGAACGGGCCCGGTACCGGGCGGCATTGACAATGGAAGTATCCGCCAAGGGGCGGGCCCACTCCACCTTGTACTTTGGCTTGAGGGTCATGATGTTGACTCCCTGAGTGGACCGGGTGGACTTGGGGTTTAGGGATGCGGTGTGGAATACCACGCAACGCCCCTCGGTGGAGCACACGGCCATCTCCTGATCCTCCGCCAGCACCAGGGCGGACACCAGGGGAGACTTGTCGGAATAGGCGCCGGTGAGCTTTTTACGGCGGGTCTGAGTCTGGTAGGCGGACAGCTCCACCCGGGCGGCCTTACCGTTTTCAAAGAAAAACAGCAGATGGGCGGAATAGTCCCCCGGAGGACAGGCCCAGACAAATTTCTCGTCCGCGTCCATGCCCAGCTTGGTGGGCAGGTAGTCCCCCAGTACGCTGGCCTTGCTGTCGTCAAAATCAGATAGGCGGGTCTTGTAGCACTGCTGATGGTCGGTGAAAACCAGCAGCTCATCCCGGTTATTCCCCGTCCACTGAAGGAAGGGGCCGTCCCCTTCCTTGTACTTTTGCTCTGAACTCATGCGCAGGGACTGGGGAGTAATCTTTTTCAGATATCCTTCCTGGGAGAGAAACACATGCACCGGATAGTCCGGAGCCTCTTCCACTGGGTCAGGCTCCGCCTCCAACTGGTGCTCGTAAACGATCTCGGTGCGCCGGGGTACGCTGTACTTCTTCTTCACAGCCTCCAGCTCAGAGATGATAATATCCTTGATGCGCTCCGGAGAGTGGACGATGTCCTTCAGGTCTGAAATCTCCGCCTCTAGGCTGTCCACTTCATCAATGCGCTTTAGGATATACTCCTTGTTGATGTTGCGCAGCTTGATGTCCGCTACATACTCCGCCTGGACTTGGTCAATGCCAAAGCCAATCATCAGATTGGGCACCACCTCGGCGTCCTCCTCCGTCTCCCGGATAATGGCGATGGCCTTGTCAATGTCCAGCAAGATGCGCTTGAGACCCTTCAGAAGATGGAGCTTCTCTTCCTTCTTTTTACAGGCAAACCAGGTGCGTCGGCGCACTCCGTCCATCCGCCAGCCGGTCCATTCCTCCAGAATCTCTCCGACTCCCATCACCCGGGGCATGCCGGCAATGAGAATGTTGAAATTACAGGAAAAGGTGTCCTGGAGGGGAGTGGCCCTGAACAGCCGGGCCATGAGCTTGTCCGGATCAGCGCCGCGCTTGAGATCGATCGTGAGCTTGAGGCCGTTCAGATCGGTTTCATCCCGCATATCGGCGATTTCCTTGGCCTTGCCCGCTTTGACCAGTTCGGCTACCTTATCAATGATGGCCTCCACAGTGGTAGAGTAAGGGATCTCATAGATCTCAATAAGGTTTTCGTCCTTTATATAGCGCCACTTGGCCCGCAGCTTCAGCCCGCCCCGGCCGGTACGGTAAATGTCTGCCAAGGCCGCACCGTCATAGAGCAGCTGCCCGCCGGTGGAGAAGTCGGGAGCCTTCAGGATGCTCAACAGATCCACATTGGGGTCCCGGAGGTAGGCGGTGGTGGCGTCGCACACCTCGCCTAAGTTAAAGCCGCAGATATTGCTGGCCATGCCCACGGCAATACCCATGTTGGAGGATACCAGCACGTTGGGAAAGGTGGTGGGCAACAGGGTAGGCTCGGTGAGTTTGCCGTCGTAGTTGGGCACGAAATCCACTGCGTCCTGATCGATATCCCGGAACAGCTCCTGGCAAATGGGATCCAGCCGTACCTCGGTGTACCGGGAGGCGGCCCAGGCCATGTCACGGGAATAGACCTTGCCGAAATTCCCTTTGGAGTCCACCAGGGGATGGAGCAGAGCGCCGTAGCCTCGGCTCAGGCGCACCAAGGTATCGTAGATAGCTGCGTCTCCGTGGGGATTGAGCTTCATGGTAGCCCCTACTACGTTGGCGCTTTTGGTGCGGCTGCCCCCCAGCAGATGCATTTGGTACATGGTGTACAGCAGCTTGCGGTGGCTGGGCTTGAAGCCGTCGATCTCCGGAATGGCCCGGGAGACGATGACGGACATGGCGTAAGGCATATAGTTGACTTCCAGCGTCTGGGTAATGGGCTGCTCCAGCACCTGGGCCTGCAGGCCCAGCACATTGGGGTTGTCCACCTTTTTCGGCCCATTCTGCTCGGGGGATTTTTTCTTTGCCAAATTTGATCAGTCCTTATCTTCAGATGCCGCAAGGGGCGGCGAGTTCCTTTTCGCTCGTGCAAAAAGGAGGCAAAGGCCAAAGGCAACAGCCTCTGATTTTCGGTGACGTTCTAACCGATCACAAAGTCATCCGCCGGAGGCCCGGCTGGGCCCCATGAAGCGGCAAGGGCTCTGCCCCTGCAGATCAAGAGATGTCCGCCAGGTCCAGGTATTTATACCCGTTGTCGGCAATGTGTTCTTTCCGCCCGGCCAGATCGTCCCCAAGCAGCAGGTCAAATACCTGGGCGGTGCGTTCCACGTCCTCAGGCATGACCTTGATGAGCCTTCTCGTCTCTGGGTTCATGGTGGTCAGCCACATCATGTCCGGCTCATTCTCGCCCAAACCTTTGGACCGCTGAATGTCATATTTTTTCTTCTCCCCCTCCAGTTGGGCGCAGATATCGTTTTTCTCCTTGTCAGAGTAGGCGAACCACGTCTTCTCCTTACAGGTGATCTCATACAGGGGGGACTCAGCGATATAGACATATCCCTCCTGGATGAGGGTGGGGGTGAGGCGGTAGAGCATAGTGAGCACCAGAGTACGGATC